>Ga0172371_10002541_pt1 | contig 28895 bp, 22 predicted proteins | sample Lak12m_FD_114543 | JGI IMG/M metagenome (GOLD analysis project Ga0172371, IMG submission 114543) | Freshwater microbial communities from Kabuno Bay, South-Kivu, Congo - kab_022012_12m | ecosystem: Environmental > Aquatic > Freshwater > Lake | place: Democratic Republic of the Congo: South-Kivu...
AATGAATTTTGTTTCTTCGAATAAAACCGAAGCTCTAATCTGCATACCATTTCACAAAGTCTCTTTGAAAGAAAATAAATTCTCCTCTTCTAAATAATTAAATTTTTGTTCCTTTATCTGCATTAGGCACGTTGAAACGATAAAACGCTGAAACGTATAAACGTTTAGCTGTGATCGGCAATCATAATGTACCGATTTATATTAAACAAATTTACATTTGTTCATAAGTATAAATTTTTAATCTTTTTTCAATAGCAAGTATTTAAAAACGTATTTGAAACAAGATAATGTATAAATTACTTTTTTATAATTCCTTTTAGGATCTAATATAAGTCTCCAGAGTCGTTCAAGTTTGATGTCTCTAACTATTTTGGGAGCTCTTTTCTGTACTCACGCCCATCGGTCAAACAATCATCATGTATTGATTACTATTAAATTATGATCCTTGATCTCTTGTAGATTATCAGCAGTCCATAATTCTTGTCTGGGTGTTTTGGGAGTAGACATAGCAACAAGAAGTATATTGATTGTATCATGGTATCAAGATAATGATTCCTTAACCTTTTGTCGATTTAATTCTGTAAATCATTTTTTATTATTAAAATTGGAGAATCAATCTTGAGTATATATGACATTGTATCATTTATAAGAAATATGTTCTTTAGCTTTTTCTAGAATATGAGGATAGGTACCAAACATCAATAAACATATTTTTTGATTACCAAATTTTGTTTTGATGTATTCTAAAAAATATAAGACAAAATCGGTTCAATTTAGATTACTTAGCCAATAAATCGGTCATTTTACCCTATAAAATAATCTAGCTAAATAATAAAATATTTGTAAAGTTATACCATCAGGGAAAAGAAAATCTGATTTTAAAAGTATTTTTTTATAATTTTTTTGTATTTCTGTCTTCCTACGAGTACTAAATAATTTTTGAGCTACTATAACTGCGAAATAAATAAAATTAACTATAGCAAATCAATTTTTTTGATATTGATTGATAATCTGTTCACTTGCCTGTTCAGAATTTCATGTAAATAATTTTTCTAAAATCGAATACATTATGATAACTAATAACTAAAAACTAATAACTAAATTTGTTGTACCTATAAATAAATTACAAACGACACTGGCGATTGATAATCGCTCCTACGTTTAAAATATTTTAACGCTGTATCGTTTCAATATTTATTCATGGATAGTAATATTGTAATATCTGCTGGTATGTCCATCATTTTTTTGCCCGATATTCTGCTCATTTACCACTCATACCTACTCAATGTCATGCAAAATCACTACACTTTGCTGCATCAATATTACTTATCAAATATGGGGTATCTGTCCATCATCGCTTTTCTTTTGCAGAATAAGTAAATCATGGAGAACAGTTAAAATATGGTAAGATGGGGACATATCAATCAAATGTTATTAATAAGTTCTTTGTAGCTACAATAGCTTTGGGTCGTTTTTGTAAGGTAATTTCTGCTCACGCTCATACATATTTTTGGAAAATATCTGGACTATCTACAGCCGTATAATCTGATCATAATGGTATATTTGGGTGATGATTTTTAAGATAAAAAAGCGCATAAGATTTAGATATCATAGACATGACTTTATTTTTTTCTACACTTTCTCAATCGTTTGTTTCCACTATTCATTTCATATAATCGTTGAATGCTAATGTATTGATAACTGCAAATTTATTTGATTGTTTTCATTTAATAGTTTTAACATCTTGTTTTTTGATTGATATTATACCCCTAAAAGCATTTCGTGGTTTTGAATAATAAGATTTTCTTTTATAATTTTTAAACATTACTAAATCTTTTGAGCTAGTTATTTTTAATGAACTTCATGTATAAATGTTTGATCATATAAGCAAGACCAACTGATTATCAACTATAGAAATATTTCATAATGGAGATAAGTACACATTTCAATCTAAATCAAAGTGACAAGTTCATAAGCATCAAATCTGATAAGCAGTAAAATTGAATGTAAGCTCGTATAATAATACTGAAATATTTCAATCTAATAATTTTCTTGCTTCATCTAGTCAGATTTTATAATTTATTTTGGTGGTTGGTGAACCTTTAAATAATTTAATAGCATATTTTTCTTTCATCTTTTGAATAGATTTTTGCATCTGATCGCGAAGTTGTATAGCTCAAGTATATGTTAATTCAGATTTGATTTCTCATTTACTTGTAAAGTATGAAATTAATTTATCAGAAATTTGCATACCACTAGATCATTTAGAAACTAATTTATCTGGGTTAGTCAATGTATAAGTATTTATTCATTTTGCTACCTGCTGTCTAATCTGAGGTAATAGCTTATATAAATTATCTCATGGACAAGCTGTATTTCATCAGTCCTTGTGTCATCATATTGCATATCACTCTGCGTCTTGTATATATGGAAAGGGATCGGGATCTTTTTTGCTTATTATTTTATCTTCATGATACATCACTTTAGAATTTGGATTGATATTATATTTTTTAGCAAGCGATGTTAGTAATTTTGTCAAAGAATTTAGTATTCATGTGGAAACCTTTTGCTCGTTAAAATTTCACAATACACTGATTCATACACTAGAGGAATTATTTCGTTTTGCATGAGCTCATATTACTCATTCGCCCCCTGCCCTTCATTCATATATATTTCACAATGGATCTATTAGGAAGTTATATCATATATCTCACCATCATCTATTTAATGTATGATATTTGTAAATATCTTGAATTTTTTTTATTGCATCTCATGTAGTCAATATTCATGATGAATTCTCTGCTGTATGATGAACTATAAGTTTTGTTTTCTTATTTTTGACACTCTCTGTCCATTTCAATCTATTGCCAGAAAAATATTGATTATATGAATCTACCGTAGCTTCATCTGGATAATTGGAGATTAAATAATTATTTGCCACCTCTGTCTGATATTCTGTTCTTCTCTGATCTAAGTAAGCATTAAAATCAGCTTCTTTCAATTCATTTAAATATGCTTCTTTGCTTGCCTGTATTCAAGAACTCGTAGGATTTCATGGTATAAACCTAATAGTTTCATTTGCTCACCACTGCTGACGAGTAATAATATTTATTCATGATAAATTCCAATCTGCAGCAAATCAGTATGAACAAAAGACTGTTCACAAAAATATAGGAAAAAAATATTTTATATAATTCAGTTTTTTTTTCATAAAAAAGCGTTAAAGCACTAAAACGTTGAAGTGTATAAATGATGTAGTTATTGTTTATATATATATGTGGTAAAATTTCAAAGGATAAAGAAGTTGAAACTAAAAGGTAGAAAATTATAAGAAATTTGGTATTTATATTTAGAATATTATAATGTTTACACATCTACATTGACACAGTAGCTTTTCTTTTTTGGAAGCTATAGGTAAGCCCAAACATATTATCGCAAAAGCAAAATCTTTGGAAATGAAGGCTATTGCTATAACAGACTATAACTGAATGTATGGAGCTGTAAATTTTTATCTATGAGCGTGAGATGAAGGTATAAAACCTATACTATGAGCAGAACTCGGATTTGTACTTGATATAAACTCAGTTACAAATCCCAAAACAATAGGTAATATAGTATTGATAGCAAAAAATGACATAGGTTACCACAATCTGATGGAGCTTGTCTCTTTTGCCAATCAACAATGAATCAAATTTAAACCTAAAATAGATATATCTATATTGAAAGAAAAGTCCCAGTGAATAATAGCGATTATTTGATGAGAAGAATCATGGCTTGGGAAAATGATTTTAAACTGAGAAGCCGAAGATAAAATAATAGAGATTATCAAAATGATAAAAGATATTGTGTGAAATGAAAATGTATTGCTTGAAATGACAGCTCAAGATGAAGTCTTGATCAACAATGTAAAAAAAATCAATAATCAGATTTTATTTTATAGTAAAAAGACAAATACTGAATGTGTGGTGGATAACAACTATTTTTATCCAGGGAGAGATGAAAAAGAAGCTTGGGAAATGGCACTAGCAATCAAAGATGGATATAAAATGTATGATGATATTAGAAGAAAGCCAAAATGAGAGTATCATATAATGAATGAAGAAGAGATCGTAGAAATGATGAGATGAAATGGATATGATGACAAGCAAATAAACGAATGGATAGATAATAACAATAAAATTGCCGACGCTATAGATGTTAAAATCCAGTTGTGACAATATCTTTTCCCAAACTATGACAATCCAGAGGATGTGAAAGAATTATATGAAAAAAATAAGGATAAATTAGTGATGGAAGAATAAAAATAAAAAAAAGGAGAGATTGAAATCTCTCAAATCAGGGCGATGTGTACAAGGCTTATTGCCGTATAAAAGCGTCAGCTGACACGGCAGAAAAATCCAGTAAATGGAGTAGATAAATTTGACATAAGCCCCCTTGATTCACCAATTTCAATAGCTCTCCTTAACAAGTTCCCGAAACGGGACTGAAGAAAAATCTACATATTTTTGAAATGATATCAAGTGAAATTTTTTTTATGATTTGAAAGTAGAAAGTGAAAAGTTAAAAGAGGTTGATTTAAGATTCCGGTTGTAATGAATACCCCGACGTTTCGGGGCGGGCCACCGGAATGACAAATGAAAAATATTTTAATATTGAAAATATATTTATGGACATTAAGGAATATATAGCATCACAATTAAATGAAGAACAAACAAAGGCTGCTTTGTACAAAGATACATCAAGTCTGATAATAGCATGAGCTGGTAGTTGAAAAACCAGGGTTTTGACATACAAGATTGCGAATTTAATTTGGTGACATGATGTCCATGTAAATAGGATATTAGCAGTAACATTTACAAACAAGGCTGCTAACGAGATGAGAGAGAGGCTTGTTAAGATATCTGAGGAAATTAATGAAAAAAACCTATCTTGAAACAATGTGTCATCCTGAGTGAAATGAAATGAAACGAAGGATATAAAAGGAAATGATAATTTATATTCTTCGCCTACGACTCAGAATGACAATTGAAATGACTTGGATGATTTTTTGAATGCTATGAACCAAACACAAAGTGTTGCAACAAAGAAAAGTTTACATTCTGCAAACGATCTTAAACGGATTGGAACTTTCCATAGCATATTTTTAAAAATACTCAAGGAAGATATAGATAAACTTGAAATGCAATATAATAAAAACTTTTCTATAGCAGATACAAATGAATCTCAAACTCTGATAAAAGATATTCTTAAGAGATTGAATCTGCAGGATATATTCAAGGTAAATGAAGTAAAATGATTTATATCTAATCAAAAAAATAATTGAATAGATGCAAAATTATTTTTGAAAAATATAAAATCTGATTATGATCAAACTATGTGAAAAGTTTTTGAAGAATACCAGAAGGAACTTGAGAGAAGTAATATTTTGGATTTTGATGATTTACTATTGATACCCTATTTATTATTTAGAAAAAAAGCAGAGGTATTGAATAAATGGGAAAATAAGTTTGATTATATTCTTGTGGATGAAGCTCAAGACACAAACTGGATTCAATTTGAACTTATGAAAATGCTAACTTGAGAATGATGAAACATAACTATGATATGAGATGATTTTCAAAGTATTTATGGTCGAAGATGAGCTTTGATGGAAAATTTTCTAAATGTAAAAAAATATTGGCCAGATATAGTAATGTTCAAATTGCAAATCAACTATCGTTCTCGTCCGAATATAGTGCATGCATGAAATCATATTATAAAAAACAATGTTAATCAATATAAAAAAGAAATCGTAGCACATAGAGAATGATGAGATAAAATAACAGTTTTGATTCACTGAAGTGAAACTGATGAAGCAGCAAATATTGTAGATATGATCAAAAAGATGAAAGATTGATCAAAATTAAAAAATCGATGACAGGTTGCAATATTATATAGGACAAACGCCCAATCATCTATTTTCGAACAATTATTTATACAAGAATGAATACCATATAAAGTATATGGCGCATTCAAATTTTTTGAGAGAAAAGAAATAAAGGATATAATAGCATATCTAAAATATATGATAAATAATGCAGATAATATATCTCTAAAAAGAATATTGAATATACCAAATAGAAAAATCTGAAAAACAACTTTGGAAAATATAGAGAACTATGCTATCATAAATTGATTATCGCTAAGTGCTACTTTGGAGAAAATAAATAAAGATGAAATAGATATTAAAATAACGCCAATGGCAAAAGGATGAATCCAGAATTTTGTAAATTTAATTTATGAATTGAAAGATATTTTATTGTCAAATAGACCTGCAGAATTTATAGAAGTCTTGGTTAAAAAAATAAAATATAGAGACTATCTTGTAAAAGAAGAATGATGAGAAACACAGGCAGATGAAAAATATGAAAACATATGACAGATCATAAATATGGCAGAAAAATATATAGAAAAATGAGAAGAAACGCTTAGACAATTTATGGAAGAAGTAACTTTATTATCTGATGTAATAGAAAGTGAAAATTGAGATATCGACGTGGTGAAACTTATGACTGTACACTCAAGTAAATGACTAGAATTCCCTGTGGTGTTTGTAACATGATTGGAAGATAATATGTTCCCCCTTACAAATTCTATGATGGAACCAAAATTATTGGAAGAAGAAAGAAGACTCATGTATGTAGCAGTCACTAGAGCAAAAGATGTACTATTTCTTTCTCATGCATATAGTAGGATGACACGATGACAAACCAAAATGAATCCACCAAGCAGATTTTTGGATGAAATACCAGTAGAACTTTTGAAAAAATATGATTTAAGTAGTGGTTGAGCAGAAGAAAAAACGTATGATGTAGATGAATGAAATATCGTAAGACATAAACTCTTCGGAACATGATATGTTTTGGAAGTTTGGAATAATTTAGCAATAGTAAAATTTCATAATCCAAAATTTGGAGTAAGAAAAATTGAATGTAGATTTTTGGATGTAATAGGATAAACTATAAAATTTCTTTTAAGTCTTGTAAGCTTGATATTTTTTTATACCGTCAATTATCTTGAATTCATTTTGAAGATCTATCTAAATGTATAGGATAAATTCAAGCATTGTAAGATCATTTTACATCAGAAGAGAAACTATCTCAAATCATAATAGTATTTTGAGGATCTATTCAGGATTTATTTTGTAGTTCTTGAAATATTCATATGTTGGGTTTGGTTTCTCACACCTGGAAAGATAAAATTTCATAATCAAATTTTCATTTTCACTCTCAATGTGTAAGTGGATAAGCATATGGTTTGCTGAGATTAGAAATGACAGCGGTTTGGTATCAGTTTTTTTTAAGAAAATCAATAATCGGCATGAAATCATCATAAATTAAAATCGAGACTAATTGTTTTTTTATATCATTATTAAATTCTTTTAAAATTATATTTATATCATCTCTCAATATATTTTCTCGTGTTAAAACATCTTCTATATCTTTAGGAGTCGTTTGCAAAATTTTAGATAACTCTTTTATGTTTTCTTGGATTCATAATTTGTAGAATAATTTTTTATATGGATTGTCTTTTATTCTCATATCTACCCAAGTGTCATACATATTTAATGCTACGAGTTTTATATTTTCCATAAAAATAATTTTTTTTAAAATAATTTGTAATATGATTATATATTTTTATTATTGGATTGTAATAGTTTTAAAAAATAATTTTTCGTGCTTTTAATGCAGGTTTACTTTATAATTTAATTTTAAAAAATGATCGATAAAGATTTTACTTATGCAGTCGTAGGAGCAAGTAATGATAAAAACAAATATTGATACAAAGTTTTTGAAGATTTACTGTCTGCATGATACAAGGTCATACCTGTCAATCCTAACGAAGAAAAAATATTATGAAAAAAATGTTATAAAAAATTGCAAAATTATAAAAAATGAGTTGACGTAATTATTTTTGTTACACAACCATCTATCACTGAAAATATAGTTATGAACTTATGAAATTACAAATTTAAACAAATATGGATGCAACCATGAAGTGAGAGTGAGAAAGTAATTTCATTTTGTGAAGAAAAAAAAATAAATTTCGTAACAAATTCTTGCATTATGATCCAAAGAAAAAACAACACAATAGTACCCCAATAAAAAACCAATTATAGTCTAGCAAAAATAGCTTTAACAATTTACAGAAATATAGTTATAAAAATACTCATCATAAAATTTTTAAATACTTGTTTTTAAAGATTTGAGTATTGTAGCATATAACCTAGCAAAAAATCACTTGATTTTTTTTGATAATTACTTACAAAATTGATTGAAGAAATTTATTAGCGTCGCCCCTAAGAGATTTATAAGGTTTAAACTATTATTTCGAAATATAGAAATTTCTTGAGATTATTTCAGTTTGTTGTTTTAATTTATTTTAGTTCTTTTATTTCTTTCTTAAATAAAATACAATGGTAGTTAAAAAGAAAGCTCCTGCTAAAAAACCAGCTGTTAAAAAAGTTGTTAAAAAAGCTGTAAAAAAGGTAGCAAAAAAAGCTCCTGCTAAAAAACCAGCTGTTAAAAAAGTTGTTAAAAAAGCTGTAAAAAAGGTAGCAAAAAAAAAGTAATAAACAAAAAAAAATTACAACAGAAAAGTATCTTAAAAAAATAAGATACTTTTTTGTTTTTCAATTTAAATTAAAATATAGAAATATATCTATAATAAATTAACTACTTAAAACTATATTATAACATTATTTGACAAATCTGTTTTTGTATATATAATATTATTGTTTATATAATATTTCATTTCATGGAAGAAGATATTTGCAATAAGTCATTTGAGGGGGGATTAGCTCCCGTTGAAGATATTAGAGATAAAATATCATTTCAATTACATGAATTATTCTCTTTTTATGAAGAGATAGATGGATCAATAAAAGATGAAAATCAAATAATATAAAAAAATCAGACTTGTTTAAATTAAAATAATTTTTATAAGTGTGTGGATTTTTTAAAATAAGAATTTTTATGAAAAGAATTTTAGTATGACTTAGTGGATGAGTAGATTCTGCTGTGGCAGCGTACTTACTTAAGAAACAATGATATGATGTAGTAGCATGATTTATGAAAAATTATATTTCTGACTCATGAAACTGCACAACATATCAAGATGCAAATGAGGCAATCAAAGTTGCTAAATTTTTGTGAATAGAAATTTTATCCTTTGATCTGATAAAAGAATATAATGAAAAAATAATTAACTATATATATGATGGATATAAAAAATGAATCACTCCAAATCCAGATGTATTCTGTAATAATCTAATCAAATTTGATGTGTTTTTGAACAAAGCATTGGATATGTGATTTGATGGTATTGCCACATGACATTATGCACGTATTGTTACAATGAAACAATGAGACAATCCCGCCATTGCGAGACAAGTTGTTACAATGAAACTTTTTAGATGAATAGATTACAACAAAGACCAGAGTTATTTTTTGAGCTGACTAAATCAATTTCAGTTAAGTAAATCTATTTTTCCGATATGAGATATAGACAAACCACAAGTTAGAAAGATCGCCAAAGGAATATGATTGCCCAATGCCGATCGTAAAGATAGTCAAGGTTTGTGTTTTGTGTGAAATATACCCATCAAAAATTTTTTGGAACAAAAATTACCACATAAAATATGAGAAATTATAAATACGGAATGAAAAAAAATCTGAGAACATGATGGTGCTTGGTTTTATACAATATGACAGAGACGCTGATTAAATTTACTACCAGATTTATATGTAAGTAAAATAGATGTGAAAAATAACATTATATATGTATGACCTAGATGAGCAGAATTATTGAATAAAAAAATAATTTATGCTGACAATCGACATTGGATAGCTGATGAATATAAACTACCACTAGAAATACAGGCAAAAATAAGATATAGGCAAGAGCCAAAGTCTGCGACTTTAATGTGAAATTTGGAATGTGAAATTTGAAATAATAAAGTCAAAATAAAATTTAAAGAAAAACAATGGGCTATAGCACCATGACAAATAGTTGTTGCTTATAATTGAGATGAATGTCTGGGGAATGGTATAATTAACTAGCTATTAGTTCTAAGCAATAATAAAATATTGCATATAAACAAAATCTAATTATAATGAAATGTATAATTGTATGAAATATATTTACATCTTATCTAAATATACAATGGTAAGAAAGATTTCTAAAAAGAAACACAAGCAAAGTTTCTATGGAAATAAGAAGAAAAAAATATCAATCAGATTTTTTTATAATTTTTTGATATTTATTATTGTATGTTTGGGTTTATTTCTAGTCATAAGCATATATTTTTCTGCCGTAGATTATATAAATAGAAGTCAGATAATAACAGAAAAGAAAGATATGCAATTTATGTTTATAGATAATCAATGAATAGAACACAATATAAACCAAGAATCCAATGAACATTGATCAGATGGTAAATGGGATTATCTATTCAAAGATTATTCTACAGGAGAAATATTTAGTACATGAATAGTTTGAACTTGAATCGTGAATACCTGAATTTTAAATACATGAAATTTTCTGAATACTTGAAATAAAATAATTAATTCAAGTAACTTAAATACTTGAAATATTAAAATTATAGATACAAATAAAAAAATTATTACAAAATTAGATATAAAAAATAATAATATAAATACAGGTTCAGATACACCAAAAAAAGACTGTATAACTCCACGATGAAAAATTATTGAAAGTTGAAAATCTGTATTAGCATACCAACAAAGGAATGACGTGCCAGATATATGTAATATACAAAGAAGAATTTGTAACGATTGAATTTTATGATGAAGTTTTGAACAAAAATCTTGTAAGACGGATATGCCTTATACATATACAAAGACACCAGTTGTATCATATAATGAGAAAAAAATAGATCCGCTTATACAACCAAATGACGATGTGCCAATTAATAAATGAGGTAATTTCGATACTAGATGACAAATCAATACATCTAAAGAAGAAGATACCATACGAAATAATTATGATAACTCTTCTATACCATTGCTAGACAAAAATGTAAACCAGACCCAAAATATAGAGCCAAATTGTATATCCCCATGGTGAGGTATCGTGATGAATGGACAATTTGTAAAAGCATATAGATACAAAAATTGATTTATTAATCATCCCTGTGAAGTAGAGCTTAGACCATGTATGCAGTGAAAACTTGAATGAACTTATAAAAACGCTAGTTGTAAACACCGAGACATTTCTTTCGAAGATTTTATGAATTGATATTTTGATAAAGAGCAACCATCTATACAACGTCTTATAGAAACACTAAATAAAGATATACCAGAAAATGAAGTAATTATAGAAAAATGATCTATATGGAGTATGTTTTCTAATTTGTGGAACTAAAAATGTCTCAATGTAACATTGTATCAATGAAACAGTGTAACATTATTTTACCGTTACACTTTTTGCTAGATTTCTAGGTTTATCTATTTCTCTTCAAAGAATATCTGCCATATGGTAAGATAATAGTTGTCATACTATAGCAGTCAAAAAAGGATAAATTTCATCTATAGTTTGATTTATCTTTATATTATAATCTGAGTTTTGAATTTCTTTATCTGATATGGTAAGTACTACTCAATTTCTTGCTTTGATTTCTTGTATAGAAGAAACATTTTTTTCAAATAACAAATCATTTGGGACAAATAAAACTGATGGGATATTTCTATCGATCAAGGCTAGAGATCAATGTTTCAATTCTCAACTAGGATAAAACTCTGAATGTAAATAGGAAATTTCTTTTAACTTCAATGAAGATTCACGAGCAATAGGTACTTGGTAATGTCTTCATAAAAAGAAGAAATCTTTGTAAGTTATAAATTTTTCTGCTATTCCTCTTATATTACTACTCTGCTCTAATATATATTCCATCATTGTTGGTACCTTAGATAATTCTATTAGAATTTTTTCATATCTAGATTTATTGAGTCATCTTTTTTTTCAAAGGAATAACGCAAGCAACAAAATAGATGTAATCTGTGCTGTAAAAGCTTTTGTGGATGCGACTCAAATTTCTGCTCAAGCTCTTGTAAATAATCCATAATCAGTGAGACGAGAGATAGTAGATCATACAACATTAACAATTCAAAAAGTATGAGCTCCCCTGCTTTTTAAAAGTTTAAGTACTTCTATACTATCTGCAGTTTCTCATGATTGTGAAATAAAAACAAATAAAGTCTGATCATCAACATGGATATTTTTGTATTCATATTCGCTAGCTATTTCACATTCTGCTTGTAATCATGTTAAATTTTGAACTCGATAGGAACCTAGCAATCATGCATTATATGAAGTTCCGCATCCAACGAAAACTATTTTTTGAAAATTTTCATTTTGCATGCCATGAAAAGCTTCTGCATTCATGGAGTAATTATTAAAATCTACTCTTCATTTAAATATTCTTCTAATAATATTTGGCTGTTCCCAAACTTCTTTGATCATAAAGTGCTTAAAATATCATTTAGATACTTCTAAAGATTCCAAATCCATATCTTCGATTTTTCTAGATATTTTGATTCATCAGGATTTGATTTCATAATCGTTTTCTTTTATATGAACCAAATCTCAATCATCTAAATAAATTAGTTTATCTGCATATCAAGCCAATGCTTGCTGGTCAGATGAAAAATAATAATCTCCTGATTGACTATATGCAAAAATCAATGGACTACCCAATCTCACGGATATCATTTCTCAAGGATATTTGGAAGAAAGAATCACAAGAGCATAAGCTCAACGAATAATAGAAAGTACTTTTTCTACCGTTGAGAGAAAATTTCATGTATCGTATTCTTGTAATAAATTTGCAACTACTTCACTATCAGTTTCTCAATAGAACAAATATCATTTAGATATTAATTCTTGTTTAAGCTTATGATAATTTTCAATAATTCAATTATGGACTATGTAATAAGATTTATCCATACTATAATGAGGATGTGAATTATTTTCGGATATTCATCAGTGAGTTGCTCGACGTGTGTGTGCTATACCAAAAGTAAAATCAGAATTATGAATTTCTTTATTAGTTTTTTCTACAAGTGATGATACTTTTCAAACTGATTTAATAAGCTGATTTTCTCAATTATTATTTCACACAAATAATCATGCTGAATCATAACCACGATATTCTAATCTTTGAAGTCAGTGGAGAAGGATTTTTTGAGCATCAGTTTTAGATCATTTGTAGGCGAATATTCAACACATAGATTGAATTAAAAATTTAAAATGTAGAATTAAGAATTATAGGTCATCCATTCATCATTATTTTTTTCCGTCATTCCGGCAGCCTGTCCCGCAATGGCGGGATTAAGTTTTGCGGCCGGAATCTAAATTGTTCGCTTTAAGATTCCGGTTGCATCCGCCTAGGCGGAAATAACACCGGAATGACTATTATCCTTTGTTTATAATATTTTAAACCAATTCTGCAAATGTTTTTGGAAATAAAAAAAAGAGCCTCTGATAAACGAGAAGCTCTTCTTAAACCAAAATCGGCATTATGAAAACAATTTACTTAGTTATACTATAAATTTTATATCTATTGTCAATAGTTATTTTATATTAAAAAAGAGCCCCCGATAAACTGGGGACTCAGCAATGAACAAAGGCTGGAACTTTATATTAAATTTTCCAAAAAAATCAAGTTGTTATTAAAATAAAAAATGAATCCCCGATAAACTGGGGATTCATTTCAATCACGAACGACTTCGCTTGCATCTTTTTCTTCAGCTTAGGTACGTTCCTTTTCAGCGCGGCCTTCTGTTTCAGCAACATTCAAATTCACAAAACAAAACTTTTTCATAGGCAAATGGTTTTGGAATTGTTAATAATTTGGAAACATCGTTCGGGTCTTAAAAAGACTTAGCTAGTATTTATTTTTATAAAAGTATAAGTCAAGTTTTTTTTAGAATAAATGAAAAACCCCGCGACACATGCGTTCGCGGGGGCGCCTCTTTAAAAGCTGAGGCTTCTTTAGACCGGGAGAAAACCACCCTGGTCGATTTATTCGCCATTCAAATCTTGCGCATAATGTGCACTCTTATAGCAAGATTAGCCTGACTGGAGGCCGGGATTAATTACCGGTAAGCCATCAAGATCGATTGTCTCTCTGACTGAGGGTCCTCTTATGTCCCTCTTTCCTGAATGGGGCTGTGCCCCTCTTATCCCCGGTCCGCCACTGCTGTTGGGCGAGACCGGATTCTCCTCCGGAATTATAATGCACGGTGCTAATGGCCTGCCACTGCGTGGGCTGCCGAAGTCGCTATGCGAATTACGCTGCGACCGGATGCTGCGTGCTTTTCGGCGTTGCCATTTCCGCAATGGTTTTTTTTCGGGCGGATGGCGATGGGCCGGAGGAATTTTTTTTTCTCATAGATACACTAAACAAGGGATAGAATGCTACCAGCGAATTGCCTCATTAACAGGCGCCGGGTGCTGGACTCTTAGCTCATCCGCCTAGGCGGACTTCCATCTATCCTGATAATTGTTTGCCCCGCAGGGCTAGGTAAAGCCTGTCGAGAGGCAAGGCTTACCGGATTTGTTTTTCGGGATCATAGTTCCGGGATTTTTGGCTTGTTTTCTTTTTTTTTTCATTGTTTGCCTCTGCGCTAGCCGATACCGCGGTTATATAGTTGCGGCTCAGTGGGCTACGCGTTGGCGGCCGGGAAATTTTTTCACTTTTTCATGCGTTGGCGCCCCATTTTACTGGGCGGGCCTCGTTGATGCAGTCGTTCCATAGGACGATGTTTTAGTATTAGTTAATAACTGTCCATAATTGGTCTATTTCCCCATTACTACTAGGTACCGGGTGGTAATCTAGAGGCAACATTTGTTGCGTGTGTAGAGCTTATAATTATTTACTACTAAATGTCAAGTTCTTTTTGGAGATTTTTTATATAGGTAAAATATTAGATAAGAACTAATAAATAAAAAGATTTCTTAGTTGTTAATAAAATACAACTCCTCGCAATAACAGAAAAATCAAAATTTATTTTTCTTGTAAAAAAAAATCCACCGCCTATACGGTTACGGCGGGGGCTGTCAAAAAATGACGGTTTCGGGTATACGATCTAAAAACTCCGTGATCGTTGAATCCTATTTACCCTACTAATTAGGCTATGGGTCCTTCATCATCTGGTAAAACCAGATGTGAGATTCTAAGAAGCATAGCCATTACGCGGCGAATCCTGGAGACGAAACAGCAGGTACAAATATTGAAACCGCATTTTCATCAACAGGATTGATGGAGTTTTCAAGTGGCCGTTGGACCTTAAGGTCAATAATTAGCATGACACCTAAAGACAACAAGACCAACATCCAAATGGGAATGATTTTTTCCATATCCGTTAATATTAGCAAGCACATATTTAACTATTTAAAAATAAAAGGCAAGTCTTTTTTTTGAGATAATTAATTATGTCAATATTGATAGTTTTATAAATTTTGTAGTGAAATCAGATTTTTTTTTATTATATATTTAAGAAACTATAAAACCTGTCATTCTGATCCGCCCAGGCGGAGAAGAATATAATTTTATATCCTTCGTACGCATAGGTGCACTCAGGATGACAAGTAATAATAGATTTAGAAATTAATAAATAATATTATGGCAATTATTCCAAGATCACAAGACTATTCCCAACGATACAATGATATCGTACAAAATGCAGATTTAGCAGAAAATTCATCTGTAAGATGATGTATGGTGATCAAACCATATGGATTTGGAATACGAGAAAATATCAAAAATATATTGGACTCTATGTTCAAAAATACAGGACATGTAAATGCATACTTCCCACTTTTTATACCAAAGTCATTTCTCAGTAAAGAAGCTGATCATGTTGAACATTTTGCAAAAGAATGTGCGATAGTGACTCATTATAGATTGAAACTAGATGATAATAAAAAACTTATTGTAGATCCAGAAGCAAAACTAGACGAAGAACTTATAGTCAGACCTACGTCTGAAACTATAATACGAGATAGCTATAAAAGACGAGTAAATTCTTATCGTGATCTACCTATACTTATCAATCAACGAGCAAATATAGTAAGACGAGAAATGAGAACAAGAATATTTTTGAGGACTGCAGAATTTTTACGACAAGAATGACATACAGCGCATGCTACATATGAAGAAGCTGAAACCGAAGCTAGGAAAATGCATAAAGTTTACAATGATTTCGCTACAAATTTTATAGCCATATCACCAGTACTTGGACCAAAACCTGAACATGATAAATTTGCTGGTGCATTGACAACATACGCAGTAGAGCCTATGATGCAGGATTTCAAAGCATTGCAAGCGGGGACATCTCATAATTTAGGTCAGAATTTTGGTAAAGTTTTTGATGTGAAATTTACAAATGATAAAAATGAACTTGACTATGTACGATGAACATCTCGATGAGTAAGTACTCGTCTAATATGATGACTAATCATGTCACATAGTGATGATAAATGACTTGTGGTCCCGCCAGCACTTGCTCCTATACATATAGTCATAATTCCTATATTTAAGACGACTGAAGAACTTGAAGAGATTAAAAAATATTTAAAGCCACTTACAAAGACGATCGAAAAGTGAAAACTAAAAATTAAATCTGCTTATTTCAAAGATACTATCAAATTGAGTTATCAGATTGATGATGATGACCAAAAATCCATGTGACGAAAATTTAATGAACGAGAGCTTAAATGAGTACCTATCAGAATAGCTGTATGACCTAGAGATATGGCAAATTGAAATGTAGAACTATATAGAAGAGATTTAGGAACAAAAGAAAGTTTAAAATTAGAAGATGCAATCAAAAAGATCACTCCTCTACTACAAGAAATTCAGAAAAATCTTTTTGAAAAAAATAAAACAATGAGAGAAGATAATACATATTATGTAGATAGTTATGAAGAGTTTAAGGAAAAAATACAGAAATGATTTGTAATGGCACATCGAGATTGAACTACTGAAACTGCATTGAAGATACAGGATGAAACTAAAGCAACTATAAGATGTCATCCTTTTAAGGAATTTATAAAAAAAGAATATACTGGTAAATGAATATGTATGATAAGTTGAAAAAAGAGCAAGTGAAGAGTGTTATTTGCAAAAGCATATTAAAGCATAAAGATTAAAATTGAACCATGAAATTTTAAATTATAGTTTGTAAAATGGAATTTTTAAAATCAAATATAGATATTGGATGAGATGAGACAAAAGAAACTAGAGCAGAATTGAATGAATATCAAAAGGAATTACTAAAAGATAATGAGCCTGAGATAGAAGCAATCAAAAAAGCTATTAGTAGTCTAAAATCGTTTTCTGATTTACCTCTTACAATAGATTATCCTCTATCAAGTAAAGAAAAAATAACTCAGAAAAAATTTCCTCAGAAATTAGATATGTGGCCAAAACCCTTTTGAGATAAATGGAAAAATATAAAATGAGAAATAATAAATAATCCAGACCCATTAGTGATATGTCTAGATGATAAAAAATTTAGTATAACTCCTGATATATGAAATATAAGTAAAATAGATATCAATCAATGAAATATTAGTTTAGATGTAAGTAAGTTTTGAGTTAAATTGGCTAGTCAAATTTATGACCCAGAAAGGATGACAAAATTATTGATACTTTTATGGACTCATAAATCTGGATTAAATAAAGATATTGAACAAACACCACGAGCTGATGTAAGAGAAATAAAATAAAAAATTTATAAACAGCATATAAAAATTTATTTTTTAATTGCAAAAATACAGGATATAAAACGTTTTATACCCTATAATTTTTTTTGAAAATTTTCTTTATTACTTGTATTATCATGATGATGTTCTTACAGTCCGTCGCAGATATACATCCTCATATTATTCTTCTATTGGCTTATTATATGAGTACTCTTACAGTCCGTCGCAGATATATACTCTTACAAAAAAATCCACACAAGATAACGAATATAATATACAAGAAGACAAGATACCCTATAGTTAAAGGATATACTGTTGTTTTGTATATTACACAAGCCTTAACCTATGTGGATTCCAAAAACAGTTCTCGAAAATTTTCTTATCTTAAAGTAAAATAAATTATCTTACTTTTGTACATGTATTATAAGAATTTAATATGGAATAGCAATAGAAGTATAATGTAATTTAAAAAACGGACTAGATGGATCCGCTTTAAATAATTTTGATAGTTATTTTTGTACTTTAAGAATTTTATCTATAAGTTTTTGTCTGACCTCCTCTTTTGTTCATCCTTTTTGAATAATTTTATCACCAAAAACCGTCCATATTGCATCTACTCATTGATATACTACCATCCCTTTCCCATCAAGAATAGGTAAGTTTAATTGCTTAGCTATATCAAGCAAAGGAGTAGTTCATGTTTTTGTTAGATTGATATCACTTACTATAAGTTTGCTATTTTTTTTTGAAAAATTTTCTAATAATTTTATACTTGTATCAATATTATGTTGTACCGATCATGAAGATGGAGCGAGTCAAGAAAAGTTTTCTAAATCTCCGTCTGCTCATTTGGTAGTAAGATTGATAATAGCATCTATATGTTCTTTGAGATTAAAAATAAATTGTTCATCTGCAGCTAGAGCTATATCAGGTTTGATTTGATTGAGATTGTCTGCTATAAATTGTGCTTTTGAAAGCGTTCTATTGATGATAATTAATTTTTTTATTCCTCTGTGAACAAGTTCTAAAGCTATTCATCTCGCAGTTCATCACGCTCCTAACATAATGATTGTTTTGTCTGTTAGTTCCTCTCAGATTTCTTTAAATTTATCAGCTAAACTTTCACAATATCAAGCAGCATCAGAATTGTATCCATGGATTTCATCTCAAAAATGGGCTACAAAATTTGTAGATTGCATCATGTCTGCAACAGGATCAACGAAATATTGTTCTTTATTATTTTCTTTATCATGTAACATTTTCCGTCAGAAATCTTTAAATCACACTCCGAGTCATCCTCATATATATTTATCATTTATTCTAAGTACTTCAAATATTTTTTCTAAATTTTCCGTTTTGATTACTACCATACTTGTCTTGATATTTAATCAATATTCTTGTGCTATATAGTTCCACATCTTGGGAGTAATACCTGCATAATCATGGTTTATAATACTTAAAGAAAATTGATCTGCTCCAAGAAGTTCATTCATATCTTGAATATTGTTTTCTGGCAAAACAGCAGGTATAATCAGTCAGTCTTCATATAGTTTTTTTATCTGTGAAGAATTATCAGTAAGCTTTGCAGAGTTTATCTTTTCCATATCTATCTTTGTTAGTAAACTAAAATTTGTTTTGTGAATATATACCGATTTTACATGTGCTATAATTTCTGGTGTATTAGCCAATTCATAATCATGCAAAAGTTGAATATTTTTTATTTTTACCAATCATGCTTCAGGAGAAAATACAGGATAAATTCATTCCTTATCGTTTCATGGTATATCTATTACCCTTGTTTTTACCACCTCTCAAATTTTCCATCCTTTTTCATTTGGGTATATCCTATTTCAAGGACGATAAACCGTAATTTTATCATTATCCAAAAGATATTTCTCATTTTGCCTAAATGCTATTCCATTTCTATCTAAATACACCATAGCTGAATATTAATATATTAAAATATTATTTTGGATTTGATAGAGATTGAGCAATAACATTTGCAATATTTTTATCTAAGGCCGAAGGAATAATATTATCTGAATCCAAATCCCTAACATAATTAGCTAGAGCTTCAGCAGCAGCTATTTTGTGATCATCCGTAATCTGTGGAATACGAAGGTCTAATGCTCATCTAAAAATACCTGGGAAAACAAGAAGATTATTAATCTGATTGGGAAAATCGCTCCTTCAAGTAGCCACTATCGCTGCTCATCAGGCTAATGCTTCTTTCCTAGTAATCTCTGGATCGGGATTTGATAGAGAAAATACTATTGCTTGTTTTGCCATTTTTTCAACATCTGTAGCTTGAATAAGATTTGGTCTGCTGACTCCTATAAATACATCAGCTCAAACAATTACTTCTTTTAGAGATCAGTTTTCATTGTTTATGTTATATTGTAGTAACGATTCTTTGTATATATTCACATCTCACCTACCCGAATAGATAGCTCCATGGGAATCTACCAGGATTAAATTTTTTAATCAGTATTTTACAAGTAATTTAGATATTGCTATCCCCGCTGCTCATGCTCATACGAGAACAACTTTGATATCAGAGAATTTTTTATTTACAATTTTAAGCGCATTGATAAGTCAGGCTAATACTACAATTGCAGTTCCATGCTGATCATCGTGGAACACTGGTATTGAAAGACGTTTTTTGAGTTCTTCCTCAATATAAAAACAATTTGGTGCTGCGATATCTTCTAAATTTATTCATCCAAAGGTAGGGGCAATAGCTTCGACAACGCGAATGATTTCATCCGGATCTTGAGTAGAAAGTACTAAAGGAATAGCATCTACTCCACCAAATTCTTTTAAAAGAATAGCCTTTCACTCCATCACTGGTAACCCTGCTAATCATCATATATTCCCCAATCACAATACTGAACTTCAATCGCTCACCACCGCAACAGCATTATTCTTCCATGTATACTTATATGCTAATTCTGGATCTTTGGCTATTAATCTACAGGGCTCTGCGACTCAAGGAGTATAGTATAGAGAAAGATCTTCTCTCGAAGATAATGGAACCTTGGATTGTACTGATAATTTTCACTTGTATTCTAAGTGTTTTTCTACTGATAATGTATTATAATCCATATCATATTTTGAATATAAAATATTTTTTTGATTATAGTCTGATACGCTTATTTTTCAATGATAAAAAGAATTATCATAAACAGCTAAATATTTCAGTTATAAACTATATATTAAAAAAATACTCTGAACAAAATCCAGAGCATTTTGATTTGAATAATCACCGTTAATCAGCTGTACGAATTTCTTCGTATTTTGAGAGAATTGCTTCTACTACCTTGATTACACATGCCGTTAAGCCAGAAATCACAGAAACAAAAGTTGCATGACTAATCTCTGTTACATCTTCTAGCTTAGAATTGTCAATTTGAGACTGCATACATCTCAAATCAAACTCAAGCGTTTCAACAGCTCCATCTTCTTGAGCAAAAAATTTGGCGGCCTCAAGAATCAGATCTAATCTGTACATTTTTTTTTTCCATAAAAAAATTTTTGTTTGTTTTTTGTTTATATGTATTTAGTAAATTAAGTCAAGTCTAATTGATTTGTTCAGCCATTATCATAATTCTTTTATCTGTTCTACCAAGTGGATAACATCACATGAGCGTAAGATAATTTCACATATTATTATATTTCAAAAATTCTTCGTTTACTTTTTTGGGAGTCACTATTATTTTGTCTATAACTTTGTATTGGTACAAATTTCCATTCCATATTACTTGTATTTGCTCTCAATTTGTAAGTTTAGGAATCTGAGAGAATATTGTTCAATAAGAATTTTTTTGTCGTCGTTCTTGAGAAGTGTGACCAAATATAAGTGTATTGCCTCATTCTCATGGGGCAGGTGTAGTTGGATATTTTACAACTCCATTCATAAGTTCTTTATCAAAATTCTGAATTGTGAAATCTTTTACATCTATATACTCACTATCTACCACAGGTATATCTATACCAATTGACGATATAATCAATCTATTGGTGGGAGGCAAAGCATTAAACTCAAATTCGTATTTTTTTAATTTATCTTGTAATACACTTTCTGTAGAAGGGGAAATTGGGGTCCCCAATTCTAATCATGTTGAGTATTTTTCTATTAATCCTTGGATTTCTATAAGTTTTTTTTCATTATTTTCTATTATAGTTGATATAGAATTATTTACCTTGGAAGTTTTGGAATTTCGTGTTTTGACAGATTTTGTAGTGCTGAGATCTAGTGAAGAAGACAAACTATTGGCAAAAAGATCTATATTTGTAAAAATCAAAGTAGAAACAAATACTATAGCAAAAATGAGTATCAAAGTTTTGATTTCTTTGAATAATCAACGAATCGGTTGAGCTGTTGGTTTGTTTTTTATAGCTACTCTTTCCAAATGATCTAATCTAATATTCATAATTAACTTAAAAACGTAAAAGCGTTGAAACGCACAAACGATAAATAATTATAAGACAATTTAAAAATAAAACAAAATAAATCTGAATCACATGAAACGTAAATATTGACATATTGATAAATTCTAGATTTATAAAAAAAACATTCCCGTAAAAAACGTGGAATGTTTTATAAATGTTAAGCTAGAGGAATTGTAAAGTGAAATTTTGAACCTTTTCCAAGTTTGCTTTCCACCCAAATTTTCCCTCCATTTCTTTCAATAAATTCTTTACAAAGGATAAGACCGAGGCCGGTCCCTTTTTTATCGGACATGTCTTTTGAAATGACATCTTCTCCTATTTTAAATAGAGCATTTAAAATATTAGGAGGCATTCCCTTACCATTGTCGGAAACAATAATCTCAATACTATCAATGCGCTTTTTAGCATCAATCATCACTATACCCCCAGATTGTGTAAATTTGATGGCATTTGACACTATGTTTCTAATAACAGAGTTTATCATAGCCTCATCTGCATATACAGAGAAAGACTCTTTGATGGTAGATAATAAATTAATCTTTCTGTGAGTAGCGTTGGCTAAATAAAGGGAAACAACACCATTTATGGTTTCTGTAATATTAAACGTAATTGGATGGACATTTAGTCTACCAGTTTGCAGCCTTGCCCATTCAAGCAGATTAGTTAACAAATTTTGTAGGTTTTTGCTAGTATCGTATATATTTCTGATAAATTTTTCTTTTTCTTTATCAGTATACGAAGCTCCTTCTTCTAACAAAAGTTGACTAAATCCAAGTATAACATTAAATGGTGAATTGAGATCATGAGCAATGAGATCAAAAAACTTGTTCTTTGTACTAATTTCCAAATTAAGTTGATTCGTCTTCTTTAAGTTATCTTTTACCAAAGATGCAAAAGTATCCCATTCATCGTCAACCTTATTAGATCTAATCTTCTCCAAAATTCTTATATCCCCAAATTTAAGAGATTTTAGAATTATGTTTATTGGCTCAGTCACATATCCCCTAATCACTAACCAAAAAGTTAACATCACTACCGACATAGAAATCAAAACAGAAAGAAAAATAAATTCTTTTGATTGTCTAATTTTATGATTTAATTGTGACGTTCTGAAACCCATACTCTTGATAGGATTACCATCAATGTCTTTTAGATCTTGATAAATGTTAATTAATGTATCCTTTTTACTAGAAAGATCATAGAAATTCACAGACAACCCTGTCTTTGCCTTTAGATTGGATAAAAAACGATAATCCCAATTTCGAGCTATGAACAAATAGCCGGGTCCTTTCTGTGTCCTTGCTGTATCGCTAGTAAAAGTGATAATAGACCATGAAACATGAATAAAAATAGAATCCTCTAAAATAAAAAAATTACCTTTCCCGCCATCTAATTTTTTGATAATGTCGGGACTGATTAAATTTCTACTTTGAGGTTTGCGGCATAAGCACTTAGCATTGGAATCCACAATAAAAAAATAATTTTCTTTGTAAGAAAACGATGCCATAGTTGTTTTTATCCAATCAATATTAGAAGATTGGACATTTTGATACATTGCATCCCAAACAGCATAATCCATTGTTATGTTATTTTGCTGTCCAAAAAAATCATTTAAAGTGCTTTGTACCATCGTCTTGTTGGTTGACATTATTGTATTCATCATATATTTCTCTCTTGCGCTTACTGAAAAATAAAGCGTAGAAATAATAAGTGAAGCTGCAATTATGACAGCAAGCAAAACAAGCATCAGCTTTGTTTGTAATGTTAAGAATCTTTTCTTTATGATAATTTTATTTTGTTTGTATTTGACATTTTATTTTGTTTATATTTAGTATAGATATTCATATTTGAATTTCAAGGTCAATATAATATAAATATCGCAGATTTATAAATGATTTAATTTATTTAAATATTATGGAAAAATATAATAAAGCTCTTAGATACGAAATTTTCAAAAATTGAGAATATAGATTTTTGGATAATATTATCAGAGGATCAAAAATAATTTTTGATATATGATGACACTTGTGATATTTTACAGAATATTGCTTGGGTTTGAATACAGATTTGCATATACATTTTTTTGAGCCAGTAAAAGAATTTTTTGATTATGCTCAGAATAAAATCAGACATAAAAATATTTCTCGAAATAATAGTGCTATTATGGATAAGGACTGATTACATCATTTTTTTGTAAATCAAGCAAAAAGTATGCAAAGCAGTATATTTAATAATAATTTTTTAAATCCTACATGAGCAAAAACAACTGTAATCATAAAGAGATTAGATAATTATATAGACAATAAAAAAATTGAAAAAATTCATCTTGTGAAAATGGATATTGAATGAAGTGAATTTGATGTGATACAAAGTTTATCAAAAAAATATTTAGATCTAATCGATAATCTATGCATAGAATATCATATTTTGGATAAGGATTTTGTGAGGAAATTTGATTTAATGATTGATAAACTAAAGGAAATATATACACATTTGGATGTAATGCCTAGTAAGTATACACCCAAAGTTTGATATATTTTTGCACGCAAATAATGAAACAATTATTACAAAAAAATTATATAGCTATGATAAATAACAGTGTCTGAACAAAAATGTTTAGAAATAATTTTTTTCAGTTAAATTGAAAAAAAATAGATATACTAAAAAACTGATCTGATTCATGTGCATATTTTGTTAGCAGTCTGCTAAAGATTTTTGGTTTGATTGAAAACATACACGCAACGGTAGATGGAACAATAAAAGATATTTCAAAATATTGATGGGAAGAATACAAATGAAAAAACATTCAGGTTTGAAGTATATTGGTCTGGGAAAAAATTAATTGACATAAGCATATATGATTTTATATCTGAAATAACAAAGCAATAAGCAATAGTAGTAAGAAAAGAGAGATAGCAAAACATAGTCTAGACTATAATGGTAAAAGAAAGATTGAAAAAATATATACAAACAGTAAACTAGCTCTTAGCTCTTAGCTCTTAGCTCTTAGCTCTTAGCTCTTAGCTCTTAGCTCTTAGTATTTAGTATTTAGTATTTTTATAATGAACAAAGTAGCGCTAGTAATATTAGATTGATTTGGAATCAATGAAAAAACACCAGAAGAAAATGCTATAAAAAAAGCGAATACAAAGACTTTTGATAAACTATTTAAATCAGATTTTGCTAGTTTGTGAGCACATTGAAAATTTGTATGAGTTCCTAATGATCAGATGTGAAACTCTGAAATATGACACCTTACGATATGATCATGAAGGATTATAAAACAAAGTATTGTAAAAATAGACGATATATTTGATGATGGTAATTTTGCGAAAATCAAAACATTTAAAAAATGAATAGAACACTGCAAAGAAAACTGATCAAATTTACATATATTACAAATATTTGGTCCATGATGGGTGCACTGATCTGACTCTCATCTCAAAAAAATATTAAAAATTATACCTAGTGATATAGATGTGTTTTTACATCTTTTTGGAGATTGAAGAGATCTTGCTCCTGATTCTGCGTTGGGATTAATGAAAGACTTTGAAATTTTTCTTGAACAATATCCTAATGTAAAAATTTCTTCTTTCGCTTGAAGATATTATGGTATGGACAGAAATAACAATCGAGAGAGGGTACAAAAATCTTATGATGAGATAATTTTTGGAGAAAATGAAACTAGTGATACACCTAGTGAATATATAGCAAAATCTTATGAAAACTGATTTAATGACGAATTTATAAAACCAGTGAGTTTTATGGGAATGGAAAAAATATCAAACTGAGATACTATATTTTTCTTAAATTTCAGGTCTGACAGAGCAAGACAAATGACTCAAGCAATTCAACATTCTTTGAACACTGAGAAAAAAAACAATACATTCAATTTTATTACTAAAAATATAAATAATATCTACTTTGTAACTATGGTCAAATATTATCCTTGATATAAGTGAAATATCTTTGTAGAAAACGATGAAATAAAAAACACATTAGGAGAAATAATTTCAAAAAATGAACTTAGACAATTACATTTAGCAGAAACAGAAAAATTTGCACATGTAACAAAATTTTTTAATGGAGATCAACAAATAGTGTATGACGGGGAAAAAGATATTTTAGTCCCTAGTCATAAAGTAGCGACATATGATCTAGATCCAGAGATGTCTGCTCAGGAGATTTATGATAATTTTGAAAAAAGTGCAAATGATTATGATTTTGTAGTAATGAACTTCGCTAATTGAGACATGGTAGGTCACACTTGAATAATGGAAGCTTCTATAAAAGCAGTAGAAAAGCTTGACGAAATTGTATGAAAAATTATAAAGTTTTGCGAAATAAATAATTTTGAGCTACTAATCACAGCAGACCATGGTAACTGTGAAGAAATGTGAAGCAAAGAAAATCCTAAAACAGCACATACGCTCAACCCTGTACCATGTCGATATATAAAAAATTGAAAAACACAAAAAATAAAACAGAAATGATGATTAGCAGATATAGCCCCTAGTGTTTTGAAAATGATGTGAATAAAAATACCAAAAGAAATGACTGGTCAAAGCTTGATTTAATTACAATAGAAACATGAAAGAAAACAATTCTAAACACCAAAAAAAATTAACCAAAAAAAATATTTTAATATTAATTACAACAATAACCGTATGTTTTGTGATTGTATTAATATTTATATGAAAATTCAAATCTAATGAAGATAAATGATATAAAAATCTCACAAATCCATTTTTGGATACTAATATATGAGAATCTTTGATGAAGAATAAAAACATTAATTTAGAATATTATCTAGATGACTATAGAATATCTAAGATTAATAACTGAGAAATTACACATTTATCTGTATATTTTAGAAACATAAATAATGGTGGGCGATTCTGAATAGAAGAAAAAGAATTATTTTCTCCAGCAAGTTTAATGAAATTACCATTACTATTAGTTTATTTCAAAAAATCAGAATCAGAACCTGGATTTTTAGACAAAAAAGTGATTTTTACAAAAAATTGAACTAGTGATCAATATAGACAGAATATTCTACCCAAAAATAGATTACAGACATGAAATGAATATAGGATAATAGACATAATAAATCAAATGATAAAATATTCTGACAATGAAGCATCTATATTTCTTGAAAATAATATAAGTATTGATGAATTTAAAAAGGTTTTCACTGACATATGAATAGAGTTTCCTCCTTTTGTAGATTGACTGTTTGATAACAATATAAGAGTAATAGATTATTCAGCTTTTTTTAGAGTTTTATTTAATGCATCTTATCTTAATAGAGAACACTCTGAAAAGGTTCTTGATTTATTAACAAAAACTGAATTTGAAGATTGATTAGTTGCATGAATATCTGATAGAGATATAACTATATCACATAAATTTGGAGAGAGATCAATATGGGGAGTAAATTGAATAGAAAGAATGCAGTTACATGACTGTTGAATAGTTTATTATCCCAATCATCCTTATATACTATGTATAATGACTAGATGATACAATTGGAATAAATTGAAAGAAATTTTGCAAGAAGTATCAAGCATAGTGTATCAAGAAATAGATGAAGCGTATTCTAAATAATTAGTTTACTGGGAATTAGGAAGTGGGAATTTATAAAACTACAAATAACTAATAACTAATTCCAAATTACTGATTCGGTTTTTTAGATTATAAAATAAAATAATGTATAAAATTGTAAATATTCACGCACGTGAAGTATTGGATTCTAGAGGAAATCCAACTGTCGAGGTAGAATTAGAAATGTGAAATGAAAAATGAGAAATTGGAAGGTGAAGAGCTATTGTACCATCATGAGCATCTACATGAGTACATGAAGCATTGGAGCTTAGAGATGAAGATCCTAAAAGATATTTGGGTAAATGAGTTTTGAAAGCAGTAAGTAATGTTAATGATATTATTAAAAAAGAAATAGTAGGAAAAGAGTTTGATAATTATGAAAGTTTAGATAAGTTTTTATTGAATTTAGATTGAACAAATAATAAATCAAAATTAGGAGCAAATGCAATACTTGGAATTTCCATGGCTTTTGTAGTAGCATGTGCAAATAGCGAAGAAAAGTGGATTTATGAATACTTAAATAATGGGAAATGAAACACACTCCCATATCCTATGATGAATATTATAAACTGATGATCTCATGCAGACAATAATGTAGATATTCAAGAATTTATGATTGTCCCTGTAGGTGCTAGCAATTTTCATGAAGCGATTAGAATGTGAGCTGAAGTTTTTCATAATTTAAAGAAAATATTGAAAGGGAAATGAATGATAACATCAGTATGAGATGAATGATGATATGCGCCAAATTTAGGATCTAATGAAGAAGCTTTCCAAATCATTATGGAAGCTATTGAAAAATCTGGTCATGAATGAAAAATTAAACTTGCTATCGATGCCGCTGCCTCAGAATTTTATAAAGATTGAAAATATATATTTGCATGAGAGAATAAAATAATGACTCACAGTGAGCTTACTGATGTATATGAACAGTGGATATCTAAATATCCTATCATATCTATAGAAGACGGTCATGCTGAAGATGATTTTGATGGATGGAAAGAAATGACGATTAGACTATGAGAAAAAATAATGATAGTTTGAGATGATTTATTTGTGACTAATATTGA
>Ga0172371_10002542_pt1 | contig 28895 bp, 29 predicted proteins | sample Lak12m_FD_114543 | JGI IMG/M metagenome (GOLD analysis project Ga0172371, IMG submission 114543) | Freshwater microbial communities from Kabuno Bay, South-Kivu, Congo - kab_022012_12m | ecosystem: Environmental > Aquatic > Freshwater > Lake | place: Democratic Republic of the Congo: South-Kivu...
CCAGGACATCGACTAACTGTGCATAGAGATCTCTTTTCAACGGCCATTCATTCAAAGAAATCAGCGTATCATCAGCGATCTCAATAAGCACGATCTTGTCCGATACCGGCTGGGCCTTACGGGTCTTAAAACGCCAATCAAGGACCGATAATTCCTGTTGATAAAAGAAGTCAAAATAGTTCAACAGGATCACCAGCAACGCGGCACATACGGCTATGATCCAGTTATATCGCGGCAGTCTCATGGTTCTTCAAGTAACTATCGCCGGGGAAAATCCGGGTTAAAAATGATGGGTTATTCCGCACGAAATAACAGATTGAATATACTCTTGCGATGGTTCATTCGAACGGTTACACGAATAAGAATACCGGGTCTCAAACGACGTATCCTCAGTCAACGCATAGGATACAGCTATCTTTCCGGTAAAAGTCCGGTCCTTTTCTTTCTCGGTTGCGGCTACGACCTGCCGTTCTTTATACCTGCTCTCTTCGTACCAGAACGAAGTAATGGCCCCGATCCTGCGGGTAAGAGAAACCGTAGCCAAAAGAAACGGCCGGACCGCGGTATAATCATAATAATCCTGAAACCGGTCGTTGGAATCACTGAGGATATAATCGATCCCCGGACGCACGCTCCAGCGATGCCCGTTGATCAGCAGGAGTGACGAAAAAATATCCTGTAGTTCGCGGCGTTTCCCGTCGCCATACAGCTGGTCCCCTTCAAGAGGCTCTTGATGAGTCAACACGCGGATCCGTTTACCATACTCCGTACGGACCGACAACGCAGAGTTGACCGCATATTCCGCAAACATATATGGTTTCCCATAGACATAATCATACACGCTGCGATAGGGATATATCACGGTGACCGCTTCCGCTCCGCCGCCCCAGGAAAATACCCGCTGTACTTTCTTTTTCAACGACCATGTTACGCGATTAACAACATTGGAATAATCGTTATAATCATTATACAGTAGGGCGTTAAGATAATAACTCAAGGCGGAAGTAACGGTATCCTCGAACAGTGCCGAACCTTTAATAAAATACGATACTTCTTCAAACATCGAGCCCTTGCGGGCGTTATCCAGCCGGACATTCGAATCATATCCCGTCCGAAAACCGGAGAATGAATCTAACGAAAGGGACCGTATTTCTATCTGTTCCCACACCGAGGGAGCTTTCTTCGCATCATAGGTATCCACCGCGGCATTCCCGTCCGGAAGAAAAATTAATCCCAGGGTCAAAAGAAACAAATAATAACGGATCAAAACGTATTTCATGCTTTTTGAGTTCCGCTCAACTCACCTGTTCCGGAAATCTTCCGGAGCCCCGTCCCCTGATCCGGGATTCCCGGATGTCCGGTCCCGGCGCAACAGATCCAAGTCTTTTATCTGAGTCTTTCGTAAATCATCATCTTCCATGGAAGGATCTCCGGACTGGCCCTGGCTGTACTCTTCCAACCGTTGGAGAAAATCTTTCCATTGTTCCCCGACGTTCCGGTCCAAAGGAATCCCGTCCGAAGGCCCCTGCTGCAAGGGGATATGGACTCCGCCCTTCGACAGGTCCCGCATGCCCAGCGGATTACCGCTGCTATCCAACCCGGCGACATAAATAAGATGCTCCAGATCATACACCGTCGTAATCTGTTGTTGCAGATCATAGAAGACTCCCATGCCGCTGCCCCGGACCCCGGCAATCGCCGTCGGGGTCTTTACCTGAAAAGCCTCTTTCTTTTTCAAATTCTTTATGCGAAATAACGCGCCGCCTTTCTGGATAGTCACGGTATCCGCCAATGAAGGAGTGACCAAGACTTCCGAAACAGCGTCAATATGCATGACTTTTGAATACCGTTTGTCAAAAGCTATGTCGCAATACGAATCCGTACCCGTTGTGATAACGGTCCGTTCCGGGATTACCATCCCCAGGCGCGCTTTCTGTGCGGCTTTGGTCTGTTCGGCAACCATAACCGTTCCTTTCAAATACACGACCTTGGCCGTGAACCGCTTGCTTTGCGCGTAAAGAATACCCGATCCGATACCCAGGAAAATTAAAAACAGTATTACTTTTCTCATCGCGCGCTCCTATCTACTACTTTTATACAACAATCTCCACGGATTCTTTTTAAGTTCAAGGCTCAACTCGTCGAAATTCCTGGTAATGCCTTCAAGATTTACCGCGATATTATGTATGTTCTGGCGATTATCCACTAAAATACCGTCGACGTTGCCGGCAACCGAACGCAGATCATTCGTCAAAGACCGTATATCGGTTAATAAAACATTGATTTGGTCGGTGATGACCTTTCCCTGTTTTAACAGGTCATCCATGTCCGACACCCCGTATCCACGCAAGACGGTATTCGGTTGTATCGCTTTTGTAGCGCTGGCCTGGTGAATGGCGACATATTTTTCACCCATTAATCCCAGCGTCCGCACGGAAACAGCAGCCTCCGGAGATATCCGCACTCCGGCTTTCGACCAAATATCCAAAACCAGGATCGTATCGGCCTGGTCGTATTTGATCGTGATCGCATCGACTTTGCCGATATCCACGCCATTGAGTTTAACCGGCGCTTTTTTTTCCAGGCCGGAGATATCTTTCATCTCGACGAAGAAATGATATCCCGGCTGATAGAAACTGAAAGTCCCGACTCGCAAAGTAATAAAAATAAAACCGATCAAACACGCGACGACCATAATACCGATCTTTATCTCGTTTGATTTTATCTGCATTGTCCCTCCTATGTTTTTCCTTTGCCGATGAGATCTTCAAAATAAAAATCCGGATTCTGAAAAAAATCGATCGGGCCCTCATGCGACCCCTCAATAAACTGACGCACGATCGGATTCTTGGTATTTTTTATCTCCAGCGGAGACCCCATCTGTAAGACCTGCCCCTTATGGATCATCAAAACGGTGTCGGATATTTTAAAGACGCTCTGCATATCATGCGTGACGACGACTGAAGTGATCCCCAGTTTCTTGCTCAGGTCTTTGATCAATTTGTCGATGACCGCGGCAACCACCGGATCCAGACCCGACGTCGGCTCATCATAAAAAACGATCTCCGGATCCAACGCGATGGCCCGGGCGATGCCGACACGCTTGCGCATGCCGCCGGAGATCTCCGAAGGATAATACTGCTCAAAACCCCTTAAGCCCACCAAGGACAATTTCATGCGGACGATGATCTTAATGATCTCGTCGGCCAGCTGCGTGTGTTCACGCAGCGGCAACGCGACATTCTCTTCCACGGTCAGATAATCAAGCAGCGCTGCATATTGAAATACCATACCGAATTTCTTCCGGATATGGTCCAACTCCGTATCGTTCATGACCGTAATATCTTTCGAATGGATAAAAATATTGCCGGAATCGGGCTTAATCGCGCCGATCAAATGGCGTAACAGCGTACTCTTCCCTCCTCCGGAGCACCCCATAATGACAAAGATGTCGCCTTTTTTGACGTCGAACGAGATACTATCCAACACTTTCCTACCGTTAAACGATTTTGACAGGTCGCGCACCGAAATAAGTGAATCATCCATGGGTTTTCTAGAATACTTTTGTTATCCCCTTCGGGGGCCCCCTGAAATTGCTAACCCGTTGGGAGCAATTTCGGGGATTATGTCCCGAGAATCCTCCGGATTCCTCGGGATAGTTCGCATGTATATTTAAATAAGCTTCAAGGCTTATTTAAACATGTGCTCACTACTTTTTCATCACGAAGTTCGAGAAAAGTCTCGGCCTTCCATCAAATTCACTACCCCCTTCGGGGGTAGTTCGGCCTGAGACTTTTTCATCACGAAGTTCGAGAAAAGTCTCGGCCTTCCATCAAATTCACTACCCCCTTCGGGGGTAGTTCGGCCTGAGACTTTTTCATCACGAAGTTCGAGAAAAGTCTCGGCCTCACTACATCTTATTAAAGAAGAAGATCGCCGTTAATATCGAATCCGCGAAAATGATCAAGATAAAACTGGTAACCACGCTTATCGTCGTCGCCTTACCAACGCCCTCAGCTCCACCGCTGGTCTTAAACCCGTAATGACAGCCGATCAGCGCGATAATGCCGCCAAAAACGAACGATTTAAAAAGCCCGGTGTAAACGTCTTTCAACAATAAATATTTAAAGGAGACCTGCATATACAGCGATGCGGGGATATTTAATTTATAGACGCCGATGATGTACCCGCCGAGGATACCGACAAAATCGGCAATAAGCGTAAGGCACGGTAACATCACGATCAACGCCAAGAAACGCGGGACCGCCAAAAAACGCACCGGATTCAAAGCCATGACTTCCAAGGCTTCGATCTGTTCCGTGACTTTCATCGAACCTAACTGGGCCGTGATCGCTGATCCGGCACGGGCGCTCACCACCAGCGCGGTCAGCACCGGTCCCAATTCCCGGCATAACGAGATCGATACCAGCGACGCGACATACAGGACTCCCCCCATTTTCTGGAGCTGATACGCGGTCTGCATGGCCAGGACTAACCCGGTAAAGGCCGCGACAAACGACGCGATAATAATCGACCGCACGCCGACGAAAACCATCTGTTCACTGACAAAATCGCGTTTGAGCGGTTGTTTGATAAAAGGCCCAACGATGATCCAATAGAGGATCTGAGACAAAAGTATTGTTACCTCACCAACCGTGGTAAAAAAATGAGTTACATACTTCTCCACTGTCTTTACCATATTAATCGCGCAAAGCGTCTTCTTCGGAAGGACAAATCTTAAAGACCCGATCAAGTTTCGTCAATTCAAAAACACTTTTTACTTTATCCGAAAGCGAACACAACTTTAAACTGCCGCTTTTTTCCTTGATCTTCTGAAAAAGCTCGATGAGCGTCGCTAAGCCGGAACTGTCCACATAACCGACATCCTTGAAATTCAAAACCATGTTTTTCTCACCTTTGGCTAACAGCCCAGCGCAGAACTTGCGTAACTCCGGGGAGGTATCCAAATTGATCTCGCCGGACAACGCGCAGACGACCGTGTTGTTCTTCTTGGCCTGTGTACACTTCATCGATACCCCTTTCTCAATCGCGATTACTCGTACATCAATAATTCAGGAACGCTGTATCAGCCGTTTTTCCATGGTAATCACATTGCCTTTTTTATTAAAACGGACTGAATCCATTTTATTACGGATCAAAAACAACCCGCGGCCTTTCGGGCATAACAACTGTTTCTCTTCAGCCGGACAGGGTACCGTTCGCGGATTGAACCCGTTCCCTTCATCGGCGACCTGCAGCACCACCGCCTTTTTCGTGATCTTCCACCGTACGGTTACCGACAAATCCGGCCGGTTCTTATTCCCGTGCGTGATGGCATTCGCCAAAGCCTCATCGAACGCCAAGCGTATATCAAAAAGCGTGTCCTCGGCAATATTATACACTTTTGCATCGGTAAGAAAAGCTTCTCGTACCGTGCAAAGCCGGCATAGCTCTGAGGCGATGCGTACTTCTTTCTTAATCAAAGTATATATCGATCCGTTTAAAATAATTCTGCCGTACCTGTTCAGCGTACGGAGGCGGTACGACCGCGGCGTCAAGAGTGATGTCCCCATCAAGCACGATCCTTTCCGGCTGATGCTTCTGGGGATGTATATCCCGTGCGGAAGGATTATGGTAGACCACGACGGTCTCGCCTAAGAACATAAAAGAAAAGGTATGCGCGGGAAAAATGATCTCTTCGGAGACAGCCGGGTGACGATATATCTTTTTGATACGGACCCGGTCGGTAAACCATTCTTTCTTCAAGAAAGGACGGAAACGCAGAGAAAGTTGGCCATGCTGCAAACAAAACGGCTGATTGCCGACAGCCATCAACAAAAACATATTGACCATCTCGGCAGTTGAGCCGCTCAAACGGGCAACGAACCCCCGGCCCCAAAGATCTTTATCTGCGTGCGCACTGCTGACAATAAATGAAGAATTCTCAAAAATACTTCTGCCGTAGACGTCCGGATCATGAAAACATACCGCGCAACGATGAAAGGCTTCATCGAATTCCTTATACAGCCCGGCTTTCAACATCTCCAACAGGTATTTATACTCCATATGCAGCCAGATCGATTCGTTCTCCAGCCACCCCGGCGGGAAGACCCGGCTTCTTCCAATATACAAAGACTCCTTTTTCAAAGAAGCATTCAGCCGGTACATCCCCAACGGTTTATCATACAAAATACTCTTCCGTACCGCCTGTACCATTTTACGGGCGGTTTCGGGATCCTCGGTCACCTTCAACATCCGGACCTGCCCTTCCAAATATTCCGGAAGCGGTTTCTGCACAAATGCCGTCGGGACCGCAAAACCGTCCTGAGTAACGTCATACGAAGTGATCACGTTCATAAAATAGGTCGGGTACACATAGGAAGCACCGCGCCGCGCTTTCAAAAAAGCCGATTCGATCTTCGACAATGCACGGTCTAAAAATCCGCACAATACGTCATGCGCGATCTCTTTTTCCGTATCACTGACACCGTTAGCTACGGCTTCCCGGAATTGTTCTTTACTCCGGTTGCTCGTATCCCAATATTCAAAATCCGCTGCTCCGCCGCTCCCCGCAGCGTTGTTCTTCAACAATGCGTCCAGCTGATAAAAAAACACGCAGAGCTCTTCAGGCACGGACACGGATTGCGCGGCTTCCGGGAACTGTACCAGATACTGCTTCAGCATAACTACCCAACGTTTCAATTCGGCGGTTTCAGGTAACGACGAACCGCAGAGCGCCGGCAACCCGTTCAAGGAATCGCACCAGCCCGGCTTGTCCGCTTCCATCTCGATACCGACGCCGAACGGATCAAGGGTCGCCAGTTTGTTTAAGATCACCGTCAATAATTTGACGCAGAGCGTCGTCTTGTAAACGCGCCCGCTCTGGGTGTGCAGCACATAACGGTCTTTTTTCCGTTTCTGAATGATCTCTTTCTTATGCGACAACACCTCTAACGCATGGAGCTGAAAAACCGTATCGTTCTCGATAACAAATCTGCGCTGACGCGGTTTAACGACATGCGCATCGTCCCAAAAGACAAATTCCCGTTTATTGAAGACGACATCGCGTATCTTATCCGGATAAATCGCCGCATAACTCTCCAAGAGATCTATATTATAGGTAAAGTGATCGATCCAGAACCCTTCCCCAAAGTCGGCCTCATCGATCCTGCGGGAACGGTCGATCAAAAAACCGGCAAAATCATGCCACCGGTCCTGCATGAGGCGCATCCCCTGCTTTCTCAGAAAAATACTCACGGCCCCTAAATAAAACGGTTCTTTCAAAAACTCCAGTAACGCGGACATTTGTTCATCAGATGCCCGCTCGATCCACGGATTCAGATCAGCCGCCGCAGATCCGTCTTTGAGGGCATACCGGACTCCTTTAAAAAGCAACGGATTATACCCGTCGATCCGCTGCACGTTGAAAAATGAAAGGATGTTCTCATCCTGAACGTATGGAAAGATCCAGGGATCCATGCGGCGGTTCTGGTTAATATCCCGGAAATTCGCCTCTCCCTCGGAAAAGAAGCTGGGTGTTAAAACGAAACGGTTATAATCGCGTTCCAGATCGCCGTGCTTTCGCGAATAAATATAGTACGGATACGTCTTCTCGTCATATTGCATTTTTGCCGGCAATCCGCCGCGCAAAACATTATCCAAAAAATTCTGAGCCACATACGCATCAAACTGTTCATTACCCGAGACACAAAACAGTTTATCTTTGACCTGCTGAACGATCTTTCTGCCCTGGGCGTATTTCTGCGCGAAGAATTCAGGACGGGCTATCTTCCTTAGGACACGTTCGACCAGGCCCCGGTCTTCCAGAGACGACGCCAGAGAATAAAAAGAGCACGATTCTTTCGGCGGGACGGTCTGCGCCAGGTGCGTAAACGCGCACAATGTTTTCCCTTCCTGTATCTGCTGCCGGGGAAACGCGAACGCCTTCCGGGCAAAACGCATCGGATAGAGTAATGCTTTTTCCGCCCCAAAAACAGCGTCCGGATCGACGATGACCGGCAGGAATTCCGCGGTACCCTTCGTATACCGGACACTGGTATACAGATTCCCGCCCTCGATAAATTTCGTATCCGCGACATCCGCGGGATCCACTTTCAAACGGAACAGATACCCTTGCTTATTTTTCAATTCCTCGGCAAGAGCCCAGGCCTGGATCGTGCATGACATCTCTTTCAAAAACCAGTTATTTTCCGGATAGGCGACGACCTGCGATAAACCATCGAGGACCTCAAGCCTCATCGGTTTCTTCCCGGTATTCTGAATAGTCACCTTTCTGACTAATCCCGGGAACGGCTCTTCGACGATAAGGAAATATTCAACGCGTATTATCAACCCGTGCGGCTTATTCTCTTCGACCAGCGTCAGGTCCTGTGAGTTAATATACATGTTCTGGACACAGGAACTGCCCCGGTACCGCGCATCTTCACGGAACGGTTCATAATACCCTTTCCCGTTGATCTTAATAAAGGTCCGGAACCCGGCGGAATGAACGCTCTGGTAGGCTTTATTCGCCGGCTGGAATTCTAAAAATGCGTGGTCTTTATCTTTTAAGCCGAACGCGCAGACCGCCTGGGCCCGATTGACGTAAAAAACCCACAGCGGGATACCCATTTCTCCGGCAATCGACGCGAAAAAGTTGGAGAAAGTCTTAGCCTGGTTATACTGCCGGATAACAAACGTCTCGCCATGTGTTGTATAGGAACTTTTTTCATTCATCGTAAACATCATTTTATTATAGTTACATTAGGTAAAAAGTAAAACAGAAATTACAGAGAGAAGCGGAGATCTTCAGCCCACTGTTATTTTTTAGCTTATACGGTATAATATATTTCATGGAACTTAAGCAATCTCAGAAGCTTACCCAAACACTGGCACTGACTCCCCTGATGAAACAATCGTTGCAGATCCTGCAACTGCCGATACTTGAACTGAAAAACTATATCGAAAACCAGATCGAAGAGAATCCGGTACTTGACTATGAATCATCCAATGAGGAACGGCAACTGTCAAAAAACGAGCAGATCGACCATTTCGCGGAAATACAGGACCACTATTCCGATCACTTTTCCGACGCAGCCGGCGGCGCAGATACCGACGGCATGGACTATCAGCATACGCTTGCCGTCAGCCATCCCAGTTTACATGAACATTTAATAAAACAATTAAAGACCTCTCCACTTGATGCCCGCAGAACGGCTCTGGGTGAATTGATCATCGCCAATATCGATGAGAGCGGCTACTTCAATACGTCGGTCGAAGAGATACTCCATTGTTTCAATAAAATCAATCAACCCGAGCCGGCTTTGACCAGGCAGGATATCGACAAAGTCCTGCAACTGATACAGACTTTTGATCCGCCCGGCGTTGCCGCGCGCAACTTACAGGAATGCCTCCTGATTCAGTTGCAGTTGCGCAACCGTCAGCATGCTATTGCCTATACCCTGGTAAAAAACCATCTGAGCAGCCTGGCAAAGAATCAAATCGCACAGCTGGCATAGAAACTTCGTTGCAGCCCCCAGGAAATACTCGACGCGAAAAAAGAGATCACCAGCCTCATTCCCAAACCCGGCACCCATTTTAAAAGTTTTACCCAACAGGAAATAGCCCGGCCGACTCCGGATGTCATCCTGCAAAAGCATGCTCAAAAATACGAAGTCCTCATCAACATGAAGAACCTTCCGCACATAAAAATAAACCCCTATTATCTCAATCTCTTGAAATCAAAAGATACCCCGGCACATATCAAAAAATACGTGCAGGAACGGATCAGCAAAGCATTGGGGATCATGAAAGCGCTCGCGCAGCGTGAAGAGACGATCAGGATGATCGTGGAAGAAATAATCGAGGTCCAAAAAGACTTTTTTGAGCATCATGATCCGGCCCTGTTAAAGCCTCTCATGCTCAAAGATATCGCGAAAAAAGTCAACCGTAATGAATCGACGGTCAGCCGCGTCGTCAATAGTAAATATATTGAAACGTCTCACGGAACGTATCGGCTCGACCATTTTTTCAGCAATTCCATGCCGACGGCCGAAGGCAAAAATGTCTCTCAGGAATACATCAAATCCTGCATATTTCACTTGATCGAAGAAGAATCACCGCAAAAACCGCTCAAAGACGGCCAGTTAGTCCAGCTCCTGCAAAAAGAGGGCCTTAAAATAGCCCGCCGGACAGTCGCTAAATACCGGGAATCTTTGAGTATATCTCCGGCTCACCAAAGAAAACAATCCGCCTAAGCATACATTGACAAATCTAAGGTTTCTTTGAAAATTACCAATGTCCAATTTCCAATACTACCAATCAATGACAAATGACCAATTTCCAATGAAAAGCCATAAATCATTTCTTTGATTTCCTGCACTAATTGGTAATTGGGTATCCCCTCATTCTTCGGGGAGGGTTCCCACTTGGTAATTTATTGCCTGCCTCGCCGGCAAGGCAGGGATATTGATCATTGGTAATTGAAAATTGATGAACGGAACATCAGGAAACATTCCTTACGAAGAATGGTTTTTGGAGAGATTCTGCAAGGTCGTTTCGGCAAGTTTTACAAAATTATTGATCACCGGCATATTATTGTCGAAGAAACGCGCCTTCGCGGTTTGAAACGTCGCGACCGTCAATACACCGACAAGCTTTTTACGTACCTGTACCGGAACGATGACCGCGCACTTGATTTCCGGAATATGACACAACGCGCGGACCTGCGGGTCGGAAACGTCTTCTTTAAGGACCATCGCCTGCCGCTGGACCGCGACCATCCCGATAATACGTTCGCCTAAGCGCACCCGGGTATTCCGGGCTATCTCTTCCGTGATCCCTTTTGACGCGCCCAGATAGAGTTCTTTATGGTCCTCATCGTATAGAAAAACGGACCCGCGCTCGGCATTCATAAACCCCGCGACGACATCCAAAAGAGCGCTCATCACTTTCTCTTTTTGCATCTGATACTGCTGCCGCGGCGAAACGGGCTTTTCGAGCGGGATGTCCGGCGTTGACGACCGTACCTGATACGGCTCCATGATCGATGATGCGATATCGAACAACAACTCGATCGTCGACTGAATGCTGGTATAACTGAATATCTTCAACATCCCGGCAGTCTCAATGAACAATTCCCGGCTAATACCCCGCTGCGATAATTCAGCCGATACAGACGTATAGTTTTGCGGGTCCGGCCGGCTGACCACAACGACCGGACCGGCTAAAATATACCCTATCGTCTTCTCGCCTACCTGCAAAGGGATCAAATAACTGTAAAAACCTAACGGGCACTGTATGGCTTCTTTCCAATTATTCTGGCGCACCGCCAAAGAAGTCCTTTTTAACAACAACATCGTTTGCTCGATCGAAAAAACGCAAACGCGAAATGCATCTTCCGGCAACCAGGACGGCTTGCTGATCTCAGTTACAATCTCGCCGGACGGATTGACGACTAACAGCGTGATCCCTAAAACCTCGGAAAAATGACGCTGTATGGTGTGCCATTTGCTGTAGGACAAGAGGGCGGGTAAATCAGGTACGTGCTGTATCATTGCTCCGCACAGGTTTCTGCATCATCGCCCCATGAACTATCTTGCAACAACCCAAGTTCTTTCATCTTGTTGTAGAGAGTAGTCCTGTTGATCTGCAGTAACTGTGCAGTCTTTTTTCGGTTACCTTTGCATTCCCGAAGCGCCTGCTCGACAATAGCGCGTTCAGAATCCTTTAGAGAATCTTTTAATGACCGTATCGCGGAAGGAGTCTTCACGGCGGACACGGCCTTTACTTTCAATTCCTTCAAGAAATCCGGAAGGTCTTCTTTTTCGATGACCGCGCCTTTACAAAATATGACGGCCCGCTCCATGACGTTCTCCAGTTCGCGCACGTTACCGGGCCAATCGTACGCGCATAACACCTGAAGGACTTCTTCTGAAATATCGTGTATATTCTTCTTCTGCTTATGCGTACATTTCTTCAAGAAATGTTCTACCAACAAAGGCAGGTCATCTTTGCGCATGCGTAAGGGCGGGATAAAAATAGGAATGACATTAAGCCGGTAATATAAGTCTTCCCGGAAGGAACCTTCTTTGATCAAACGGCTAAGGTCCTGATTAGTCGCCGCGATGACCCGGGCATCGACTTTGATCGTCGTGGTATCGCCAACCCGCTCAAATTCGCCTTCCTGCAATACCCGTAAGAGTTTGACTTGCAGTTTCGGGCTGAACGTGTCTATTTCATCCAAAAAGATCGTCCCGCCGTCGGCAGCTTCAAACCGGCCCTGCCGGTCTTTTATCGCGGTCGTAAACGCACCTTTGACGTGGCCGAACAACTCGCTTTCCAGGAGCGTCTCCGGTAACGCGCCGCAACTGACCTCGATAAACGGCTTATCATGCCGATGAGTATCGCTGGAATGGATCGCCTGCGCGATGAGGCGTTTTCCGGTACCGCTCTCGCCCTGGATCAATACACCGGCATTCGTGGACGCGATCGTCTCGATCAGCGTGTAGATCTTCTGCATATGCTGGTTCTGTCCTATCAACGAGTGGAATTTACTGCGCTGGTTATCTTCAAGGCGTTTCTTAAGAAACCGGTTCTCATCAAAGAGCATCTTCTGTTCGAAAATCCTCTTAATAACGATCTTGATCTCACTATCGATGATCGGTTTGGTAATATAATCGAACGCGCCTTCACGCATCGCTTCGACCGCGCTCTCGACCGATCCATACGCGGTCATCAAAACCACCGCGATCGTGCTGTCGATACTCTTGATCTGGCGCAACAATTCCAGCCCGTTCAGCTGCGGCATCTTTAAATCACTGATAACGATCGCCGGATGCTCTTTTTGAATAATGGTCAACGCTGCCTTCCCGTCTTCCGCGGCAAAGACCTGATAGCCTTCATGCTTAAGGATCTCATAGAGAGATTTACGGGTCAGCGGCTCGTCATCGACTATCAGTATGCGTTTTATTTCCATAAGGATTGTATACTCCCGAATGAATGGATCACCAAAAAAGTGCCTGAAGGACTATATATCCTGTACATTCATGGGAATCTGAATGATGAACGTGGCGCCTTCACCGGAGGTACTTTCGACAAAAATATTACCCTGATACCGCTGGACGATCTCGTACGATATCGCCAATCCCAAACCTGACCCCTCACCCATATTCTTCGTCGTAAAAAAGGGGTCAAAGATCTTATCCTGTAATTCCAGCGGGATCCCCCGGCCGGTATCTTTGATCCGGACTTCGATCATGTTATTTGTGGTTACCGTATAAATACTCAAGACCCCGCCCTGCTTCATCTCTTCGCAGGCATTTTTAATAATATTATTGAACACTAACTTAAGACGGTAATCAGGGATCTTCGGCAGATGCGGTTCAAAGAACTTTTTGACCTCGATATTATACGCGACGACAAGATGGTTCAACATATACAGGCTCTCTTCAAGCGCACGGTTGATCTCGACTTTTCCTTCTTGCGGAGAAAGGCTCCAGGAAAAATCCAACAGGGAACGGATGACCCGGGCGATCCGGCTCAATCCCATCTTCGCCTCGCCCAAATATTCTTTTCCAACGGTCTCTTCCTGCAACGAATCGAACGCCAGATTCACATAACGCATGACGCCGTCTAAAGGATTATTGATCTCATGGACCAGCCCGCCGACCAATTTGCCCAATGAAGTATATTTCTGCGACTGTTCAATGGACTTTTTAAGGTGCTGTATTTCTTCGGCCAGCACGTCGTATTGCAACTGCTGTTTCTCAAGGTATTTTCGCAAGCTGTATAACGCGATACCCAGATAGCGGGAAATAGTCATCACGACCAGAAGGTCTTTATCGCTGAAGGAAAGGCCGTTAGACTTCTCCGTAAGATTGACCACGCCGATGATCTCTTCGTAAAATTCAAGCGGAACCGATAAAAACGATTTTGATTCGTAATGGTCGTACTTCTGCGTAGTCCCCAAAGAAGGTTCATTATCGATATCTTCGACCAAATAAGGCTTTCGTTCAAGCGCGACTTTTCCGGAGATCCGCTCGCCTAACCGCTCACGGATCCCTTCCAAAGCCACTTCTTTATGATGTTTAGCGACTTCCAGAACGAGCTCATTCTTATCGTCATCCAACAGAAAGATAGACCCGGAAAGAGCATCGACCGCTTTCATACAGCGATCCAGACTGAGTGTTAAAAATTCCTTGAGCTGGCTTTTATATGGAAGGGTATTCATATCCTAGAAGTTTCTACTTTATAACACGATTCCTTCTAGTTTTCAAGTTTTTCTAAAAAAGACCTCTAGATATGGGAGCATATCTCGGATAAACCCCTTTATTTTGTGCTCTATCCGGGAATTTACTATCTTTCCGGATACACGGATGAGCGCGCCTTGGGTGGCTCTCCCGGAAAACGCGTCCCGCAAAAGATATATCTGTTGTTTATAATAACTTTGCACAAATCTGGTCCCGGCTGCGAACCAATACCAGGCTTTCATGACCCCTACCGGTCCGTCCATCTCTAAGATATTTGTTTCCAACACGTTACCATCATTCACCGCGATATTCTCGACTCCTTTATTCAGCAACTTGACCCCTCCGCCCAAATAACAGATCTCCGGCGGGTGAAAACTACCCCGGTTACTTTGAGAATACACAATCGAAAGATAGACACTGTCTCCTTCCGGATCTTTATATTCTCTGACAAGCACATCTTTCGTCTCAAGGATCTCATACACCTTCTGTTCGACCGGTATATCCTTGCCTTCCCATTGCCCGACTTTTAACGGGATCCGGCTCATGGTCACGGTCTGCGGGGTCCGCCCCTTGCCTTGCTCTATGGCGTAGACTCCCCAGACACCGGCGATCAACAACGCCATCAAGACTACATTTCTGATACGAAGACTTTTCATGAGGCTACTTTTTCTTCCGCTCCCCTTCCACGTGTAAGGGGCATCCTAATAAAGAACTAACACCCAGGAGGCCTAAGAACCCGATGACAAAAACCATGTACCCGGAAAAATCATGCACAAAACCCATCGCGGCTTTCTCGCCGTAGAAATAGCTGACGATCACCAAAAAAGAGATCCTGACGACATTTGATAAAACAGCGATGGCCAAAGAAGACAGAAAGAAAATATATTTTTTCCATGCCGCGCCGCGGGCAAATTGCGTCAATAATGCGCCCAAGGCCAGAAACGTGATCAAAGAACGTAATCCGCTACAGGGGTCCCCGACCTCCAAAGACCCGCCCGGGAACAGGATCGTCGATCCTTTATGCATCACCTGCAAGCCGATGGCCTGTATCAGACGCGTCGAGACTTCCGCGGCCAGCAATTTCATTTTAAACGATAGGCCGATGATCATGACCGACGGCAAAGGAAGCATAAAAACAAGAAAGAACACCGGAAAGAACAATGCCCGCAGGTACGCTCCTCCCCACAAAAAAAGGACCGTCGACCAAAGCATCACCGGGATCATAAAATACGAGAGCACATTGATCCGTAAGAAAAGGCCGGCCAGGTGCAGGGTCCCCGCACCGATAATACCGCACAATCCCAGCCAAGAACCGTTCACCGGCAGCGATCGCAACAATGCACGTTTCCTCCAGAATAAATACAGAGAAATAAAAGGGATTAAAATCCCGTGAGAATAATAGGAGTCGCGGGCGTTAAACCGCTCCCATAACAAGGAATATTCGGGGAAAAATAATGCGGCTATAAGTAAAAAAGAAATCCAGAGTTCACGCGGGAAAGTGGTGAAAGATGCAGATCCGGTCGTCCGTGTCTGGGCAACGGAATGTGTGCGTTTCAATGGTCAGTCTTTTTTCCTGTCTGAGCATTCTTCAACAAGGAAACCTGATTATCCACAACCTCTAATAATTTCTTATTCGCAGGAAATTTCTCGGCGATCTCATCATAGACTTTCATCGCGGCATCCGGCTGATCCATCACCTTACTGTATAAGGTAGCGATAGACAAAAGAAAACCCGGATCATTGGGAAATTCACGGGAGAGCGTCCGTAATAGTTTCAATGACTTGTCCCACTCTTTCTTCGCGGCGTAACAGACAAGCAAGAAACGCGCGGCCATGAGTTTTTCCTGATTCGCCGACGTTTGAAACGTATTTTCGTATTCACCGATCGCTTTGACCAACGCCACATCGGCATTTACCGTATCTTTAAGATACGTATAATAACGATACCGTAAGAACGGGACCGCTAACGCGGCGGCATTATTAGGATACGAATCTTTAATGACGTCGTATTCATGCAACGCGTAATCAGACATCCCCTGCCTCATGTAACACGCGGCCAGGCCGAAATGCCCGCGGATGCCCACGCTCTTATCATCCGGATACTCTTTCAGTAACGTGGTAAACAACACCTGGGATTCCTTGACCTGGTTATCGCTAAAATACAAGTCGGCGATGCGTAATTTCAGTTCCTTGACGAACGTACTCTTCGGATATTTATTGATAAAATCCTCATAGATCGCGATCGCTTTAGGAATATCTTTCAATTTATTGACATAGATCTCCGCTTTACCGACGAGAGCGCGCAAAGCTACCGGGGTGTCCTTATATTTCTCGGTAACATCATCCAACACGCCCATGGCTTTGTTGACTTCATTACCCTGTAAATACGTGCGTACCAGATACTCCTGAAAGACCGATTCTTGCGAAGTCCCCGAATAATCGTCGATCAGCTTTTTATAATGCCGTACCGCGCCTTTATACGCCCGTTCTTCTTTCTCGGTGTTCTTAGCCTTATCGTAATACTGCGTTAAGAACAACGGCACTTCCAATCCCAACTGAGTCAACGGATATAGGTCTTTGATCTTCTCGTATTCTTGCAGCGCCTGCTGGTACTTCCCTTGCGCTTCATAGATCTTACCGATCGACAACTGGGCAGTCGCGGCAAGCTGCGACTGTGAAGAAAAATTCTGGATGACCGTCTTCAACTCCTGTATCGCCGCGTCCGGATTCTTCCGGGCCTGATACACCTGCGCGATGATAAAATGGATCTGAGCAGTCACGAGTTCAAGCGGGAACTGCTCGGCGACTTTCTTATAGGAAGCAATAATAGCGTCATAATCGCCGTCCTGCAGGGTCCCTGCACGTTTCTTGATAAGCTCGGCGACCTGCCGCTCAGTCTGGAATAACAGCTTTTCGGAAAGATACCGGCTGTCATTACACCCACTGCAACAAATTACCCAGACCAACCCCAAAAAAATCAATCGACGGCTATTCTTCATAAATACCTTACCCATTCTTTTTTCTCAAAAAGATCCGGCCTGCACCGCCGGCGAGACCGGTCAACAACAAGACCATCGTCCCCGGCTCCGGAGCGCTCGGATTGACGTCCGCGCGCAAGTTTATACTGTCATTCCCGCACTGCATCGTCCAATGAAGGTCAATGTCCCTGACCGCACTGGTATGGTCAGCAGGTGTTAACCCGAGAGCGGCTAAAGGGATCCTTGCTTCCAGAACATAATGAGTATTTTGCACGTAGCTATAGACAAAATCCACAAGAACATTATTTAATGAACCCGGATTGATCGTCCAAGGATTCGATGCCGCAAACTGAGAATAATACACCGGATTCCACGGCGCATTATTATAAAGCTTAGCAAAAGGATTGACGCCGTCATAACTGCTGACGTCAATCGCATACTCATACGTCGAATCGACCAAGGGATTCGTGTTAATACCGATGTCCCCCGGTAAAAACCAAGGGCTCCCCCACGGGACATTGCTGCCCGCAGATGGTAAACCCGTGACAATCGCGATATAGAGATAGTTCGCGTCATTATCAACATACAGCGCTTCCGCGTCAAAAAGGTTCTTGTAAGAATACCCCGGTCCGACATAAGGACTGTACATCGACGCATCTATAGTATCTTCATGCGCGACATCTATGTCTAAACCTCCTGAAGGTAAATGGTTATCCAAATATCCCGCGCTTGACGCGGCATTCAAATCAACATGCCAATCACTCAGGCTTCCGTCGATCACATACGTATTTGCCGAAAGTGTTGCACTCCCTCCGATAGTTATTACCATCAGCATCATTAATGCTAAAAACTGTTTCATACTCCTCTATTATCTCCTTTTATCCTTTTGATTTTTGGTATGTAAATAGAGCAGGGTAGTTGAAGTAATGACCAGGGTGTCCACTAAGAAGCTTACCACAATGCCTGCAGCTAAAACAACAAGTACGATTTCCGGAGAAAACTTGCTCATCAACGTGCCGACCTTCGTCTTCACGATCAGCACCGGAAGATATAACAACGAAGGGACCAACAAAAGCGTGACTGCCGGTACGGCTAAGCGCGCCAACACGAAAGCATTCGATTTGAACGCCGGTAACAACTTACTTTTATCGATGATCAATATCGCCGGGACAAAAGTGAACAATACCTGCAGGACTATCACGACGACAAACGCGATCGTGATCGACCAATACAGATGCATATGTTTCAATCCGACAAAAACCACCGGGAGATATTTTGAGGCAACCGTCGCCACGATATAGCTGGCGACCCATACCGTGATCAAACTGAAATATCTGCTGACGGCATACAAAAAGTTGTGAAACATCTTCGAACGGCCCTTATGATAGATATCCGCGATCATTCCGATAGCCCAAGCACTCATGATCACGCCGATAAACGCGCTCATGACAATCTCGGCATATTGAAACATCTTCGGGAGTAACACAAAATTCAAAGGATAATGCAGAAATTGCTCACCCCACAATCTTCTGATCGGTGGAGCTAATAAAAAACGGACCGGCCGTTGCGGAGCTAAATACAGGATGTACAAGGAAAGGAAATTCGCGGCTGAAGATACCAGAAAAGGAGCTACGACTTTCGGGTGCTTACAAATGACACGAAAACTATCCTTCCATATTCTAACTATGGTTTTCATTACCGTTTATCATACCTTCTTATGGATAGCGGTGTCAACAATTCTTTGAAACCGCGATTTCTTAGCTTCAGCCCCAAAAGCTTGCTCTTAGTCCCTCTCCACTTTTACGGGCATAACCCGCGAATAGAAAAAGGGATAGAAAAAGCAACTACCGGGCACCTTCACCGGTCAATACCCGGCGAACGGTCCAAAACATTATCTGAAAATCAATCAACCAACACTGACGCTGAATATAAATAATGTCGTATTTCAACTTACGGGCGGCATCTTTGATGCTGGCGCCATAATTATATCTGACTTGCGCTAATCCGGTTATCCCCGGCTTTACCAAGAGCCGTTTGTCAAACTCAGGGATCTGCCTTACGATAACGTGCATCATCTCCGCCCGTTCCGGACGAGGGCCGACGATACTCATATGCCCTCTGAGCACATTGATCAACTGCGGAATCTCATCAAGATGCGATTTTCTCAAAAAATTACCCAATCGGGTCACTCGCGGATCGTTCTCCTGAGCCCACACGGCACCGGTAGCCAACTCCGCATCCTGCCGCATCGAACGGAATTTTAAAATAGTAAACGGCTTGCGGTCTTTCCCCAAACGCTGCTGTTTGAAAAAAACCGGCCCGGCCGAATCGATCTTGATCAACAACGCAACAATCACAAACAACGGAGATAGGCAAATCAACACCGAAGCCGCTACGATAAGGTCGAAAATCCGTTTGAAAACGCCATAATACCGGCGTAAAGAAAACAACGAGAAACCGATAATACTGCTGCTGATGACAAAAGAGAAAAAACGGTACATCGGAGCCAATTGATTTGAAACATACGGCGAAACCGGAGTATATCCATATACCGTGCTCCGCATAAGCCAAAGAATGCCGATGATAAACAAAGCAAACGTCAATAAACCGGTTACCGCGAAACGATATTTCTGGCGTAAAATGAATATTTCCCGGCGCAAGTAATTCTTCCAGGCAAAAAACAACGAATCAAGATCTTTCCGTACCTCTGAAGAAAAATTACCCTTCTCTAGACTATTATTCATATTTTCTACCTCTTTTTTATTTTTTGGAATTCAATCATTCGGCTTATCTCTATAAGCATGTTACGTGCCAAAGCGCTTCGGATATCTTGCTAAAAACACAAAAGCCGCAACCTGCTGATATTGATTATCTTATGTTCAATTTTAAACTGTAATGATTTTCACAATTATCTGCTTTCTTTATTAAAAAAGTCAACAATGTCGAGAACTATAAACACTTTTGGCTATACAATCCGCAATATACTGCATCTTATTGATATACATAATGTTATGGTTGACTATAAAAAACGACACTCTGAGCCGTTTCTCTGCGATGAAAGGACATCGCAAACAATCGATCTGGTACTCATCGACGGCGAAACCCGTTTCGTGAAAAGGTTTGTTAATGTTCCCTTATCAATTACCTATGTCCAATTCTCAAGAGATCTCCCCAGGCTAAACAAACGGGGTCAAATCAAATAATGGCCCAATCCAAACCGCGTAGATCGGGATTAGTTTTGCATTCCAATGCGGGTATGGAATAGGTAAAATAGTTTTGCCAACCTCGCGGGGTAATCGCACGCATTTATAAAAAGTCAGGATTTACGATGTAGATTTTTCTATGAAGAATTTTCTACTGAAAAGGCCATGCTTATCTGCTATAATAAGCCGTCATGTTGAGGGAAGGGGTATTTCTATTTCAAGCTTTTCAAAAGGTCTGCGAAGAAAATGCGGAAAGGACTGCGGTCTTTAGCCGCACCGAATCTACCTATACACCGCAATCCTTCTTAGAACTCTATCAAAAAGTACTACAGCTGGCCTCTTTTTTTGAATCTCAAGGAATAAAAGACCAAAGCCATTGCGCGCTGATCATGGAAAACAGCCAATTCTGGATCATCGCCTTTTGGGCCGTGATGAAATTGAACGCAACAATCGTCCCCCTTAATCCGCAATTGGGAGATGACGACTTAACCGCTTTTCTGACTCATTCGGAAAGCAGTTGTATTTTGACGTCGAACGGTTTTTCTGAACGCTTGTCAAAAATAGCGGAACGCCTGACGCTGCCGTTATTTCGTATCGATACGCCGGCCTGTTACCCCCAGGTAACGGCACAGGAAATACCGGCGCCGCCGATTAATTCTCCGGATAGACAGGTCGCCGCGATCGTCTATACCTCCGGGACCATAGCCGCGCCAAAAGGTGTTATGCTGACGCACGAAAACTTCTTAAGCAATGTACGCTCCCTTCAAAAATTACGGCTGATGATCGAGACTGACTGTCTTATCGCGGTGTTGCCTTTTTATCATACCTATGCTTTGACCGTGAATCTGCTATTGCCGCTTTTAAGCGGCGCGACATTAAGTTTTCCCGCGCATCTGGATATTCAGGAGATACTCGAATGCGTAAAAAAAACTCAGGTCACAGTCCTTGTCGGAGTGCCGCGTCTTTTTACCCTGCTCTGCAATAAAATACAGGAATTCATCTTGAAACGTCCGCTGTTCGAACAATGGAGCATTAAAATCATCCTGGCCGTGACGGCCCGTATCAGGCAATGGACAAAGGTCAACTATGCGCTTTTATTATTGCCCAGCCTTCACGCACATTTCGGCCCGCAATTCCGCTTCATGATCAGCGGCGGCGCGCCCCTGAGAAAAGATATCGCGAAATCCCTTTACGCGTACGGGTTTACCATCGTAGAAGGTTATGGCCTTACCGAGACGTCTCCTGTTTTAACGTTTAACCTCCCCCATTGTTTTAAAATCGGCTCCGCGGGAAAAGCCCTGCCGGATATCGACATCCAAATACACGAACCGGACGACCATGCCACGGGAGAAATCATAGCGCGCGGCAAGAATGTCATGGCCGGCTATTACAAAGACCCTGCCCTGACCGAAGAAACGTTGCAGAACGGCTGGTTCTATACCGGCGATATCGGGACATTCGATACGGACGGGTTTCTGTATATCACCGGGAGGAGAAAAGAATTGATCGTTTTAAGTTCCGGAAAAAAGATCATCCCGGACGAGCTTGAAGCCCATTACGGCAAAAGCCCTTTTATCGCCGAATTATGCATATTCTTGACCCACACGCCTGACGAAAAAGATATTTTGACCGCGGCGATCCTTCCCCATTACGAACATTTCCGTTCACAAGGTATCGGCCGGGTAAAAGAACGGCTGCACTGGGAGATCGAAAACGCATCGCGGGCATTGCCTCCTTATAAAAGGATCCATGATTTCATCATCATCAACGAAGCGCTGCCCAAAACCGTCTTAGGGAAACTGCAGCGGTATGAGATCGCGAGAAAATACGCGCAACGGAATACGGTCGAACACGAAGAAAAAGATCCGGCTTTAACGGATGATGACGCTCGGTTAATGGCTTCTGCCATATGCCGGAAAGCGATGGCATATCTTTCCGAGAAATTGAAAAAGACCATTCATCTCGACGACAATCTCGAACTTGAACTCGGCCTGGATTCGCTGGAACAGATCGGCTTGTTCCTCGATTTTGAAAAAATTACCGGCATACATCTGGAAGGACAAGAATTGCTCGACGTTTTTACGGTCCGTGATGTATTTAAAAAACTAATCGCCTATACTGGTCCAGCCGACGGCGAAACCGATTCTCATGCGGACGACTGGCAAAAAACGCTACAGCCACCCTTTGATCCGCAGATAGAGAACGCTATATCGCTGGCTGAACCGCCTTTAAAAAGGATCATCCAGCGGCTCTTCATGTTCAAGATGAAGCTGTTCGCGCGCGGATTTCTCTTTCTGTCGGTCGAAGGAAAAGAAAACATTCCCCGGACCGGTCCGGTCCTGCTGTGCCCGAACCATACCAGCTTCTTTGACGGGCCGCTCATGGCAACCGCGCTTCCCATGCATACCTTATATGAGACATACTTTTTAGGATACAGCGCGTATTTCGACCACCCTTCCCTGCGCTGGTGCAAGAAATTATTGCATTTAGTATCGATCGACGCCGGGTCACAACTTACTCAAAGCCTGCAATTGTGCAGTTATATATTAAGAAACAACCGCATTCTCTGCATGTTCCCCGAAGGAATGCGTTCATCGGATGGAACGGTACAGGAATTTAAACGCGGCGTGGGAATACTGGTCAAAGAACTCAATGTCCCGGTCATCCCGGTCTATATCGATGGCGCGTACCAGGCTTGGCCGGCACACCGGGACATCCCCCACATGTACCCGGTGACCATCACTTTCGGGAAACCGATCAGCCCTCAGGAGCTCCTTACTCCCGCAAAATCTACCGTTGACAGCTACAAAAATATCGTAGATAATCTTAGAGAAGCCGTCATTCAGTTGGGCCCCCAGAATCCATCTGTTTCGAAGACGCGACTTTAAGCATTCAAAATCTCCCGTCAGTACACCATTATGCCGGGATTAAAAAGGTAGAAGATCAAATCGTGAAGGCTTCAACGAACGTACTGAGTTCTCTCTCCACAAAAGAACAATTACGCCTGCTTCTGGCTCAGGATAAAAGAAAGACCGAACGGGTCGATATACCCGTATTTCTGTCCTACAGAGAGTCTCTTGAAACGGCATTCTCTCCCAAGACCCAGATTGAAGATATCAGCGGCGGAGGTTTGAGATTCTCAGACTCCCGAAAACTAAAGAAACACGCTGTTCTCTACGTGCAGTTGTATCTTTCACCGCAGACTCCGCCTCTGGCTATCGAAGGAGAAGTCATCTGGTGTACGAAAATCCCCGCAAAAAACAAGCAGAAGTATCTGTATAATAAAGGGATCATGTTTCACAAAATGAATTGCCAAGACCGCCGTGAATTCGTCTCCTTCTTAAGTAATCAGATCCTTTCCAGCTACCTCGAGAACCAATCGGTGCTGCTCAAACAATTATCTTCCGCGCAAGCCTCAAAAAGGAGTACTCCATAAATCCCATGACTGTTACGGCCGCAGACCAACGCAACCTAAAAAACCTTCTCTCGACCATCGAATACCGGGTCGCCCGTACCCGCGAAGAGGTCGAAGAATCCTATTCATTGGTATATAAAGAATATTTGAAGCGCGGATATCTCAATGAAGACGCGTCCAAAATGCGCGTTTCTCCGTATAACATGCTTCCGCAGACGACGACCTTTATCGGCATCGTCGGGAAGAACGTCATATCGACCGCGACCGTCATCGTGGATTCCCCCCTGGGGCTACCGATGGACGAGATATATCACAATGAACTTATCCCCGTGCGGGAAGCGAAGAAAAAGATCTGCGAAATATCCATGCTCGCCAGCGACAGCGAACTGTTCAGCAGCGGCGTATCGATGATGTTAAACGCGAAAAAAATGTTTTTTATCTTCTTTCTATTCAAGCTGATCCTTGACTACTGCAAAGAAGTAATGGACCTGGATTATCTCTGCATCACCATCAACCCGAAACACAAAATGACTTATGACCTGCTGTTTTTTAAGGATCTGGGGGGGCTGAAGACCTATCACTTCGCCAATGAAGCCCCGGCGATCGCAAAATACCTTGACCTGCATACCATCGAAGACAATTGTAAAAATAACGATAAGACCGGGCTGTTCAAGATGTTCTTCTCAGGCAATACGGACCCGGAAAAATTCAAGGGCAAATTTGCTTTCACGCCCGACGATCTTCGTTACTTCTTCATCGAAAGGACCGGAATGCTCAAAAAAGCATCGCCGGAGCAGCTCACCTACCTCAAACAATGCTACCCCTGTTTTGATTTCAGTAAAATAATTTAACCCGGCTTGGCAGGATATACCGGCTTGCGCGCGTGAGCAGGTACTTTAAGACGCGCTCTTTTTCCCTAATAGCCTGTTTTTCAAATACCACCGTTTCAACAATTGTATCGGATGGCGGTTCCCGCCCCGCAAATACCCTTGACGCAATTTTCGCAGATACGGATCACATTGTAAATAATGCGGCGCCGATTTTGGAGGCCGCCGATTAAGCAATACCGCGAGTGCCTCGGTCGCGGCGAAAGAACTGCTTAAAACGCACGCGCTGACCAACGAAGGCCCTTTTTTAGCCCGCAGGTCGATCGCCCCTAACGAAATATACCTCATATGCAAAGATGCCGGAGCCAGTCCAACGCCAAAAGCGATAAGCTTCTCTTCATACGGCATATCGTCACGCATGTCAAAATATTCATCAAAAGTCATCTTTCCCGGCGCAAAAATAAGTAAGGCGGTCCCAAATCCCAGCGGGCCGGCGGTAATCGCGTACATATTCTTCTCGTACGCTTTCTTAAACAGCATCCGCCGCTCATTAATGGCAAAAAAATCGATGCCATCGATAAAGACATCGACGCCCTCAAAGAACGAATCGACATTTTCCGGGGTGACCCCGTTCGTAAAACTCTTTATTTGAACGTACGGATTGATCGACTCGGCGATCTTACGCATGACTTCCGCCTTGTTCCTGCCGATAGTATCGGTATACGCGCCGGCCTGGCGCTGAATATTAACGACATTATACGTATCCATATCGGCGATCGTAAACTTACCGACGCCTAAACGGACTAAATTAAGCAGATGAAACCCGCCGACGCCGCCGCACCCGACGATTCCCACGCGGCAATCCCGCAATCTCGATTGCTCCTCTTTCGTTAAGAGGCCGAGATTACGGCTGAACGCTTCTTCGAAGAATCGATTGCTATCCTCGTACCATCCACCCATATCCTAATCCTGTTAAATGTTTAAGCTCCCTGATGAAGAAAAATCCCCGTTTCTCCCCTATTCGATGCTATTGTATCACAACAGTCGATGCCCTGTCAGGGAAAAAAGAAGCTCGTAAGCTCAACAGATCATAAAAAAGGAAATAATGATACATCTACCGGAGGAAGGTGAAATCAAAGAAAGGATAACACATTTTGATATATTCCAACTGACGCGCAGACATTTTCTTCAAGAAAGGGTTCTTGTGCGCGAACAGTTCTTCGAGCTCCTGTTGCGTCAAGATCTTTTTGTGATAGAAATAACTGTCTGAGGTTCGCTGAGTAACAAAAATATCATAAAGCTTTTCTTTGCCGGCTTTGCTGAAACCTTCCTTGACTTTAGCGACCTCCAGATACTTCCCTATCGCCGGAGCGCCTCTGACTTCCGGATACGCGGTCACCGTCCCCATATCTTTAAAAAGCAGCGTATCGAAGATCGAGCTGCTCTTTGGATGCACCGCGATACACATAACATCGTACTTAATAAAGTAAGTAACATAATCCAACAGTACTTTAAAGAAATGGAGCATAAAAGAATGCTTCGTAAATTGTTTGGTGCCGGTCGACGATTTAAAAAAATCGCTATCCGTGGCCAGCATACTCACCTCACATAATTTCTTTGAGCCGGCACGTAATCCGGCAAGTTGGCGCGAATAGATCTGGTCCAACGGCAAGCCTAACGGGGAATCGAAGATGATCGTCGCGGTCGCGATGACCCTCAGTTCGACAAGGGCGATAAAAGTCGTCGTCTGCGGAAGGACGTTAAATATGGAGTATCTCAAACCAATTGAATTCTCGCTGGTATACTCACGGCGGACGTATTCCCGGTAGACTAAACGATAGGCTTTCTCCAATTCATCCCGGGAACGCGCCACACGGATCTCGACGTTCGCGTGGAGTTTACTCTGACTATATACTTTCCCTGACATGGTAGGCATAGTGAGCATCCCGGCACATTCCCCGTGATGCCCGATCCTGTCTATTTCTTTATACGTATCCCCTTTAACGCGTGGAAAGGAAGAAACTTTCGAAGTATGGTAACCCATTAACACACATCCGTCAATACCGATCGTGTTGAATGAAAGTGACCGGCTGTATGATTTTGTTTCAGCAAAGATGCAAAGAAAACTTATAAATAAAAAAACGGTTATAATAATAAGGGCAGGAGCTTTTGGCTCCTGCCCTTATATCACATACAATGTTTGCACATTATACGCTTACGCTCTTTTTCTTTTGAAGTTAAAACCTGCTAAACCTAACAAACCAGTGCCTAATAAAAGGACTGTTGTCGGTTCAGGAATGTTGTATACAGCATCGCCGGTATTCCGGCTGAGAATATCTAATCCAGTCGGAGAACCCGGGACAATTGATACGTCTGCGTTGACCAGTGTGTTCACTGTCGCAAAGCCGTACAATTCCAGTTCCGCCTTCATGTCATTCCCGAATTGGTCAAACCATACGCCAGTCGGAACATTAACAATCTTCCAATTAGTTAATGTAAAACCGCCGTCTGGTCTTGCGCTGTAATCATCTAACGCACCATTTCCACTGACAAGAGACAAGTGAGCAATCTGAAGACCGTTGGTAAACGCAGTAGCATTGTCGTCATTTGATCCGATACCGCCAAACGAAGCGCCTGTAACGTCTTTCGTTGCGCCAGTTCCAATAAAAAGGAACGCGTCACCACTCGTATACTGAATTGAATACGTAGTTCCGCCAGTGATCGGGTCAATAGATACGACGTTTCCTGCTAAATTATCCCATCTACCAGTCAATTCCCAGTTGGTTCCCAGCCCTTGCGTATTACCGATTGTTGCGCCAGACAAAGTCATTGCACCGACTTGAAGATCACCGGTATCATTGAAAGATGCACCTGTAAAAATTCCAGCTGCATAATGAGATGTTGCGTCCACAGTCGTTACCACCTGTCTGTCAAACAAATCAGTATTACCGAATCCAGGTACGTTTAAATACATCTGAATTCCTGCGTGTGCTGCTGTCATGCTTAACATAGTTGCTGCTAATACGATTGCAAATAAGAATTTCTTCATTTCTACTAATCCTCCTTTCCTAATTAGATTTTGTATTTTTTGTGTTAATGTTTTCATTTTTGACCTGCCTTTCATTTTACGGATGAGTGTTTTTAAACTCTATTAACTCACATGTTGTATAAAGCAATAGGTATGCCAAATTATAGGATGAATGAATATATTTAAATATATTTATGTAATGTACTGATAGCAAATAGGTTACAACATTACACGTATGATGTACGATGTGAAAAATGAAAAAAAACGAGCATTACAAACGTAAAAAATATCGACAACTGACTACGATTCTAAGAGTACTTTTTATGTAACTGATTGATAATTAGATTCTTAGATAGATGTAAAGTGAGAACCTGGCTGGGGCTGATTATTGATCAGAAAATTGTTACTTTTGGCTTGAAGATGCCAAAGCTTTAGAATATACCGATAGATCGGCATCTGAAAAGAGAGCAAAAATGATCTTCTCAAAGATACTTGGATATTCAAATAAGAATTCTTGTACTGTATGTACTGCTATGGGAGCTGCCATTGCAATTGGGAACCGGTACGCACCCATGGAGATCGATGGGAACGCGATAGTTCTCAAACCCCGCGCATGGGCTATCTGCAGGCTATTTCGGTAACAAGACGCCAACAATTCTTTTTCCTGCTTGCCTCCGCCATGCCAAATTGGCCCGACCGCATGAATGACGTACCGCGCTGGTAAATTATACCCTTTGGTGATCTTTGCCTGGCCTGTCGGACACCCGCATAAAGCCTTACATTCTTCCAAAAGCCCAGGCCCAGCTACCCGGTGAATCGCGCCATCAACACCACCCCCGCCCAATAACGTAGTATTCGCAGCGTTAACGATCGCATCGACTTTCAGTGTGGTTATGTCGGCTTTGATGAGTTGGATTTGAGTAAGCATTCTATTAGTGACAAGTGAACAAGTAAACTAGTGAAATAGTAAAACCGAAGCAAAAAAAGAAAGCTCGAAAATTCGGGAACTTGTTTACGACACAAGATATTAAATCCATAGACCTTTAGTCCTCTCCGCAGAAACCCCCGCGGCTTTAGCCCGGGGATGAATGCGCTTTATGTTGCCTGTCCGCCCTCCCGTTGGTCGGGAGCAGGCGGGTTTCTGCTTCGGGAGGGAGCCTCGGCCCTGCCAGCGAAGCAGGCGTGGCCGAGGGGG
>Ga0172371_10002543_pt1 | contig 28874 bp, 28 predicted proteins | sample Lak12m_FD_114543 | JGI IMG/M metagenome (GOLD analysis project Ga0172371, IMG submission 114543) | Freshwater microbial communities from Kabuno Bay, South-Kivu, Congo - kab_022012_12m | ecosystem: Environmental > Aquatic > Freshwater > Lake | place: Democratic Republic of the Congo: South-Kivu...
CCCTCCCAACGCGCGCGCTGCCGGGCGGTCATGCGCTTGGAATCGCGCACACCCGCAAGCAGGTCGCAGATACGCTCGTCGTTGGGCAGCACCACGGCGGCTGCGTACACCGGCCCCGCCCAGGCGCCACGGCCGGCTTCGTCCAGCCCGGCGATAACCTGGAAACCCTCTACCCAAAGCTGTTTTTCATACTCGATATGCGGTTTTTCCGGCAGGTTCGTGATTTTAGTTCGCGGCATGGTATTTTCCCCTGATGGCGTTCCAACGGATTCTTAATAGATCATAGCCCATTTGCAGGCTGTCGCGCGCCACGCGGATGTTGCTGTGGGCGTTATAGTACCAGGGTATCGGGATTTCCGTGATGGCGTATCCCACGCGGCGCGCGATGAACAAGGCTTCCACATCGAAAGTCCAGCCGGTGATGCTGACCAGCGGGAACACGCGTTCGGCCACGTCAGCGCGAAAGCATTTGAAGCCGCACTGGGTATCCTGCAATCCGGGCAGCACCAGCAGGCGCACCAGCCAGTTGAAGACTCGGCCGATGATGTGGCGGTATTCGGGTTCGTTGAAGCGCCGCGCCCCGGGCGCTTCGCGTGAGGCGATGGCCACCGGCGTGTTCTCCAAAAGCGGCGGGAAGAAACGCGGCAGTTCCTCGATCGGCATGGAGAGATCCGCGTCGCAAATGAAACGGTAATCGCCACACGCGCTTTGCATGCCGCGTTTGACCGCCCAGCCTTTGCCGCGCCGCTCTTCGTGGATTACCACCAGATTATCCATGCCAGCCTGGATTTCATGGGCGATGCGTAGCGTGTCGTCCGTGCTACCGTTTTCCACCAGCACGATTTCGGCTGAATAGCGCTGGCTGCTCAGGAATATTTTGATCTTTTCCAATGAATCCGGCAGCCGGATGGCTTCGTTATAGGCCGGGATGATGATGGAGAGAAAAGGATTTTTCAATCTGCCGCCGTTCACTTGTGATTGTGATTATAGTATCATAACCCGGTTGAACCATTTCCCGCGTTTGTTACGGTTTTTTAAGGACAATACTCCACCCAGGCGTCCAGCTCGCGATTCTTGAAAAAACCTGAATATCCATTCCGTTGCGCCTCCGCGCAGAAAGAGGCCGATGTGGCGTGCGCATCGGTGTACTCGACCTGGAAGACCGGCTTATTGGCTTGAATGAAAGGTTGCATTAATTCACACCAATCGTACACGCTGCAATCCTCGATCAGCGCCCAATCGAAGTGTGCCGCCAACTCTACTGCCTGCTCGGGGTCATTTTTCAAGCCGATAACCAGGCCGCGCTGGTGCGCCTGTTCGCTCAACCAGCTGTTGTAAACCAGTTGGTCTTGCGCGCTGACCGCGAAGCCGCTATCCTCCTGGTAATTCTGCATGTTATCCGCGTCAATGCCGTCGCAGCCCTTGGCCAGCGCCAGGTCGAAGCGCGCCTGCATGATATCAGCAAAAAGCTCATAGTTGCCAATGTCCAGCCATTTCTCGCCCGGCCAGCCTTCGTAATCCTTGCCGATGGCATCGGCGGGGAAATCACCCGCGTCCGGGCGGTATTCCTCCCAGGAGCCGCTGTTGAGGTAACAGATCACCTTTTTCCCGGCAGCGTGCAGTTCGTCGATGGCGGATTGGGGCGTCTCGAACAGATCCAGCGCGAAAATGTCCGCGTCCATGGCCGTATCCGGCGGGTAGCCGGCGTACTGGATCTGCAGTCGCTCGCTGATAGTCGGCGTCCAGCCAGCGGCATCCGCAGGCGGGGACGGAGAAGGTGAAATCGGAGAAGACACTGGAGAAGGCACTGCGGCTGGTTCATGCGCGGCAGCCCTGCATCCGCAGACAAGCGCGCAGAAGACCAAGCCAAGCGGGATGAAGCCAAGTTTTTTTTTCATCATTTGTTAACCCTGGCGCCAATATTAAAAATCGGCCATATTTAAGTTTGCCATGATCGGGCAGCGTTATTCATATGCTAATATTAATTGTAGCAATTGACAACTTGTGCATGCGGTGAAATCCGGTGGAAATCCGGTACTGTCGCGCAACGGTCACAGTCCGATCCCGAATGCCAATTTAGGATTATATCCGGCTCGCGCAAGGCCAATGTGAATGGACACCTGGCTGTTGAGCCAGGTGTTTTTGTTCGAATAATGGAGGTCCTTTAATGTATTCACAAATCAAGAAACGCGGCGGTCAAATTGTGGCTTTTGATCAGGAAAAAATTTCGCGCGCAATTCTGAACGCGGGCCGGGCCAGCGGCGAATTCGGAGAAGAGACAGCCAGCCAGTTAAAAAACGAAGTATTGGCTGTCGCGCTGCGCGAGATCGCCGTGGATGTGCCGGTGGTTGAACAGATCCAGGATATCGTGGAAAACGTACTGCTGGATTCGCGCTACAAAAAAACCGCCAAAGCCTACATCCTCTACCGCGACCAGCACAAGCGCATGCGCGAGATCGCGACCAGGCTGAACAACGGCTTGGTGGACGATTACCTGAACCGCAGCGATTGGCAGGTAAACGAGAACAGCAACATGGCTTTTTCCCTGCAAGGGCTGAATTATTACGTTTCCTCGGAGGTGACCAAGAACTACTGGCTCAATATGGTCTATCCCGAGCCGGTGCGCCGGGCGCACGCCAGCGGAGATTTTCACTTGCATGACCTCAACTTATTGGCCGTGTATTGCATGGGTTGGGATTTGTTTGACCTGCTGCAGGTGGGTTTTACCGGCGTTGAGGGCAAAATTTCCAGCCGCCCGCCCCGCCATTTCCGCACCGCGCTGGGCCAGGTGATCAATTTCTTCTATACCCTGCAGGGCGAGGCTGCCGGCGCGCAAGCCTTCAGCAATTTCGACACGCTGCTGGCGCCCTTCATTCGCTACGACCATCTTTCTTACGCGGATGTCAAACAGGCCATGCAGGAATTCATTTACAACATCAACGTGCCCACGCGGGTGGGCTTTCAGACGCCCTTCACCAACGTCACCCTCGACCTGACTGTGCCTTCATATTACGCTGACCAGGCCGTGATCATCGGCGGGCAGCCGCAGGCAGAAACATACAAAGAATTCCAGGCGGAAATGGATTTGTTCAGCCAGGCTTTTCTGGAAGTGATGACCGAGGGGGACGCCAGGGGGCGCGTTTTCACCTTCCCCATTCCGACTTACTGCATCACCAAGGATTTCGATTGGGAACGCGATTCCATCAAGCAATTGTGGGATGCCACCGCCCGCTACGGTCTGCCGTACTTTTCCAACTTCATCAACTCCGATATGAACCCGGAGGACGCGCGCTCGATGTGCTGCCGGCTGCGCATCGACAACCGCATGCTGCAAAAACGCGGCGGCGGGCTGTTCGGCTCCAACCCGCTGACCGGTTCGATCGGCGTAGTGACGGTCAACCTGGCGCGTATCGGCTATCTTGCAAAAACCAGGCAGGATTTTTTTGAGCGCCTGGAGGCGCTTCTGCTGCTGGCTAGGGACAGCCTGGAAGTGAAGCGGAAAGCGTTGGAAATTTACACGGAGAATAATCTTTATCCCTACACCAAATTCTACCTACGCGATATCCAGGCCCGGCATGGCGCTTACTGGAAGAACCATTTTTCCACTATCGGCGTGATCGGTATGAATGAGGCTTTGTTGAACCTGTTTGGATTGGGCATCGCAAGCCCGCAGGGCAGGCAATTCGCTGAAGAAACGCTGGATTACATCCGCGAGCGATTGCTGGCCTTCCAGGAGGAAACCGGCAACAACTACAACCTGGAAGCCACCCCGGCCGAGGGCACTTCTTACCGCTTGGCGCTGCTGGATAAGCAGACATTGACGGATTGTCATTTCGCCAACGGCCAAAGCCGTGATGTGGAAACCCCCTTTTACACCAATTCCAGCCACCTGCCGGTCAATTTCAGCGATGACCTTTTCGAGGTGCTGGACTTGCAGGACAACCTGCAAAGCAAATACACCGGAGGGACAGTGCTGCACTTCTTCCTGGGCGAGCGGATCGGCGACCCGCGCGTGGTGAAAAAACTGGTCAGACAGATTTGCGAAAATTACCGCCTGCCCTATTTCACCTTCACGCCCAGCTTCAGTATCTGCCCCAACCACGGCTACCTGGATGGCGAGGTCGAGACATGCGGGATTTGCGGAGAAAGCTGCGAGGTCTATTCGCGCGTGGTGGGCTATCTGCGCCCGGTCAAACAGTGGAACGACGGCAAGCAAGCCGAATTTGCCATCCGCAAGCGCTGCAAGGTACCGGCGTGATCATCGGCGGCTTGCGCAAGTTCTCCCTGATCGACTATCCCGGAAAGACCTGCGCAGTCATCTTCACGCGCGGCTGCAACATGCGCTGCCCGTATTGCCACAACCCCGAGCTGGTATGGCCGGAACAATACGCGCCGGCCATCGGCCTGCGGGAGGTGATGCAATTCCTGGAGGCGCGCATCGGCTGGCTGGAAGCGGTGACAGTTTCGGGCGGCGAGCCTTGCCTGCATGCCAACCTGATGGAATTGCTGACCCAATTGAAAGACATGGGCTTTGCCGTCAAGTTGGACAGCAACGGCAGTTTTCCACAGGCGCTGCGGGGTTTGATCGAGAATGGGTTGTTGGATTACGTCGCTATGGATATCAAGGCGCCGCTGGAGAAATATGCAATAATCAGCGGGGTGGACTTACCCATCGATCCGATAAGGGAAAGCGTCGCGCTGCTGCTGGAAGGGCGCGTGGATTACGAATTCCGCACGACGGTTGACCGTGCGCTGCTGAATGATAGCGATTTGCTGGAGATCGGGCGGGAGATCCGCGGGGCGCGGCGCTACTACTTACAAAAGCTGAATGCGCATAACGCGAAAAACCCACATGCAGCCTCGATGCCGGATAACGAGATTTGGTTGCGCGGGATGGCAGAAAAGCTTGGTCAATACGTAGAAAATTGCCAGGTCAGGTAAAACATGCGGAAAAGTGAATCAAGTAAAAAAGAACTTTTTTACGTTTTACGAATGAATTTTAATAATTCTGCGATTTGAAAACCCCGTTCCAGGCGAACATCCTCGATATCCCTTTCAGGGTCGCTATTGATGGCTTTGATAGCGTAATCAGAACAAACCAACGCGTGTTCTTTCATATGCCCCACTCCCACTGCCTGTCCAGCCGCGCGGGCAGCATTCCTGGCTGTTTCTGTGCGGCATCGGCGTGCAAGCGCATGAATCTTAAAACCAGCTTGACGAACGTCGTGCATGCGTACCAAGCCCAACTGCCGCTGCTCTTGTATGGCAAAACCGTCTCTGATTACCACACAGTCCGGGAATTCCGCATCAAGGTAAGGCAGAACCCGTCGGGCGATGATGATCGCCCATTTGCACAGGGTGACCTGATCTGCATTTTCTACCAAGTGAGTGAGCTCAGCGCGCAACTCGGGAACGTCGTTGATGCTAATTTTTGGCTTGGTGCTCAATTTTTGGCTCCGTTTTATTTTGTCTTGCTAATGTTTAGCTGTTTACCTCTGACCATATAATTGAAGCGCACAAAAGCCTCAAAATGGAATTTGAAATCATGCATCGATTGCTTTCCCCACAACTTGTGTGTAAACCACTTTTTCATGCTCTTTCAAACCAATGATTCTGTTGAGTTTATCTCTGTTGACCAGCCCTAAAACCACCGTGCTTAGGTTCGCTGCGGCGCAGTAAAGATAAACGTTTTGGCTGACGGAACCGGCGTGCGTTCCGGAAAAGAACCACCTTTTATTGTCATCTTTGCCAAAGTACATCTTCATTCGTGAAAAATCTGTTACATAAACAAGCCCCAAGGGAGCCGAGCGCATCATTCTTTGCGTACCGATATGCTCCCGGATGTCATCCGCCAAAACCTGAATCAACTGGTGCCCCTTTTCATCATAAATAAAGAGACCTTCTTTGATCGCCACGTAGATGATGATCGATTGTGAATTGCATGCGGATGGCGCTGTGCGCTTATTCTTTCCCTTGCCTTTAGCTTCCTTGTTGATACCATTAGCAGCCCACAGAAGGTTGGAAATCTCTTGACTAGAGAGCGGTTCGTCTTTCCAGGCTCGTTTTGAACGACGGTTTTCCAGCGCTTGCATCAACGGGAAATCCAAGTCTTTCTGCGGCTTGGGGAGTTTGATCGTTTCAACCATTTTTCCCTCTTTCCTTTCGCTCGAGCATTATAGTGCATTATAAAAACTTGCATTGAGTGAGCTTTGGTTTGGAAAATCATTTCTTTACTGCTTTTCAATCCCACTACATTTTTTCAAACCACGAAAAATTGGAATAACCAGTAGCGCAGGCATTCTTGCCTGCGATCGATTAGAAGAATGGGCAGGGGTGGGCGGACTTGCCGGAGCGCAGCGGAGGTCCTCGCCTTGCCCTTTCCCTGCGCGGCCTGAAGCCGCGCGCGGTCTAGGATCTCCGCCTTCTGCTCACGCAGAAGGCTGCGAGGAAACCGCCGACACTGGCTAAAACAGAAATTACAACAAAACCTGAAAGCAGTAGTCGGGGTGGGCGGACTTGAACCGCCGACCTCTGCGTCCCAAACGCAGCGCGCTGGCCAACTGCGCTACACCCCGGCGCCTAGAGTATAATCGGTTGTTACCCGACCCGTCAAGGAGAGCGGCTTTCCCGGATTTATCATCAGGAACGGGATGTTGACGCATGAAGACACGCGCGCGCCTTTTCATTTTTATGACCTACGCCCTCAGCATGCTGGCTGCCTGCCAGCCGGCCGATCCGCCCGCGCAGGCGCCCACCCTGGCAGCCACCCAGCCTCCGCTGGAGGTCACCCGCCAGCCGCAAAACACTGCTCCCATCGAAGAACAAACTGTCAAAATCAGTCCGGCTTGTTCGCTGGCCGGGGAGGTGCGGCGCTTCAAACTGGATTCGGAATGGATGAACGGCGCGCAGTACGTCAGCGTCTATTTACCTCCCTGCTACGACGAAAATAAGGATGGCGGCTATCCGGTGCTGTACTTGCTGCATGGGCAGACTTTCGACGATGAGATGTGGCTTGACCTTGGCGCCGGCACGATCGCGGATGAGTTGATCTCCAGCGGGGCGGCGCAGCCCTTCCTGATGGTCATGCCTTACGAAGAATTCTATTACCGCCAGCCGCAAAACAACCAATTCCCTGAAGCGTTTATCGAAGAGATCATGCCATTCATCGACAGCACCTTCAACACCTGCGCCCAGCGCGCCTGCCGCGCCCTGGGCGGCATTTCGCGCGGGGCTTCCTGGGCGGTGCGCCTGGGGCTGCAGCAATGGGAGCTGTTCGCGTCAGTCGGCGCGCACAGCCTGCCGACCTTCAAGGGTGACCTGGAAGAACTGCCGGATTGGCTGGAGCAGATCCCCGAAGAAAGCGCGCCGCGCCTGTACCTGGATATCGGGCGCTTCGACCCCGAAGTGAAAACCGCTTACCGCTTCGAACAGGTGCTGAACGAAAAGGGCATCCTGAACGAATGGCACCTCAACGACGGCCGCCACAACACTGAATACTGGGCCGCGCACCTGCGCGAATACCTGCAATGGTACGCGCGCGGCTGGGACGCGTTGGAATGAAGGTTCGCATCGGGAGCCTGCTGGCCTTGCTATGCATGGGATTGGCTGCCTGCCAGCCCGTTACTGCCGCAGCAGGATTGCCGGCCAGCGCCACGCCGCAACTGAAGATGTCCTCCGTTCCCTCGGCCACCCCCACACCCGAACCAGTCTGCGCGGAAACGCGCGGGCGCTTCGAGTTCCAGGAGATCCAGACCTCCTTGATGACCCATCCGCTAGTTTTCCGCGTGTACCTGCCGGCCTGCTACGATTTTGACACGGATGTCCGTTATCCGGTGCTGTACTTCCTGCATGGACAGAGTTTCAACGACGACCAATGGGACCGTCTGGGCGCGGACGAGGCCTTGGATGAATTGCTCGCGGCTGGGGAGGCGCGGCCATTCATCATCGTGATGCCCAAAGAATCCAACTACATGATCGACCAATGGACCTCCAAGTACGGCCCGGCGCTGGCCGAGGAACTGGTGCCCTGGATCGACGCGCACTACCGCACCGCGGCGGAACGCGGCCAGCGCGCGATCGGCGGCTTGTCGCGCGGCGCGGCCTGGGCGATGCGCACCGGTCTGATCTATTGGGAGACCTTCGGCGCCATCGGCGGGCATTCGCTGGCGCCCTTCCGCGGCGATTTCAATGAATCGCCATTCTGGTTCCAGGAAATCCCGGTTGATCAACTGCCACGCATTTGGATCGACGTAGGCAGCATGGATTTCATCAAGGATGCCGCCTGGGTCTTCGCGGACCGGCTGGCGGATTATGGCATCCCCTTCGAGTGGCACGTTTTCGATGGCGCGCACGTGGAATCCTACTGGTCGGCGCATGTGAAAGACTACCTGCGCTGGTACGCGCAGGGTTGGGAAGCACTTCCCGATTAATTTCATTGGTCTTTTTCCATTATATTTTGCGGCTGTTATAATTACGCGCATGACGCTGACCCTCAAAGAAGTCGAACACATCGCCCTTTTGGCGCGCCTGGAACTTTCGCCGGACGAAAAAGCACGCTACCAGCAGCAGCTTTCCGCCATCCTCGATCACGTAGCCCAATTGCAAGCGCTGGATACCAGCCGCATTCAAACCACTTCCAGCGTGCTGCCGCCCATCGCGCGCCTGCGCGCGGATGAGCCGCTGCCGGGTTTGAGCACCGAACAGGCGCTGCAAAACGCGCCGGCCGCTGAAAAAGATCAATTCCGGGTGCCCCCGGTTCTGGATGAATCCACATGAGCGCGCTCACTGACCTAACTGTAAAAGAAGCCCTGCAAGCTCTGCAGGGCGGGCAGGTTTCCAGCCTGGAGCTGACGCGCGCATTCCTGGAGCGCATCGAACTGTATGAACCGGCGCTGCACACTTTCATCACCCTCACACCGGATGCCGCCATCGCGGCGGCCAAGGCAGCGGATGAGCAGCGCGCGCTGTTGAAAAAAGCCGGGGCGGATACCCCGCCCCTGTTGGGGCTGCCCATGGCAGTCAAGGATGTGCTGTGCGTCAAGGATGTGCGCGCCACCTGCGGCTCAAAAATCCTGGAAAATTTCAAACCACCCTTCAATGCCACCGCCGTGCAAAAACTGCTGGACGCGGGTATGGTCGTTTTGGGCAAGACCAACACCGATGAATTCGCCATGGGTTCTTCCACCGAAAACTCCGCCTATGGCGTTACCCACAACCCCTGGAATACGGAACGCGTGCCGGGCGGTTCCAGCGGCGGCTCGGCGGCGGCGGTCGCCGCGCGATTGGCGCCGGCCGCGCTGGGCACCGATACCGGCGGCAGCGTACGCCAGCCGGCTTCCTTCTGCGGCGTGACCGGTATCAAACCTACCTATGGGCGCGTTTCGCGCTACGGCCTGATCGCCTACGGCTCCTCGCTGGATTGCGTGGGCGTGCTCGGGCATACCGCCGAGGACGTCGAATTCATCTTCCGCTTAATGGCGGGTTTCGACCCGCGCGATACCACTTCGCTGGATCGGCCGGTCGATGAACCCGGCTGCGCGGATGCCCCGCAGGTCAAAGGCCTGCGCGTGGGCGTCCCGAAAGAATATTTTATCGAGGGCATCCAGCCGGAGGTGGAGGCGCGCGTTCGCGAAGCCATTGCCGTGCTGGGCGGGCTGGGCGCGCAGATCGTGGAGGTCTCCCTGCCGCATACTGCCTATGCCTTGCCGGTCTATTACCTGATCGCGCCGGCTGAAGCCTCGGCCAACCTGGCGCGCTATGACGGCGTGCGCTTCGGGCTGCGCGAAGAAAACGGCAGCGTGATCGATATGTTCTCCAAATCGCGCGGCAAAGGCTTCGGCTCCGAGGTCAAGCGCCGCATCATGCTGGGCACTTATGCCCTTTCGGCCGGCTACTATGATGCCTATTACGGCCAGGCGCAGAAAGTGCGCACGCTCATCAAGGCGGATTTCGATCAAGCCTTCGAGACAGTGGACATGGTGGCGGCGCCCATCGCGCCCACCACGGCCTTTAAAATCGGCGGGCACGGCGACGACCCGCTGGCCATGTACCTTGAAGACGTTTTCACCCTGCCGGCCAACCTGGCGGGCGTGCCCGGCCTGGCTTTCCCGGTCGGTTTCGACGCGCAAAAGCTGCCGGTGGGCATGCAGTTGATGGGCAGACCGTTCCAGGAGAGCACGCTATTCCGCGCGGCGCACGCATTCCAGCAGGCCACTGACTGGCACAAGCAGATGCCCAGTTTATAATTGAGTCATGCGCAAGCTGGTCCTTATCCTTGCCTGGTTATGCTTACTGTTCAGCGCCTGCCTGCCGCAAAGCCCGGAAGCCAATTTGGATAGCGCCGAAATGGCGCTGGCGGATTTCTTCCAGCATCTGGCAGATGGCGAATATGAGCAGGCGGCTGCCTTGTATGGCGGCAGCTATGAAGGTCTGCAATCCCTGAATCCCGAGATTTCTCCGGATGATCATGCGGCTTTGTGGCAGTACGGCTGCAACCTGAACGGGCTGCAATGCCTGCCGCTGCTGCGCGTGCTCAGCCGGCAGCGCCTTTCGGTTGAAGAATTCATCTTTACCGTGGAGTTCAAGGATAGTGACGGGAAAGCCTTTGTGTTCGGCCCCTGCTGCGGCGCCAGCGCTGAAGAAATGCCGCCCGTTTCCCGGTTCGAATACCATGTCCGGTTTGTGGATGGGGATTACCTGGTGATGAACGAACCTGTTTTCGTGCCATAAGAATATTTTCCTGATAGAATTGCGGTTTCCTGTCAACCAACGGGAAAGATTAAGGATCGTTTAAATCGCCCGCAGTCATATTGACACGGGGGGGAGATAATTTATACTTTATCGCCGTGCACGTTTTAAGGGACTCATTCAATGGAATATTTTTCAACACCCATCATTGCCATCATCGGATTGGCCGCCATCGCGGTGCTGGTCATCAGCGCCAATATTTCGGTTAAAAAACTGGTCGGCATTGCCGCCTACTTCAACCTGTCATCCACTTTTATGGGCATGACCGTTTTTTCAGTCGCCACCAGCATCCCGGAGATCACAGCCCATATGACCGCCTCAGCACGCATCCTGGGCGGTACGCTGGATTACCAGATCGGTTCGGCCATTGTGCTGGGCTCCAACATCGGTTCGGATGTGGTTCAGCAGACCCTCATCATGGGCCTGGTGGTGCTGCTTTCGGGGACCTTGTACTTCCGGCGCTATTTCCTCTGGAAGAGCATGATCCCCATGATTGGCACGACCATCATGTGCATTGTTTTCGGACTGGATGGCAATTATTCCCGCCTGGATGGCGCGCTGTTATTTGGCACATTCATAGCCTATACCTATTATTTATTCATCGATGAACGCAAGCATTATAAAAAAGAGGACAATGGGATCGAATCCGCAGAGATTGCTGAGAACATCCCTGAAAACAAGAAGGAAGTTTTGATAGACGCGGGCATTGCCGCCCTCATGCTGGCGGTAACGGTCATTGCCGCCGGTTACGTCTTGAGCATCACCGAGCTGGTGGTCGTGCGCACGGGCATTGGCGGTTCGCTGATCGGTGTGGTCACGCTGGGCGTGGCTTCCGCCATGCCGGAGTTGATCACGGCTTTGGCGGGCGTACGCCATAAAGAAAACGGCGTCTCACTGGGCACATTGGTCGGCTCCAACATCACCAATCCATTGGTGGCGATCGGCGGCGGCGCGCTGCTTTCCACTTACGCGGTGCCCAATCCACTGATCCAGTGGGATCTGCCCTGGGAAACTATCACCGGGGCGATCTTATGGGCGATCCTGTGGTTCTCCAAGGGGAAATTGAAAAAAGTGCATGCGTATTACCTGATCGCCATGTATTTCGTGTACGTAATCTTCCGGGCGCGATTCTTCGCGGTCGATTATTGAATCCTGAAAAAAAGCCGCAGGGCTTTTTTTTTATCCGCCGGGGGAATAGATATAATTGAATAAAACCTTTCTCGGGAGCGAGCATGTACATAGCAATCGACGTTGGTGGGACGAATATGCGCATCGGACTGGTGGACCTGGCGGGTGAGGCGCGCATCCTCAAGCTGGAATCGCGCCCGGTTCCCCAGGATTATCAAAAGGGCATTGCCGAGTTGATGGGTTGCATCGCGGAGGTTTCAGCCGGGGTGGACATTCAGGGCATCGGGGCATGTTTCCCGGGCATCATTGACCAGAACGATATGGTCACCACGGCCAACAACCTGCCGGATTGGGCGCAGAAACCCATCAAGCAAACCCTGGTTGAGCGTTTTCAGGTACCGGTCAAGCTGATCCACGACGCCCAGGCGCCCGCTATCGGCGAAGCCCTTTTTGGCGCCGCGCGCGGCCGGGAGCGCTTCGTGTACTTCATTTGGGGCACCGGCGTGGGCGCCAGCGACGTCAAGAAGATTGATGAAAACCGCTATTTCATATTCTCCTTTGAGAACGGCCACCACATCATGGAATGGGGCGGGAAGCTGTGCACCTGCGGGCAGCGCGGCTGCCCGGAAGCCTACCTGGGCGGGGACAGGTTGCGCGAGTATTTTGGCGAGGACATGCGCGCGATCGGTGACGACGACCCGCGCTGGGATTTGATCGTGGAAAAAGCCGCCCAAACCATCCTGAACACGCTGATCTTTCACCCGGTCGATCTGTTCGTCTTCAGCGGCGGCGTGATCAGCAAGCGCCCCTTCCTGCTGGAACGCGTCAAGCCGATCATGCGCCAAAAGCTGCAGCTCTTTCCCATGCCTGAAATGGTGCTTGCGGAAAAAGGCGACCACAGCGCGCTGTTCGGCTGCGCGGGGGTTTTCCAGATCGATCTGATCGGCTGATGCCATGAGCAGCTTGAGCGAATGGTTGAGAGGCGGAGACCTGCGCTCGGACGGAGCGGCCAGCCAGGCTGCCGCAGCGGTGCTGCGCAATGAGCAATTGATGGCCGACCTGGCGGAAGGATTGGCGCATACTGATGCGGTTGTGCGCGGCCGCACAATGGATGCATTCGAAAAGGTGGCGCGCAGCCGGCCGGATTTGGTGCGGCCTTACCTGGCGAATATCCTGCAGTTGCTGGGAAGCGAAAAGACCATGCTGGCTAGGATGCACGCGGCCATGCTGTTCGGGCACCTGGCTGTTTACGCGGAGGTCATCCCGCAGGTACTGCCAATCCTGCTGGATATGCTGGATGAACCGACGGCATTCACCAAGAGCTGGGCGATCACCAGCCTGTGCATCATCGCGCGCAAAGAACCGCGCTTTCTTCAGGAGATATCCAACCGAATTGTTCAACTAAGTAATGATCCCAGCGCGGCCATCCACACGCGCGTGCGCTATGCCATGGAAATATTAGCTGACGCTCGAAAGTCTTTTCCCAAAGGCTGGATCAAAAGCGCTCAACTGGATTTATAGCGTTTTTTCTTGCTCGCCTGCATGGGAAACACGATCTGGAATTCAGTCCCGGCACCCACTTCGCTCTTCACACCGATCTCGCCCCCCAGCAGCTCTGTTAATTCCTTGACCACCGATAATCCGATCCCGTTTCCGCTGCCGGAGCCCTGGCCTTTGTAGAAACGCGTCCAAATGTGCGGCAGGTCATCCGGCGGGATGCCCTCGCCCGTGTCGAGCACGGTCAGCGCCAGCCGGTTTTTCAGCCTGTTGGCCCGCAACTGGACGATCCCGCCGGGGGGCGTGTGCTGGATGCCATTGCGCACCAGGTTGCTCAATATCTGCACCAGGCGGTTGCGGTCAGAACGAATCATGGGCAGGTCGGCTTCAACCTGGCTGACCAGTTCGACGTGCCGGTTGTGCCAGGCTGATGGCTTGTGCGCCTCGATGACCTGCTGGATGATCTCGGAAACAGCGCATTCTTCGGAACGAGTCGTCAGGCGGCCGACCTCCGCGCGCGACAGATCGAACAGGTCGTTGACAATCAGGTTCAGGCGGTTGACTTCCTGCGTAATGGCTTCCATGTTATTCAGTAATTCAGCATCGCGTTTCTTTTTGACGCGCTCGCGGCTGGATTCCAGGTAGTTTAATATGGTGGTGATGGGTGTCTTCAATTCATGCGAAACGCTGGCGACCAATTCCTTGCGGTCGTTCAACAATTCTTTAACCACGGATTTTTCGCGGTTCAAGTCTTCAACGGTCCCTTCCAGGTTATCAGCCATCATGTTGAAATCCGCCTGCAGCTGCGCGATTTCATCCTGCCCCTCGACCGGGCAGCGGGCTTTGAAGTTGCCCAGGCGCAGCGCTGAGGCCGCGTCGCCCAGGTTCTTCAACCGGCTGTTCAATTTCCTGGCGAAGAAAAATGAAAAGAGCGCAAAGGGCGGCACCAGGATCACCAGGCTGATGAAGAGCAGCCCGACGAATATCCCGAAGACCGGCATGACGTTATAAACCAACCAGCCCAATAAGCGGTCAACCCCGGAGATGGAGGGATCCTTTAAAGAGGATTCACCGATGAGGGAAAAGCTGATTGTGACGATCAGCAAAAACGCGAAAGCCAGGCAGACAACGATAATCAAGAAATAATAGGTCAACGACCAGGTGAAATAATGCCGGCGCAGATGGTCCAGGTAGCGCCAGGATAAGAAGAACAACCGGAAAAAGAGGTAAGTAAAAAATGCCGTTGCCAGGAGGAAAAAGGTATTGGCATTTTGCAGCGCAGTTTCGAAGATGGGCTGGCTTTCGGAAGGGACTTTTGAAAAGATGAACAGGCAAAAGCGGCCGATCATGAGGTTGAGCAGCATGACGGCCAGCGCATTAAAACCTTCCGCGGTGATTTTCGCCCACCAATTTCCTGTACGTCTTCCCATAAAAAGCGAAAGCACCATTGAGGAAAAACCACTGACCATCAGCATGCTCTGGGTGAATGTGTCGCTGCCCAGTCCGGGAACGAACACGGCAGCCAGGGATATCAACACGATCAGGATCGCGCAAACGAGCGAGGCCAGAATAAGCGCTTGAAGAGCCGTTGTATTGAACAACTTGATTTTCATGAGTTCCACCTGAAGCGATAGCCGATTCCCCAAACAGTTTCGATGTGGTCGCCGTATGCGCCAATTTTTTTTCTTAAACGCAGGATGAGATTGTCAACCGAACGGTCGCCTTCGATGTAATTTTCCTGCCAGATGGTCTCGATCAGGTACGCCCGGCTGAAAACGCGGTTGGGATTGCGCATGAACAGGTGCAGCAGCGTGAATTCGGTGCGGCTGAGCGCGATTTCTTTTTTGTCAATTAATACCTGATGGCTGGCCGGGTTCAGGCTCAGGTTGTCCAAGGTGATGGAAGTTGCTTGTGGGTTTTGGTCCGCCTCCAGCTGCAGGTTGACCGATTCGATGCGCCGTTCGATGGCATGGATGCGGGCGACCAGCTCGCGCACGCTGAAGGGTTTGGTGATGTAATCGTCAGCCCCGATTTCCAACCCCAAAATTTTATCGATCTCCTCGCTTTTGGCTGTGACCATGATCACGGGCGTGTTGGCATGCTGCCGCAGGGTGCGCAGCACATTCAATCCGTCCATGTCCGGCAGCATCCAGTCGAGGATGACCAGATCCGGTTTCTCACGCTTGTGCAAATCCAGGGCTTCTTTTCCGTGCGCGGTATGCAGTACGCTGAAACCGGCGTTCTGCAGTTCCTGCTTGACGATATTCGCCAGGGAGATGGTATCTTCCACGAAAAGAATTTTTGAGATCACCGGATTTTTTCCGAACATTGATTTTCCTAATTATGCAATAGTTTTTCAATGCGATTGTCTCAACTCTGTATCATCCCATTTTCTCTATGCGACATTTTTGCGTCCGAATTTCAGCATGCGCGCGACATAGGCTTGTTATCCTTTAGGGTTGATTCGAAAGGAGTTAGTCATGAATATCATTCAAACCGAAGCTTTATTGAAAAAATTTGGAAACCTGACGGCGGTCGATTGCGTTGACCTGACTGTTCCGCAGGCCAGTGTTTATGGGTTTCTCGGCCCGAATGGCGCCGGCAAGACCACTACCATCCGCATGCTGCTGGGTTTGATTAAGCCCAGCGGCGGGCGGGTCATTGTATTTGGCAAGGAATTTGCTGACGGGCGAATCGAGATCCTGCGGAGGGTGGGCGCGTTGGTGGAATTGCCAGCGCTCTACCCGCATCTGACCGGTTGGGAAAACCTGGAAATCATCCGGCGCTACCGCGACCTGGAACGGGTGGAGATCACCAAAGCGCTGGAGATGGTTGATTTGACCAAAGACTGCCGGCGCTTGGTGAAGTATTATTCCACCGGCATGCGCCAGCGGCTGGGGTTGGCGATTGCGTTGATGGGCATGCCCCCGCTGTTGATCCTGGATGAACCCACTAACGGGCTGGATCCGGCCGGCATCCATGAAATCAGGGAGTTGGTCACCCGCCTGTCCACTTCTTTCGGCGTCACAGTTTTCCTGTCCAGCCATTTATTGAATGAAGTGGAGCAGATTGCCACGCGCATCGGGATAATCAATGATGGCAGTCTGATCTTTCAGGGCAGTCAGGAAGAGTTGAGACTCAAAGTGCCGCAATGCGTGCGCCTGACGCTGGATTATCCGGATGAAGCCAGAAAAGTCCTGGAAGCGGATGGGCGCACGGTGAAAGTGATTCATCCCGCCGGCATCCTGGTGCCCATCGACGGCAAAGCGGATTCCGCCAGTTTGTCACGTTGTTTGATCAACAATGGCATATCCATATCGGAGATGCGCGTGGAGCAGCCCACCCTGGAAGACCTGTTCCTTGACCTGACTGTCCCCAATGAGGTGCGGGGATGAGGGATTTTCTGGCTGTTTTTTCGGCTGAGCTGTTGAAAGCCAAACGGTCGCTGCTGTTAAAAACCAGCCTGGCGGTGCCGGCGGGCTTGATGATGATCGAGTGGATCGGAGCGTTGCAGCGCAATACCCTGGGCATCCAACCAGGCGTGAATTTCTGGGCCGCCATAGCGGAACATATATCCAGGATTTGGTGGTTTTTCCTGTTTCCCCTAACCGTCACGCTTCAAAACGCGTTGATCGGCGAGCTGGATTTCCGTAATGGTACCTGGAAGGTGGTTTGCAGCCAACCGAAAAGGCGCTGGCAGCTGATCGCCGCCAAGCAATGCCTGGCGGTTTTAATCGCCTTCTTTTCGCTGGCCTGTCTGTTTATTTGCCTGCTTCTGTTCGGTTTTTCCTTGAGTATCCTGAAACCCGAATTTCAGGTTGATGTTGTTATACCTTTGCGGGAACTTGCCTGGTTTTTCACTGCTCCATTCATCATCGCGCTGTTCATTATCACCGTCCAAACCTGGATCAGCCTGAACTGGGGTAACTTCATCGTTTCTAGTTCTTCGGGCATCACGCTCACCCCGGTTGCGCTCTTTCTCTTCGATCACGAATCCTCAAAATATTTTCCCTGGGATATGCCTGGTTGGGGGTTGTACCGCTTGATCGAGGGCAAACCCTTGATGGATCTGGTCTGGTTGAACCTGGCTTTATGCGCCGGATTTTCACTGGCCGCCAACCTTTGGTTATCGCGCAAAGAAATCGACCGGTAAAAACAGAAAGGGATTTATCTATGAAAAACAAAATTATTCTCACTGAATTCCTGAAAATCAAAAGGACGCTTTTGTTCTACTTGTGCGTTGGAGCGCCGCTGGTCATCTGCGGCATCATGTTCATGGTTTTTTACACAGGCGGCGAAGACCTCATGGCGCAAGCGGATGGCAACCGCTGGTTCTTTTTCGCTGAACTGGTGCAAACTTATTGGGCGCTGCTCTTCCTGCCGTTGTTCATCACCCTGCAATCCGCGCTGCTGTCCGGGATCGAGCACAATGGAAGGATGTGGAAACTGCTGTATGCCCAGCCGGTACGCAAGCTGGATATCCTGTGGGGCAAGCTGCTGGCTGTTTTTCTGGTCATTGGCGTGAGCCAGGCGCTTATGCTCCCGCTGACATTGGCCGGCGGTGTTCTATTGGCGAAGCTCAATCCATCCCTGGGCCTGGAAGCCAGCATACCGATTGGCCAAATCGCCCTGCTGGATTTAACGGTGTATGGCTTGGCTGTTCTCGCCATCTCCCTGCATGCCTGGGTTTCTTTGAAATGGGAGAATTTTGTTACAGCGGTCACATTCGGCATTATCGCCACCGTGTCGGGCGTCATTGTCATGAATTCCAGCATTGCCCGCTTTTACCCCTGGGCGATGCCCGGATTGATCGCCAACCACTTTTTTTCTGAATCATTTCCCTGGACAAATCTGGCTTACAGTTTAGGAGCGGGAATCATTGTGATTCTGTGCGCCTTGCTGGACCTCATCCGGCAGGAGACGCTATAAAGAAAAGCTCGGGCGGCCAACCAGGCGCCCGAGCTTTGACGATCTGATGTTTTTCTGCCCCAACCATTTCCGTTCGGATTGCCCCTCTGCCCATTCCCAAAGCCATTCGCGCCCGGCGCCCGCAAGATTTCCTGGTATTCTTCAACTGATAAATATTGCGGCCGATACCTCTCACCGGTCTGCTGCATTAGCGTGCCTGCGAACGCGCGCAGGTGGTTGTATGAGCCCTGCAGCAGACTGTTATATACCAGCCGGAAGTCCGCCTGCTGCGTGCCCCCGATATTTTCCTGGAAATCCAGTATATCGATATCTTCGATAGCCAGGCCGACCTTAGGTTACTTTCTCCCGTGTTATTGAATCAGCCCAGTATAGAATCGCGTGGTGAAGTTCCAGCTGCCTCAACCCTGGTGATGCCAGTGAAAAGTTTACAATATGAAGAAGAGTCTCTATAATTAGGTTACAGGATGTTTTCATGGATTTCTTCAAGTTTATCGACAATGCCGCGTTGATGTTGGTGCTAAGCCTGCTGAGCATCAACATCCAGCTCCGCTGGCTCAAGCGCGACCGCACGCAGAGTGTTGTGTTGGGATTCCTTTATGGCGCATTTGCGGTCATGGCCATGAAAGTCCCGATGGTACTACAGCCGGGCGTGATCTTCGACAGCCGCTCGGTCATCCTCAGCCTGGCGGGGCTGTTCGCTGGAAATCTCACCACCGCGGTGGTGTGCCTGATCGCGATGATCGCGCGCGTCATCATTGGCGGTTCTGGCGCGTTCACCGGCGTGGGCTCGATCATTATTTCCGGGGCGGCAGGTTTGGTTTTCCGGAAAATCCTTGCTAAATACAAGCTGCCATTGAACCTGGGGCGCTTGTTTGCATTTGGTTTCTGCCTGCACCTGGTTCTGGTGGCCTGGTTCTTTACCTTCCCGCTTGAGATTGCCCTTTCGATTATAAAAAACGTGGCCATCCCTTACCTGACGGTTTTCCCTTTGGCCACCATGCTGATCGGCGGGTTCATGATCGAGCAGCAGCAACGCCTGATCACCGAGAAGAACCTGGCTTTCAGCGAAAAACGCTACCGCGACCTGGTTAATACCCTGAACGAAGGAGTCTGGGAAGCGGACGCGGATACCCTCACCACCTTTGTCAACCCCAAGATGGCTGAGTTATTGGGTTATCAGCCCGATGAAATGATCGGGAAGTCGTTTTATGACTTCATCGCCAAAGCCGATTTGCCTGCGATGCGGGTATTTCATCAAAACCGCCGGAAGGGGATCGCGGAACAGTATGAATTTCAATTTATCCGAAAAGATGGAAAAAAGGCTCACGTTCAACTGGGCGTCAGGCCGATATTTGATGAAAAAGGCAATTTCTGCGGCTCGCTGGCGGGCGTGCAGGATATCACCGTCCTGAAAAAAGCCCAGGCGGAATTAGCCGCGCAATCGCGCCATCTTGAAGAGATGGTGGAGAAACGCACTCGTGATTTGAAAGACGCCCAGGAACAGTTGATCAAGGCGGAAAAGATGGCTACCTTGGGTGAGCTGGCGGGCAGCGTGGGGCATGAGCTGCGCAATCCCCTGGCGGTCATTTCCAATTCCGTTTACCTGTTGAAGAACATCCTCCCCAAAACCGATGACTCAATCAATGAGTATATCGGCATGGTGGAGACTGAAACGCATAACGCGTCGCGCATCATCAATGACTTGCTGGATTATTCGCGCATAAAACCCTCCAGCATGGAAGCTTCCAGCCTGGCTGAAATCATGGCTGCGCTTCTGCTCAAATTACCCATCCCGGAAAATGTAAAGCTGGTAAACCAAATCGCTGCCGACCTGCCGGCGGTAAAAACCAACCCGCAGCAGATCGAGCAGATCTTATCAAATATTGTCACCAATGCTGTTGAAGCCATGCCGAATGGCGGGCAATTGACCCTGGCCTCCAGTGTAAACCGCGCGAAAAACCAGGTTTCCTTGACGGTGAGCGACACTGGCGTGGGCATACCCGCCAGGAACATGAAAAAGCTGTTCGAGCCGCTGTTCACCACCAAACCGCGCGGCATCGGCCTGGGTTTGGCGATCACCAGTAAACTGGCAGAGCTGAACAGCGTCAAGATGCAGGTCAAGAGCAAGGTTGGGCAGGGAACCACGTTCACCTTGGTCTTTCCCCTGCCATAGCGGCGGGAGTGCTGCCGGATTCCGGCGGCGTATAATTATCCCAAAAACCACCACGAGGACGCACATGAAAAATCAATTGAACATCGCGAGCATTGCGGATTTAATGGACCAGAAGTGGGACACCTTTCAACCTTCCTTTGACGATTTGCTCGCGGTTGAAATCACTGCGGCCAATATACAAGATTGGCTGGCGGACTGGACGCAGGTCAGCGCATGGTGCGATGAGTTGTATAACCGTCTGTACGTGGCCGCCTCTGTCAACACCGCCGATCAGGTTGCCGAAAAGAAATTCCAGGATTACATGGAATATTTCTACCCAGCCTGGCAGGCAGCCGAACAAAAAATGAAATTGAAGCTGATCACCAGCGGGTTGGCGGTGCCGGGTTTTGAAATTCAACTGCGCAACATGCGGGCAGACGCGGATCTCTTTCGTGAAGAAAACCTGCCGCTGATCGCGGAAGAAGAGCGGTTGAACAACGAGCATGACAAGATCATCGGCGCGCAAACCATGACCTGGCAGGGGCAGGAAAAAACCGCCCGCCAGATGGAAGTCGTGCTGCGCGATAACGACCGCGAAACCCGCCGCCAGGGTTGGGAATTGCTGGCCCAGCGCCAGCTGGAGGACCGCGCAGCCATCAACGGCCAATGGCAGCAATACATGGCCTTGCGCCAGAAGCTGGCAGCCAACGCCGGCAAGCCCGATTACCGCGCATACCGCTGGCAGTTCTATAAACGTTTCGACTATACCCCCGAGGATTGCAAAGCTTTTCAAATCGCCATCGAGGAGGTGGTCGTTCCGGCAGTGGCGCGCATCACCGAAAAGCGCAAGCGCGCCCTGGGAATCGACCGGCTGTGCTACTACGATATTTTTGTCGATACTTCCGGCAAACCGCCGCTGCGTCCATTCACGGACGTAGCGGATTTGATCCGCAAAACTTCCGCGGTCTTTCAGCATGTGTCTCCGCGCTTCGGCCGTTATTTCGACATCATGGCCGAGAACGGGCTGCTGGATTTGGACAACCGCAAGAATAAAGCCAACGGCGGCTACTGCACCGGCTTTGCGCATACTCGCCAACCTTTCATCTTTGCTAACGCGGTCGGCATCCATGACGACGTGCAGACCCTGCTGCATGAAGGAGGTCATTCCTTCCATGCTTTCGAATCCTACAATCTACCGTACTTCCAGCAGACCAACGATGTACCCAATGAATTCGCTGAGGTGGCTTCCATGGGAATGGAATACCTCACTTCACCTTACCTGACGGAAGTATACGGCGGGTACTATTCCGAAGCAGATGCCGCGCGCGCCAGGATCGACCATATCGAGACCGACCTGCGCTTCTGGCCGTATATGGCCATCGTGGATGCTTTCCAGCATTGGGTTTACGAGAATCCGGAAGAGGGGCGCCAGCCTGAACGCTGTGATGCCAAATGGGCGGAACTGGAGCTGAGATTCCGGCCAGAGATCGACTGGAGCGGCTATGAAGACGTGATGATGACCGGCTGGCAGCGCAAGGATCACATCCACCATACGCCGTTCTATTATGTCGAATACGGCCTTTCGTTGCTGGGGGCGGTGCAGATCTGGCGCAACGCGCTGGCCGATCAGGAAAGCGCCGTGCGCCAATACCAGCAGGCGCTGGCGCTGGGTGCCACAGCCGCTTTACCGGAACTGTATCGCGCGGCCGGGGCAAAGCTGGCTTTTGACGCGCAAACCTTGCATGGGGCGGTGGAATTAATGGAACGTACGCTGAACGAGTTGGAAGAAAGTATTAAATAAATATTACATCCACATTGCATAATATATATAATGTATTCAAATCGTTCATAATCCATGAGGAGGATACGGTGAAACGATATCTGCGAATATTTATTTATGCAATGCTGATCGTGCTGGCGTTATCAGCCTGCGGCGGGGAGGAAGCAGCCCAAGAACCCTCCCCTGAACCGGTCAACCTGGCGGTCGGTGAGCCGGAAGTTGAAGAAGTCGATCCGATGGAGGCCTGCGCGCGGGATATCACGCTGCCGGATGAACCGGCTGCGCCGCTGGTGTATTGCGACAATTTCGAGGACGCTGAAACAGCCCTCATGCCGGCGGTGGATGAGGAAAATAAGTGGGGCGCGCTGACTACGGACGTGTACAACGGCAAATACACCGCCCGCGTGGAGGTCAAACGCGATAATGCCATGTGGCTGCCGCTTCCGGTGGACGAAGTGCGCGATTTCATTTTCCAGGTGGACGGCACGTTGACCAGCCATTCCGGACATCCCTATCATAGCTGGGGTGTGTATTTCAAAGCGGACGCGGAAACCGAAAATTATTATTACTTCCTGATCGACAACAACCAGTATTATTACTTCCAATTGGTGCGCGGCGACCGCCTGACCAATCTGATCAACGGCCGCAGAAGCGAAGACCTCAACCCGTTGGATGAGGGCAACACCATCACGGTGGCCTGCGAGGGCAGCACCTATAGTTTCTACATCAACGGCGTTTACCAGGAAGAATTTTCGGATAACCGCCTGCTCTCCGGCACGTTCGGCATTTATTCCGAAATGCGCGAGAATACCACCCTGGATTGGGAATTCGACAACATGGTGGTATACGCGCCGTAAGCTTGTTTTTTCTCGCAAACGAGGCTGACAAAAGAGCAATAGCTACGAGCTGGGTTTCGCTTTGCTCTGAAATCATGCGGCTGGTAGCTGCTGCTTAAAATGTACCTCGGCTTAATAATGTAAATGTAGGGCGCGTTTCCACCTGTGCCCAGTTGTTTTGGGTAAACGCGCCCTACTTGCATATCCGTAGTGGGGGCAACCCAACGATTAATTTACATATTTCTTTCGGATAAATAAAAACATGGCAATTATGAGCAGCAAGAAACTGCCGCCGACCGACAGCCACTTCAACGGCGTTGCCGCTGACGCCAGGGCGGATGCCAGCGGCTGCGCGGCTGGGTAGGCAGCCATCACGTGCGCGGCGCAAATGTTCTCCATGAAATCCAGCAGCATGGCGGCCAGCGGGAGCAGGTTCAAACGCCGCCAGAGGCTGCCCTCAGGGAGGGTCTGGCCGAGCAGCCAACTGATCGCGCTGGCGAGAAACAGCGTGTAGATCAAAGGGAAAGCCAGGTCGAATGTAAAGCGCGCGCGCACGTAGGCCTGCCGGCCTTCCGCGCCGTAAACTTCGGCCATGCGGTTGAGATCAGCCGGTGAGTATATAAAAGTTGTGTCCGGCGATCCGGCGCCGCCGCTGTACGACTCGACCTGGGCGGACTGGGATGGCAGCACGCTCAGGCTGAAAGCGAAAAACAGGACCGCGCTCAACAAAACCAGCCCAAGCCGCGCGATTCGGTACAACCAGGCGGATATCTTTTGGGGCATATTATGAAGTCTCTCTTTCCAGGCGCGCCAAAAATGCATCCAGGTAGCGCGCGATGTCCACCAGCAGCGCGTGATCGACCAGCTCCGGGCGGTCTTTTTGCGTGTGGGCGATTTCACGTTCCATCTCCATGAACGCGGCTGTGGTAACGGCCACGGCTGGCACGCCGTTCATCGCAAAAACCATATGGTCGCTTTGGTACCAAATTGGGCCTTCCCGCATGGACGGAAAATCCGCCAATACTTCCAACCCTGCTTCTTTAACAAGCGCCTGGCACTCGTAAAATGAAATTTCGCTGGGGTGGCCGCGGTAGCCGGCGCCGTCCACGTTGACAGCCAGGCGGATGCGCTCGAGCTGGCTCTGGTGACGGCGCAAGTAAGCCATTTCACCGCCGGCGCTGTAATGGTCTTCGCCGTTCATTGCCAGCAGCTCGACCGGCAGTCTGGCGGCGCGCGCTTTCAGCAATTCAGCCAACAGCAGCAGCACGGCCACCCCGCTGGCGTTATCGACCGCGCCGGGCGTGCCGGTCTTGGCGTCGATGTGCGCGCACACCACCACGCGCTTCCCATCCGGATTGCCATTGAACGCGCAGACATTTTCCGACCAGGAGGGCAGACGCCGCGCGTCCATTTTCAGATCAAGGAGATTACCCGCCCAGGCAGCCAGACGCTCGCCTTCAATATCGGTCAGAAAAGCAGTGGGAATATTAAAGTCGCCATCTTCGATCATTGGAAATGGATACTGCGCGCCGGCCATCTCGGGATTCTTGCCTGTGGCAGTCAGGATGGCGGCCGGCTGCTGCTCTTCCAGCAGGCGATAGATCTCTTTATGCGCATCGGGATTGTAAAACACAAAATTTTTGGGCGCAAGCTGCTCTTTGGTTAAATCACCCTTCAGCAGCAGGATTTTTCCGCGAAAATTTCCCGCGCGCAGTTCATCCAGGCTGGCAGCCACGGCCAGTTCGGCATGCGCGTCGCAGCCCAGGGAATAGGGGCTGATGGTGATGGAAAAACTGGTTTCCCCCGCGTTCAGGCTCACTTGCCCGCTGTGGTATTCCAGGCAGTCGAAGCGCTGGGTTTCCGTCTGCCAGCCCAGGGCGCTCGCGGCCTGGTTGAAATAGGCGCTGGCTGCCTGGTTGCCGGGCGTGCCTACCAAACGGGTGGGAATATTCAGGCACAAGTCGTTCAGGTAGCGCGCAGATTTCTCAAGTAGTGCATCCATATCCGTTATATCCCTCATCCTGATGAAACAATCTTATCTGGCAGCGGCTGGTTTCAGTAAATGACTTGCCAGGAACAGGACCCCGATCAGCGCGGGAATGCCGCCGATCAACAAAAAGGCAATCAGGTCCTCGCCTCTGACCATAATTGGATATGCCGCGCCGGCCAGGATGAAAAGCAGCCCGCCGATCAAGGGCCGCTTCCAGGCGGTCCAGAGCAGGATCAGGATGATATAGGTTGGCACGAGGTGCATGAACAGCGCGATCAGAATTCTGCCGAACGGCACGCCGGGTTCGAACACATCCAGCGCGAACAGGCTGATGAAAATGGCGAACAGAATCCCCAGGATGCGCGCGATCCAGTTCAATACAATAGCCGGGGATGCTTGAGAGCTTTTCTTCATTTTTTTTCCTCCTTTTGAGTATTCATGATTATATCCGCAAGCGCGCTGACCAAACAGCCGGCAGTTGATGCAACTGCCAGTTATAATGTACTTATTGGAATTCGTGATGAATATGCACAAAATTAAACATCTATTACTGTCAACCATCTCAATCTTGTTGCTGCTCGGCGCATTCGGATGTTCCCCAAAGACAAGCGAGGCAGAATCATCCACGCCGCAGGCCGGCCTGGAAGTGCTTGAAACGCTGCCGGCGCAGGAAATTTCTGAAACCGCTGCTGAAGTCCCCGCCAGCCAGCCGCAAGAAGCGCTGCCGGCGATCACCCTCAGCGAACAGGCTTACGTTTCGCCGTCCGACGCGTTTAGCCTCAACCTGCCGGAAAATTGGAATTGCAGCGAAACCGGCCAATATCGCGTGGATTGCCACAGCGCCGATAACAGCGGCACAGTCATCGCGCGCGCCATCAGCACCGGCTACGAGTTGACCCAGGATAGTTTTCTGATCCTTGTGCAGGCTGAGTTGGTCAATCACTACGAAGATGTGAAAGCCTACACGGAAATCTCGCGCGACGCTTCGGAAGGATCGGTGATCAATCAGGCTACCTGGCGCGAAGGGGAGGTGTATTGGCAGGGCAGGGATAATTTCCTGCGCTCAGGCCCGGCAGTGTATTACCTGACCTTCGCCGCCACGCAGGAGCGTTTTGAAGAGTACCTGCCGGCATTCGATGAAATCCTGCAGAAAGCGCAATTCACATCCAATGCCATGTCCGGCGCGCCGCTTTACGCTCCCCGCAAGGAATACGTCTCGCGCGAAAAGATCTTCAGCCTCCAGGTGCCCACTTCCTGGTCCAAATTTGCCGATGCCAGCCTGGATCGCACGGTGGTGGAGGGTTTCACTTCGCCTGACGGCCGCGCGGGCGTGCAGGTGGCGTTGTTCGCCAAGGGCTCGCATATTTCACAGGAGACCAAGGGCGTGAAGACGCTGGAAATCATGCACGAACTCTACGGCTGGGATGTGCGGGTTCAGACCGACAAAGTGCTTTCAGACGGCCGCGAATGGCTGACCTGGTACGGCGATCGCAAGGGCATCTACGGCAGCACTTACTTCGATTCCAGCGGGACATCCCTGTATATCTTCAGCGTGATCTGGGAGGATGCTACCAAAGACTTGTACATGCCGGTGCTGGATGAGATCGTCGCGTCATTCGCTTATGAATACTAACCGCCGCCCTGTTTTTAGAAAATTGATGGCCGCGGCCGTGCTGCTGCTGGCTGCCTGCGCTGGCGGGCCGCGCGTGAAGATGGCGCCCGGCTACGATACCACCCCCACGCGCGAGGCAGTGCAGGCGAACATCCTGGGCACGCCCGAGCCGACCGCCATACCGCCCACGCCCACCCCGCAGCCGCTGGCGCTCGATGACGCGGCTTATAGCCTGCCCTCCAAAGCGCTCAGCTTCCGCCCGCCGTTGGGTTGGCAGATGGCTTCGGAGGATGTGGACTATGTTCGGTTCATCGCCCCCGACCAGCGCGCCTGGATGGAAGCGGCGGTTGAATCCAGCGGTTACGCCCTGGAGCAGGCGGAGTTCGAGAAATACGCGCAAAATTTACTGGTGTCGCTGTATCTGAACACGGATTCCCACCAGGTGCTGGACAGCCGCGTTGAGGAGGGGCAGGCTGCCTTTACCTCCAGCCTGGTCAGGGAGGGCGTTTTCTGGTTTGAATACGATGTTTTCATCCAGCGCGGCGAGGCGATCTATTCGTTTTCTTTCCAGACGCTGGATATGCTTTGGGACGCCTACCTGCCCGGTTTCCAGGCTGTAACCGAAAGCATGCAAACCAGCACGGGCTACGTCAACGCGGACATGATCTACAGTTTTATGCGTTCGTATGCAGCTCCCAACAAGCAGTTCACCCTGACCATCCCGATGAGCTGGACGTTCGAGCTGGGGCAGACCCTCGCCAATGGCGCGCAGGTGGATAGCGCCAGCGCGCCGGACGGACAGGCAGCCGTTCATATTGCGGCATTTGACGGCACACAGGACTTGAAATCACTGGACGTCGGGCAGGTTTCCATCCCGGTCGTGAAACAGATGGAAAGCCAGGATTTACGCATCACCTCAACCGATCTGTTGAACGACGGACGCATTCGCGTTAACTGGCAGGTCGATGCGGATGGCACGCGCGGTTTCAGTTTCTTCTGGCAGGAAAACAATATCGTCTATATTCTGACGTTGAAATACGCCGACCAATACGCCGGTACGTTCAAGGAAGTGATGGATAATATCGGCGATTCCTTTAGGTTTCCCGAGGGTTAGCGCTCAGCGCAGGATCTCGAGTTTGGCTACCGAGGCGGCCAGGCGTTTCAGGCCGACCGTCTCGAACATGACCGTAACGGTTTCATCGCTTCCCAAAAGGCGCGTTTCCACCACCATGCCGTCGCCCCACACCGGGTGCAGCACGCGCATGCCGGCTTTATAGCGCGGCTCGGCGGCTGCCTCCGCTTTGCGGCCGGTTTGCGCGGCGGCGGCCGGTTCCCAGCGCGGCTGGCTGAGCGGGTTGACGCGGTGCACGCCCAGGCGCATGCCCTCGCGCTTGACCAGGTTCTCGGGAATATCTTCCAGGAACCGCGATTCCATGGTGTATTCGAAGCGCCCGTAATTGCTGCGCTGTCCGGCGCGCACCAGCGTGAGCAGGTCCTTGGCGCGCGTGATGCCCACGTAAAACAGGCGTCTTTCCTCCGCCATTTCCTCAGGATCTTCAAAAGAGCGGCTGTGGGGCAGCAAACCCTCATCCAGGCCGATGATATAGACGTGCTGGAATTCCAGGCCTTTGGCGGCGTGCAGCGTCAGCAGGGTGGGCGCTTCCAGTTCTTCCGGGACGGTGTCCTGGTCGGAGACCAGCGCGATATTTTCCAGGAACTCAACCATGCCGCGCTGCTCGTATTCGTAAGCCAGGCGGCGCAGCTCGAGCACGTTTTCCCAGCGCCCCTCACCCACCTCGCTGCCGTCATTAATGTAATCTTTATAGTCAATGTCTTTCAGGATGCGCTCGAATAATTCGGGCAGCGGCTGTGCCTGGCTGAACTCACGCCAGTTCACCAGCAGCGCGCCAAAATCCGCTAGCAGGGTTGCGCCGCGGCTGGAAAACGGCCCCCAGTAAGGCGATCGTTCGCCCAGTTCGCCCAGCGAGAGCAGGATTTCACCGCCGGTCAGCGCGTTCTCCTGGGCTGCCAGGTTGAGATCGATCAGCGTCTTGCTGCCGATGCCGCGCGGGGGCACGTTGATGACGCGCGCCAGGCTGACCGAATCCAGCGGGTTGTGCACCAGGCGCAGGAAAGCGATAATGTCTTTGACTTCTTTGCGGCCGTAGAAACGCTGTGCCCCCACCAGGCGGTAGGGCAGGTTC
>Ga0172371_10002544_pt1 | contig 28873 bp, 24 predicted proteins | sample Lak12m_FD_114543 | JGI IMG/M metagenome (GOLD analysis project Ga0172371, IMG submission 114543) | Freshwater microbial communities from Kabuno Bay, South-Kivu, Congo - kab_022012_12m | ecosystem: Environmental > Aquatic > Freshwater > Lake | place: Democratic Republic of the Congo: South-Kivu...
CACCATGGACAAGCACACCGCAGCCAAGTACCTCGTCTCAATCGCCTTTCGGCTTGGTGGGGTCCTCCGGGTTGGCAAGGGTGGCCGGGCGTACTTGATCAACGAGGCACAGTCTCAATCGCCTTTCGGCTTGGTGGGGTCTTCCGGGCCGAAGAAGGCAAACCGACTCACAAACAACTGCATCCGGCTGACCGGTCTCAATCGCCTTTCGGCTTGGTGGGGTCTTCCGGGCACGAGGCGGACGTGTTGGATGTCTGTTTCAACCTAGCAGGCGTGAGTCTCAATCGCCTTTCGGCTTGGTGGGGTCTTCGGGGGGGTAGCCATCGTGCGGGCAGTCAACTCTGATGATCTCCGCGCTGGGTCTCAATCGCCTTTCGGCTTGGTGGGGTCTTCCGGGTCATCTGGCACGCCACCGTTGACGCGCGCGAGTGCGGCGGGTGTCTCAATCGCCTTTCGGCTTGGTGGGGTCTTCCGGGCTGCCACCGACCGGAGACAGCAGATGGAAAAGATCACCTGGACCAGCAGTCTCAATCGCCTTTCGGCTTGGTGGGGTCTTCCGGGGGTTGACGGCGCCGCGCGAGTAACCCACCCCACCCCGGGCCGGCGGGTCTCAATCGCCTTTCGGCTTGGTGGGGTCTTCCGGGAGCGCATCCCGCGCCACGTCGTTGTGGTCTTCACGACCACCGTGGTCTCAATCGCCTTTCGGCTTGGTGGGGTCTTCCGGGCAACGTGGCGACAGTCTACAGCACGCACGGCAGCCTGGCGCTGGTCTCAATCGCCTTTCGGCTTGGTGGGGTCTTCCGGGGTCAAGGACCGGCAGAAATGCGTCTGCGACCATCGGTGTAGTCTCAATCGCCTTTCGGCTTGGTGGGGTCTTCCGGGTATCATAGACAGAGGAATGTTTCTGTGGATGCGCGGATATAGTGAATAGTCTCAATCGCCTTTCGGCTTGGTGGGGTCTTCCGGGGCAGAACGCCGGCCGCGGGAATGCCAACCGGCCGAAGTCAGTCTCAATCGCCTTTCGGCTTGGTGGGGTCTTCCGGGCCTGGCGCTGCCGACGTGCGAGACGTGCTCGCTGGTCAACTAGTCTCAATCGCCTTTCGGCTTGGTCGGGTCTTCCGGGAACAAGGCTGCTGCGTGCAACCGACAATTTGCGCTCGAAGCGTCTCAATCGCCTTTCGGCTTGGTCGGGTCTTCCGGGGGCAGACGCGCCGATGGTCTGCGCCTGTGGCGCGACGGCGGTCTGGTCTCAATCGCCTTTCGGCTTGGTCGGGTCTTCCGGGGAGAAGATCCCGCGCAAGGTGCGGGCGCCGCGCGTGGTGTCTCAATCGCCTTTCGGCTTGGTCGGGTCTTCCGGGAGTCTACCCTCGGGGGCGTTGGCTGTCAAGGAGTTGCGTCTCTCGTCGGCGGGGGACGGCGGAATGGGGGGTCTTCGGCGGGCAGGGGGCTGTCGTGCGAAGGCTGGAACTGGATGGAACATACTCATGGCATGGCACTTATGATGCTCGGCGTGGGATTGGGGTTTTCGGGGTCTTTCGTCCCACGCCGACAGGATGCAGGGATGCCCAGTATTTAAGGACGCGCGCGGGAGAGCCGGCGCCGCCATGGGCGAAGGCAGGGCGGACCCGCGGCGAAACCCGGAGACGGAAACCCGGAACCGCGGGGCCATCAGCCTCATAGATGGCCATTTCGCGGACCAACCCCGCGGGCATCTGCCGGAGAAGGAAGCCTGGAACCGCGGGGCCTTCAGAGGATGTAGCATAGGCGCTTCTCCAGGGCGGGGACGACGCCGATGCTCTCGGCCTGGCGTACGCAGCTCTGGCAGATGCGGTAGGCGACGACGGCGTCCTCGTCCTCCTTGATGAGATCGATGAGCTCGCACCAGAGATTCTGGAACTGCTCTTCGGGGAGGTCGCACTGGAAGACGCTCTTCTCGATGCGGATGCCGTAGTCCTCGCAGGCCTTGGCCACGCGCCGGAGCCGGGACGGTTCGCAGATGTCATAGGCGACGAGATAGAGCATGTGCTGGATTTCCCGCGTCTCGGGTCCGGGGTGGAACTCGGTGACGCCAGCCTGGTAGGCGTTGTGCCACTCGATAGCCTCACTCCAGTCATCTGGGTCGGCGTCGTCCATGGGCCTGTCTCCAGTCGGGGCGCTGCCCCGAGCCCCGCCGGGGAATCGCGGACTCCCCGGACCCCTCGTTGCTCCCGGCGCGAAGGCCGCGGCATCACCTCTGCGGTCGTGTGTTGCGGGTATGGTGTCGGGATGCCGCAGTCTTCGCGCCGGGGGAAAGGGAGGTCTGGAGGGCCAGTGGTCCTCCAGCGGGGGCTCGGGGGCGGAGCCACCGACGTTAGGGCATCGTGAAGAAGCTCATGTCCTCGCGGTCCTCCATGGCCCGCAGGAGGGCGTTGACCTGTTCGCGGATGACCAGGCGGAAGTCGGTATGGGGCGCGCCCTTGCTCTCGGCGAAGCGGCGCTGCAGGGTGCGCTCGTATTCGGGGAAGAAGGCGCGGCGGCCCTCGTCGTTGAGAGTGACCCCGCCATCCTCGGCACTGGTCTGGAAGTGCTCTTCGGCCCGGACCAGGCGGTGGTTGAGCAGGCGGAGCACGAGCAGATCGCAGAGGGGAGCTCGGAGCGGCTCGAGGAGATCGAGGCTGAGGGAGGGCCGGCCGTAGGAGATCTCGTGCAGGAAGCCGAGGCAAGGGTCGAGCCCGGCGGCGCGCACCGCCGCGTCGATCTCGGTCAGCACGATGGTGTAGGTCCAGGAGAGGAGGGCATTGGCGGCGTCCTTGGGCGGGCGGCGGTTACGGCCGTTGAAGGGGGCGGTCTCCGGGAAGTAGCGGGTGAGGCGGTCGAAGTAGAGTGCCGCGGCGTAGCCCTCGTAGCCGCGGAGGGAATCGAAGGACTCGGCGGCCTCGGCCTGGCCGACGAGGGCCTGGAGGGAGTTGCAGGCATCGAGGTGCTTCGGGTCGGCGCTCTCCTCCCGGCTGGCGGCCAGGCGCTGGAGGACGCGGCGGCTGTTGCGGAGTTTGGCGGCGACGGCCCGCACCGCGATGTCGAGGCTGAAGTGGCCATTGCGGGCCAGGTCGTACTGGCGCAGCCGGCGCAGGGCATGCCCATTGGCATTGGGGTAGAAGGCCCCGAGCCAGCGACCATGGCCACTGAGCAGGTGCAGCGGAATGCCCTCCCAGGCCAGCTTCTGCAGCACCGGCGTGGTGAAGGAGGCCTGGCCGATGACCACGACCCGCTCCAGATCGTGGAAGGGCACCCGCAGGGTGACCACGGTGTCCTTCTCAGGGTCGGCGCGGCTGACCTCGATGCACTTGCCATCGAGGCGTGCTTCGCTCAGATGGCCATTGAGGTAGAGGGTAGGCATGGCGTCTCCCCGACCCATCAAGGGGCCGCTGTCGTTCTGGGGACCGCGGGCGTGGCCTCGGGTCCCGGCGTGGAGCGGCGGAAGAGGCCCCAGGCAAGCCGGGCCGAGCCGCCGAAGGAGGTCAGTTCGGCCATGGCGATCCTCCGGGGGCCTGGGATGTGGAGTGTGGTGTTTGCGTTCATGGCGACACGGTACGGCATGCCGCCAAGGCATGCGAAGACGCGGACGTCCCGGGACGTCCGCGAGAGGCAACGGAAGGACGGAAGGAGCGAGGGGGCGCTCAGCGGGGATCGTGACGGAAGATCTCGACTGGGCCCGTGACCGGGCTCGAGTAGGTCAGCCGGCGCACGCGGCCGTGGACAGCGTGGGCGATGCGCAGGTAAAGCCAGACCGGGGCAGGGCCGGTGAGCGTCACGTCGTCGCCGGGCGGCACCGCCTCACGGGCGGTCTGCTCGTAGGCTGGCAGGTCCGCGAGCTTGGCGGTGCCGGTGGCGGCGTAGAGGGTCGAGAGGTCCAGGGTGGTCATGGGCGGGGACCGAGGGCAGCGGCGATCCCGTTGCCGGATACGACATCAACGCCGAGGAGCTTTCCCCAGCGCTTGGCCTGCGCGATCTGCCTGTCCGGTCCACAGAAGACGGCCAGGGTAGCCCTGGCGAAGGCCCCGCCCATGTCACGTCGGCGCTGGGACAGGGCCTCGAGGTGCTCCAGCGGCCTGGCGCTGAAGAGAGTGCTCTTACAGGAGACGAGGTGCAATGCCGCCCTCGCCTTGTCCACCGCCACGACGTCCGTCTCACCCAGGGCCGTGTCTGGAGCTTCGACGCTCCAGTGCACGTCGGTAAAGCGGTCGGCATTGGCCGTCATGAGGTCCGCGACATAGAGCTCCAGCCAGCCCCCGATGAGGATGGTGGCGAGGCGCTCCAGATCGGGCAGGTCGGGGCCGCAGTTGGGCCGATAGCCGCCACCGGGAAGGCTGAGGAGGAACCCGGCGTCGGCCCCCGCCGTCAGGTAGCTGGCCGTCGCCGCCGACGGCGGTTGCGGCAGGGGGTCGGAGGCGAGGTGTTGCAGGTGCAGGCGTGCCCAAGGCATCCTCCTCTCTCCCGCGTAGAAATGCCTCTCCAGGTCTGCCCGGTAGGCATCGAACTCCGTCGCGTTCGCCGACCGCAGGGCGTACGCCTGGCGCCCGAAGGCGCATCGTTCGGGGGTGAGCAGGCTCTCCCGCAGCGGGCCGGTGGCACCGTGGGCCATCATCACGGCCTCGACGGTCAGCGCCGCGACCAGTTGATCGAAGGGAAGCAGTCCGGAGAGTTGCTGGTGCGGCGTGCCGACGAGTCGACGCGCCTGGGTATCGCAGTACAAGGCGGGCTTGTCGCGTCCCACCGCAACCTGCCGTGCGCCGATGGACATCAGTTTGGTCCCGCCGGTGAAGTTGATCACGCAGTCCGGGTAACGGTCCGCAATGGCATGGAGGCTGGCGGTCGCCTCGTCGATGGTGGGCGAGGAGCTGGGTATCTGGACGCGCTCGAACTGGGGCCGCAGATCGGCGAAGAGCACCTGCCGGCCCAGGGCCGCAACGGCCAGTTCGAGGTCCCCGGCGACAGCAGGGAAGCGGTCATCCCGGCTGAGGACCTGAACCACACGCCGTGGCCTCAGCGCCATGATCGGCAAGAGGTTCTGCATGGTCTGCTCGCTCACCAGGTGGATCAGTGTGACATCCTTCATCCCGTACGCCTCCGGGTCCCTGGGGTGTGCTCTGCGGACACCCGTTTTCGTTGTGCCTATTCCGTTCTTCCGTTGGTTCCGTTCGGCCGGGCCCCGACCGCGCGGGCCGGTGCGCCGAGGCGGCCATCGGGCAGCCGGAGCCAGCCCTGGGTCTCCAGGTAGGCCTCCCAGCGGCGTACGCCCACGGGCGCCTGCTGCCGGTACTTGGGGCCCGGGTCGAAGTCGGGGGTCTGCATGGCGCTGATCCATTGATAGAGCTGGATGCTGATGGAGCGCGCCAGGCCGCGCAGGTCCTCGGCCTCGGCCGGCATGGCATAGCCGACGTCTTCGGAGTTCCAGAGCATGGAGCGGACCTCACCGGCGCTGCCCTTGGCGTAGAACAGAAAGACGACCAGCTCGACCGTGGTGCCGCGTTCATGGCCCTCGGCGATGTTGTTGGTGATGGAGACCGCCGCGCGCTGCACCTGGTCACAGAAGCCGGTGTCGGCGGCGCCCGGCGCCCGGCGGGTCAGGGCATAGATGCGCCGCACCAGTTCGCGGCCGGCCTGCCATACCGGGAGGTCCTCGAACTGCTTGCTGCCGGGCATGGAATGAACTCCTGCGGAGACGGAATGGACGGAAGAACGGAACCAGAACCGAACCCGCCCAAGAGGAACACCGTGACCGCCGCTTGTCAAGGGTGGAGGTGCTAGCCCCGAGCGGACGAGGCCGCGAACAGCGCTTCAACCTCGGGTCTGCCACGCCGCACGTCGTCCGGCAGGGCCGTATCCGCATAGATAACGACCGGCAGGATACCCTCCTTGACCCATACCGGCCTCAAGTGAAGAGCGGAACTCAGTCGGGGATCGCTGCATCCGAGGACAGTGGAGTCCTTGCCCTTCAGGCCTCGGTCCTTGCGGAGCCCTTTGAGGAAGCTGCCCAACTGCCGCATTGCCTCCTGCCACGCTCTCGGGGAGTGGGGCACGCAGTTCCCCTTCTCGGCGAGGCGGAAGGTCGTGTGCGTGGCCGCCCAGGAGAGGAAGTCGTGCTCGGTCATCTGGTCGCCCTGGTTCCGCAAGGCTCCGAAACAACGAGTAGCCCTCATGCCAAGGTTTCCCAGCCGTGTCCAGGCGCACACGGTCCTCTCGAGCAACTGCGCCTCGGCCGCTAAGACCGGTCGTCGCATCCAGAGTGCCAAGGTGAACGCACTCCCTGGCGACAGGAAGGCCCCCTGTTGCCAGCGCCTTCCCTCTCCGGAAACGGTGGCGAAGTAACACAGGTAGCCCAGGGGGTCGTTGGCCGCATTTCCTTGCCAGGTAGGCAGGTCCCGCTTGTCTGAGATCCGGCGGGTCACGTTACAGCGGACGACCAGAGCGCTTGCGGCAGGGGCTCCGCCTCCCCCTATTCCCCCAAAGACACGGCGCTCCTGCTCGGGGATGCCGCCAAGCACGCGGAACCACCAGCGGAGCTGACCGCGGATGGCGGGGGCGCGGACCTCGGCGTGGCTCTGGTCGGCGCCGGCGCAGAAGCAGGGCGTGATGAACTCCAGAGGGTAGCTTACCTGGTTCATGGCCTCTCCAGACCTTTGTCCTTGCAGAGCTTGTAGATCGCCTGCAGGGCGGTGGCGGCCGGGCCCTTGGTGGCCTGGGTCCTGAACTCGGTCCACAGCGCCTGGCGCGAGTGGCGCAGGGCCCGCACCATGGCGAGGCGCTCGGGCTCGTCGGCGGGGCCGCCGCGCTTGCGCTCACTGGCGAAGTTCAGCAGGCGGGTGCGGAACAGCCTCTCGTCCCATTCAGCCACCGCCCGGTCCGCCTTCTGCTCAGGCGTCATGGCGGCGAGCTGGGCTTTGAGTGCCGCGTTGTCCTGGCGGCGACGTTCCTCCTCAAGGCGGCGCGCCTCGGCCTCGCGTGCGGCCTGCTCCGCCGCCAGACGCTGCACGGCACGGCGCCGGTCCTCCTCCTCGTCATACTCGAACCAGCCATAGCCTGCGGCCGTCTTGGCGCCGGCGCCATGGAGGGTGATCGCCTGGACCAGCCAGTCTCTGGCGCTGGCGACAGGCGTGAAACCCGGCGGCAGGAGGGAAGCGAGGGCCGGCGGCAGCGGCCGGCGGAGGGGGAGCAGCGTGAAGGTGAACTGCGCATCCTCTTTGACCGCGGGGAAGACGTTGGGGATGGGGTCTTCGTCATCGCTTGCCGTCGGCCGCTTTCGCTGGTAATACTCAGGGTGGTGGCAGTTGACGATGTCAGCAACCAGCTCGACCTTGGCAGGGTCAGCCGGCAGGGCTGCCAAGAAGGAGACACTGCCGGCCAGCAGACGCAGCTTCCCGCGCTTCGGGTCGAAGAGATCTGGGAACTCCTGGGAGACGAACTCGTCGAGATACTGCTCCGGCAGGCGCGTGCGTTTCTGGGGCTGCTGCGGCATGCTATCCGCTGTGGGGAAGCCGAAGACGACGGCGATCCGGAGGGCGGTCTCACGACGCTTTCCGGCATCAGGCTCGTCCTGCCACTGGCACCAGCCGGCATGGGCGGCAAGGCCCTTCACGGCCGAGCCGGGGAGCATGGGATGGCCGAAGTGCCGGTGCAGGCAGAGGCCGGCGTTCTCCAGCACCCCGCCGGCCTGGTTGACGAGCAGACGACCGCCGAGGCGGGCTGTGAAACGGACCGCCCCCGGCGGGGGACGGTGGAAGGGAAGGACGTCAGGGCGGAAGGCCTCCCGGCTGCGCCGATGGCAGGCAACCACCTCGCGCACCTCGTCGGCACGCAGCGACTTCTCCGGGCCCAGGCGCACGAGCTTCCCCAGGCGCAGCGAGGGCGATTCGCAGTGCCGGAAACCCTCGCCGAGCAAGGCGCAGACCTCTGTGGTGACGGTCGCCGTCATTGCTCGGTCCCCTTCCGTGCGAAGCGCCGGAGGTAGGCCAGGTAGGCCATGGCCTCTGCGGTGACATCCCTCAGGCGCGTCGCCGTGGCCTTCTCAGACGTCGTCAGCCAGCGGATGAGGTCCTCCAGCGAGCCAGGCTGGGCCAGCTTGGCCACGTCCTTGTCAGCCAGGTGGCTGATGATGGCGCTGAAGACGCGCTCGTAGTCCCCGCGCTTCTGGAGGGCAAATGCAGCGGCCGCGAGAAAGCCATTCTCCCGGATGAGGGCCGGGATCTTCTTGACGACCTCGCCTTCGTTGTCCCCGCGGTACGGGGCCCTGGCGGCGGCGAGGGCGTTCCTGGCGCGGATCTGTTCGAGGTTCTGCATGGTTCAGGCCTCCTTGCCGAGGAGCTTCACGGAGCACCAGCCCAGCCCCGTCGTCTCATCGCCGCCGACCTGGAGCAGCCCGGCGACGTCAGCCGCGGCCAGTCTCTGGTCGAGGGCCGCGAGCGCCGCGCCGGGGCTGCGACGGGTGGCAAGGCCCTTGCCCTTCTCGTCCTGGGCCGCGATGACCGCATAGAAGAGGGTTTCGCTGGGGACCTGCTCCTGGTTGAAGAGCGCGCCCTCGGCGACGGTCCCTGCCTCATCGTCGATGCGGACGCGGGTGACGACCTCGCAGGCGTGCTCGGCGAAGTAGCTGAAGAGCTCGTCGGAGAGGACCACGAAGCGGTTGCCGAGGTCAGTCCAGACTGCGTCGGCCACGGCATTCGTCAGGTGCTTCCAGACAGTGGTTTCACCCGTGCAGGCCAGGCAGTACTCCTCGAGCACGACCTTGCCATCGAGGGTAAGCGCCTTGGCGGCGAGGCACTGGTCCGATGCGACGGGCTCCGCAACCGCGACCTCCTGGCCCGAGTCGCGTCTGAAGCGGCTCAGCGCCAGCGGGCAGGTGACCCAGGCGAAGCAGCCCTTGGCCGAGCGCACGGGGAAGGCCAGCACGCGGGCCTCGCCGATGAGCAGGGCTCCGGCGCGGAACTGGTCCTTGCCGGCGTTCTGCTCGTTGCCGAAGAGCCAGGCGGTGTCGGGGTCAGCCTTGGCCCAGAGGTCGCGCAGGACTCCCTTGAGGCTGGAGCCGGGGACGATGGGGATGCGGGTGTGGCGCTCACGCATGACGGGGGCATCGACGGCCCCGACGGAGTTGCCGGCCCCGACGTGGAGGGGGGTGCGGGTAAAGAGGGTGAGGATGCGGGTCTCCATGGTCTGTGGTCTCCCTTGGTTGTGGGTCTTTCGGGTTGCCGTGAGGCAGTGACTCAATGAGGCAGTGACTCCGTGCCACGGGGCGAAGACGAGCAGCAGACACCCAGGCCGAAGCCCTTCTCGCCGAAGAGGGTACTGCGGCGGTTGCGGGGTTCCCGCCCGCCGCTGCCGTTCCAGGAGAGCGCGCTGGCCAGGTCCGCGAGCTCGGCGTGGTCACGGCAGTGGAAGACGTATACTGAACCGGCCGGCACGGCGAGCACCGTTGGCTTGGGGCCAGTCTGCAGGTCCCAGCCGGAGAAGGGCAGGGGCTTGCCGACCCGGGCGGCAATGAGCCTGGCGGCGAAGCGGGGGGCCTGCTTGACCCGTTGGCGCCAGGCGTCTCTGGGCTCGCCGGGCAGCCGTTGGGTACCTTGGCGTGGCAGCATGACCTGGCCCGAGCCGGGGGCAACCCAGGTCGGCAGCCAGCCGCCGGGGTGGGCCTCGATGCCTGCCATTGCATTCGCTTCGATGGCGGGGAAGACCGCTGGGGAAAGCAGCACCCACTTGAGCAGCAGGCCATTGCCCTCGATCCGGCTGGTGGGAAGGTCAACGGCCTGCGTCGTGCGCAGGGCCTTGGCCAGGCCCTGTTGGCCGCCCATGACCACGTCGAAGCAGGCCTGGCGGAACGGTCCCTCGGCCAGGACGTCGGCGGTCTGGCGGCCAGCCCCGACGATCTCGCAGGAGGCGCAGAACGCCAGCCGGACGTCATGGTGGAGGCGGAGGTACTCGGCCTGGTAGAGCCGGCCCTCGGTAGCGGCACGCGTGGTGGCATCGATGGCGACGCCGATGTGGTGTTCTGCACCGTAGAGCTCGGCTCTGGCGGGGTTGACCGCCTTGCCTGCCAGGTAGGCGGCGTACTCCACGCCGTGGAGCCAGGCCGGCGGCTCGCGCTTGCCGATGCGGCTCGAGGCGAAGACATGGGTCAACGGTCTGGGCAGGTCGGAGCCCCTCGATGGCATCAGCCGCATGGGGTGCAGACGACCCTCCTGGTCGGCGGAAAGGTCCAACGGGCAGGGCAGGTACAGTCCTGCGCGGAACAGGAGATCGCCCTGGTGATCGCTGGCGTCCCTGGTAGCGAAGGGGAACGGCCCCGCCGTTTTCAGGGCGCCGAAGCGGAAGGAACTGTCTTCATTGGTGTCTGTGTCGTTTCTGCGGTGTGGGTGCTCCCAAGGCTGGTGCTCCGGCCAGTGGTGCCGAAAGGCGTTGGCCAGGGCGTTCCAGAGCTGGTCCGGTCGTGGCCAGTTGGCGCCCAGGCCGGCGTCGGATGCCTCCATGGGCCGGGCGCCCCGCAGGAAGAGCAGGTCGCGCGGGGCCAGGTGGAAGGTGTGGGTGGTGGCGGCCATGGTCAGTCCTCCCCCCGCTGCCGGTTGATGAACGTCTCGACGAGGAAGAGCTTGGCGAAGTCATCGAGACGCGGTCCGGTCTGCCGTAACCAGAGGCCGGCCAGGCGGAGCAGGTCTTCGCGCTGATCGGGCTTCAGTGCTCCTCCCTGCTGGGCCACGACATGCGCGAACTCGCGGCAGACGATTTCGGCCAGGGCAACAGGGGCCACCGTCGGCTCACGGCCGAGGCAGTAGGGCGCCAGCAGCCCCGCCAGGGCGTACGAGAAGCGGCCGGAGAGAGCTGGACTCTCGCCGCTGGAAAGGCTGGTCACCAGCCGCATGAGCTGCAGGGCAGCGCGTTCCCCGTGGACCTCGCGTCCTTCAGTCCTCGCGGACGCGTCCCACTTGCAGCCCCACTCGATGGTCTCTCCGGAGCGCTTGTAGAGACTGATGGCCAGAGCGCCGCGGCCATAGCCGTTCTTGGCCCGGGCTTCAGCCTTCCGCGCCTCACGGACCAGCATCTGTAGGGGCGCCATGTAGTGTCCGACGGCGATCCCGCAGGAGACGTCGGCAGCGGGGCCGGGGACCACCACGATGCGGCAGCCAGCACCGCCCTGGAAGCGCAGGAAACCGGGGCAGCCGGGAACGACGCGGATATGGTCGACTCCGGCTGGCAGCGCCTCACCACGGAAGGCGGCGCGCAGAGCCGCAGCGCACGCGACGGCCCTGTCGGCCGGCACCAGCGCCAGCACATCGTCCCCGCCGGAGTAGATGAGCTCCCCCTGGAACGCCTCGACCACGGGACGGGCAAGATGCCGCGAGAAGTTGGTGAGGGCCTCAGAGAACTGCATGTGGTAACTGGGGGAAAGGGGGCGCGGCGACTCTAGGACGGTAGCGACCTCGGGCCTGCGACTGGCCAGCGTGTCGAAGTACTCCCGCGCCCCGCTTGACAGGCAATCCCGGAAAGCAGGCGTCTTGGCGCCGGAGAGCCACTTGCCCATGCTGTCGCCGTCCAGCGCGAGGACGGCGAGGTAGGGGCCTTTGCGCTCGTTGCGGTCAGCGACGGTGCGGGTGTCATCGATGCCGATTGCGTCCGAGTACTGCTTGTGGTCTAGCCGGAGGCCCTTCTGCAGGTAGCAGTCGGCGAGGGCGGGATGGCACCAGAGGCGCTTGATCAGGTTCATGGCGCCGAGGGGCTTTGCCTTGCCTTTGAAGACCGGTTCCTGATCCGGGTCGTTCCTGAACTCTGGTTTCTCGAGGTACTCCCAGAACTCCGGCGTGCCGATCATCTCCTCCTTGCCCGACAGGGAGTCCTTGGTAGCCGGCTCGCCGGGCCACCCCGCGAAGTCCCGGGTGTTGCGGCGGGCTGCCAGTGCGTGGTCCGCGGCGCCATGCCAGGACGCCCACGCGAAGGCGGCGTTGTTGAGCCTCCCCCGCGTCGCCCCGGCATCCTCGAAGAAGCGGCCATCGCGGTGCTCACTGGGGATGAGCTCCGTGGCTAGACGGTACAGCAGGCGCAGCGCCTGGGCGGGTGCCGTGCGTCCGTCCTCACCGACCAAGGCGCCTGGCAGGCCATCGAACTGCTCCATGGCTTGGCCGAGGTCGGACTCCACCGGCGACACCTGCCAGGTGACGTGCAGGAAGGAACTGACCTGCGCCTGCCAGCGGGCCTGCCAGTTGGCCGCGTCCGGGCAACCGGCCTTGGCAGCCGTCTCCACGACCCACGGCCAGACGTCCGTCGCGATGCGTTGCAGCTCATCCATGGCTTCGGCAGTTGCGGATTGCGCCAGGGCCTGACCACGAGAGGCAGGGACCAGCGCGACGAAGCGGTTGGGCAGGTTGGGGGTCAGGAGATCCGTCGCGTCTGGGCGGATGCGCGACCAGAGGCTCACCGCCACTCCGTCCTTGTCCTGCACCGTGAGCTTGTCGAAGAGCGCCTCCCGGTGCAGAGCGTCGAACAGGGCCAGCCCGCGCAGGCTAGGGGTGATGATGCAGTCAGGGCCAACCGCGTCGGTGACGGCTCTGATGGCGTGTGCCGTGAGCCAGGAGAGGAGGTAGCTGCCGCTGAGGAGGTCCCGGCAACTGCGCGCCTGGCAGATGAAGTCCTGGACCGGGCCAATCTGGAGGATCAGAAAGGCCGGCTGGTCCCCGTCTTTGGTGGCGGAGTAGAGGGCCGATGTCAGTGCCATGTGGTTCCAGATTGTGTGGTCAGGGATTCGGGTGTCGGCGGGGATGAAGCTGGCGCGTGGGTCCGCCTCTGCGGCGAACTCCGGCCATAGGCGCCAGTGCAGGAAGAAGTTCACCCAGTCACGCCGCTCCGGCCCGACCGCAGACCGGTCATACATCCCCTCGCCGGGTTGCGTGGCATCGAACGGCGTGTTGGCCACGCCGGCCGATGGGAACGGCACGTCGAACACCAGCCGGCTCGCGCCAAGAGGGTGCAGGAACGGTGACTCTTCGCCGCCAGTGAACGAGGACCTCAGGCCGGATGGCTGGCTGGCGGGGAAGGGGAAACGGTCCGCTGCCGCCGCCAGGTGGTCACACTGCGCATCGAAGACCTTGTTGAACTCCTCGTCGAGAAGCCCCGCCTGGCGCTTGAACCGGTCGGCGTCGTCGCCATGCCGCCAGAGGTCAAAGGGCTTGGCAGGCGGGTCATGCAGGAAGGCCAGCAGCTTACGCTTCCAGAAGTCCGCATCGGGTTTCGCTGGGGTGGCTCGGGTGGCGCTCATAGTGCATGCTCCAATGGCTTGTTCGGCACTCTGCCCTCGCTCCGGCTTGGCCTGCTCCCGTGATCAGCCCTCACGCTACGCCTTGCCGGGCAGCGCTGCGAACGGCGGGACGTCCGCGGACGTCCACGGCGGTCAGGCATGGCCAGCGATGGCGATGGCGTCGGGGCTGACGCGCAGGCCATAGTGGCCTCGCTCTGGCGTGGGATCGAGCAGCGGCCAGAAGGGCTCCGCGCCGAAGCCCTGGCGCAACCGGGTGCGCAGCCGGCTGGCCAGGCGGCGCACGTAGCTGTCCTCCTCGAGCGGGGCGGAGTCCCAGTGCAGCTTCTCCGGCATGGTGCCCGAGTCGATGCCGGCATCGAACGCCGCCAGCGCGCGTGACAGGCCCTCCTGACCGTGCAGGGGCCCCTCCCGGCGCCGCGTCCGCTCGCAGAGCATCCAGAACAGGATGAACTCCGGGGTGGAGAGCTCCACGGCCGTGCCGTCGATCTCACAGCGGCGACGGGCGGGATCCATGGCGATGGGGGGTGAGCACGGGGTCTCTTCCAAGGACCGGTTGGCACGTTCGACCAGGCGCGAGAAGGTGCCAGGCAGCACCCGCAGGTGCTGAGCGAAGAGCGTTCTCACCCTGACGAAGGGGATCTCGCAGAGGGTGATGCGGGCGTCGCCGGCCGGGGCTTGGGTCCCATTGGCAAGGGTGTGAGCGGCGGTGGCGGGGTCGGGGAAAAGGAAGTGGGGATCGAGACGCGGGTCGTCGAAGGGCGGACTGACGAGAACGTGGCAGAGGCGGTCGCCTGGCCGGCCAAGGAGAGTCATGCCCAGCGCACCCAGTGCCGCCATGGTCTTCCGGCCGCCGGCGATGGAGAGTACGATGCGGGTGTCCGGGTTCTCCGTGAACTGCCGCAGGGTCTCAAGGATGACGTCACCGACCGCGGCGCTGTCCTCGGCGGTCGCGATATCCCCAAGCTCCCTGCTCCCATCGGCAGCAGGGAAGACACGGACGCTATCACCGGTGTCGGCGAAGCGGATGCGGGAGGGCGACGCACCCAGGACCTCGCACAGCCGGCCCCAGGCCCCCGAAGCCAGCAGGTCGCGCCGGATCGCCTCCCGTCCCTTGCCGGTGGTCAGCGCTATGACGCGCCCTGGAAGCACAGAAGGGGTCTCGTGCGCGAGCGCCCACACGGTCTCGGTGATGACCGCCGGGCTGAGGCCGCAGAGTGCCAGCAGTACGGTCTGGACGTGGGAGTCCTCGGCTTGCCCGCTTCCCATATGCATCCCCCACGGCAGGCAGGGCGACTCGCGCCCCCTAGTGTTACAAGATACGCGGCCCCGCGACCCTGTCAAGGCAACGCGTGCGCCGCCTTGCCGCGCCGGGCACGCGCGCCGCCGCTTCCCTGGCCCCCTCGCATCCGCCAGAAAAACGTCGCTCAAGGCCTTGACATCACCCTGCAGCAAACGTATGTTTAAAACAATCAATTGAAATGGGGGTTTGCGACCATGACGACACGGGACCGGCTATTGGCGGCGGCGCTGGAGGAGTTTGCCGCCAAGGGTTACCACGAAGCGCGGGTGGCGGAGATCTGCTGCCGGGCGGAGGCGAACATTGCGGCGGTGAACTACCACTTTGGGGGCAAGGAGGCGTTGTACCGGGAGGCCTGGCGGCGGGCGCACCAGGCGGCTTGCGAGGCGAGTCCGCCGGACGGCGGGGTGCCGGCTGGTGCTCCGGCTGAGGAGCGTCTGCGCGGGCGGTTGCGGGCCCTGCTGGCGCGGGCGCTGCGGGAGGAGGATCTGGAGTTGCGGATCATGCAGCGCGAGTTGCTGAACCCGACCGGGCTGTTAGACCAGGTGATCCACGAGACGATCGAGCCCATGCGCCGGGCCATGGGTGAGGTGGTGCAGGAGCTGCTGGGTGAACTGGCGGACCCGGCGACGGTGGATCTATGTGTGCTATCGGTGGTGGGGCCGTGTCTGCACGTCCTGCACCGGCCCCGGCGCGGGCCGCGACCGCCGGCACCGGCCTGGATGGGCCCGGGGATGCTGGAGGCGATGACGGAGCATTGCACCGCCTTTGCCCTGGCCGGCATCCGCGAGATCCGGCGGCGTCTGGAAGCCAGGGATCGCACGTAACGGCCGAGGTCTTCTCGGAGTTCGCGTCAGAGAGTCAGTGAGGTCCATCATGAAACGCTGGATCAGGCGGACCGTCATTCTGCTGGTAGTGTTTGGGGCCGCGTGCGCGGTGGCGGCGTGGCGCACCCGCGGCGCGAACGGTAAGGCCGTCGCCTTCAAGACGGCAACCGTGGCCCGCGGCGACCTGCTGGTCACCATCGATGCGAGCGGCACGTTGGAGCCGGAAGAGGCCGTGGACGTCGGCGCTCAGGTGGGCGGTCAGGTCATCGCCTTTGGCACGGACGTCGCCGGCAAGACGGTGGACTACGGGTCCCAGGTCGAGCAGGGGGCCGTGCTGGCGCGCATCGACGAAGCGTTGCCGGAGGCCGACGTCAGGCAGGCCGAGGCCGGGGTCGCCTCGGCGCAGGCCGGTGTGACGCGGGCCGAGGCCGACCTGGAGCAGTTCCGGGCCGCGCTGGCCCAGGCGGAGGCCCAGGCGACCTCGTCCCAGGTCGGCATTGCCCGTGCCGAAGCCGACCTGGCGCAGCTCAAGGCCAAACGGACGCAGGCGGAGCGCGACTGGGCCCGGGCGCAGAAGTTGGGGCCGTCGGAGGCCCTGTCCCAGGCCTCCTACGACAGCTACCAGTCGGCCCACGAGGCGGCTCAGGCCAATGTGGCGGTGGGCGAGGCCACCCTGCTCCAGGCTCGGTCCGCCTGCGATGCCTCCCGCAGTGCCGTGGCCATGGCTCAGGCCAATGTGGCGGTGGGCGGGGCCGCCGTGCTGCAAGCCAAGGCGAGCCTGACACAGGCGGAGACCAGCCTGTGGCGCGCCAAGCGCAACCTGGGCTACTGCACCATCACCTCGCCCGTCAGCGGCGTCATCATCGACCGGCGCGTCAACATCGGCCAGACGGTGAACGCCAGCATGGACGCGCCCAGCCTGTTCCTGATCGCCAGGGATCTGCACCGGATGCGGGTGTGGGTCGCGGTCAACGAGGCCGACGTGGCCCGCGTCTACGCCGGTCAGCCCGTGACCTACACGGTCGATGCGCGGCCGGACGAGACGTTCCAGGGCACGGTCTGCAAGGTGCGGCTGAACGCGTCGATGACGCAGAACGTGGTCACCTACACGGTCGAGATCGCCACCGACAACCCCGAGGGGCGCCTGCTGCCCTACATGACTGCCAATGTGCGCTTCGAGGTCCAGCGCCGGGACAATGTCCTGCACGTACCCACGGCGGCGCTGCGCTGGACCCCCGGCGCCGAACAGGTCGCTCCAGAGGTACGCGCCAAGGTCACGACTCCGGACGCCGCGCCTGCCGGCAATGGGGGGGTGGTGGCGGCCGCTCCGGTCGCGACGACGGGTGCCGCCGAGCCGGCGCCGGCTGCGGACAAGGGCTACAGGCCAGGCTGCGTCTGGGTCGTGGACGGCTCCACCGTGCGCCCGGTTGTGGTCCGCGCCGGCCTGGCCAATGGGACGCTGACTGAGGTCGAGGGCCCCGAGCTGGCCGAGGGGCTTGCCGTGGTCACCGGCGTCGACGCCGCCGCCAAGGCCGCCGGCGCGACCACCAACCCCTTTGCCCCGAAGCTGCCCGCCCCCCCGAAAGGCGCCATGCCGCCGCGCTGAAGCCCGGACGGGGCCCCAGATCCGAGGCCTGACCACCGACCACCGACCACTGACCACTGACCACTGACCACCGACCACTTTGCCTCGCCAGCCGAGATCAGGTGTCATGACCATGGACTTCATCGAGCTCAAAGACATCCGCAGAGTCTTCCGCATGGGTGACCTGGAGCTGCCCGTCCTGCAGGGCGTCTCGCTGCAGATCGCGCGCGGCGAGTTCGTCGCGCTCATGGGCGCGTCCGGCTCCGGCAAGAGCACCCTGATGAACATCCTGGGCTGCCTGGACCGGCCCACGTCGGGCCAGTACTGGCTGGACGGCCAGGAGGTCAGCCGGCTCTCGTCCGACGAGCGCGCGCTGGTGCGCAACCACAAGCTGGGCTTCGTCTTCCAGAGCTTCAACCTGCTCGCCAGGACCTCGGCCCTGGACAACGTGGCGATGCCGCTCACCTACACCGCCCGGCAGCTCTCCGACCGCGAGGCCCACCGGCGGGCCCGGGAGATGCTCGAACGCGTCGGCCTGGGCGACCGACTGCATCACCAACCCTCGCAGTTGTCCGGTGGCCAGCAACAGCGCGTCGCCATCGCGCGGGCGCTGATCAACAAGCCGCCGTTGCTCTTTGCCGATGAGCCCACGGGCAACCTGGACTCGCGCACCAGCGACGGGATCCTGCGTATGTTCCGCCGCCTCAATGAGGAGGAGGGCATCACCATCCTGCTGGTGACCCACGAGGCGGACGTGGCTAGCTACACTCGACGGACCATCCACATCCGCGACGGCCAGATCGTCGACGGGGCCTACGGCACAGGCGGCCAGCCCCGCGGCGGCGCCACCGCTCAGTCCGGAGGAGAAGCTGCATGAGACTCTACCGGGCATTGCGAATGGCGGTCACAGCCCTGCGCCGCAACCCCATGCGGGCCGCGCTGACCACCCTGGGCATCGTCATCGGCATCGGGGCGGTCATCGCCATGATGGAGATCGGCCAGGGCTCGTCGGTCCAGCTCAGCAAGACCATTGCCAGCATGGGCGCCAACGTCCTGCTGGTGTTCCCCAGCGCGACCACCAGCAGCGGTGCCAGCCAGGGCGCCGGCAGCACGGTGACCCTGCGGCCGCAGGATGCGGAAGCCCTGGCCAAGGAGTGCCCATCGCTGCGCGCGGTGGCGCCCTCGATCCGCGCCCGGACGCAGATCGTCTACGCCAGCCAGAACTGGGTCCCGAACGAGGTCGTGGGCACCACCCCCGCGTGGCTCGATATCCGCGAGTGGCCGATGGGCGAGGGCGAGGCCTTCACGGACCGCGATGTGACCACCGCCCAGCGGGTCTGTCTCATTGGCCAGACCATCGCCAGGGAGCTCTTCGACGGTGAGAGCGCCGTCGGGCGGGAGATCCGCGTCAGCAACGTGCCGTTGCGCGTGGTTGGGGTGCTCGCCGCCAAGGGCGCCAATATGATGGGGATGGATCAGGACGACGTCCTGGTCGCCCCCTGGACCGTGATCAAGTACCGCATCTCCGGCTCCCAGCTCAGCTCCGCCAACCAGAGCGCCAGCAGCTCGAGCTCAGCGGGCAGCATCAGCGATACCTACCCGTCCGGGGCGCCGTCGCTGTACCCGGAGCGGTCCACGGCACAGGCCAGGGACAACCCGATGCTGACACGCTTCGTCAGCGTCAACACGATCACGGCCGCAGCCCGGAGCCCCGAGGCGATCCCGGCGGCCATGGAAGAGATGCGCCAGGTCCTGCGCCGACAGCATAACCTGCGCACCGGCGCGGCGAATGACTTCGAGATCCGCGACATGGCCGAGATGACCAACACCCTGTCTTCGACTACCCGTCTGATGACCAACCTGCTGCTCTGCGTGGCGACGATCTCGCTGGTGGTCGGCGGTGTCGGCATCATGAACATCATGCTGGTCTCGGTGACCGAGCGCACCCGCGAGATCGGTCTGCGCATGGCGGTTGGCGCCCGTTCTCGCGACATCCTGCGCCAGTTTCTGGGTGAGGCCATCCTGCTGTGCCTCCTGGGAGGTGCCATGGGCATCGCCCTGGGCCACGGCGGCTCGCTACTCGTCAAGCTGCTGGCGCACTGGCCGGTGCTGACCTCGCCCGCAGCCATCGTCGCGGCAGTGGGGGTCTCCGCCACCGTGGGCATGGTCTTCGGCTTCTACCCCGCCTGGAAGGCCTCGCGGCTCGACCCCATCGAGGCCCTGCGCTACGAATGAGCCTTGTATGGGACTTCATGCAAACGCTCAACTCTCAACGCCCAAGGCAGTGACAAGATGCCTCGCAGGATGGCGATCCGGGTCCTCGTACTTGAGGGTTGAACGTTGGGCGTTTCCGATCAGAGAGGCGGCTTGCATGGAAACCACACGTCTCGTCTTGGTCTGTCCGGCCCCCAGGCCGGAGGCCGCGCTGGCCCCGGGCCTGGCGGGTTCCAGGCCCGGTCAGAGGAGCCCGATCATGACACACCATCGCACACACGCCGCCCGCCGTGCGGGTCTGGCCGGCCTGGCCGCCGCCAGTGCCCTGGCCGGGCTTGCTCTCCTGGCCGGTTGCCGGGTGGGCCCCACTTTCACCGTGCCTAAGACCGCCGTTCCTCAGACCTGGGCCGGGCCGACCGCACCCGGGGCCGGGACCGAGGCGACCGCCCTGGCCCAGTGGTGGACGGCCCTCAACGACCCGACCCTGACCAGCCTGGTGGAGGAGGCCCTGCGCTCGGACCTCGGCCTGCGCCTGGCCGCTTCCCGTCTGCGTCAGGCCCGGGCCGCGCACCGCCTCGCCGCCGCGGCCAGCGGCCCCACGCTGGACACCTCGGCCTCCGTCAGGCGCAGCCGCGCGGCGGCGGATTCCCGCGATACCAGGCAACCGCCAGGCAATGCCTACCAGGCGGGCTTCGATGCCGCCTGGGAACTCGACCTCTTCGGTGGTGTGGCGCGCAGCCGGGAAGCTGCCCTGGCCGACGTCCAGTCGGCCGAGGAGAGCCTGCGCGACGTCCAGGTGAGCCTGGTTGCCGAGGTCGCGCGGACCTATGTCGAGCTGCGCACCCAGCAGCAGCGCCTCGCCATCGCCCAGGTGAACCTCAAGGCCCAGCAGCACACCGTCGGCCTTACGCGCACCCGCCGCGAAGGCGGCTTCGTCACCGATCTGGACGTCGCCAGTGCCGAGGCACAGGTGGCCACGACGGCGGCGGCGATCCCGACGCTGGAGGCGAGTATCCGGCAGACGGTCTACGCCCTGAGCGTGCTCCTTGACCGCGAGCCGGGAGCGCTTCTCGACCGCCTTCCGGAGACCGCGGCCATCCCAACGCCCCCGCCGCCCGTACCTGCCGGCGTTCCGGCCGACCTCCTGCGCCGCCGCCCCGACATCCGCACGGCCGAGGCGGACATCCATGCGGCCACCGCCCGCATCGGCTTGGCCGTGGCCGACCTCTACCCGAAGGTCACCATCGGCGCGGCCACCGGGGTCCAGGCCGCCAACACGGGCACCCTGGTCGAGCCCTGGAGCACCTTCTGGTCCCTGGGGCCGTCGCTCTCCTGGCGGCTCTTCGACACCGGCTCGACCCGGGCCACGATCAGGGTCCGGAAGGCCCTCGAGGAGCAGTCGGTCCTGACCTATCGCCGGACCGTGCTGACGGCCCTCCAGGAGGTCGAGAACGCCCTGGTTGCCTCCAGCAAGGAGCAGGAGCACCGCGCTGCCCTGGTCACCGTCGTCGAGGCCGACCGCAAGACCGTCGATCTGGCAACCCGGTTGTACGGCGCCGGCGAGAGTGACTACCTCGATGTGCTCAGCGCCCAGCGCTCGCTCCTCGCGGCCGAAGAGGCCCTCGCCGAGAGCACCGGTGCTGTCGCCACCCACCTGATCGCCCTCTATAAGGCCCTTGGCGGCGGCTGGGAGCCCGACCCGCAGGTCGCCCAGGCCTCCGAGTGACCGCGCCGCGCCTGGCGACGGTGGCCCGGCCCTCTGCCGCTCCCGGTGGCACCGCCTTGCGGGCGTGACGTAGTGACCGGGTGACGCAGTGACTCGGTGACTCCGGATGCAGGAACCCGGCAAGGCGCTGATCCGCGGGCTGGGCCCCGCGCTCCCATGGCGTCACTGGGTCACTGGGTCATTGCGTCCGGCCTCCTCCGGCCCGATCTCCCGCGAGCCTTTGCAGTTGGGGTAGCCGCTGCAGCCCCAGAACGGCTGTCCGGCGCGTCTGCCGGTGCGCGGGACGCGCTTCCGCATGGGTCGGCCGCAGTCTGGGCAGGGCGGGCCCGCGGCGTTCTCCTCGCCGGCGGCTTCCTGGCGGGCGGCGCTGCGGCACTGGTGCAGGCGCTCGCGGAAGCCGCCTTCATCGAGGAAGGTACGGCCCTGGCGTTCCAACTGGCCGCCGAGCATAGCCATGGTCTTGGTGATCAGGACGATCATGGCGTTGGCGACCACCGTGTCGTCGTCGCTGTCGAGCCAGCGGGCGAAGGGCTTCCTGGCCTCGTGGTAGTAGACCCAGTAACCGTGCAGGGAATCGTCGGTGAACTCGAAGGGCGGCAGCCAGAGGGCGCCGAGGTCGCGGCGGCCCGGTTCGTCCTTGCCCCACGGGATAGCACCTTTCTCGGCGAGGTGGATCTCGTAGTCGCCGAGGAGTTCGGCGAGGCTGGCGCGGGCGACGTCCGTAAGCCTGATCTCGGTTTCCTTCGAGGTGGCAGCACGCTCGGAGGCCTCGATGAGGTTCTGGCGTCCGGAGCGGGCCGCGCCGACCATCTGGCCGGCGGTCTTGCCGAGGGGGTCGTCCCGGAAGCTGACGAAGCGCCGGCAGAAGCGGATCGTGCCGAGTTGGATCAGGGTGGCGTAGGTGAAGCTGTAGAGCTTGCGGTAGCCGCCGGACTTGTCGAAGAGCGGAGGCATTGGGGTCTCCTTGGTTGGGGTGACGCAGTGACTCGGTGACTCGCGACGCAGGACCCCGGTGACCCGCTGCCTGGGCCGCGCGCTCCCCTAGTGCCACTGCGTCACGGGGTCACTGCGTCACGGGGTCCTGGCGACGGCGGCACCAGAACACATACTAATATCAGCAACTAGGCGATTTGGTCAAGCGCAGCCGTCCCACCCCGCCGCCTTCTCCCGCTTGATCCCCCGCAACCCCGGATTACGGTCTTGCGTGCCGCGCAGACCGCGGCCCTGCAGACTGGGATTTCTGATGGACGCTTACCGGAATGTCGTCGTCGTCCATGGGGACGGGTGTGGAGCGTCGCCAGGGGAGGCCCTGTACGCCGTGGCCGCCACGCTGGCTGGCCCGCCCGGCAGCTACCAGCGCTCGGACCTGCTGCTTGGCCGTGAGGTGTATGCGCGGCTGGTGAGCGGGGCGCCCTCGCTGCCTGAGCTGATCGAGGTGGGTCCCGGGAGCTCCTCTGCCCCGGGGTCCGTGCCGGGGATCTGGCTGCGGCGACTCCTGGGACTGGTTGCCGGGCTGCCGGGCGTCCGTCTGGACGGCGGCGACGTCGACCCCATGGGCTGCACGCGCCAGGCCTACCGGGACCTTGCCGAGACGGCGCTGCTGTGGAGCCTGTGGCCCGTGCTGCTGACGATGGGGCATTCCGTGGCCGCGGCGGCGGCGCAGCCGACGCGGGTGCTTCTGGACGTGGCGTTGCTGGCTCTGCTTGGGTTGCTGGTCCGTTCCCAGTGGCGTGCGTCCCGCCGGGTGGCGGTGACCGGGTGTGTTTGGCTGGGGCTATGCCTGGTTCTCTCGGGTCTGCTCTGGCGTGCGCCGCAGTGGCGGGGCCTGGCCACCACGGTCAGCATCCGCGTCTATGGGCTGGCCCAGCTCACGGGGGCCCTCGTGCTCCTGGGCATGGCCGTGGAGACCGGCCTGCGCCTGGCCCGCCGGACGGTCCCTTGGCGACAGGGATTGGTGGGCTATGCGCTTGCGGTCCTGCCCTTTGGGCTCGCCTCGCTGCTGACGGCCTGCCTCCTGGCCCTGGTGCTGAATGCCGGCCTGGCCTTTGGCAACGGGCCTGTCCTGGAGGCGCTCAAGGCCTGGCAGCAGACGTTCGCTCAGACCCTGGGATATCACCTGGCTGCCGCCGAGTGGGGTGCGGCCGGGGTCACGGTCCTGGTGGCCGTGCTGGCGGTTGCCGGCGGCCTGCATAGCCGTCGGGCGCAGTGCGGCAAGACCGCTCGAGGCTGGCTGCTCGTGGGGCTGGCCGGGGTGGCCCTGGGAGGCGTCCTGGTGGCCCTCTGCACGCTGCTGTCGTCCCGTTACCTGCGGGCCCCTCTGGGCAGCGCCCTCCGGCGCGTCGGGCCGAACAGCGACGTGGCGACCATCTACACCTGGTCGGCCCTGCGCCTGGTGCCCTGGGCGCTGCTTTTGCTGACGCCTTTCCGAGGGCCATGGCGCGCCCTGGCGGCGGCCTGCGCCGACCTGTTGCCCGCCGGTGAGGCCGGCGTCGAGGCGCGGTCGACCGAGGGCGAGCGCCTCTGCCGGCTGCTGGCCTTCCTGGACCGGGGCCGTCACGACCGCATCCACCTGCTCGCCTGCGGCCAGGGAGCGGCGACGGCCATCGCCGCGCTGCAAGGCACCGAACGCCATCACCCCGTGACCCTGACCACCCTCGGGAGCCCGGACGTCGCGCTCTATCTGCGCCTGCTGGACCGGCCCGTTGCCGTGGTGCCCGCCGACGTCGGTTGGCGTAACCTCTACCGCCGGGGCGACCCCGTGGGCGGCCCCGTGGGGGACCCGTCCATCGACGTGCCCCTCGACGGCGTTGGCCACAGCGGCTACTGGGCTGAGCCCGCGGTTGCCGACCGGATCGTCCAAGCCATGCAGGCGCCGGTCTGAGGCGCCCGGGCCTCAGTACTGGGCGATCACGGCGATCATCTCCAGGGGCTCCGTGCCGATGCTCTCCACCGCGTGGGAGGCGCCATTGCCCGTCAGGACCGTGTCGCCCGGGCCCACGTCGATGGTGCCGCCGGCCTCGGTGACGCGGCCCCGGCCCCGGATCACGATGTAGACCTCCTCCTCCAGGTCATGGCTGTGGGTGCCGATGCTGGTGCCGGGTCCCAGCACCATGCGGGCGCAGAGCCGGGTCTTGGCCCGGAGGTCGCCCTTCTTCCAGAAGTGCTCGATGCGGACTGCCCCTTTGCCGCCGCGCATGTTCTCCCGGACCTCGGTCTCGTAGGTGCCGTTGCGGCGTACCATGGCGTGTTCTCCATCTACAGGGTACCGTGGCACCCCGCCGGGTGCGCGGGGACCACGGGCTTCCGCCGGGTGCCGGCTGGCCTGGCGTCAGGGCCTGGCCGGTGCGCCATCCATACTCACCAGGGGCTGGATGATGTCCACCAGCCCGAGGGTACCGTAGCAGACGTAGATCCAGCCGTCATGTCCGGGGACCGGCAGGTCCAGGGCCGACAGCACCGACTCGGGGGAATCGGGACTGAACATGCGGCAGGTAGCCCGCAGCATCTCGGCCCGCAACTCCGGGTCGTCCCCCAGGCGCGCCAGCACGTAGGCCAGGCCTCCCAGGTCCAACGCGCTGCGGCCCTCCCCCGCGAGCCACCATGACCGGCCCCCCACAGCGGCCTCTTTCATCGGGCCCGAAAAGGCCCGGGCGATGGTGTCGGCGTAGACCGCCCGTTGGGTCCTGTCCCGGGCCAGGGCATGGGCGTACTGGAAGCTCTCGATGAAGGCGCCGTGGAGCCGCGGGGTGCGGGGCATCAGCCACTCGGCGTCCGCGGCCGCCCGGTCCCCCAGCGGCGTGCTGTCGGAGAGGGCCGCGTGCAGGTAGGCCGCCGCGAGGGAGCACCCGATGGTGTAGGGATTGAGCTCGGGGGCGAGGATGCGCGTGGGCCTGTCCAGGGGGACCACGGGCCGCCGGCCATAGTCCTGGAGGCACCAGCCGACGCCGATTCCCCCGCCCGGGACCCGGAACCCGTCGCGGTACTCCATATAGGCGTCCAGACTGCGCCGCAAGGCATCCCTCTGCCGGCCGCTGCAGGACTCGGCCAGGCGGGCGATGGCCACCGCGACCTCGCCGCCATCGGCGACGTAGCATTCCTCGCCCTTGGCGGTGATGCCATAGCCCATGCGGTAACCGCCGTCGGGGCGCTGTTCGCGCACCATGGTGGTGCCCCACCGCTGGGCGGCGCGGCGGAGGTCACTGCGGTCCAGGATCTGCGCCGCGGCCAGGAGGACGCGCATGCCGCGGTTGTCGACGAACGAGAAACCGTCCACCTTCGCGTCGTCGTCAGCCTCCCGGAGCAGGCGTTCGGCGACCTGTTCCAGGGCGGCGCGCGCCGCCAGCCGGAAGCGGAGCCGGCCGACCACCGGCACAGGCGCCGCCACCGGCTCGGCCCTCAGCTCCAGGTCCTGCCAGGCGCTGCCCGTGATCGGGATACCCTCGGCGATCACACACTCCGTAGCGACGCCCGGCTCGCCTGCCAGACGGGCCGCGACGCGGGCCTCGTGGCAGACCTGATCTCCAATTGTAACTACCACTCGAAGAGGAAGTTGCAGCTCCATCACTGAAGGGTCCCTGGCCGTCAGCACCACGTCCATGCAGAGGCCGTCCCGAACCGCCTTGAAACGCGGCGCGAGGCCGTCGCCAAGGACCGCCTCCCGGGCGACACGCAGGGCGTCTGCGAGGAGGTCGGCCAGGCCAGCGTGGTCGGCCGGGGCTGGGCTCTCCAGGCCGATGCAGAGCCAGCGGCCCCCGGCGAGGACCCCTTCCCGGAACAGCATCAGGACGGCGGCCTCATGTTCCGGCGCTGCGAAGGCCCCGTCGGTGCACAGGATCGGCAAGCGCTCGCAGGCCTGCCGTGCGCGCAGGCGGCTGCCCAGATCCGCCCGCGGCGACAGGGGTGCCGCCGCGACGGCGTCGGGGGCCGCCACGGCTCCGCCGGCGAAGTGGCCCGTCAGGGGCGTGCGGGCCAACGGCGGCAACCCGTCCAGGGTCCGCAGCCGGCCGCACTGCCAGCGAGGGGCTGGCGGAGGCATGCTGGTCATGGCCGGCCGCCTCACGGGAACGCGCACGGCAGCCCCGAACCAGCGCGCCGTATCCCGTTCGGCGCCGGCGAAGGCGGGGGTCTCCGCGACGGTCGCGGTGGACACGGCCGCCGCATCCAGGCGCAGGTCGCGGAGGTCGAAGGCATGGGGCCCGGGCCCGGCCATGGCGGCGGTCATCCCCACCAGGAGCCGGTCCAGTTGCCGGGGCCGGACGCACGTCTCCTGCCGGCCGCGCTCCTGGTTGGCGTAGGAGAGGAACTGGCCGGCGTGCAGGCGCCAGGTGACCCAGGTGGTCGTGAGCGGCACGACCGCCTTCCAGCGCGAGCCGTCGCGTTCGCGCAGCTCCAGGCAGAGATGGGCCGTGGCGCGGTCGCCGCGGGCCTCGAAGCCGAGGACGACATCCTCGGCCGGGATGGCCGGCAGGGCCGTGCCGCGGTAGGCGAAGCCCTTCACTCTGCTGGCGTGGAACTCGCCGGTCCGTCCCTTGGCCGCGGGGTCGAGGTCGAGGTGGTCCTCGGGGCCGGCCTCGGCGAGGTCCCAGCCGGCAGCGAACGAGAGACTGGCCGTCTCTCCGCCCGGCGCCGGGGCGCCCGCCGGCAGCCAGCCATGGGGGGATGGGTAGAGCGGTCGGCTGAGGGCCCCTGGGCCCCAGGTCACCAGGAGGCCCCCTTCGGCGAGGAACGTCCCGAGTACTGGCGCCAGGGGGCCTGGGTAGAACTCGCCGTAGGGCAGCACCAGCGCCCCGGCGGTGATGACGTCCAGTGCCGCGGGGGCGACCAGGTCCGGTGTGGCGACATGGCGCACGGCGTACCCGGCGGCCGCCAGCACCGAGGCCAGGCCAGCCGGGGCCGCACCGCAGACCGGGGTCAGGGCCGGGTCATCCCAGAGCAGCGCTGTGGGGACCGCGTCCGGGGCCAGGCCGGGCGCCTCGGCGACCGCCTCCAAGGCCACATCGTCCAGCCAGACAGTCCCCGCCGGCTTACTGTCCTCGGCCCAGAAGGAGAAGCGCACGGTCAGCGCCGCGCTCCCTGGGGGCAGGGGCGTTGGTGTCCCCCGGCCGAAGGTGGTCTCGTAGCGCCTCCAGCCGTGGGGGGGAGTCCCCGCACGGACCCCGATGCCGCCCAGCATCGCGACGGATCCGCCGGCAGCGTCGTGGAAGTAGAGGCGCAGGCCGAAGTCGCCGGCCCGCACGCCGTCGTTGCGGATCATGGCCGACAGCCGGTAGGTGCCCCGGCGGCTGAGTTCGCGTCCCAAGCGCAGCTCGGGGTGATCCACCGCTGCCATCTGGCCCGAACACGAGAAGCGCAGGCAACCGCTCCCCGAGGCGGCGTCGGGACCGCTGACCCGGACGGCCTCTGCCTTGATCCCGAAGCCCCCGAGCCACGGATCGGTGCTCCCCTCGAAGCTGCCATTCTGCAGAAGGTTGGCCCCGGCGTGGAGGGACCCCGCCAGGAACGCGCCGGCAAAGACCCGCAGGCGCAACACCCCCGCACTCACGGCACCGCTGCGGTTGCCTGCGGCCATGGCCGATCCTCCGTATCGCGGGACGCGGGTCCCTGGCGCATGGTCCGTGTCCGTCCGTGTCCGGCCATGCTCCTCCCGTCTGCAGGTCACCGGTCGCCGGCTTGGTTCTCCACCAGCCCGCGCAAGGTGGCGGCGGCCTGTTCGGGGGTGATGTCCCGCTGCGGCTCGGCCAGCATCTCATAGCCCACCATGAACTTCCGGACCGTGGCCGAGCGCAGGAGCGGCGGGTAGTAGTGAGCATGCAACTGCCAGTGCAGGTAGGCTCCCTCATCGCAGGGGGCGCCGTGCCATCCCATGGAGTACGGGAATGAGCATTCGAAAAGAGCATCGTAGGCCCCAAGGGACCGCCGCATCAGGGCAGCCAGGCCATCGCGCTGGGACCCGGTCAGGTCTGGCAGGCGCCGCACCGGTTGGCGGGGCAGGAGCAGGAGCTCGTAGGGCCAGATCGCCCAGAATGGCACCACCACCACCCACTCGTCGTTGGCGGCCACCACGCGCTCGCCGCGTGCCAGTTCCTCCCGCGCGTAGTCCATGAGCAGAACCGACCCGTGCTGGTCGGCGTAGCCCTTCTGGGCCAGTTCCTCTTTGGCGGGTTCGTTGGGCAGCGCCTCGCCGGCCCACACCTGGCCATGGGGATGCGGGTTGCTGCAGCCCATGAGGTCGCCCTTGTTCTCGAACACCTGCACCCAACGGAACCGGCGCCCCAGCTCTGCCGTCTGTTCGGCCCAGACCTCGACCACGCGGCGGATGTCGGCCAGGGCCATCCGGGGCAGGGCCAGGTCGTGCCGGGGCGAGAAGCAGATGACCCGGCAGGTCCCGCGCAGGGACTGCACCCGGAACAGCGCCGAACCGTCATCCGGCGCCGGGGGGGCATCCTCCAGCAGCGCGCGGAAGTCGTTGGTGAAGACGAAGGTGCCAGTGTAGGCGGGATTGGCCTCGCCCTCGGCGCGGCGGTTGCCGGGACACAGGTAGCACCCCGGGTCGTAGGCCTTTGCCGGCGCTGGCGGGGTCTCTTCAGTCTTGCCTTTCCAGGGCCGCCGGGCCCGATGGGGTGAGACCAACACCCACTCGCCCGTCAGCGGGTTGCGGCGCCGATGCGGGTGGTTGTCCCTCTCGAAACCGGTAGACACAGGCTCATCTCCCTGGCTGCGTGGGGGCACGTTCTGTTCCACCGTAAGGGCCGCGGCAAGGGCTGTCAACCGGGGCGCACGCAGGGCCAGGGCTGCTTCAAGAAACAGCTGCCAGCCTTGCGACGGGGCCCCGGGTAGGTCGCGGCTGCCACCCGCCCGCGTGCGGGCGAGAGCATCTTCTGGATGTCAAGGGTTCCCGCGAGAAAAAGGCGCAGCAAGGGCTGGGTGCCTCCGTCGTCCGTGTCTTTGTGAG
>Ga0172371_10002545_pt1 | contig 28862 bp, 43 predicted proteins | sample Lak12m_FD_114543 | JGI IMG/M metagenome (GOLD analysis project Ga0172371, IMG submission 114543) | Freshwater microbial communities from Kabuno Bay, South-Kivu, Congo - kab_022012_12m | ecosystem: Environmental > Aquatic > Freshwater > Lake | place: Democratic Republic of the Congo: South-Kivu...
GAAAATGGGAAAAATCGCTCCAACGGGTGGTGTCGACCCTCTGCGGTCGACACCAAGCGCTTGTAAAATAGATACAAAAGCAATGGCGCTGGATTCCCGCTTTCGCGGGAATGACAGCTCCGGGGTGATTTTGGGGTATGGGCATGATCGACCTGCAGATTCCCGCTTTCGCGGGAATGCCGTCTCCGGGGTGATTTTGCGCAGACTGTTTCGCGGGAATGATCCACTTTGGTGATTTAGTGACAGATTGGCGCGCATAAATCACCATTCGATATACGCCGGTGATGTGGAAAGCCGGAAAACTCTAATCGCCGGCGAATCGGCGGTCAAAACCGCCAATATTCCATTATTAACTGAGATATCGATGATGCTGTCAATCTTGCTTTCCGGCGGCAGAAATTGGAGGCGCGCATGCGATTTCCCCTCCGCGCAGGCTATCCCCCATTTCCCGCCGTACCACACTCGGCCTTTTTCACAGCTCAAAGCTTCCGGCGAGGCTGTCGTACTAAGTTTATCCAGGAAATTCCCATAACGGTCGTAAACTATGATGACGGAGTCGGCGGGGACAGCGGCGTAAATGCGGCTTTGGTCATCGCTGGAAAGACGCGAAGCCCCGGCGGAAGCGGCTCGGCCCGGCCGGAAACCGCCGAATTCCACTACGGAATTCATTCCGGACAACAGTTCGACAATAGCCCCGGAGCGTTCCTCCAAAATACAAATATCGCCCCACCCGGTCAACGCCAGCGACAATGGATATTCATAATCAGGATTCAGGCTGTTAAGTTTGGCTTCCATCAGGAAGTTCAAATCTTTATCCAGCCGCACAATCCGGCCGTTCTGGTAATCGGCGGCAAATACATTCAATCCGTTGTCGATAGCGATATCCAGCGGATGGTCGAAACGATCCTGCTTAGCGCCCCAGCCGCTGGTTGTCTTTACCACCTGCAGTCTATAGTCGAATTTAATGATGCGGTTAGCGCCGGCGTCCAGCACAAAAATACTCCCGTCCGCAGCAATTTCCACGGCAATGGGAGAGCGAAAAACCGGGAAGTTCTTCCCCGCGGCGCTGTCGATCGGCTGGGAAAAAAGATAAATCGTCGGTTCCGGCGCGGAGGAAATTTGACTGAAAGCGCAGAGGCAGTAAAGGAATAATCCTGCAGTAATAAGAAAGCCAAGTCGACAGAACTTGGCTTTAAATATTTGGACGATAGAAGGCATATCTGTTAGTCTGTGTCAGGCGGGTGCGACTGACACCACAAAATCGGTATTAGTCTTCGCCGTTCACTATTCGCTCTTCGCTCTTCCCCACTTCCCTGCTTTTAAGTCAATTCATTGTAAATATCCAAATAGGAGCGGGCGACTTTATTCCAGCCGGAATCGAATTTCATGGCTTTTTTCTGCAATTTCGACCAGGCTTTTTCATCTTTATAAATCCGCAAAGCTTCCACCAGGGATTTGACCAGAGATTCCGGTTTATTCCGGTCGAAGAAGAATCCCGGCAGTTTTTCATCGTCTTCGCCAATATCGTCGGCGAAAAATCCACAGCAGGGGACCAGAGGCAGCGAACCGTAGCGGGCGGCTTTAAAATGTAGTAAATCCTTATATTTACCGGGAGACAGAACCATAAAATCACTGCCGGAAACTAATTGTTTCAAAGTCAAGCTGGTAAGCAGTTTTACTGCGCCGATGCGGCCGGGGGAAGTCTCCGCAAATTTGGTCAAACGGTCTTCCGCCGCAGATTTGTCCGCAATCACCAGGGACAGATTTTCCGCTTCGACAAACTTGACTAATTCCTGCAGGAAAGTGTAATCTCCGCCGTCCCAGACGCAGCCGATAAGCGCCGATTCCGGCGGCGCCTGCAAGCTGTACTTTTCCAGCAGCATCTTTTTATTTTCGACTTTAGCGGAAGTGTCTTTGTAGGAATAGCCGGCGGTCAGCTTCTCGTCTTTATCCGGACTCCAAACCTTAATATCGATACCGAAGGGGATGCGCAGGACATCCGAGCCGCGGGACTTGATATATTCCTTGAACCAAGTCCGAAACGGTTCGGAAAATTCCTGAATGGAAGAATCGCCGTTAATGATGATTTTATTAGCGTAAAGCGCTCCGGCTTTCAGGTAATTGAATTCGCCGCCTAATTCAATATCGATACCAGGCTGGAAAGTGTCGGGATCGATGCCCGCTTTAAAGACCGATTTGCGGGGGAAATTGCCGCAATTTTCATAATCGGATAGGGAAAGGATCATCTTGGAATCGGAATAAAAGCTTTCCCCACCGTATACTGCATTCAGATAATAAGCGGTGAGAGCGGCGGTCCAATCAGGCGCGTGAATGATCTGCGGCTGCCAGGATAAGATTTTCAACATTTCCACTACCGCACGGGAAAACACGATGAACCGCTCGTCCGAATCGGCATATAATTTCCCGGTTTCGGGATCGACGGTAACGCCGTCGCGGGACAAATATTTTTCGTGTTCCAGAAAATAGACCTGAACTTTAGTATCGGGGATAAATCCGGATTTGACCGCTACTAATTGCAGTCTGCCGCCTAAGATTACGGGAATTTCCCGCAGGCGGATGACTTCCCGCAAATTGTATTTCCGGTCGCGGATAAAACTGTATCTCGGCATCACCACACGAATATCATGCCCCTGCGCCCGGCAATAACGGGTGAAGTGGAAGGATAATTCGGAAAGCGGAGATTCAGCATTGAAAGGCGAGATTTCAGTAGAAATATAAAGGATGCGAAGCTTTTTTTTCATTTTGTCAGCCACGCTTATAGTAATGAAAGCATTATGGATGGGAGAAGAGATTATCCGCAGAATTCTCATCATTGTCAGTAAAATGACCGCCCCAGGTACACATTTCTCCAATGTGCGGAAATCTATAGCTTAATATAATAATTTTTTTGGAATTATGCAATTTTTGTGATTAATTATCACAAAGAGGTCACAGATGAGGGGGATTGGGAATTAGAAATTAGGAATTGGGAATTGGGAATTTGGTGTTCGGAATTCGAAGAATGGAGTATGGCAAAGCAAAAATGCTGCAGAGAGCAAGGGGATCCAGCAGCTATGATGTTTGCTTTTACTTGCTACTTGTTACTTGTTACCGTTTTTTAAATCACCTCCAGATTAAGCTGGTCTTTCAGCAAATCCCGCATCATTTTGGCGTTTTTAACCGCTTGGCCCATATGGCAGTTATTAAAAAAGAGGTAGGTATCGGATGCGGCGGCGGCGGTTTCTTCCACTAAGGGCAGCCATTCCTTCAATTCGTCAAGGGTATATTCATAGTCGTAACGGTCGCCGGACTCCGGGTCGTACCAAGTCTTCCGGTTGCGGCCGTGAAAACGGATATAGCTGACGCCGTTGGTGACCAGCCCTTGCGGAGGCAGTAAATCTTTCAATGGCGGTTCATCCACATCGACATAACCGATGCGGTTTTCTCTGAGGAAGGCGAAAACTTCATCTTTTACCCAGGAACTATGCCGGAATTCCACATACAGCGGGAAAGCCCGGCTGTAATTTTTCAATTCCCCCAGATACTTTAAATTGGTTTCCGACAGTTTGAAAGAATAAGGGAATTGCGCGAGAAAGCCCTTCATCTTGTTTTCCTGTATCAACGGATCGACCGCTAAAAACAAATCGGCCATCGACTGCTGGATTTCTTTACGCTTGTGCGTAACCGTCTGATGCGTTTTCACCATAAAATCGAAGTTCGGCGGGACTTTCTGCGCAATATTATAGAAGACTTTGGGATGCGGCAGACGGTAATAAGTGGAATTGATTTCCACGGTGGAAAAATAATTTTGGTAGTAATCCAGCATTTTACCGGGCTGCAGGTCCGAAGGATAGAAAGTTCCCAGCCAATCTTTGAAAGAGTAGCCGGATGTGCCGATTTTGATCATTGTTGGGATTTGGGTTTTGAGAAAAACAAAAATATTCACAGTAATGAAGTAATTAAGCAAAGAAATAACATTACTTTAATACTTAATTCACTGTGAATTGTTTACTGTATTAATTTAAATACTTGCCTTTCTTGAACACTGATTTTACTGACCGCCATCCACCGGCTATGGTCTAATCATTATCTTTACCGATGGGACATTCCGTTTTTTTGTAAACCGGTTCGCCATTTTTAAACACACCGCAGACCAAATTTTCCCCGTAATGGTAGGGGAGGTAGTGATGCGAAGGCGCGTTCCAGACGACGGCATCGGCTTGTTTACCGGATTCGATGGAGCCCAGCCGGTGTTCGCGGTTCAACGATTTAGCCGCATTTAAGGTTACAGCGGTTAGAACTTCGTCAGCGGTCATACGCATATAGACGCAGGCGATAGTCATCATCAAAGGCAGAGAGCGGGTCATCGAGGAGCCCGGGTTGAAATCGGTGGCTAAAGCGATAGTTCCGCCTTTTTCGATGATTTTCCGCGCCGGGGGATATTGGTCGTGTCCGAGGAAGAAAACGGCGCCGGGCAGCAGGTCGAAGATGACGCCAGCTTGTATCATTTTTTCGATACCATCATCACTGATATAGTCCAGATGTTCGGCGGAGACGGCGCCGAGTTCGGCGGCAAGTTCAGCGCCGCCGCCGGATGTCAATTGATCGACATGCAGACGCACTTTCAAGCCGTGATGTTGGGCGGCTGACATTATTTTCCGTGCTTCGTCCGGTGTATAGACTTTTTTTTCCACAAATATATCGCAAAATTCCGCTAATTTTCGCCGCGCTGCCGTGGGAATCATTTCATCAATAAGCAGGCCGATGTAGGTTTCACGCTCACTGCGGTATTCATCGGGGATTTCGTGCGCGCCCAGGAAAGTAGGCACGACTTCCAGCGGATGATTTTTCATTTCCTTCAGCGCTTCCAATGATTTGATTTCATCGTCCAGCGACAGACCATAGCCAGATTTGGCTTCGATAGTAGTAGTTCCTGATTCGATAAATCCGTCGAAGCGGGGATGCAGTAGTTCAATCAAATAATCGATGGAAGCTTTACGGAGTTCGCGCACGGATGAACGAATACCGCCGCCTTTAGCCGCGATTTCCGTGTAGGATACTCCGGTATTGCGCAGGTGAAATTCTTTTTCCCGCGTGGCGGCGAAAACCGGATGAGTGTGGCAGTCGATGAGGCCCGGGGTGACTAAACCGCCGTGACAGTTGAACACCCGGTCGATGTTAGTCATCGGCGCCTCGCTTTCGCGGCCGATATAGTCGAAAACGCCGTCCACAATGGTCAAAGCGGCGTTGTCGATGCCTTGGATTTCGTAAGGCTTGCCCTTCAAAAGCGGAGTGGCGAGGGAGCCGATGTTTTTTAGGAGAGTTCGCATAAAACAATGAAAAATTATGAATTAAAAATACAGAATTAAAAGCAAAGCATTCACAGGGATAAAAGGGATAAAGAGGATGAAAGCAAAAGCGAATCGCAGAATATCGAATGTCGAAGTAGGGGCGAACGGCCGTTCGCACTTACAGAGAATTATCGTTGTTTATTTAATACAAGTAATCAAAATTCTGCCTGGTTGTTTTTCACTCAAATCAAAATGACAATTTACCGCGTCTTGAATATTTGATTTCAATTCTTCCCAAGTTCTTGCTTGAATAAAAATCGATTCACTGAGGGCTTGGGCATCATATCCGCCTTCTTCGGCTTCGGTAACTTCAAAGATTAATTCTGCTCTCATTTTATTCCTCTAAGATTGACGATTATTCAAGTAAGCAAGAGAAATTAGACTGAAGACAAATCCAATTCAGCTTCCTCCGGGGTAATGCGGTACAATCTTCCGAATTTGCGCGCAGAATCTAAGTCGCCCTGAATTAGCGCTTTTTTTGCATTATACATACGCTTAACAACCTCAGTGGTATAATAAGGCGCCCATGGATCATCCTCATCTTGATAAAATTCCACTTCCACTTCAAGCAGATATTTATCCGATTTAATAAGCCGGTTTTCTTTTACCTTTTCCTTCATAATTGTCTCTTTCTTTTACGAAGATTTAGCCATTTGCTTTCTTTAGGTCTATAAATTGTAACAACAATTGCTGGCTCTTTTGTTCCTTTAGAGATTCCCCAGACCACATGAAGAGGGACTCCTTTGAAAAAATGTAACGCTAGGAAACAAGCCCCACGCTCATGAAAAGGGTATTCCTCCAATATTTCAAAAGTACTTAGTGTAGAAAAGACAATATCAGGATCTATTAGCTCACTCAGAACCTTATTATAGGCATGCTCAGACCATAAGATATTATTTTTCTTAATTAAATCAATAATCATTTGGGTATTTCTATTTAACATATAACTCCATCCCCGGAATATTTACTCCCCGCGTCTTCGCAGTATGGATAGCCTCTTCGTACCCGGCGTCCACATGCCGGGCGACTCCAATGCCCGGGTCATTGGTAAGCACCCTCTGCAAACGGATTTCCATTTCCGAGGTGCCGTCCGCCACTACCACTTGACCGGCGTGCAAAGCCATCCCCATCCCTACTCCGCCGCCGTGATGGAACGACACCCAAGTCGCTCCCGAAGCAGTGTTGAGCATAGCGTTAAGCAGAGGCCAATCAGCTATGGCATCGGAACCGTCTTTCATCGCTTCGGTTTCACGGTTAGGAGAGGCCACCGACCCGCAATCCAGATGATCCCGCCCGATGGCGATGGGAGCTTTCAGTTCACCGGACGCTACCAATTTGTTCATCGCCACCCCGAATTTGGCGCGGTCGCCGTAACCCAGCCAGCAGATTCTGGATGGCAGACCCTGAAAGCGCACTTTCTCCCGCGCCATCCTAATCCAGCGGCACAAGGCGGCGTTATCCGGGAACATTTCCAAAGCTAAATCATCGGTGCGGGCGATATCCGCCGGATCGCCGGATAATGCCACCCAGCGGAAAGGCCCCTTACCTTCGCAGAATAGCGGACGGATGTAAGCGGGGACAAAACCGGGGAAAGCGAAAGCTTCGCTGTAGCCCGCTTTTTCCGCTTGACCGCGCAGATTATTGCCGTAGTCGAAAACTACCGAACCGCGTTTTTGCAATTCCACCATCGCCTGGCAATGCCGCACTATTGATTGGTAAGCCATAGCAATATATTTATCGGGATCGGTTTTGCGCAATTCCAAAGCTGCGGCGTAAGGAATACCGTGAGGAACATAACCGTTCAGTTCATCGTGAGCGGAAGTTTGGTCGGTGACCACATCGGGGATGATGTTTTTCTCGAGGAATAATGGGAAAATGTCGGCGCAATTGCCCAGCAGTCCAATGGACAACGGGCGGCGGTCGGCTTTAGCCTGCATCGCCAGCGCGACAGCTTTGTCGAAATCGGTTTCCATCACATCGAGGTATTGGGTTTCCAGACGGCGTTTAATGCGGTGAGCATCGACTTCCACACAGATGCCCACTCCATTGTTCATCGTGATGGACAAAGGCTGAGCGCCGCCCATCCCGCCCAATCCTCCGGTCAAAGTGATTTTACCGGATAAATCCGAGATGTGGAAATGCTTTTTCGCCAGAGCGGCGAGGGTTTCGTAAGTGCCCTGCAAAATTCCCTGCGTGCCGATATAAATCCAGGAACCGGCGGTCATTTGACCGAACATTATCAGCCCCTTTTTATCCAATTCCCGGAAATGTTCCCAGGTCGCCCATTTGGGGACTAAATTGGAATTAGCTATAAGCACCCGGGGGCTGTAAGTGTGAGTCTTGAAGACGCCGACCGGTTTGCCGGATTGCACCAGCAGAGTTTCGTCCGCTTCCAGTTTTTTCAGCGATTCGAGGATGAGGTCGAAACATTCCCAATTGCGGGCGGCTTTACCCAAACCGCCATAGACAATTAGTTCGTCAGGCTTTTCGGCGACATCGGGATCGAGGTTGTGTTGAATCATCCGGTAAGCGGCTTCCGCGCCCCAGGTTTTGCAGTTCAATTTAGTCCCGGTGGGAGGATGAATTATGCGTGTCATATTGGTCGATAGTTGATGGTTGATGGTCGATGGTCTTCAGTAAAGAAATTCACTGGCTATTAAGGCTATTACGGCTGTTCTGTTTCCTGTTCAATACTATTTACATCTTACTTAACTGTAAGAAACGGACTATGATGCTTGACTTTGTCATAGAGAAATTCCGGGGCGAAATCAGCGCCATTTTGCCAGGTGATGGTGTTCAATTCTCGATTGAGTTTAAAACTGCGAAAATATTTTACATCTTTCAACGGGATAAAAATTTCCCCGTCAAGTTCATCGGAAAAATCGATTTCCCCTTCGGCGCCATCCGCGAAACGGAAAAATATAATATAATCCGATTGATATTCAGTTTTTATGATTTTGGGAGTCATAATTACTTCAATGGTGAAATTTTCTTTAGGGTTTTCTTCTTTGCGCTAATTCCCAATTTTTTTGTAATTCCGTTCTGTGCAACTCATACCACTCCATCACATGTCTTAATGCTCTTTTTGAAAACTGCCGGATACAATTCCACTCTCCAGCTCCACTGATAATTCAAATTCATTGTAAAATGCATGAAAATGAGGCGGGCTATGATCTTTATAATACATCGCGATGATTATACCGAGAAAGCGAGAAATTTCAGGCATATTTAACCAGAATATTTGTTTTACAATCGATGATGTAAAGATTTACTGAAAATTATGGAAATTATGGAAATTTTGTTCTCAGATTACGGTTCACGGTCTAAATCGACATAATCTATTAAATTAAGAAAGATAAGAGGAATAAAGCAAGAAATAGGGGGAAGAGAGGGACAGTTTCGATTTTTAATTTATTTTTTACCAAAAAGACACAAATAACTCATAAATCGATATATTTAGTACTTGACAAATTGCAGAAAAAATGTATATTTACACTAAGAAAACCTGCCAAGGCTTGAGAGCGCTTCGATAAACTGTCGAGCAGGGCCGCATAACCGCGCCGTCTTACTCGTATCTCGCAACCCGCTTCTCGATTCTCTTCGCGATTTAAGACTTATCAGGTAGTCTCTAAGAACATAATCAATAAGGTAACTTTTATAAAACTGTAGGCTTATAAGGAGTTCAAAAATGCTTAATCCGACCATTGGGGAAGACGCCGGAAAAATCTGGCAAGCTTTAAACACCAAAGGCGAATTATCTACCGCTCAAGTACTAAAGGAAACCGGAATTTCCGAAAAGGGCGCGCATTTGGCGATGGGCTGGCTAGCGCGGGAAGATAAACTGCAATTCCGTCAAAGCGGGAAGCTGGTGTATGTGAGTCTGAAGTAGGGATTGATAAAAAATTGCCGCATTATCGTATGCAGGGGTTCTATATATCGAATCCCTGCAGGATTTAACAACTAATTAGGGCAATTCCCCAAAGTCTTTTCGCATTTTTTGTAGGGACAGAACACTGAGCTTGTACTAAACACCCGAATGGCGTCATACTGGCGAAAGCCAGTATCCATATTTCCACAATTATCAAACATCTGGATTCCCGCTTTCGCGGGAATGACAAATCCCGGACGCATTGTAGGACAAGCTGAGTTTTCTTTCCCTGCAAATAAAAACCAATAATTGAACCCGGCATAATTCATCCCCCATAAAAAATGGGCAGTTTTGGTAAACTGCCCATCGTAAAAAATATACACTTGAAGGCAAGGAGTTGACCTTCAGGTAAAATATAATGAATTTTTTTCTAAAAGTCAATAGGTAGTGCCCCCGCGGGGATTCGAACCCACGATTTCTCACTTAGCAGGTGAGCACTCTATCCATTGAGTTACGGGGGCACTGTAAAATAAAAATGGGCAGTTTTGATAAACTGCCCACTGAGAAATCCGGGCGATTCAAAGAATCGCGCTCACCTGCTATGAATAATATAATAAAATATTTCCCAAAAATCAATAGCCGGTAAAATTTATTTTTCTTCCCCCGGTTTGGAAGTTTCTGCGGGAGCAGGCGCCCCTCCGGCGGATTTTTTAGCTTCTTCCTTCGCTTTTTCCTTCCGAGCTTTCTTCTCGGCCAAACGCTTAGCTTTTTCCGAAATCACCATTTCTTCATAGCCCACCAATTCCAAAATCGCCATCGGCGCGGCGTCGCCTTTGCGGAAACCCAGCTTGATGATGCGGGTGTATCCGCCGGGACGGCTTTCGTACTTGGGAGCGATTTCCTCGAATAACATTTTGACGATATCGCGGCGGGGCATATAACGCATAATATGCCTCCGGGCGGCGATTGTCCCTTTCTTGGCGAAAGAGATGAACCTTTCCGCGCGGGAACGGCAGAATTTGGCTTTGGCTAAAGTAGTGGTGATGCGCTTATTCTCAAATAAAGCGGCGGACATATTGCCCGCTAAAGCTTTGCGGTGGCTGGCGCTGCGATTTAAATGCTTGGTTTTATTTAAATGTCTCACAATCGATACCTAAAGAAAAGTTTACCAGTTGGCAAGTGTTCAAGTTGGATTACACAAAAATACCCTTGCCGCGATTATTATTTTATTCCGCCGTCTGACGGCGTTTCGGCGCTAAATATTTTTCCACATCCATCCCCCACTGCAATCCCTTTTCCGTCAAAATTTCCGATAATTCCTGCAGCGATTTGCGGCCGAAATTCTTAAATTTCAACATCTCCGCTTCATCCTTGCCGACTAATTCGGCAACAGTACGGATTTTCGCTTCTTTCAAACAATTGGAACTGCGGACAGATAATTCCAATTCTTCCACCGGTTTCTGCAGAAGTTTACGGATGCGCAGGATTTCTTCATCGATATCTTCGTCGTCATCCGGCTCGGACTTGACATCGAAATTGATGAAAAGCTGAATATATTCCCGGAGAAGTTTGCCGCAGAAGGTCAAGGCATCGTCCGGGGTGATAGAACCATCGGTGGTGATTTCCAAAGTGAGTTTTTCATAATCGACGCGCTGACCCACGCGGGTGTTTTCCACTTTGTAGGCGGCGTTGACAATGGGGGTGTAAATCGCATCCAGCGGAATGGTGCCGATGGGCTGATCCGGAGAGCGGTTATCTTCGGCGGAGACATATCCCCGCCCCCTTTGAATGGTCAATTCCATCACGAAAGCCGCATCTTCATTCAAAGTGGCGATGACCACCTCGGGATTGAGGATTTCAAAAGCGTTAGTGTTTTCCTGAATCAGTCCGGCGGTCAAGACCATAGGGCCTTTAAGCTCAAGACGCACTTTTTCCGTCTTCTTGCTTAACAGCTTTATCCTGATCTTCTTCAGATTCAGAACGATGTCAGTCACATCCTCGACCACCCCCGGTACAGTGGTGAATTCGTGGAGAATATTGTCGATTTTAAGGGAAGTAATGGCGGCGCCGCTCAGCGAAGACAGCAGGACACGGCGCAAGGCATTACCCAAGGTATGACCAAAACCGCGTTCAAGAGGCTGGACGATAAATCGGCCAAAAGTAGAACTGAAAGTCGATTCTTCTATTTCGATGCTCTCCGGCATCTGAAAGCCAGTTCCGTTCATAATTGAACCAATTATGGTTATGAAAATCCCTTTTGCAGGGTAATTATTGATTTATACTGAGGGAACAGACTAAAGTCCGTTCTCCAAAGATATAGGAGGTCGGACTTTAGTCCGACATTTAAAAAATGGTAAAACTATTTGGAATATAATTCGACCACCAGTTTTTCCCGGAAGCCGGCGGGGATTTCCTCGCGCTGAGGAATATGCAGTAAAGTGCCGACTAACTTCGCTTTATCCAGACTGAAATACGGCACTAATCTGCCTTCCCGCACCCGCTTGATGGAATCGTGGATGATTTCCAGTTTCTTCGAGTTTTCCCGCACCTGAATCTGATCGTTTTCATCGACAATGAAAGAAGGTATATCGACAATACGGCCATTGACCAGGAAATGCCGGTGAGTCACCAATTGCCGGGCAGCGCGGCGTGAAGGCGCAAAGCCCAAACGATAAACCGCGTTATCCAGCCTGCGTTCCAATAACTGCAGTAAAATTTCACCGGTCACTCCGCGCATACGGGTAGCTTTTTCGTAAATGCGGTGGAACTGCCGTTCCAGCAAACCGTAAGTGTGGCGGATTTTCTGCTTCTCACGCAGCTGAATCCCGTATTCGGAAGTCTTCATCCGACGATTTTGACCATGCTGTCCGGGAGGGAAATTCCTTCTTTCACAGGAACATTTGGAAGAAAGACATCTTTCGCCTTTCAGAAACAACTTTTCGCCTTCCCGGCGGCATATTCTACACTGAGCTCCGGTATCACGAGCCATATATTATTACCTGATGTGTTCTTGAAATATTTGTGTTTTACTGCTTGATTGAGGGATTATACTCTTCTTTTCTTTTTGGGCCGGCAGCCGTTATGCGGAATCGGCGTGACATCTCGGATAGAAGTAACTGTCAATCCGGCGGACTGCAAAGCCCGGATGGCGGAATCACGGCCTGAACCGGGACCTTTCACCAGCACCGATACTTTTTCCAGCCCCAATTCGCGGGCTTCCTTAGCCGCGTTTTCCGAAGTTTGGGAAGCGGCGAAAGGAGTGTTCTTGCGCGAACCTTTGAAACCCATTTTTCCGGCGGTCGACCAGCTGATGACATTGCCATACGAATCGGATAGAGTCACAATAGTATTATTGAAGCTGGCTTTAATGTGAGCGACGCCGATGGGTTCGACTTTTACTTTCTTTTTAGTTCTTTTTTTCTTGGGATTAGCCACAGCTGTACCTTAGATATGGAAATTTGAAGATATTGTTCGATAAGTGAGACAAATTACTTTTTCCGTGCGGGGGAAGCGCGTTTTTTGCCTTTGCGGGTGCGGGCGTTGTTCTTGGTGTTCTGACCGCGTACGGGCAGACCTTTCCGATGCCGCAAACCCCGGTAACAGCCGATGTCCATCAAACGCTTGATGTTCATCTGCACTTCCGTGCGCAAAGGCCCTTCGACCTTATACTCATTGCCGATGACCGTTCTGATACGGTTAGTCTCATCATCGCTCAGGGCATGAGTTCTTTTATTGGGATTGACGCCGGCTTTTTCCAAAATCTTCAGGGAACTTGGCCGGCCGATACCGAAAATATAGGTTAAAGCGATTTCGATACGCTTATTTTTGGGGAGGTCGACTCCAGCGATTCTTGCCAAATTTAATTTCCTCCGGTGAGGGATTTTATCATAGATGAATCGTGATTGACGGGCGCCGCCTGCAAGCTTTTACAGCAAATTTAAAATGCCTTAAGGCCCCGTCGTTTTTACATAACAGAGATTATCCCTGTCTTTGTTTGTGTTTTTTAATTTTGCAGATCACCCGCACTACTCCGTTGCGGCGGATGATTTTGCAATGTTCGCAGATTTTCTTGACCGAAGCTCTGACTTTCATAATAAACCTCATAACTGAGACTATTTGTAACGATAAATGATGCGCCCGCGGCTCAAATCATAAGGAGACAATTCCACCGAAACTTTGTCGCCGGGCAGGATTTTGATAAAATGCATCCGCATTTTACCGGAAATATGCGCTAAGACCATATGTCCGTTTTCCAACTGCACCTTAAAAGAGGCGTTAGGCAAAGTTTCCTTGATGGTGCCGTCGACTTTTAATGCTTCCTGCTTTGGCATTTATCGTCTGAAAATTTATTGGGAAATATTTATAGTTCTACTAAGGTTAATACTTCAGGTCCGTTTTCATCGGTGATGACAATGGTGTTTTCGTAATGCGCCGAAGGTTTCTTATCGGCGGTTACAATAGTCCAGCCGTCGGGCAATATCTTCACTTCATACCTCCCGACATTGATCATCGGTTCGACTGCCAAAGCCATCCCGTTTTTCAGCTTTGGCCCCATCCCCGGGGCGCCAAAATTGGGGATTGAAGGCTCTTCATGCAGTTTGCGGCCGATGCCGTGTCCAACTAAAGCTCTCACTACCGAATATCCCCGGCCTTCCACCATTTTTTGGATATGGTGGGAAATGTCGCTGAGATGATTGCCCGGTTTAGCGTATTCCATACCTTTCCAGAAGGAATCTTCCGCCGTCTGCATCAACCTTTGTTTTTCAAAGTTCACTTCGCCAACCGGAAAAGTCCGGGCGGCGTCGCCGTAATAACCATCCAAAATAGTCCCGACATCGACGCCGATTATCTGGCCATCTTGCAGCTCTTCTTTGGAAGGAATACCATGCACTACGACTTCATCTATGGAAAAACAACCACTGGCCGGGAACGGCACCGGCGCATCGCCTTTGATACCTTTGAAAGCGGGAACAGCGCCATGATCCCGGATAAAAGTTTCCAACAACCTGTCAAGCTTTCTGGTGGTGACTCCGGGAACTATCAAAGTTCCCAGATAATTAAGGGCTTTGCCGACAATTTGACAGGCGGCGCGGATACCATCGATTTCTTTTTTATTATAAACCCTTATCATGGAGGGTAATTTTCACGCGGCTTAAAACATCCGCAGGTTCCCCGGTACCCAAAATTGAAAGCAGCAGTCCGGTCTTTTTATAATAGTTAATCAGAGGTTCGGTTTTCTTCTTATAAACTTCCAACCGGTTGCGCACCGTAGCTTCTTTGTCATCGTCCCGCTGATAGACATCGCCGCTGTCGATTAGTTTTTGCGGCGGCGGGTCGAAAAGCATATTGTAGATTTTTCCAGTCGATTGGGAAATCCAACGGGCGGTTAAACGCTTGACCAATTCTTCATCATCGACTTCGATGGAAACCACGCCGTCCAGCTTCTTGCTCAAATCCTTCAGCAGCGTTCCCAATCCTTCCGCCTGCGGAATGGTGCGGGGGAAACCGTCGAGGATGAAGCCTTTGGCGCAGTCTTTCTGCCCTAACCGGCCTTTCACCATTTTCAAGATCAAATCATCGGGGACTAAATCCCCGGCGTCCATATACGATTTAGCTTTTTTGCCCAATTCCGTACCCTGCGCAACTTCAACGCGCAGAATATCCCCGGTGGAAATTTGCGGGATGGCGAACTCTTCCACCATCATTTTAGCTTGAGTGCCTTTGCCGGCGCCGGGAGGGCCAAGAAGGATCAGGTTCATAAAGATTTATTTAAGTTTTTTCGCTTTGTCGCGATCGAATTTCTGTTTAAAAAGAATGATCATTGAGATAATAACCGCGATAGTGCCAATTATAGAAAGCATCAGAGAAATATAATCTGTATTAGTCATTTACTTGTCCTCCGGGAGGATTACTAATGATAATAGCAATAATGCAAGCATAAAATAAACCGCGGTAAATAATTGAAAAATACTTGTCTCTCCTGAAAATGCCTGCCCAACTACCACCGTGCCAAAGACGATCTTCGATAAATCGCCTAAATATTTAGCTAAGTAATCACAGTAATTCATCATTTCACCTAAATTGCATAATTATTCCGCGCCTCATTTTCTCAGATTTCGCATAAGTCATTTGGACTTATGCGCTCTTTTATCCAAGTAGAATAAAATTCCCGCAGCTATACCGGCAACAATGCCAATGCTGCCTAAAAATATCGAAATTAAGTCGTATTTGTTCATTTCTTTTTTCCTTTCAAAAAGAATAGGGAAAGAATGAATAATCCCAGGCTACCACAAAAGCCTAATACCAAAATGGAGAGATTAAATTTATCAGACATAGCTTGGGCGACCACTACACCTCCAAAAATCATCTTAGCCAGGTCGGTCAGAAATTTCCCGGTATGTTCTCTTAAATCCATAAGGAGTTACATCCTGCGTCGGCCCCGGATCTTCCCGGATTTCATAAATCCGTCATAATGCCGCATCAGTAAATGAGATTCGATTTGCTGCAGAGTATCCAACGCTACACCGACAATAATCAGAAGCCCGGTGCCTCCGAAGAAGGAGGAAAAATTGTAACTCACATTAGCGTACTTAGTTATCAAAGAGGGGAAAATGGCGATGAAGCCGAGGAAAAACGAGCCGGGTAAAGTAATCTTGCTTAAGATATTGTCAATGAACTCGCTGGTCTTTTTGCCCGGCCTGATACCGGGAATAAATCCGCCGTATTTCTTCATATTATCCGCCACATCCACCGGATTGAAAGCGATGGCGGTATAAAAATAAGTGAAGAACACTATCATTATAAAATAGAACAACATATAAATATACGATTCATAATTGAAAGCCGAATTCAACCAGATTTTGAAACTCGAATCTGGTAAAAAAGTCGCCACCGTGGTGGGAAAGAACATAATCGCCTGCGCAAAGATGATGGGCATAACTCCGGCGGTGTTGACTCGCAGCGGCAAATGGGTGGAATGACCGCCGTATAACTTGCGGCCGATTACTCTTTTAGCGTACTGCACGGGAATTTTACGAGTGCCTTGAGTCAGCAGAATCACCGCCGCCACTGTGGCAAACATTAATCCCCAGAGGAATATTTCCAGCAGAATCGATCGATTGCCTCCAATCAATTGCTGCGTTTCATCAAAAATCGCATAAGGCAGACGGTCGAGGATACCGATCATAATGATTAACGAAATACCGTTGCCGATGCCTTTATCGTCGATTTGTTCACCCAGCCACATCAGGAATACCGTGCCGCAGACCAAAGTTATCATCGTCAACAGCATAAATCCGAGGCCGGGATTGGGCACTACCACCATCCCTGAAGGAGTAACGATGCTTTCCAGAAAAATCACCACTCCTGACGCCTGCAGAGCGGAAATTACAACTGTGCCGTAGCGTGTGAGCTGAGTGATTTTCTTCCGGCCTTCTTCGCCTTCCTGCTGCAGCTTCCGGAAATAGGGGACTACGGAGCCCAGCAGCTGGAGAATAATCGAGGCGGAAATATAGGGCATAATGCCCAGCGCCAAGACCGTGGCTTTAGCGAACGCGCCGCCGACAAACATATCGTATAGTCCGAACAGCGTCCCCTGCTGCATCGTAAAGAATTCGCCCAGCGCCGCCGAATTGATGCCGGGAACCGGGATGTGTCCGCCCAGACGGACCACCACCATTATACCGATGGTAAAGAGTATGCGTTTTTTCAGCTCGGGGATACGAAAGACGGACTGAAAGCTCTTCATCATATTAGAATGACCTCGCCGCCCGCAGCTTCGATCTTCGACTTCGCCGAAGCGGAAACGGCGTTGACGGTGATCTTCACCGGACGGTCAATTTCTCCGACGCTTAGAAGTTTTACCGGCTGGTCGGCTTTGTCAATCAGTCCCTTGGATTTCAGCAGCAGGACATCGATTTCATTTTCTGTCCAGCCTTTAAGCTGTCCGATATTGATAATCTGATTGGGCTGACGGAAAATATTGGTGAAACCTCGTTTGGGCAGTCTGCGGTGAAGGGGCATTTGCCCGCCTTCAAAATAAGCGTCCCGCCCGCTGCCGGAACGGCTGTGCTGGCCTTTGTGTCCGCGGCATGAGGTTCCGCCATGACCCGACCCGGTGCCCCTGCCTAACCGTTTCGGTTTCTTCTTTGCGCCTGCTGCGAATTTGAGCTTGGATAAATTCATGATCTAATGTTTATAAAATTTATGAAAAGTCCGAGGAATATCGTTTACTTCTGCGCTTCTTCCACTTTCAGAAGATGGCATACTTTTTTCACCATCCCCCGAATGCAGGGATTATCCGGCTGTTCGACCGTATGGTGAAGGCGGCGCAATCCCAAAGCTTGAATAGTCCGGCTTTGGATGCTGGGATGCCCCTGAGCGCTACGGATGTAAGTTATTTTTAAGAAGTTAGACATTCTATAACTCGTATTAGTCAAAAAAAGTGTTCAAGTGAGCAAGTGTTCAAGTTAAAAGCACGCATATTAAATAATGCTTAAAAGAAAATATCTCTAACCCTGCGGCCGCGTTTGCGCGCCATCTGCAAAGCGTCGGTCGCTTGATCCAATCCGGCGAAAGCGGCTTTCACCACATTGTGCGGATTGGGCGAACCCAAAGATTTGGTCAGGACATCGGTCACGCCCAGACATTCCATAATCGCTCTGACCGGCCCGCCGGCGATGACTCCGGTACCGGGGGAAGCCGGCCGCATAATGACTTTACCCGCGCCGAATTTGCCGAAAAGGGAATGAGGGATGGTATTTTTTTGAATCGGAAAGCGTTTCATACTTCTTTTCGCCAATTCCGTCCCTTTGGCGATGGCGTCGGTCACTTCATTGGCTTTGCCCAAACCATAGCCCACTTGACCTTTGCCGTCGCCGACCACTACCAGGGCGTTGAAACTAAAATTTCGGCCGCCTTTGACCACTTTCGCCACACGGTTGATATGCACGACTTTTTCGATTAAAGTCGATTCACCGGGGTGCTTATTTTCCAAATCGTTCATTTAGATATATTCCCAAGAATCTTGATCCTGCTGATTAGAAATTTAGTCCGGCTTTGCGGGCGCCGTCGGCGACAGCTTTGACCCGGCCGTGATAGATATATCCGTTGCGGTCGAATACTACCCGTTCTATGCCTTTTTCCTTCGCCATCGCCCCAATAGTCTGTCCGACTTTAAAAGCCTTATCAGTCTTGTTCTTGCTGTCTTTCAAAGATTCGACTGCTTCTTTGGAAGTAGTGCTGTAAGCCAGCAAAGTATGTCCGGCTTCATCGTCTACCAACTGCGCGAAAATATGCTTCGCGCTGCGGAATACCACTAAACGCGGTTTATCCTGCGAACCCCGAACGACTTTACGGATATGCTTTTTCCGGCGAAACCTTGCCGCACGTTTCTCTGATGATTTTACTGCCATTTCTAAGAATCCTGTATGATAAATCCTCTTAAGAGGCTATTTTGCTTTTGTTTTTGTTTTTGCTTTTACTTTGCTTCTGCTTTGCTTTTACTTGATACTTGTTACTTGGCACTTGTTACTTACTTAGCGTATTTCCCCGCCTTACGCGGCACATATTCATCGCGGTAACGGACGCCTTTGCCTTTGTAAGGCTCGGGTTTTCTGTAAGAGCGGATTTTAGCGGCGCAGTCGCCGACCAATTCTTTGTCGACACCCAGCACGGTTAAATCAGTGCCCTGCTTATTATTGACCGTAATTTGGATGCCTTCGGGAGGCACAAAAAGGATGGAATGAGAGTACCCCAGCGATAAGAGCAGTCCGTTTTTACGCAGTTCCCCTTTAAAACCGACGCCGATAATATCCAAATTCCGGGAATACCCCCGCAGGACGCCTTCCACCATATTCGCTAACAACGCCCGCGACAGACCGTGCAAAGCGCGGTTTTGCTGAGTATCGTCAAAACGCTTGACCAGGATTTCATTTCCGCTCTGTTCAAATTTCACCGCCGGATGAAACTGCCGGGAAATTGTCCCTTTGGGTCCTTTGACCGTAATAGCGTTATCCGCGCCTAAAGTGATTTCCACGCCTTGGGGGATTTGTACTGGTTCTTTACCGATTCTTGACATCTTGTTTCTCCTTGCCGATTACCATACATTGCATAATACTTCGCCGCCCAATCCCAGCCGGGTGGCTTGTTTACCGGTCATCACACCTTTGGAAGTGGATAAAATAGTAACGCCGAGTCCGTCGATTACGCGGGGTATTTTATCCTTACCGACATATTTTCTTAGGCCGGGACGGGAAATTCTTTCCAAGCCATCGATTACGGCTTTGCCGGAGGGCTGATACTTGAGTAGGATACGGATGTAAAGTCTACCTTCAAACTCGATAATCCGGTAACCTTCAATAAATCCTTCGCGCATCAGGATTTTGGTAATCCCTTTTTTCAGACGGGAAGCGGGAATATCCACGCGGGGATGACGCGCGTGGGAAGCGTTCCTGATCCTGGTTAAAAAGTCTGCAATCGGGTCGGTCATCGACATATTTATAATTCCTTAAATAGCAGTAGTCAAAAGAAACTTAATATAATTTCTATGTTTGCTGGATTTGGTATCAGGCATTAGGCATTAGTAAAAGCAAACATCAAGCGCTAAAAATAAATTAACCTATCAATACAATTATTATGCCTTACTACCAGCTGGCTTTGGTCACACCGGGGATTTCTCCGCGCAGCGCCAGTTCACGGAAACAGATACGGCACATACCGAAGTCACGGAGATAAGCTCGGGGCCGTCCGCATCGCAAGCAGCGATTATATCTCCTCACCCGGAATTTCGGTGTCCTTTTTTGCTTTACTATCAGAGATTTTTTAGCCATTTTAAGTTTTTCTATAAAGTTGGCAAGTTTTCAAGTTGACAAATTATAAGCATCTGGATTCCCGCTTGCGCGGGAATGACAAATCCCACGATTTGAAGCTGTGGTGTCAGGTGTCCTCACCTGACGCCAGTAAGTTTTTTCACATATTTTAGTATCAGACGAGGGCGTCTGACACCACACAATGAAGCTGTGGTGTCAGGTGTCCTCAACTGACACCAGTAAGTTTTTTTCACATATTTTAGTGTCAGACGAGGGCGTCTGACACCACACAATGAAGCTGTGGTGTCAGGTGTCCTCACCTGACACCTGTAAGTTTATTTCACATATTTTAGTGTCAGACGAGGGCGTCTGACACCACACATTTGGGATTATTCCCCCGCCTGAGCCGCCTGCTTTTTACGGAAAGGCATTCCGAAAGCGTTGAACAAAGCCCGGGCTTCTTCATCGGTGCGGGCGGAAGTCACAATAGTTATATCCATACCCCGGATTTTTTCCACTTTATCATAGTCGATTTCCGGGAAAATGATCTGTTCCTTGATGCCCAAAGTATAATTGCCGCGGCCATCGAAAGCGCGGTCGGACATACCTTTGAAATCCCGGATACGAGGGATAGAAACATTGATCAGCCGGTCGAAGAATTCGTACATCTTATCGCGGCGTAAAGTTACTTTGCAGCCGATGGACATCCCGGCGCGCAATTTGAAATTGGAGACGGATTTCTTCGCTTTGGTAATCAAAGGCTTCTGGCCGGTGATCGCCCCGATTTCGCGGGCGACTCCTTCCAAAAGTTTGGAATTCTGCGAAGCTTCCCCTACCCCGACATTGACCACGATCTTTTCCAGCCGGGGCACCATCATCACATTTTTATAGTTAAACTGCTTGATAAGAGCCGGAACGATTCGATCCCGGTATTCTTTCTGCAAGCGGGGTATATATTTAGCCTTTTCTGCCAACCTTAGTTCTCCTTTTGACTTGCAAACTTGCTTACTTGCAAACTTGCAAACTACTTATGAAATTACATCACTTCGCCGCATTTGCGGCATTGCCGGGCGCGGCGGCTTTTTTCGCCTTCTTTCAGCATTTTATATCCCACCCTGGTAGGCTGTCCGCACTTGTTGCATATCACCAGCGCGTTGGAAACATCGATGGAAGCTTCCTTCTCCATAATCCCGCCGCGCATCGACTTGGCCGACGGTTTGGTGTGACGCTTGATGAAGTTGACGCCTTCTACAATGATGCGCCCTTTGGCGGGGAATACTTTCAACACTTTCCCCTTCTTGCCCCGGTCGTTGCCTGACCGGACTAATACTGTATCGTTTTTATGAATTTTCATCTTCGGTTCTAAGTTAAAGCTGAAATTATCACCGTAACGGTGAATTAAAATTATAATACTTCCGGCGCCAGGGAAATAATCTTCATAAATTTCTTTTCCCTGAGTTCGCGGGCGACGGGGCCAAAGATGCGGGTGCCGCGCGGTTCTAATTTGTCATCCAGCAGAACGGCGGCGTTATCGTCGAATTTGATGTAAGAGCCGTCTTTGCGCCGCACTTCTTTTTTCGTGCGAACAACAACCGCCTTGGAGACATCGCCTTTCTTGACCGATCCGGACGGGATGGCCGATTTGATCGATACTACGATGATATCCCCCAAGCTGGCGGAACGGCGGCGGCTGCCTCCCAAAATCCTAAAACACATTACGCTTTTGGCTCCGGTGTTGTCAGCCACGGTTAGTCTGGTGTATTCCTGAATCATTTTAAATCAGTCCTTAAAAAGTGCCCCCAGCTTATCGCCGGAAAAAATTTTTTGGTCTTTGGTCTTTAGTTTCTGGGCGAACAGACAGAATTCTGTTCTCTAATCTTTGTGAGGTCGGACTTTAGTCCGACACCTTTAAACTCAGATGAACAACAATAATCAAACTTACTTGGCGCGTTGGATGATTTCCAGCAGCCGCCAGCATTTATTCTTGGATAGCGGCCGGGTTTCCATTATGGAAACGGTATCGCCGATGCCGCAGGAGTTCTCTTCGTCGTGAGCCATAAATTTATTAGTCACCCGCTGATACTTTTTGTAGGTCGGATGCTGAACCTGCCGTTCAACTTTGACCGTAATGGTCTTGTTCATCTTGTTGCTGACCACAATACCGGTCCTGACTTTACGCTGAGCTCTTTTCTCTTCCATTATTCAGTCTCACTTTTTTGCGCTATGCCGACGGCGGTTCTCTTGCCTAATTCAACTTCCCGCAGAACCGTGTTCAGCCGGGCGATCGAACGCCTGGCTGTTTTTATATTTGCGGTGTTGTCCAATTGATGAGTAGCGTTCTGGAATTCCAGGTTGGACAATTCTTCCTTCGATTCTTTCAGTTTCTGAGTAATCTCCGGAACGGTCATATTCTTCAATTCACGCATTTTTATCATTGTGCCTGCTCCTATTCAGCTTCGACAAACTTAGTTTTAATGGGCAGTTTGGTCGAGGCTAAGCGCATAGCTTCCTGAGCGATTTCCCGGGTGACGCCGGCGATTTCGAACATCACCCGGCCCGGTTTAATCACCGCCACCCAGTATTCCGGAATACCTTTACCTTTACCCATACGAGTTTCCGCCGGTTTCTGTGTCACCGGTTTATCGGGGAAAATCCTAATCCATACTTTCCCGCCTCTTTTGATATAGCGGGTCATAGCGATACGAGCAGCTTCGATCTGACGGTTGGTCATCCAGCAGGGTTCCATCGCCTTTAAACCATATTGGCCGAAAGTAACGGTATTCCCTCGAGTGGCTTTACCTTTCATCCTGCCGCGCTGCTGCTTGCGGTGTTTTATTCTTTTTGGAGCTAACATTTGATCATCGAGTTAAAATTGCCGGCGGGTGAACGACCGCCTTAAATTAAGGACATTAGACTTCTACTTCGGCTTTGCCCAATACTTCGCCTTTGCAAATCCAAACTTTTACGCCGATAGCGCCGTAAGTGGTGAAAGCGGTGGAGGCGGCGTAATCGATATCCGCTCTGAAGGTGTGCAAAGGAATTCTCCCTTCTTTATAACCTTCCTTCCGCGCCATTTCCGCTCCGCCCAGCCGGCCTTTGCATTGAATCTTGATACCTTCTGCGCCCATCCGCATCGCCGACTGCATCGCTTTCTTCATCACCCGGCGGAACGACACTCGCCCTTCCAGCTGCCGGGAAATACTATCGGCGACCAAAGTCGCTTCCAATTCGGGCCGCTTGATTTCAATAATATTGATCTGGACTTCCTTGGAAGTCAGTTTTTTCAATTCTTCCTTCAACTTATCGACTTCCGTGCCTTTACGGCCGATAACAATACCCGGGCGGGCGGTATATATGGAAAGGTCGATTTGCTTGGGGGTGCGTCCGATCTGAATCCGCGAAATACTGGCGTTTTCCAGCCGCTGTTTCAGATAGCGTCTCAGCATAAGGTCTTCGTGAAGCTTCTCTACCGAATTCTTACTGTCGAACCAGTGAGAACTCCAGGTCTTGTTAATCCCCAGCCTTATACCTACCGGATTGGTCTTCTGACCCAAACTGACTACCTCCCCTGCCAGGTTAAAATTGAATTGCTAAGCATATGAAGCCTATTATATGGATGATTCCGTTGGTTCTTCTTAAAAGTCCGTAAAAAATTGTGCTGTCAGGCGCCCTTGCCTGACAGATATTAATCTTTATTGAAGCGTACGAACAGTTTACTCCGAAGCTAAAACAACTATCAAGTGACTGGACCTTTTGAGGATGCGGGTGGCTCTTCCCATCGCGCGGGGCCGCCAGCGTTTCGCGGTAGGCCCTTCATCGACGGTGATTTTCTTAATCCAGATTTTATCCGTGTCGATTTTCTTCGCTTCTTCGCGGATCAGCATATTGGAAACGGCGCTTTTCAGGATTTTTTCGATGGGTTTAGCCGCGCCTTTCAGCGAGTATTCCAGGATGGTCAAAGCTTCTTCCAGCCTCCGGCCCCGGACTTGATCCGCCACCAAACGCATCTTGCGGGGGGCGATTCTCGCAAATTTTAATTTAGCTGTACTTTCCATAATAGTATCTTTAATAATTCACAATTTGGCAAGTTATCAGGTTAAACCGCCAGCGGCGGATGAGTCAGCGCGCTGATTAAGCGTGCTTTACCACTTTTTCCTTTTTCCCGGAATGACCGCGGAAAGTGCGGGTGGGGGCGAATTCGCCTAATTTATGCCCGACCATATTCTCCGTAATGAAAATGGGCAGAAATTTTTTCCCATTGTGCACCGCGATAGTATGCCCTACAAAATCGGGAGAAATGGTGCTGCGGCGCGACCAGGTCTTGAGCACCTTGCGGTCGCCTTTATTATTCATCTGCTGAACACGGTCCATCAATTTCTCATCAATATACGGACCTTTTTTAACGGAACGAGGCATTAAACTTCTCCAAGTCCAAATTTATACTCGTGGTAATAAAATTTTGTCAAGAACTAAAGTCTGTCAGTTTCGGCATTAGGCATTAGGAAAAGCAAACACAAACATATTTATAAGGTCAATTGTCCCAATAGTCGCCGTCAGATTCCCGCTTTCGCGGGTATGACGGCTCTTTACCGTTGTCAGAAATTACCGGTTACTTTGCATAACGCCGGCGGACAATCATCTTACCCGAAAGTTTTTTGCGGTTGCGGGTGCGGTAACCCTTAGTGGGCTTACCCCAAGGGGTGCAGGGGTGCCGGCCGCCGGAAGATTTGCCTTCGCCGCCGCCCATTGGATGGTCGACAGGATTCATCGCCACCCCGCGGACATTAGGACGGCGTCCCAGCCAGCGGGTTTTGCCCGCTTTGCCTACGGAAATGTTTTCGTGTTCCACATTGCCGACCTGCCCGATGACCGCTAAACAATCGACATGGATCATCCGCACTTCGCCGGAAGGCATCTTCAGATGAGCGTATGGCCCGTCTTTCGCCATCAATTGAGCGGAGGAACCGGCGCTGCGAGCGATCTGACCGCCTTTGCCCTTCTTCATTTCAATGTTATAGACGAAAGTTCCGGGAGGCACGCTGCCCAAAGGCATCGCATTGCCCAGCTGAATATCGATTTCCTTTTCGCGGGAAGACAGGACTTTATCACCGACTTTCATCCCTACCGGGGCGATGATATAACGCTTCTCCCCGTCGATGTAGTTCAGCAAAGCGATGGGAGCGCTGCGATTGGGATCGTATTCAATAGCGGCGACTTTGGCGGGAATATCGAATTTATCCCGGCGAAAATCGATGAGGCGGTATTTGCGTTTATGTCCGCCTCCGCGCTGGTAAGCGGTGATCCGGCCTAAGTTATTCCGGCCGCCGGTGCTCTTTTTCGGGCGAAGCAGCGATTTTTCCGGCGCTTTCTTGGTATATTCGCTGTAATCAAGATTAGTCTTGTGCCGCTGGCCGGGAGTGACCGGATTGTATTTCTTTAACGCCATTTTATATTCTCAAAAGATGATTGTCGTTCAAACGAAGGTAACACTTTATTTTTATGAAAAATGACATAAAAGCGGGTCATTCCGAACTTGGTTCGGAATCCAGTGCCTTTTTTAGGTTCAATTCCTAAAGTCACTGGGTACTGAAACAATCCTGAATCAAGTTCAGGATAGGGCTCAGCATGACATTTTAGGGATAGTAAAACAAGTTACCCAACTGTCAAGAACAAGTGAAGAAACTAAAATTATATATTTTCGAAGTAATCGATAGTCTGACCTTTTTTCAAGGTCACAATCGCTTTTTTCCAGGCGGAAGTTTTGCCCAGAAACCGGCCCATCCGCTTCATTTTACCCCGCACATGCATAGTGCGGACATTGATGACTTCCACGCCGAACCTGCTTTCCACCGCTTTCTTTATCTCGATTTTATTGGCATGTTCATCGACTTCAAAAGCGTATTTGCCCATATCGTCGGTCTGCGCGCTGATCTTTTCCGTAATGACCGGATGTTTAAGTATTATCATATTGCCGCTCATTTGGTCAACACCTCCTGCAAGGGAGCTACCGCGCTTTTTTGAATGAAGAGAGTCTGGCATTTAAGAATCTGCCGGGCGGACACATCGGATGATTTGATAACTTCAAAATCGACCACATTCCGGCAGGATTGATAGATGGAGGAAGAGTATTCGGGAGTCAGCAGGAGAACTGAACCGCTTTTTATGTTGAAAGCTTTCAAGAGATTACGGGCGTTGGTAGTTTTGCCGTCTTCCCAATTGAAATCGGTCAGCACTTTAATGGACTGGTCTTTGGCTTTATAGGTCAGAGCGCTGCGCCGGGCCAAACGGTTCATCTTTTTGTTGATTTTCATTTTATGGGTATGCGGATACGGTCCGAAAATGATACCGCCGCCGCGCCACAAAGGCGAACGGATAGTACCGGCGCGGGCGCCCCCGCGTCCTTTCTGCCGCCACGGTTTCTTGCCGCCGCCGCGAACCATATTCCGGCTCTTGACAGCGTGATTGCCTTGCCGGCGGTTGGATTGTTCCACCGTGACCGCCATAGCAAGAGCGTGGTCATTGGGTTCAATCTCGAAGACCGCGGAAGAAAGTTCCACTTCTTCGCCGGTCGGCTGACCATTTAAATCGAAAATACCTAATTTCATAATTGATGATCCGGACAACAAAAATCTCAACTTAAGGTTTGAATGAAGCGCCTTCTTCTTTTTTAATTTGCTCAAATACTTCACATATTATACAGTTTCCCATTTTCTGCGCCCAAGTTCCCTGCACCGCGCCTCCGCAAAGTGTCCCGGCGATTTTCCAGCAGTATCTCCCGGCATTCAGCCCGGAATTAATCCCATTATACTTACGATCGATGGCGGCGGAACAAACACCTAAATCCCTGGAACGCAAACCCCCTACTTGACGACCACAGTTTTTCAGCTCCCAGCAATTTTTCTTTACCACAGAAATCCCCCAAAATATAGACTTTATGTGCTAATTTCTCTCTAAAAATTTCTTTAAAAAAGTCGTCTGTGTTAAAAATTTAAAAGAGCACAAAGAATGAAAGCGCATAAAAAGTATAAAAAATAAGTTACTAAATTTATATGTAAAAATCAAATTTTCCCGGCTTTAAAATCAGACCTTAGACCTTCTTTGTCAGCCGTAATTCGACGATCCCGCCATTCGGTCCGGGAATTGCCCCCCGCACCATAATGATGTTCTTCTCCGCTTCCAAACGGACAATTTCCAGATTCCGCACGGTGAAATGGGCGTTACCCATTCGGCCCGCCATTCTTTTACCGCGCCATACCCGGCCGGGCCAGGTATGCATACCGATGGAACCAGGGCCGCGGAAAGATTCGTGCGTGCCGTGAGTCGCTTTGTGAGCGCCGAATCCATGCCGCTTCATTACTCCGGCGAAGCCCTTGCCTTTGGTATTGCCGGTGACATCCAGCTTTTCGCCGATTTTGAAGATATCGGCGGCGATGGTGCCGCCTAATTTCACATTATCCAGCGGATAATCCCGGAATTCCTTCATCACCTGCATCGGTTTCAACCCGGCGCGGTTGTAATGACCGGCTTCCGGCTTGTTGGAACGAGATTCTTTCTTCGTCCCGAAAGCAAGCTGAACCGCCTGATAGCTGTCCGATTCCACTGTTTTCAATTGGACTACGGAACAAGGGCCTGCTTGTATCATAGTCACCGGTATGATTTCGCCGGTGTCTTTAAACACCTGGGTCATACCAAGTTTTTTTCCGATTAAACCTTTCATTCTGCTAACCTTAATCGCAAATATACTTGATGAGACGGAGCGCAGTTTTCCCGCCGCCGCGCCGCCTTAGAAAAATCAGGATTTGAAATTTGCCGGTTTATTCCAACCGGATCAAGTTTTGATTTCGATATCCACCCCGGAAGGAAGTTCCATCTTCATTAAAGAATCGATGGTCTTGGAAGTGGAATTGTGAATATCGATTAACCGTTTGTGCACCCGGGTTTCAAATTGTTCCCGGGATTTTTTATCGACATGGGGGGAACGGAGGACGGTGTAGATGGTTTTCTGCGTAGGCAGAGGCACCGGCCCTGAAATCATCGCTCCGGTCTGGCGGACGGTCTTAATGATCTTTTCCGCCGATTTGTCGATCAGATTATGATCGTAGGCTTTCAGCCTGATGCGTATTGATTGTCCTGGCATGTAATGACGCTTTAACTATTGGAAAATGTAATATATATTCTGAATTATCAACGCACTCCAAGCGAGTGTGAGACATATAAGTATTTCTTTGACAATTTTATGAACCGAAGTCCGACTAAAGCGCGCACCCATCTTGGATTTTACATTTTTAAAATCACTAATTACAGTTTCGTCGATGTTATGTCCGTTTTGTGAATCCATATAATCAATATAGAGATTTTTCCGCATAACATAACCGGTCTCTTTTTCAATCTCCTGCATGCGGTACTGCGCCACTTCGACAAACGATCCCCAACGGCGGTAAATTCTGAACCAACTCCAAAGCAGGTAAATGGCTATAATCGATAAAAATATACTGAGCAACGGTTCATATTCTTCGACGCCGATTTTGAAAAGACCAAAGATACTGCCTGCTAATAATAGACCGCCAATTGTCCAAGCCCTTGAGTCCTGATGTTTGATAGAATCCTGGCAGGTTTTATATTCGGTCAGTAAAATATCTATCCTATCCGTAACCATGACTTGCATAAACACTAATAAGAATTTTCCGTGTTAAGTAGACCAAACAGAAGAGTTTATTCCAAAATCTTGGTCACTACTCCGGCGCCCACCGTCCGGCCGCCTTCACGAATCGCCAACCGCAGCTGCTCTTCCATCGCAATCGGGGTAATCAAAGTCACCGTCATATGAATGTTATC
>Ga0172371_10002546_pt1 | contig 28853 bp, 24 predicted proteins | sample Lak12m_FD_114543 | JGI IMG/M metagenome (GOLD analysis project Ga0172371, IMG submission 114543) | Freshwater microbial communities from Kabuno Bay, South-Kivu, Congo - kab_022012_12m | ecosystem: Environmental > Aquatic > Freshwater > Lake | place: Democratic Republic of the Congo: South-Kivu...
GCTTCTTTTTTAAGAACTATCGTTCCAGCGCGAAAAAAAAGTTCTGTGGCGCGGAGCGATTCCCGGTAAACCGCGAATTACCTTCACGTTTCCCCACACAGAAAAATCACTCCTCAACGCTGACAGTTTCGGTACGTCAGCCCCTACCGGCATCGCAGAATACTCTAATCTGAGCGGCTATGGAGGCCCGGGGGCAAACCTTTTGAAAAAAGGTCTGCCCCGGCGCATTTCTTATCATGCCCCGAGCCTGAAACGAAGCCCGGAATTCTTTCATGGTGTTGTCTTTATCAGCCGAGCTCGTGCGTGTCAACTTCAAGTCTGCTCACGCCGTCAGGCCGATTCTCAGCTCAATAACAACAGGAGCTCCCGCACGACCTTCGAGGCGGTGATAGCCGAGACCTGGGATGGATCGAGACCGGGGTTCAGCTCCACCACATCCGCGGCGATGAGCTCGACTTCATCGAGCACAAGGAACAGGCGTTCCATATCACGATAAAACCACCCTCCGGCTTCGGGGTTGCCGGTTCCGGGGAAGCAAGCCGGGTCGAGAACGTCCAGGTCTACGGTCAGGTAGACCGGACGTTCGCGGATTCTCTCCAAGAGGATGTTCTCGCGGCCGGGAGCCCAACTCATCAGTGTTCCCTGTTCGCGCATCCAAGCGAACTCCCCTCTGGTACCCGACCGAATCCCCATCTGAATGAGCCTGCCGGGTCCGACCACCTCGTGAAGTCTTCGTATTACGGTGGCGTGATTGATAGCGCTCCCTTCATATTGGGTCCTGAGATCGGTATGGGCGTCCAGATGCAGGATCACGAATTCATGATGAATTTTGTCCAAGGCCGTGACGATGGGCAGCGTGATGGTATGCTCACCGCCGAGGCAGAGGGGCCGAGCCCCGGCCTTTGCAATGTTCGAGACGACACCCTCGATGCTTGCCAAAGAAGCATCCAGCGATCGTGGGTCGAGGGGCAGGTCTCCGAGATCTGCGAACGGCCGATCTGACAGGTCGAGGTCAAGAAGCGGAGAATAGGTTTCAATGGAATCGGACGCGGCCCGTATGGCCGCAGGCGCGGCGTCCGAGCCGGAACGAAACGTGGATGTGAGATCCAGCGGACACCCCACGAGAACAGGGCGCCCGGGAATGACCTCTTGGGACGGACATTCCAGATACAGGGATCGATGGTCCATCGCGAAAAACGCTCCTATCGCGGCAAATGCCTGCAGTCCCTTACGAACCCGTTCGGTCAGAGGGCAGGGTGAAGAAAAAGGCGGCCCCGTTGCCGACCTCACCTTCTGCCCAGACCCGGCCTCCATGTCGGTGCAGAACCCTTTGCACGATGGCGAGACCGATGCCGGTGCCCGGGAATTCGTCGTGGCCGTGCAAGCGCTGAAAGGGCCCGAACAACTTGTGAGCGTACGTCATGTCAAATCCCGCACCGTTGTCCCGGATAACATAGACGTCCTCGCCATCGTGGTGAGCTACTCCGAACTCTATTCGTGCCGCCGGCTCATGGGCCGTGAATTTCCAGGCATTCCCCAGCAGGTTGGCCAGCGCGGCTCTCAGCAGGCCGGCGTCTCCCTGACTTGCCATCCCGTCCTCGATGACGACCGCCACATCCCGATCAGGCTGATTGGAGCGCAGGGTACCGATGATTTCGCGTGCGAGCGCACTCAGGTCCACTCGGTCCTCGTGCATCTCGACCGTAGTAAGTCGGGACAGTTTCAACAGATCGTCGATGAGCTGCCCCATGCTTTGTGCAGCGCTCCGGATATGCGCCAGGTACTCTTGAGCGTCAGAATCAAGGCTGTCGCTGTATCGCTTCAGGAGCAATCGGCTGAAGCCGTCCATATGACGCAACGGCGCCCGTAAATCGTGGGAAACGGAATAAGAAAACGCCTGAAGCTCGTGATTGGCAATCTCGAGTTGGCTGGTCCGCTGCTTCACCAGATCTTCGAGCTGATTCTGATATGCGGCTAATTCAGCTTCGGCCCGTTTGCGCTCTTCGATCTCCAACTCGAGCGCGCGGTTTGATTGCACGAGCTGGGCAGTCCGTTGCTCGACCTGTTCTCCAAGGTCTCGGTTCCAGTTCTCAACGCGCTCGATCATCGAGTTGAACGCTTTGGCAAGAACGCCCACTTCGTCCGTTCCGAGGACGGGCGCCCGCACATCGAGCATGCCGGCTTGAACCTGTTCCGCTGTTCGGCACAACGCTTCGATGGGCCGGGATATTCTGTTTGCAATCAGCACAGCCAAACCGCCTGCCGCCAGAATTCCGATGAATCCCAGGAGCGAGGAATAGAAAATGCCATCCCAGAGAGGCCCCAAAACTTCCTCTTCATCGCGTTTAACGACAAGTCCCCAGCTCTTGTCCTTCGTGATGGGAATTGTCTGATATGCGGCCAGAACGGAGACGCCCGCGTAGTCGCGACCGATAATGATCCCTTCTTTGCGCTGGGCGGCCTGTTCCGCGGGCGCCGCCCTGAGACGATCTTTGAGGACCTCTGCCACCGATCCGTCCGGCAAACGGCGATTCGGCTGCATCAACGGTCTCACCTGATCGTCCACCAGGACGATTTCTCCCGTCGATCCCAGACCTCCACCGGTGTAGAGCAAGGGCTTGATGAATTCTTCAGTGTCGACGTAGGAATTGATCAGAAAGCTGGGGCGAGCTTCCTGCCCATCTCTTTGACCGGACGGAATGCCGACGGAGATGACCATATAGAAGCGGGAATCCACAGCGTCTCGTTCAATGTCGATCCACGGTTCGCCGTTTCTTCCGATCGCTTCGCTGAAAATGGGCCCGCGCGCCACGCCGGCCCTCTGCTCTGTCTTGTCGCTGGAAGCGAGAATCCGCCCGGTTTCAACGGCGACCACCCGGATCCTCTTGTACCCTTTGCGGGTTGTCATGATGTGCTGAATGCTTTGCACCGGGGCCTGGCGGTTTTCTCCGGACGTCCGGACGGCCGTGGTGCCCTCACCGGTTGCCACGGGTGGGCCGGTCTGTTGCGAATCCGGTTCGGGCTCCTTGACCGCCCGTACCGCTGCGGAGCTGGCGGCCAGAGCTCTGGCGTCGCCCTTCCGTTCCTCGAGCCAGGCAAGAAAACGCTCTTTCTTGATGCGGGCCACGAGGCTCAGGTCCCTCAGAGCCTCGGATCTCGCTTCCTCGAAGGAGCCGCGGTAATCGGTATGGGGTATCCCAAAAATTCTGATAGCGTGTGTCAGGACGAGCGTAGCCACGAACAGCGCGCCAAAACCGAGGACCATTTTCGACCTGAGGCTCGAAAAACGTCTCCATTCCCGATCAGGCCCGCGACGAACGATCGTATTCGACAACGGGGCCTCATCCTGTGGCGCCTTGCTGTCCATTGCACCTCCGGGAACACCTGATTTCATCGATCGTTCCCGCCGCGGGCCCCCGCGGTTTGGGGGGCCATGAAACCGCGACGCCGCGTGAACCTTCACCGAAGTACGGCAATGCCAATGTAGTTCGACTGCGGGGCGGTTCACGAAGACAGGAGAACCGCGATTGCGCCCCCTTGCCGGGCGCCTTGCAAGCACCCGAGGGAATCGCTTCCTTCCCTTATTGCGACTGTTGCGTGAGTCTCCTCACGAATGGGGGCAGGACGAAGGCAGCACCATGAACGTCAGGGCTAAAGTATTCAAGCTTTGTCGACACTTCCGAGGGGAGTGCGGGAGCCGCGGCGACCGGATTGTGGCGTTCGGAACAAAAGGTGAAAGACCACAAGGCGCCCGGATAGCTGGGAATGGTCGCCAGATACGCGCGGACGCACGCCGGACCGAAGACGGCTCCCAGGTCCTGGAACGCCATGGAGAAGACTCTTTCCATAAACAGCGGGCTTTCGGTTTGAAAGACGGCTGCGCCGCCTTCCGTCAAACTGTCCCGCACCGCCTCGTAGAAGCTCCTCTGGAAGAGTGCCACCCCCGGTCCCACAGGGTCCGTCGAATCCACGAGCACCAGATCGAATTCTCCGGGACGCCTACGAACAAACGCGGCCCCATCCTCACATATGACCTTCACCCTGGGATCGGCGAGCCCCGACGATACGGCGGGGAAATATTTTCGGCACGAACTGACCACGAGCGGGTCGATCTCACAGAGCGTGACCGATTCCACGTTCGAGTACTTGACGATCTCCGTCACCGCGCCGCCATCTCCACCACCGATGACAAGAACATTACGCGGATCGGGCAGCGTTGACATGGCCGGGTGAACGAGCATTTCATGGTAGATGAACGCGTCCTTTTCCGTGACCATGAAACAGCCGTCCAATACGAGCACCCGCCCAATCGCTTCGGTTTGAAAGATTTCAATGCGTTGGAAGTCACTCAGCTCCTCGTAGAGCTTCTTGGTGATACGAGCCGAGAAGGCTGTGCGTTCTTCGAATGCCTCAGTGAACCATTCATTTTCTGTTAAGGGCATAGCACCACCGCCGCAAATACCGCTCCCACTCGTTTGACGGTATGAGAAATCGATATGCTTTTGATCTCGCGTATCCGCGTACCGCGAACTATTTCCATCCCCTCGATCACCATTTCCCGAACCGCTTTCTCGCACGGGCCCGGTTCGCCTATCCGCGAGCACTCCATGATCAGACCCGCTGCCTGGGGATCTTCCGGAATCCCCACGGCAACGGCTGCGGAGATTACCGTTCCCGGCAGGTTGGAGACGCGCTCGCCGTAGGCCAGCGGAACAAACGAGCCTTTTGGTAATTCGTAGGGTTCGATCTCTTCTGCCGCGGGCGGAAGAATGCTGCTCATGCGGACGAGGTTGGTGTCCCCGATCTTGGCTCTGAGCAGCGCGCAATCGAAAGCGTTGAGCTCGGTCGACGCGTCGCCGAACCCTGAAGTGAGAAAGAATCGTTTCGGAAGGATTCCGAACATTCAACAGCCTCCTGCGATCATAAGGTACCTGGCGGAAGAAACCAGGTTATCTTCAGCTTCGAAAAGAAATTTCTCTGAGAAGGCGAATGCGAGGGCAGACCTTTTTAGGGGAGGTCTCACCCGGCAGCCACTGCTGGTGACTTAGTACACCGTTTCGCAGGTTCGGTCGCGGATTTCCGTCGCGCTGGGATTGCTTCGTCGCTACGCTCCTCGCAATGACACTCTCGTAAGTTGTCATTGCGAGCGAAGCGGAACAATCTCAGGGGACAAAATCCGTGACCGTATTTAGGAAACGCAGCACTTGGGACCCCAATTGAGACGCAGACGCTGTCGCCGTCATTCCCGCGAAAACGGGAATCCTGTCTTTCCTACGTCTTCCGGACCCCGCTGCCGCGGGGGCGACGCCACGGGCGTGATTGGGTTATCCTTAAGTCAACAGCACTGCCCTGCACCCCCCTTCCAAATGCTTTCAGTATCCCGATCCTGGCCGATTGTAATCTCGTAGGTTATCTTGTTCCAGGAAATGATTATCCCCGGCGGTCAATCGGGAGGAAATTCATTCCGGTTCCGATTCCGCTTCCCCCCTGCATTGTCCGAGAATTTCCTGCTTTATATGATCCAATTCCTCGCGTATGGCCTCGCGGCTGCTGTGAATGAACATCTCGTTCTTGGCCAGGCGATCTTCGAGAACCTGAATTTTTGGCAGAATGAAGAAGATTCCGTACCCGGCCACCGCCAGCAGCAGTGCCAAGTTCACAAATATCAATCCCCAAAGCCAGATACTGGTCTCTCGGCGGGCTGGTCCTGCTTGAGGCTGGGGGGGGCCCTGGCGAGCTTCCGGGGTGAAACCGGTTTCCGGTTCGGTGCTTCTCCGAGATGTTTCGGGCAATGGTTGGCCGGGTCGAGATTCCGGGGTTTCGTCCCCGCGACCGATTTCGCCTGCCATTCTGAGCTCTTGCGAAATCTTGATCGGAACCTTGTAGGTTTGTCTCACCTTGCCGTCCTGGTACACCTTGATGGCAATCTCCTGACCGTCAAGCTGGGCAAGGAGAGCAGGGTCATCGGGCTCGGGAATAAGAACGATGAAAATCCCGGAGCCGGCTGGTACAGGAAATCGTTCCCAATTCTCTCGGGGTATCTTGTTCTGCTCGGGGTTCCCTATGATCTGGCTGTACAGCATACCCTTTTGCGGGATTTCAACCCCGAGGACCTGGTCCACTCCGGAGCGATTGTCCACATTGAGGATCTCGCCCGCTTTATAATTATTCTTATTGAACAGGACGGAATTTCGGTCCAGAGTGATCGCTTCCGGACCGGTTCGCGATGGAACGGGCGGTTCGCGGTCTTCTCTGGTTTCGGACGCCAATACCAGGGTCCTATCGTCAATCTGAATCGTGAGCAGATCAGGGAGCGATTTTCCGGAAAAGTGGCTCCGAGGGCTCTTGTCGATGATCTTCACCGCCGCGGATTTAGCCATCGCATCCTTGTAGGTGAGGGTGGCGGCATCGTACAGCGGGCCCGTAAAGGGAATCGGTTTGCCTGGTTTATTGGCCGCGTCGATCCATTCGAGGTTGAGCATGTTCACATTTCGGGTGAGCCCTACGTTTTTCTGATTCAATATGAACGCAATGGAATTGAATTTCTCCGCTGGTTTGACCTTTCGGATGACGATCTCTTTCGTTCCGACCGTCACCGATACCTTTGGGACGAACTTCCCCTGAGCGTTCCTGAACCCGTAGGTTTCGCAGCGGGCCCGGTCCGGAAGAGAAACCAGACCTGCGACCAGCAACAGCAGGAATAGGACCGTTCGCCGGAGCATGGTGTGGACGTCTGATTCCATTCGCCTCTTCGTGCCCTGTACAAGGAAGGCCCTTGCCCTGAAAGCAAAAACTTTTCCTATGGTTGAGGCATCTTAGCAGGGACGACCCGGAAAATCAATGAATACGTTGGGAGCTTTCGTAGCCGTTCCGCGGGAAAGCAATCTCTTCTTGGTCTTTGGAGATTGCCACGGGCTTACGCCCTCGCAATGACAGCCACACTCTTGGCCAAGTGAACAATCCCGACGGGGATTTTTCTGCGCTCTCCGCGTCCGCTGCGCCTCCGCTGTGAACGATTACGAGCTTTCTTCCGCTGTGCGTACGTGAACCATTACTGGAGATATAGCTCACTTTTCTCTATGATTGACCCAACATCATCCTCGACCACGCGGAGTAACCTTCACATGAATCTTCCCAAAGCGTGCGTTTCGCAGAAATCTCAGGAGATTCCCCCATTCCTCGTCATGGATGTGCTGGAGAGGGCCATGGAAATGGCCCAGGACGGCGAGGACGTCATCCACCTGGAAGTCGGGGAGCCCGACTTCGACACACCCGACAACATCGTTCACGCGGGGATCAAGGCTCTGGCCGCGGGCAAGACCCATTACACCCCCAGCGTGGGCATCCCTGAATTGCGCTCTGCTGTTGCGCAACACTACGCGGCCGCCTACGGTGTTCAGGTGGACCCGAACCGTGTCGTGGCCACGTCCGGTTCATCGCCGGCAATTTTTCTGGTCCTGGCGTCGTTGCTGGACCCAGGTTCGGAGATCATCCTCTCCGACCCCCACTACGCGTGCTACCCGAATTTCATCCGCTTTCTGGGCGGGGTTCCTGTCTTCATCGCCGCTCCGCCCGAGGACGGCTTCCAGATAAACCCGGACGAGGTGGAAAGGGCAATTACCGAGCGCACTCGCGCGATTCTCATCAATTCGCCTTCCAATCCGACCGGCATCGTTATGGAGCCTGACCGCATGAAGCGACTGGCTCGCCTGGGCCTGCCCATTATATCCGATGAGATCTACCATGGCCTTGTCTACGAGGGACACGAACGTTCCATCCTCGAATTCACTGACAACGCATTTGTCCTCAACGGATTTTCCAAGCTCTATGCCATGACCGGATGGAGGCTGGGATACGTTATTGCGGTGCCGGGCCACGTAAGACCCCTTCAGAAGATGTCCCAGAACTTTTTCATCAGTCCCGCGGATTTCGTACAGTACGCAGGGGTCGAGGCATTGACCAATTCGTCGGCAGAGACCGCACGAATGAAAGAGATCTTCAATCAGCGGCGTCTCGCAATGATTAAAAGACTTCGGGAGATCGGATTCGAGATCAAGGTGGACCCGACCGCGGCATTTTACGTCCTGGCCGACGCGCGGAGGTTCTCCTCCGATTCGTACCGCTTCGCGTTTGAAATCCTCGAAGAAGCCGGTGTGGGAGTGGCTCCGGGCATTGATTTCGGCGACAATGCCGAAGGCTTTATCCGGTTCTCCTATACGAGCTCCCTGGAGAACATCTTGGCTGGATTGGATCGCATCGATCTGTATTTCAAGAGGCGATTCGGAACCCACGGCAAAGGCCGCCCGCCCACAGTGGCCTTGTAGGGACCGGCCGGGATAATATGAACAGGCGCCGGGGGTGGGACTTTTTATCGGAATTCGTAAGAGTTCACCGCGGGATTGTGTGAGTCCTCACCTCCCCACCCCCTGTCCAAGGATGGAGAGGGGGTGGGGGGCATAGGCGTTAACATAATTTCCTCTTACCGCGTTCGGTAAAGGAAGATACCCCGGAAAGCACGGAACGTCACCGAATTGGGCGTCAGGGCACTTAGCGGAATTATTCACTTGGCAAAGGACGCGGCTGTCATTGCGAGGGCGTACGCCCGTGGCAATCTCCAGACAGCAAGACCAGATTGCTTTCCCGCAGAACGCGGGATTGCACCCCTCGCAGTGACACTTCTCCTGGACGTTGCTTCTTTGACAACGGCATAATTCAGTTTCATTATTCGTCGTGCCCGAAATCAGGCGTGGAAATACACTCGAAACGGGTGGTCATGGCAAAGCAACGCAGAGTTTCATTGAGCCCCGGAGAGCTTTTCCAGGGCCGCGTTCAATTTTCCGCGGCCAACGCACACTACATCGAGAGGGTCCTGCGTTTGAAGCCCGGCGAAAGGATCATCGTCTTCGACGGAAGCACAGAGCATCTGATCGCGCTCGATCGATGCCGACGTGGCGAGGTTTCAGGCCACGTTCTCGGGAGCACGGGGCGCGCCGCTCACGAAGAATTTGACCTCGCGCTGGCATTTGCCTGTATTCGTCCCGGCCCTCTCGAGGAAATCCTCCGCCACGGGACGGAACTGGGCGTGTCTCGTTTTATCCCGGTTCTGACACGTCGCTGCACCCGGCGCCCCGGAGAGAGGAAGGAGCGATGGGAGTCCGTGGTGGCATCTGCAGCAGCCCAGTCGGGTCGGGTTCGCGTGCCGGTGGTGGAAGAGCCGATCGACTTGGACGAGCTCTTACTCAGGCAAGACGTTCCCGCGCATCGGATCCTGCTGTCGGTGTGCCCGGGTTCCGCGGCGCTGCCCGACGTGCTCGAGGCTTGGCCGGCCGCAGGCCGCACCATGCTCGTGGGACCGGAAGGCGGCCTGGAAGCGGCGGAAGCTGCCCGCGCGCTTGCCGCGGGATTTATCGCCGCGAGCCTCGGGCCACGGACCCTGAGGACCGAAACCGCCGCGCTCGTCGCGGTCGGCGTCGCGATGATGTGGAGGGGACGCGTCAAGGCACGCTCGACCGAGGCCTCGGACTGTGCCGTGCCTCTCGCCGGGGAAGATCCGCGGGGCCGTCCGGACTCCGCCACCGCGGCCTGTCCTCAAAATGCAGGTGTGGGCGATGATTGACCTGCTGACACCTTCGTGGTATTTTCTATGAGGACACCGACGGTATTGCGTTTTGGCCACGGCTGGGGGGTCGGCCGCCGACAATCGGCAATCGATCTCCGCTGGATCTGGATTTTACTTGGCGAGGTTATGGATGGCGAGACGAGACTTGGAGCCCCCGTTTGTACAGCATGAAGATCTCCTGACTCCGCTCCAGACTTTCCTCCCGTCTTTCCCGGACCGAGAGACCATTCTGGGAGCCCTTCCGGGAATAGCACCGGGCGCGGTGGAGCTGGGCAAGGCCCATTTCCTTGCGTGGGTCGACGTTGCCCTTGAAAACCCTGATGAAATCTGGGAGGCAGAAGACCAGGAAGACCGCCGGATCTACCATTACCTCTATTTTCTGGAACGTGACCTCGAGCCGCCGGCTTTCGCGGTCGAGGTGGTCTGGAACGAGGACGTAATGGAGGTCAACGATTTTGCCCTGATTGTGCAGGAGTCGGAGTGTGAGAACCTCCGGTCCGGCAATCTGATCTACTCCATGGCTCATGAGTGGCAAAGAGAAAAGGCTGTACGAAGCCTCAACGAACGTGCCCTCCGGCAGTACGACGACGATCGGCTCGACGAAGCGCGGGAGTTCATAGACGCCGCGATCAGGATGAGTGGACCGGGGAGTGCGTACCTCTTCAACAATCGTGGGCTCATCTGCTGGAAAATGGGGATGACCGATCAGGCCAAACGGGATTTCCTCGAATCCATCAGCCTGGATGAGGGCAACGGCGACCCGTACTTCAATATTGGACTGATCTACTTTGATGAAGCCGATTACACGCGGGCCCTCCATTACCTTGGCCGCGCCGTGGACATCAATCCGTGCGACAGTCAGTTCCTTACGGAGCTCGGCCATCTGTACCTGGAATTGGAACGTGAGGAGGAAGCGCTCGAGCTTTTCAGAAAGGCATTCGAGAGTAACCCCGAAGACGCTCAGGTGGATTTCCACCTCGGGTATTATTTCCTCTATAAGAAAAGGCAGCCGCTCAACGCGGTGAAGTACTACGGCAAAGGCCTCAAGAAAAACCCGGAAGACCAGTTTGCCCTGGCGGATCTCGCCGTTGCCCACTGGCTCTTGGGCAACCGACGCAAGTCCCTGGCTATTAACAGAATTCTTCAGCGCAAGCCCTCGTTGATGCCCTATACCATGAGCCGTATGGTGTACCTGAAGTTGGAAATGGGCGATTACGAAGACGCCCTGAGATACTACCGGGAGGCCATAGGACACACTGATCCCTTCGAGCCGGAATGGCTCCACTACCACGCGGCCCTCGTTTGTGCCAAGACGGGTCGGGCAAAACAGGCCCTGGACTTTTTGGATCTTGCCTTTCGCGCGGGGGGGGAGGCCGTGGTCAAGCGCGCCCTGAGCGAGAAGGCTCTCGAAGGGCTCAAGCGGCTGCCTGATTTCAAGAAGCTGATCAAACCGCTTTCCAAGCGACGAAATCGGTGACCCGAGCCCCGGGTTTCCCACAATGAGGACGACCGGGGCCCTTTCGAGGACCGGCCGTTCGATCCACCCGAATCTTGATGTGGACTACAGCGCCCCTCAGGCCACTCCGGCTCCGTGATGCAACATTGTTACTCCGGAGTCGCGTACGGCCGGCAAGAGGCAGCGCTGCTTTCCCGGCTCGGAACGATGTTGCCCGGCGGCGCCTGCTGCCAATTATGTGCTTTCCCCGTTTCCAATTGTCCGTGATCATAAAAGAAATTGACCTGCCTGGAGGGGATGCGCCGACGCAGTGGGAACCCCGGCTGTGGCCCCACAACCCGTTTGATTCCTCACTTGTCGAGTTGTATAGTGGCGCGCCGGAACGCCGTGCGCCAAGGTCTTGAGCCCATGGAAAAAGATGCGCAGTCCCTCCGGGAAGACCTGTACCGAGTCATACAGCACTACGCGGAACTGGCCGAGCTCGCCCAGCGGGGCGAAGTGGACCCTATCGGCCAAATAGGGAAAATTGTTAAGAAAACTTCTCCTTATCTCCTTATGGTCATCCGCGATCTCATCCCTCATCTGGAACGGAAGGAAATAACCTACACCGAGGCCCTTTTTCACCTCATGAAAGCCGCACACCAGTTCCCGGACCTCAAAATCCTCATTGACAGTCGCAAGGAGATCCAGAAGATCGAAGAGGGGAAACGGGTTTTCTTCGCCGGGATCAAATGGCTCGATTCACCCACCCATCAGCGGCCGAAAGTCAGTGAGATCGAAACAATCCGCAGGAAGCTCGGCGGGCTGAATAACAAGTACCGGGAACGCTACGCGTCTGACGAAGAGGACACCACGGTCCTCATTCCATCCTTTTTCGTGAGACAAGATTCGGAGTCACCGGATGGGTCCGTGATTCGGATGGCGGACCTGGTGAAGCGGGCGGTGCTGGAGCTCCACCACTTGATGGTGGATCACGAGCCTGCCCGGTACCTCTACTTTTTTAACCGGCCGAGCCGCGCGGAGATTGAAGACGAGATCATGCAGTTGGCATGGTTCCTTTTCCGCTGCGGCTACGGTGTGGAGCGGATTGCATCCGGGTACTTCAAGGATCTGCTCTCGGATTTCCTCAACGGAAAGCTGCTGGATGAGCTCATATCCACCGCCAAGACCATCGACACCGTTCAGGGTCTGTCGTCACATCTCTGGATGATTTGTCTCATACACTTTGCGAGTTTTTTCGAGATACCGAACGATTATATTGAATTGGACGATCCCCGCGAGGTCGCTCGCCATATCCGGTTCATCCGGAGCAAGAACCGGCGTGGCGCAAACCTGCTCGGCAAGATGCTCGATCTCCAAAAGGCTTACGCGGGGAAGCCCTATGCCCGGCAGGCCCTCAATCTGCTCCTCTATCGATATGACACAGCCTTCGGAGCCTACCACGGCGAACACCGGGTATTCGACGCCCGTGGGGATCTCGCGGTAGAGCTGTACAAGCCCCGCCTCGACCGTACCACCCTGGACAAGCAGGTCGTGGAGGACCTCAACGAAAGCGGCCGCTGCTTCAGCAGCAAGACCAGGGATGAGATGGCCGACCTTATCCGGCTGATCATGGACTCCCTGGCGGATCCCAGCAAGGTAAAAGGCAACAAGTGTAAAGTTCTCGGGGATATCTCGTCCGGCGCCATGGGAAAGGTCAGCGTCGGGATCTTCCAGAACCGGATCGTGGCTATCAAGCGGGTCAAGGCGCAGGCCACCGCGAGTCTGGGAGATCCCGTTACCCTGCTGAAGTATGAGGCGGCGATGCATGCCAGGGTCCAGACTCCCGAACAACACGACTGCGTTGTCGAGTACTATGGATTGATCGACCAGGATAATGAAATGCTCCTGCTCAACGGGTACCACCCGAACGACAACCTCACCCAACTGGTCGAAAAGAACTGGCTCGAAAAACACAAACCTCCGTTCAGCACCGAAAGTAAGCTCTCTCTGGCCACCTTGGAGATCGTCATCAATCAGTTGCTCGACTGCCTCCGGGCATTCCGGGCCAAAGGGGTCATTCATCGCGATCTCAAAACAGACAACGTTCTCTACATGGTAGATGCGAGCGAGAAGCTGAATCGAATCAAGGTGATCGACTTCGGAGTCGCCGTGGCGGTGGGCGGTGGGGCTGTTGACGACATTTTTCGCGGGAAGGTCGTAGGAACCTTCTCTTACATGGCGCCCGAACAGGCCAAGGGGAGAAGCGGATTCGAATCGGATCTCTACAGCGTCGGAGCCATATTCGCCGTGCTCTTGACGGGGAAGCTGCCTATGGTATTCCCCAAGACGAAGACTCGACAGGAGCTCGTCAAACAGATCGTACGTATCGAGTCCGAGACCAGGCCCCGATTGGTCCAGCTCAATCCCCTGCTCAAGAAGAACACGGTCCTCGAGCACATCGCCGAAACCATCCAGAAAATGCTCGATCTGGACCCCATGAGACGCCCGAGCATTGAAGAAATTCAAGAGGCATTTAACGGGGTGTTTCAGTACGTGGGCAATCAGAAGCATACGATAAGCATCTTCTACGACAGGGGTTGACGGACCGCGTACAGTCTGAACCCGTATTGATTCCGCAAATGGAGGATGTTATAAACGGAAAGAAAAACCCCGTGCCTCTTATCCCGCACGACGAGCAAGGAAGATGCGTCCAAAGGCTCTCGTTTCAGGCCCCCCGCATCATTCTTTTCTTGGAAACGTTGATCGAAGAGACGACTCCGAGAAGCTTCCGGAAGGGATGTTTCCCGAGCGAATCCCTTTTCCGCGAGCGAGGAGTACGGCTTTTTTGACCCGAGGAGATGGCAATGGACCTGAAATTCGTCCGAACAACCTGCCCTTATTGCGGATGCGGATGTGAAGTTCTCCTGGAAACCCTGGACGGAAAGCTCCTCCAAGCTGTTCCATCCAAGACCAATCCCATGAACCGGGGCAAACTGTGCATCAAAGGCTGGAATACCCACGAGTTCGTTCACAGCCCCAAGAGGCTGACCAGGCCGCTGGTCCGTAAGAACGGCGCTCTGGAAGAGGTATCGTGGGACGAGGCCCTCGACTACACCGCGTCGCGGCTGCGCGAGCTCAAGGAAACGCACGGCGGCGAGAGTCTTGCCTTCCTCACGTCCGCCAAATGCACCAACGAAGAGAACTACCTGTTTCAGAAGTTCTGCCGGGTGGGATTCGGAACAAACAACATAGACCACTGCGCCCGTCTTTGACACTCCTCGACGGTGGCAGGTCTTGCCGCCGCTTTCGGAAGCGGAGCCATGACGAACTCGATCCCGGAGATCGAGGACTCCAAATGCGTTTTCATCATCGGGTCGAACACGACGGTGGCCCACCCGCTTGTGGCATACCGTGTATACCGGGCCAAGGCCAAAGGCGCCAAAGTGATCGTCGCGGACCCGCGCAAGATCCACATGGCCGGGATAGCGGACCTTCACATTCGGCACAAGCTGGGTTCCGACGTCGCACTGATCAACGGCATCATGCATGCCATCGTGGCGAACGGATGGCACCGGAAGGACTACATCGACGAACGCACCGAGGGGTTCGACAATCTCGAGAAATTATTGAAGGATTATCCGCCGAAAAAGGTCTCCGAGATCTGCGGAATCTCCCCTGAGGAGATCGTCAAGGTTGCCGAGATGTATGCCACCGCGGAGTGCGCATCGATCCTCTACACCATGGGAATCACCCAGCACACCCACGGCGTGGACAACGTCAAGAGCCTCGCCAATCTGGCCATGCTCACGGGAAACGTGGGGAAATACGCTGCCGGAGTCAATCCTCTGCGCGGTCAGAACAACGTGCAGGGCGCGTGCGACATGGGCGGTCTGCCGAACGTGTATCCGGCCTATCAGGCTGTCACCGACGAAAGCAACCGGAAAAAGTTCGAAGATGCCTGGCAGGCCCAGCTCTCCAGCAAGGTGGGTTACACCATCATGGAGATGATGCACGGCCTCGAAGACGGCTCCCTCAAGGGAATGGTGATCATGGGTGAGAATCCCGTCGGAAGCGACCCCGACTCAACTCACGTCAAGCATGCCCTCGAATCTGCTGAGCTCTTGGTCGTCATGGACATTTTCCTTACGGACACGGCCCAATTGGCTCACGTGGTACTTCCCGGAGCGTCGTTTGCCGAAAAGGACGGCACCTTCTCCAATACCGAGCGGCGAGTTCTCCGCGTGCGCAAGGCTGTGGAACCGGTGGGTGAGGCCCGGCCGGATTGGCAGATCATCTGCGATCTTTCCAACCGCTTCGGACTGCCGATGAACTATGGTTCGCCCAGCGAGATATTTGACGAGATCGCGAAAGTTACCCCGAGTTATGCTGGCCTGGACTACGAACGGCTCGAACAGGGCGGTATTGCCTGGCCGTGCCCGACAAAGGACCACCCGGGAACATCGGTGCTCCACAAGGAGCGGTTCACTCGAGGCAAGGGCCTGTTCCACGCCATCGAATACCGGCCGCCGGCCGAGCTGGTGGACGATGAGTTTCCCATGCAGCTCACCACGGGACGATACTTCCCCCACTACCACACGGGTACCATGACGCGGAACTCGCCGACCCTCCACTCGGAGATGCCCGAAGGACACGTGGAAATCCACCCGGAAGACGCTGCGAAGCTCGGATTGAAGAACCGGGAATTGGCCCGCGTTGTTTCCCGTCGCGGGGAGGTCGTCAGCAAGGTGTTGTTCACCGATCTCGTGGAGCCGGGTACCATTTTCATGAGCTTTCACTTCATGGAGGCCAACGCGAATGTCCTGACCAATCCCGCTCTGGACCCCATCTGCAAGATCCCGGAATATAAGGTCTGCGCAGTGAGGGTCGAAAAGATCGATGGTCCGGCCGTCGCCGTCGGGCAGTGACGAGAAGTTTCCCGGGATAAGATGGTGGGACGGGACTTTCTATGAAAAGGCTTTCCGGGGGAGGCTTTTTTTACGGAAAAGAATCCTGTCGCGGGGGATACCTTGACTAACACAACCAAGAAGAGTCACGCCCGAGACCGGGTAATCGAGCTTGTCCACGTAGGAGAAGCACTCGACCCTTTGGATCTCGAAGCGTTTTACCTGTGGCTTGAGGCTGCATACGAGTCATTAGAGTCTTATCCGGGTCTCCGGCAAGAATTCGACCGGTACTGTCGTGGGGCTCTCGATCCCCTGAGCGTGCGCATCTACGTCGGCCTTCACATCCTGAAGAATGCCGGCATTACTCAGGAACCGTCGTCCAAATCGACTGACATTCCGTGGGCCGAGTCTGCCTTGGGGACCACAGCCCCGGAGTCGAAGACGACGGCTGTCCGGGGTTCCGCGGAAACCCAGCGCAAGAGGTGGTCAGACGCGCTCAGGACCGAGCAGGAAACCACGGCTCTTGACGAACCCCTGCCAATGAACGGGAGACCGCATTGGGAGCAGCAGGCTTCCGAAGCCGAAAGCAGAGTGGGCCCATGGCTGATCGAAAAGGAGCGCCGAGCGATCCCCAGACGTCACCCCTTGTACGAGATCAAGATTTCTGACAGGAAAAACCCTCGCATGGAAGGAATTATCAATAATATCCATGTGAAAGGCCTTCAGGTGGCCGGCGTCATCGTCGCTATGGACGAAGTGAAGACGTTTGTGATTTCGGACAAACCATACCAAGTCCATGAGGAGCTCGAGTTCGCGGCTCAGTGTCGGTGGTCGATGATCAATGAGCTCGGAGATTGCGTCGCTGGGTTCCAGATAACGTCGATTTCAAAACAGGGCGCTTCCGAGCTTGAAAAGCTGCTCGATAGACTCACGGTTCTCGGGCCTTGAGTAGCGGGTAGTCGCGTTCGTGGGGAAGGCTTCTTTTCGCTTGACTCACGAGGCCGCGACTGCTAGCCTCGGCCGGATCATAGGTTTTCGCTGTCGATCAGGATGGGCAACAACGAGCTCATTTCAGGGCTCGAGGGAAAACGGTGCAAATCCGTTGCGGACCCGCCGCTGTAACCGGGGACGAACGCCGCAAGAACCACTGTCGTAGCCGACGGGAAGGGCGGTCAGTAGGACGAACCGGGAGCCAGAAGACCTGCCCATCGATGAACAGTGTCGACTCTCCGCGGATCGGGAGCTCGGCCACAGGGATGAAAAACGGCGTCCCCGGAGAGAATATCTCCGGGGATTTTTGTTGTCGGGTATCCACGTTTCTCTTCCTGGCTTCCACCCGCCGAGCTCTCCGCTCCGACCTTGTTGAACCAGGTCTGTCGTGCCGTGGATTGCCTCGTGACGGAGGCTGTTCGCGGTCCCAAGGTTTGCGTACGTGCCCCGAATCATCCTCATCACCGGCGGTAGCCGGAGCGGAAAGAGCGCCTTTGCTCTCAAGGTGGCCGAGGCGCTGCCCGGGCCTCGGGCCTTCGTGGCCACCTGTCCCGTGACCGATGAGGAGATGCGGGAGCGCATTCGAAGGCATCAGGAGCAACGATCCACACGCGACTGGCACACCGTCGAGGAACCGTTGGACCTGTGCGGAGTCGTCAGGGAATCACCGGGCTTCAGGGTCTTTCTTGTGGATTGCCTGACGCTCTGGATCAACAATCTGCTCTTCCGTTCCGACGAGGAGCACTTGACTGTCACGGAAGACGACATCGAAGAGAAGTGCCGAGAGCTGCTGGCAGCATGCACGCGAACGCAGGCATCGGTGATATTTGTGACCAACGAGGTGGGATCGGGCGTGGTTCCCGAAAACAGGCTTGCACGGCTCTTTCGCGATCTCACGGGACGCTGCAACCAGATCATGGCCGAGGAAGCCGATGAAGTCCATCTCGTGGCCTGTGGAATTCCTATTACTTTGAAGAAAGGACACTCTTGATATGGGCCTTCTTGACGACACGATCGGAAGAATAGTCCCGGTGGACGAAACGTCTCGGCAACGAGCCAAGGATCGACTCGATCAGCTCACGATGCCGCACTGGGCGCTGGGCCGTTTGATGGATCTGGCGCTGGAGCTCGCTGCGATGACCGGATCCACAAGTCCGGTGGTTGACAGGAGAGTGGTCGCGGTGATGGCGGGCGATCACGGAGTCGTCGGGGAGGGGGTCAGCAAGTATCCGCAAGAAGTCACCGTACAGATGATACACAATTTCATTCAGGGTGGGGCCGGTATAAACGCCGTGTCGAGGGTCAGCGGAGCGGAAGTTGTGGTGGTCGACATGGGCGTGGCCTCGGACCTCGGTCCCTTACCCCAGGGCGCTCGCTTCATTGCCAAGCGTGTGGCGCCCGGCGCCCGCAACATGGCAGTCGGTCCTGCCATGAGCAGGGAAGAGGCTGTCAAGTCGGTTGAGGCCGGAATCGCGGTCGCACTGGACCTCGAACCAAATTTCGATCTCTTCGGAACCGGCGATATGGGGATCGGCAACACGACGCCGAGCAGTGCAATCATCGCGGTGATCACCGGTCAGCCGCCCGAGAAAGTTACCGGTCGCGGAACCGGTATCGACGAAGAGCAGTTCCGCCACAAAGTAACCGTGATCGAGAAGGCGCTCCGGATCAATGCGCCCGACCCTGCCGACGCCCTGGACGTGCTGGCAAAGGTGGGAGGATTCGAGATCGGCGGAATTGCCGGGTTCATCCTTGGCGTTGCCTCGAAGCGGAAGCCGGTGGTGATCGACGGGGTGATATCCGCTGCAGGAGCCCTCATCGCGCACGGAATCTGTCCGGATGCGGCAAATTACATGATCGCGGCCCACCGGAGCGTGGAGCAGGGTCACATCGTCGCTCTGCAGCACATGAACAAGCGACCCCTTCTCGATCTTGACCTCAGATTGGGCGAAGGAACGGGCGCTGCGCTGGCAATGACCCTCGTGGAAGCCGCGGTCCGGATCATGACCGAAGTGGCCACCTTCGAGGAGGCATCCGTCTCCACGGCAGACAAGTAGCAGGAGGAGCGGTATGCGGGGGGAGACCTTTTTGAAAAAAGGTCCTCCCCCCGTACCCCCCTTCCAAAAACTTTAATTATATGGGCGACTCCCGTTGGTCGCCGCTCTATGGTTGTCACCCCGAACGTCGGTGACGGTAGGGGCGACCGGCGGTCGCCCCCGCGAGTCCGTTGAACTTGAAACAAGGCACTTGGTTGTTCCTTTTCAAAAATACGGCCACGGATCTTGTCCCCTGAGATTGCTTCCTTTCAAGGCAGGTCGGATGCTTCATTCAGAACATGGCGGCGATATATGGCGTTTGGCGGAGCTCTCCGGCCGACGGGCCGAGGACATTCTTGACTTCTCCGCCAGTATCAACCCGTTGGGCCCGCCTGAATGGTTTCGGCCTCTGGTGAGCTCGCTGCTCTGGTCGGTGATTCACTATCCCGATCCTGCCTGCACAAAGCTGGTTGCCGCCGCGGTCGAACGATACGGCTGCTCGAAAGAGGAAGTGATCGCGGGTAACGGCTCGTCCGAGATCCTGCGGCTGCTTCCGAGAGTCGCGCAAAAGCGTCGGGCCGTGGTGACGGCCCCTTCGTACGGAGACTACGCGGCCTCGGTGGCCGCTGCCGAGATGGAATGCGTCGATTTTCCGCTGCTCGAGTGCGAGGATTTCCGGATTGACCTGTCCAGGCTCGATGCGCAATTGCGCGGGGATGAGATCGTTTTTCTCTGCAACCCCAACAATCCCACGGGACAACTGTTTGCCGGCCGCGAGCTTCGGGAAATCGCCACCAGACATCCCTTGACAATGTTTGTGGTTGATGAAGCCTTCGGAGACTTCGTCGAGGGCATGGATTCCCTCGTGGTCGACCGTCCTGCCAATGTGGCGGTTCTTCTTTCCCTCACGAAGATCTTTGCCATACCGGGTGTGCGCCTGGGACTCGCAATGGCAGACAGGGACATCGCCGATTCCGTACGAGCAATTCAGCCGCCCTGGTCGGTGAATACCATCGCGCAGGCTGTCGGAGAGGCAGCGCTTCGGGACACGGATTTCAGAGAGCGCAGCAGACGATATGTAGCGGAACAGCGCCGGCTCCTTACCTCGGAACTGGGCGCCATGACCGGAATCACCGTGTACCCCGGCAGCGCGAATTTCCTGCTGGTGCGGATCGACCGAAGGGATCTCGACGCCGGGCAATTAGCCGACCGGACGCTCCGCGAAGGCGTGGCGATTCGGGTCTGCGACAACTTCCGCGGACTGGACCGCCGGTTCTTCCGAGTCGCGGTGAAGACGGCCGAAGAGAACGAGAAACTCTGCTCGTCCCTCAGGAATGCCCTGCGGCTCGGGCTCAAGATGCGAGCGCAGCCGAAGAAACCTGCCCTGATGTTTCAAGGGACCGGCTCCAACGCGGGAAAGAGCCTTCTGACGGCCGCCATGGGCCGCATCCTCTTGCAGGACGGATTCCGGGTGGCCCCATTCAAGGCTCAGAACATGTCCTTGAATTCGTACGTCACCCCTGACGGCGGTGAAATGGGCCGGGCACAGGTGGTACAGGCGCAGGCTTGTCGACTCGCGGCCGACGTCCGGATGAACCCGATCCTCCTCAAGCCAAACAGCGATACCGGGAGTCAGGTCATTCTCCTCGGCAAGCCCGTGGCCAATATGGACGTCATGGAATACGTCCGGTACAAATCCGAAGCGTTCGGGGCCGTCAAGGCCGCATACGATTCGTTGGCCGCGGAATTCGACGTCATGGTCATCGAGGGCGCGGGGAGCCCCGGTGAGGTGAATCTCAAACACCACGACATCGTAAACATGCACATGGCTCGCTATGCCCGCGCGGCTGTCCTGCTCGTCGGGGACATAGACCGCGGCGGTGTTTTCGCTTCCTTCGTCGGAACCATGGAGGTCCTCGCGGAATGGGAGCGATCCCTCGTCGCAGGATTCGTGGTGAACCGATTCAGGGGCAAGAAGGATCTTCTGGACGGCGCGCTGGAATACACGAGACGCCATACCGGCCGGCCGGTATTCGGCGTCGTCCCGTACCTCCACCGGCACGGATTGCCTGAAGAGGATTCAGTGAGTTTCAAAGACGGCCTGTTCAGTGACGCGGCTCGCGTATCGGACGACGTCGAAATAGCCGTTGTGGATCTGCCCCACATCTCGAATTTCACCGATTTCGATGCCTTGCGGATCGAGCCTGACGTGCGGGTTCGGGTGGTCCGGACGGCTGCCGACTTCAATCGGCCCGACGCAGTGATTCTCCCGGGGAGCAAGAATACCATCGGCGACCTCCATTACCTCGTGGAAAGCGGCATGGCTTCCGCCCTCGGAAAGCTTGCCGCGGATGGTACGGAACTGATGGGAATATGCGGCGGCTTCCAGATGCTCGGCTCGTCGATCTCCGATCCCCATCACCTCGAATCCGATCACGACACTGTCGCGGGGCTCGGTTTTCTCGACGCGACAACCGTGCTCGCATCGGAGAAGACTCTGACGCGCACGACCGGGATTCATCTGGAATCGGGATTGCCGGTACGCGGTTATGAAATCCATCACGGTCTCAGCGAGTGTCGTGGCGTCGAACCGGTGTTGCGGCAGCCCGACGGCCGATGGGACGGAGCCCGGTCGCCGTATGGATTGGTCTGGGGCACCTATCTCCACGGGATATTCGACGCGGACGAGTTCAGGCGATGGTTCATCGACCGCTTGCGTCGTCGAAAAGGACTCCGGCCTCTTGGGGAAGTTCGTGTCACGTACGATCTGGAGCCCGCGCTCGACCGGTTGGCGGACGCGGTTCGCGACAACCTGGACATGAAGGCAATCTACCGGCTGATGGGACTCGCATGAGCTTGGAACGGCAAGTATTCCTGGCAGTGGCTTTAGATCTCCTCATCGGCGACCCGAGATGGTTTCCGCACCCGGTGAAGCTCATAGGACGACTCGCTTCGAGCCTGGAAGCCCCCGCCCGGCGCATGATCTCCACTACTCGGTTGGCGGGTCTGGTCGTGACGCTTGCGGTCGTGGGCATCACGGCCGTGACCGCCTGGGCACTGCTGTGGCTGTCCAATCGAGTGCACCCCGCGCTGGGGGAATGTGTTTCCGTGTTTCTCCTCTATTCGTGCTTGGCGACCCGAGACATGATACGGCACAGCTCGGACGTGTATCGAGCCCTCGTTTCCGGCTCTCTTGAGGAGGCTCGGCGCAGGGTGGGAATGATCTGCGGTCGTGACACGGATCGTCTGGATGAGTCGGGTGTGGCGAGAGCCGCGGTGGAGAGTGTGGCGGAAAATATGGCCGACGGTGTCACCGCACCGCTCTTCTTCGCCCTCATTGGCGGGCCGGTAGCCATGATGGCCTATAAGGCCGTGAACACCCTTGACTCCACGTTCGGGTACAAGAGCGAACGATACCGCGATTTCGGGTGGCCCGCGGCACGGCTTGACGACTTGGCGAATTTCGTGCCCGCTCGCTTGACAGGCTTTCTCGTTCCCCTCGCCGCGCGCCTCGTGGGCGAGAGAGCGTGGGATTCGCTTCGGATCTTCCTTCGGGACCGGAACCGACATCCGAGTCCCAACGCAGGACAGCCCGAAGCCGCTGTAGCTGGTGCGCTCGGTGTGCAATTGGGAGGGGTGAGCCACTACTTCGGGGAGCCGTCCGAGAAGCCGAGCCTCGGCGACCACCTGGAATCACCGACTGCGGCTCACATCCTCCGTGCCAATGCCTTACTGCTGTTGACATCGGGGCTCTTTCTGGCCCTGATGCTCGGAGTCAGGTGGTTCGTTTTCCAATGATGGGAACTTTGCCAAAGGTCAAAAATTTCGGCAACTTCTAAACAGCGGAGCTTTCGTTGAGTAACACGATCCCTCGACTGGTAATCGCCGGAACCAACAGCGGCGTGGGGAAGACCTCGGTTGCCCTGGCTCTCGTGAGCGCACTGCGACGTCGCGGGCTGCGCGTGCAACCGTTCAAGGTCGGGCCGGATTACCTCGATCCCACGTACCTGTCGGTCGCGGCCGGGAGACCGTGCTACAACCTGGACGGCTGGATGACGGGAAAGGACTATGTGTGCAGTCTCTTCGTCGACAGGGCACGAACTGCCGATATCGCCGTGGTCGAGGGCGTGATGGGTCTCTTTGACGGAAGCGATCCGGTCAGCGGAGAGGGAAGCACCGCTGAGATCGCGGCATGGCTCGACGCGCCGGTGATCCTCGTGGTCAATGTGCATGGAATGGCGCGCAGCGTGGCCGCAGCCGTGAAAGGGTATGCGGAGCTCGATCCCACGGTGAAAATCGTCGGCGTGGTAGCCAACCAGAGCGGTTCCGAACGCCACAGCGCCTGGTTGAACGAATCTCTTGCCGCGTTCGGATTACCCGAGCTCGTCGCCGCGTTTCCCAGGGGTTCGTTTCCCGAGCTTCCGAGGCGTCACTTGGGGCTGGTCACCGCGGACAACGGCATCGTTTCCGATGCTGTCTTGACCTCGATGGCCGATGCGATGGAACAACACGCGAATGTGGATAAGATGGTTTCCATTGCCCGGAGCGCGGCTGACCTGGCGGAATACGGTTGCGCAGAGTTTGATAAGCCTCACGTGAGAATCGTCCGCGTCGGAGTGTCCAAGGACGCCGCATTCCATTTCTATTACCCGGACAATCTCGAAGCGCTGGCACAGGCGGGATGCGAGCTGATCGAGTTTTCCCCCCTGACGGACAGCGCGGCGCCGAACGGGCTCGATGCTCTGTACCTTGGCGGCGGTTATCCGGAGGAACATGCGGAGCAGTTGTCCGCGAATCTCCCCATGCTCGACTCCATCCGGCGCTTCGCGGCATCGGGCAGACCGATCTACGCCGAATGTGGAGGCTTGATGTACCTTGCTCAGGGAATCGAAACCCGAGACGGCCGGCGCTTCGAGCTCGTCGGCTTGCTTCCCCACTGGACGAGAATGCTCGATCGGCTGAGGTCCCTCGGATATGTGGAAGTCACTCTCTTGCAAGATTCGCTGTTCGGCCGTCGAGGCACGAGCCTTAGAGGTCACGAATTTCATTATTCCGAGCTCGTGGATGATCCTGCGGCAAGCGGACTATGGACCGCGGCATATCTCAAATCGCACAGGCGCGCGCTGTCGCCCGAACCCGAGGGGTTTCAGCGCGGCCGCGTGCTGGCGAGCTACGTGCACACTCATTTCGCATCCAGACCCGGAGCCGCGGAACACTTTGTTTCAGTGTGCAGGGCCGTTTGACCACAAGGGATGAAACTCCATGAACGAAGACCCGACCACATTGGACTCCACCCGGAAGCCAATGGTGTACGATCTCTATGAACACCCGATGAGTGGCGAAGCAATCGAAGCCAAGTCCTTGGAGACGATTGACCGAGAGGTGGCGCCTCACGGCTTTTCCGGCGACCAGTGGCAGGTGGTGCGCCGAATGATTCACACGACGGCTGATTTCGAGCTTCTCAGGCTGGCGCGCTTCTCTCCGGACGCGATTGAATCCGGGATTGCCGCGCTCCGATCGGGCAGGTCGATCTTCGTGGATTCCAACATGATCCGGGCCGGTCTCTCCCTCGCGCGGCTGAGACAGGTTTGGTCCGGCTACGGCCCGGAGCACGTGACGTGCCACGTTGCCGATCCCGACGTGGTTGCTCAGGCCCGCGACAGCGGGCTTCCCCGTTCGCTTTTTGCAGTGCGGAAGGCGAAGGGCTCTCTCCATGGATCCATAGCAGTCTTCGGCAACGCGCCCGTCGCTTTGCTGGAACTGAACCGCATGATCATGGAAGAAGGGATCAAGCCCGCGCTCGTTATCGCCATGCCGGTGGGATTCGTACACGTTGTGGAGAGCAAGGACGAGCTCATGTCCCTGAACGTGCCGCATATCGCTGTCGCGGGGCGTCGCGGGGGGAGCCCCCTCGCGGTGAGCGGAGTCCATGCCCTTTGCTCGCTGGCGGTTTGACAAGGCACCGGGGAGGGACTTTTTGCAAAAAGTCCCTCCCCGGCCCCCTCTTCAAAAACTCTAAACATCTTGGCGGCTCCCGCTGGTCGCCGCCGGAGATCTCGTCCAGCACATTCTTTCCCTAGAAGGAGCCGGAACAGTGGCGGATTCGAAGGACAAGGCAATTATTCTCCTGGGTCACGGCAGTCGCGTTCCCGAAGCAGGGAAACATATGGAGCGGGTGGCCGCGGGACTCAAGGAAAGATATGGGTATCACATCGTCGAGATCTGCTACATGTCCAGGCTTGGACCCCATTTCCCCGAGATCTTCGAGAAGTGCGTGGCCCTCGGCGCCACGGACGTCACGGTGATTCCCTACTTTCTCCACGACGGATTGCACCTTGTCCTGGACATTCCCGAAATGATGCAGGAAATCGCTGCCGAATATCCGCAGGTCAAGCTGGTTCTCGGGAAGAACCTCGGATTTGACGACGTGCTCATCGATCTCGTCGAGCGACGGATCATTGATTCCCTGGCAATGTGCGACGTGAGGGAATTGCAGCTTCCGCCGAAACACCGGTACCCTGTTCCGCCAGGGCAGTGTGTATTTGTCCCCATGAAACCCGAAGACGCTGCCAGGTTCCTGGAAGAGGATCTGGACGACTCATCCGGAGAAGGTGAAAATGAAGAAATATACTGTCGTTATCCCCTTCTGCACGGCTTTGGCTGCCAGTGCGCTCGTCGTTGAGCCCGCTCACGCCATGCACATAGCAGAGGGGATACTGCCCGTGCAGTGGGCCCTTCTGTGGGCCGCGCTCAGCATTCCTTTCCTGGCCTGGGGGTTGAGAAATCTCCGGATTCGGAGCGAGCAGGAGCCCCAGTTCAAGGCCTTGGTCGGTCTGGTGGGCGCGGCGGTATTCGTGATTTCCTGCATGCCCATTCCGGTCCCCACCGCGGGTACGTGCTCGCACCCCTGCGGCACCGGCATGGCCGCGATTTTCATCGGACCGACCCTCGGTACGGTCGTGGCAAGCGTGGCTCTCGTATTGCAGGCGCTGTTCCTGGCTCACGGCGGTCTCACCACCCTCGGGGCGAATGTTTTTGCCATGGGCGTGGTCGGATCGTTCGCGGGGTATGGCGCATTCCGTCTGGCCCAGCTTCTGGGAGCTCCATGGATAGTGGCCGCCTTTCTGGCCGGTCTGCTCGGGGATTGGGCCACGTACACGGCCACCTCGTTTACCCTTGCCACGGCCCTCCATGGGGACGCCTCGATGTGGACCATGTTCGTGACGATCCTCATTGCCTTTGTACCTACGCAGGCGCCGCTGGGAATTCTCGAGGGATTCATCTGCGCCGGAGCCTACAGCTTCGTGAAGTCGCGGCGTCCGGAGTTTCTCGGTGTTCCGGCAAAGGGAGGAGCGCTATGAAGAGGATTGTTCTGGTGGCTTTGACCGCAATAGTGGTCACTCTCGTCGCTTTCGCGGGGCAGATGGAAGTGTACGCGGATTGGCCCGGAGTTGACGAAGCGGTTGTCAAGAAGTTCGCGGAACAGGCCGGGCGTCCGCCCAGAGACCCGTACATCAACACCGCACAGGGAGACCTGCTCCTGTTCTGCTTCCTGTGCGCGGGCACGGTGGGAGGATTCATCGCGGGGTACTATTTTCGCGCACTCTTTCCGCCTAAAACAAAAGGCGAGAATCGCGCCGTGGCATCGCCCGTCTAGGGCTCCATTTCCCAGATGCGGTCACGGATTTCTTGAGGAAGACCCCGGGTGAGCCTCGGTCTGAGGCCGCACCCCTGCCCTGGTGGGACAGGCAAGATACCTGTCCCAATGCGAATTGCCATTATTCGTCTCCGACGCACTTCCTGATAACGGCGGCCAACTCCTCGACCGCTTGTTCCAAATCGTCATTGACGACTTGGCGCTGGAACCGCTTTCCCTGTTCGATCTCTCCCACGGCATTCAGGAGCCGCGTACGGATAGCCTCCTCGGAATCGGTGTTTCTAAGTCGCAGGCGCTGTTCGAGAACATCCAGATTGGGCACGTTGATGAATATGCCCACGGCATTTTCAAGCTTGCCGAACACATCCCCTGCGCCTTGTACGTCAATATCAAGAATCATGCTGCGGCCGGTTTCAAGCGCTTGCTCAATAGGATACGACGGCGTTCCGTACCGGTTGCCGTGAACTTCCTTCCATTCGAGAAACTCCCCCCGATCGATCATGCCTTGGAACGTCCGGCCCGCGATGAAATGATAGTGCACGCCGTCCTGCTCCAGTTCCCGCGGAGGTCGGGTGGTGCAAGAGATGGAATAGAGCAGATCCGGAAACATGCTGCGGATCCTGGCTATCAGGGTGGATTTTCCCGCACCTGAGGGCGCAGAGATGACAAAGAGCGTCCCCTTCTTCATGGTTCTCTCCTAACGATCGGACGCGGCCGGGAGCCTTGTTCCCGAAGGCCCCTCCGGGATTCGACTCAGGAATGAATGACACGGAACAGCGTGGTGGGTCAATCAGGTTTGAGGTATAATACGACTGCCCGGTCAAAGAAGTGACACGGGGTGAAGCCGATCCCGGCAGATCTCCTCTGCTACGGGCCGCGCTGCCTGACTTCGCTTCGGAGACCTGCGGGGATCGGAAGTGAACTGGGCTCTTCGTGCTACTCGCATGACAGCGCATTGGTATGATGCGCTTGGTGAGCTGAAACCCCCGATTGCGGGGCTGAATTAAGGATCGACATGGTACGAAAAACGTTTTGCGTGATTTTGCTCGTCCTGAGCCTTGCTGCGCTCATCTACGGAGAATTCTTCCGGAAGATCCTCGTGTACGATAATCTCGAGAAATTCGACAAGCTCAAGAACGTCGGAATAACGATCAAGATTCCCGGTTATGACCAGAGCAAGGGCAGTCTCGCTGCCCAGTCGCAGTGGTTCACCGAGCCGGAAGTTGTGAATGCCATGACCTTCGATGGCATCGGTAGATATAAGGACGGGCGGCTCATTTCAAAATATCCGGACCTTAAAATGCTCAAGGGGCGCCGTCCGTGTCCCACGTGAATTTGAAACCCCCGCGGTCTGCGGTGGACGGAAGTTGGCTCGATGACTTCTAGATCGGACGAGACCATTCTCTCGTGACGCGCCTTGAAGTTCGCGGAAGCCTTCGTTTAGCATGATAGCAGCCGAAATCAATGAATCACCGGAGAGGGCGCTGAGATTTGATAGGCAAATTTCCTGTGGGACCTCCGCGTTCTCTGAAGTGCACGGTTTCCTGTAAAGAAACCCGCAATTTTCAACGCTGGTCATATACGTGTTTGCGTTACCAGCCCGTGAATAGACCGGTGTGGCGCTTCGTTCCAGTCCCCCGTGCCTGAACGGGCGTGAGAGAGGAAAGTTTGGAAAAGATCAGACTGAAGGTGCAGCTCGGCCTGGCCGTTTTCTTTAATCTCGGGCTCTTCCAGTGGCACTTCCTGTGCTTTCCCGTGCTGAATTGCCATTCATGCCCAATTTCCATTTTCGCCTGTCCCCTCGGTGTAATAGGGCAATGTGCGGGCGCGGGCCTGATTCCACTCAGTGTCATCGGTATTATCGGCCTGTTGGGTCTGACAACGGGACGGCTTCTGTGCGGGTGGGCCTGCCCCTTCGGGTTCGTGCAGGAGCTCTTGTACAAGGTGCCGTACGTCAAGTTCCGCATACCGGCCTGGACGAGGTTCGTGAAATACGGCGTCTTCGCAGGGCTCGTGGTCGCGGTCCCGATCGTCTTCTCCACGGAGTTCCCGCTCTACTTCTGCCGCCTTTGTCCTGTGGCTACCATTGAATCGGCAATACCATGGGCCGTCATCAAGGGTTCGACGGACGTCACGTCACTCTCCATCCGCGTCACGATTCTCATAGCGCTCATCATCCTCGCCATGGGGCACCGTCGCTTCTTCTGTA
>Ga0172371_10002548_pt1 | contig 28850 bp, 23 predicted proteins | sample Lak12m_FD_114543 | JGI IMG/M metagenome (GOLD analysis project Ga0172371, IMG submission 114543) | Freshwater microbial communities from Kabuno Bay, South-Kivu, Congo - kab_022012_12m | ecosystem: Environmental > Aquatic > Freshwater > Lake | place: Democratic Republic of the Congo: South-Kivu...
AGGTGCAGGAGTTCAAGAAGATCCGCCATTACGTGACGGTCACGGCGAAGAGGGAAGAGGTTCCCAGCACCGCCTACGTGGGGTTGAAACGCAACGAAGAGTACCTGGCGGTGGAGGTACGCGGGCTGTACTACACAGGCGGCCCCGTCAAAAACGGCCGGGTGCGATGGAAAGCCACCCTGGTGCCGGTAGTCAACAACGTGAAAGGCCTCGAGGGATTCTTCTTCGGCAACGAGGACGAAAAAACGCTGTTCCTGGAATCCGGCGAATCCGTGCTGGACGGACAGGGCAAATTGAAACTGACCATTCCCCTCGATTCCAGACAGCTCACCGGAATCAGCGGAGTGGAGATCTCAGCAACTGTCCTGGACATTGACGGAGAGCCCGCCACCGATGTCCAAACCTACAACCCGAGGCCTCGGTACCTGGTAGGCGTGAGCGGGCATCCCCGCCAGGTTCAGACCGGCTATGCCGCTCCGCTCAAGGTAATCGTGGTGGACGGCGAGGGCCGCAAGGTTCAGGCCGGCAGCGTTTCCGCCGCCATACTCCATAAGGAATACTTTGACATCCAGAAACGCGACGATAACGGCAACATGAGCTACGCGTGGGAAGAGGGATGGAAAAAAATGCTCTCATCCCAGCAGTTGGTCCAGAACGGAGAAGCTGTCTTTCAGATGGAATTCAACGAAGGTGGGGATTATCTCATAGCCTTTACTTACGAGGAAAAGGGGCAGCGATTCACGTCTCAGACCATCTTTACGGTGGGGTGGGAGGAATACTCCAGGTGGCTCAACTCTGAGAGGGATAAGAGCGAAGCTGCCAGGAATCAAATTCTGCTCTCTATGAGCAAAAAAGAATACGCCGTTGGGGACAAGGTCAGGGTCGAGTTCAGCTTCCCCAGGCCGGTCCAAAAGTGCCTGGTGACCGTGGAACGTGGACAGGTTCTTGAGGCAAAGGTCTTGGACCTCAAGGCTGCGTTGGGTACCTTTGAGTTCACGGTCAAAGAAGAACACCTGCCCAATGTTTTCGTCTCTGTTCTCGCGACCACTTCCAGGGCAGGTTTCCCCGTCTACGCGAGCCAGGCCGACAGCGATCTCCCCACTGTTTATTTCGGGTACTCGGACGTCTCTGTTCGGAGCGAGGTCCAGAAGCTGAAGCTGGACATCCAACCCGGAACAGCGGAACTGAAAGGCAGGCCCGCGGAGCAGAAGAGTCTGTCGTTCAGGGTGACCGATCAACGCGGGAAGGGCGTGGTCGCGGAGATGGCGATATGCGTGGTGGACGAGGCCATACTGGCACTGACGCGCTACAGGACGCCGGATCTCTCTTCCTTGACCCGCTTCAACTTGCCGCTTTCGGTCTTTTCCGGGGATCTGCGCCTGGATCTGGTGAGTCAGGATCTCTTTAAGATGTTCTCAACGAAACCTCTTACCGGAGGAGGAATGGGCATCGGTGAGGTCAACCCCAGTTTGCGCAAGGAATTCCGCCCTGTGGCCTACTTCAATCCCTCGGTGGTAACCGATCAAGAGGGCCGCGCCACCGTGGAATTTAAGCTTCCCGACACCACTACGGCTTATCGGGTATTCGCGGTGGTATGTGACAAGGGCTCGGGATTTGTTTCCGGCCAGCGGAACATGGTGGTCACCAAGGAATTTTTCATAGAGCCGTCCTTGCCGCGATTTTTCTGTCCCGGCGACAAGGCTGTCTTCCCTGTGATTCTTAACAACAAGACCGCCGGAAAAGGGGTAGCCACGATCTCGGCAAAGGGCTCGAAGGAAGTCAAGCTAAGCCTTCTGGAATCTTCGGCTCGCCTTGAGCCCTGGTCCACGGCAGTTCTCAAAGCTCGAACGGAAATCACGGGAGGAATGGAAAAAGGCGCGTTCCAATTCCTGGGCAAGTTCGACGGGGACGCCGGGAAGTTCGAAGACGGAATCGAACTCGCCGTCCCGATACACTCCCGGTTCTTGCCCGTGACGCGTGTCAAGATCGGCGATTTCACGGAGAAAGCCACAATAGAAGTACTGCTTCCACAAGAACTCAGGAACCTCAACCCAAAAGACATAAACGACGACGACTTCAAGGCCCACCTGGTGCTGAGCACCACACCGTGGTTGAGAATCGCGCCGGGCCTCAGATACCTTCTCAACTATCCTTTCGGGTGCGTAGAACAGACCAGTTCGGGCGTTATACCCCTGGCGGCCTTGAGAGGACTGATCAAGTCCGGCACCCTCCCCGGCATCACTATTGAACAAGTGGACAAGTTCCTCAAGGGTGGCGTGGACAGGCTGCTCTCCATGCAAGGACAGTCGGGCGGATTCGCGTACTGGCCCGGCCAACTGGACACTTCATGGTGGGGATCCATGTATGCGGTCTTTGCTCTGTCGCTTGCCAAGGAGGCCGGATTCGAGGTTCCTGAAGACCGAATGAACAAGGCTCTTAGCTTCCTCAGAGACGGTCTGTTCGGGAAAGAGGGGACCGACCCGTACCACGGCCAACGCTGGACGCAGGAGATTGCTCTGTTCAACCTCTCCAGGGCCGGGATGTTAACCGCCCAGGAGTTGGATCCCTTTTTTAAGAACTACAACGTGATGAGTCAGCATTCCAGGGCCCTCCTGCTGCTCGCGGCAAAGAAGGCCAATTACCTGCCGCAGCCGAAGCTCGCAGAAATGGCCGACCATCTCGACCCCAAGATTCATCCCGGGAAGATTGACTATCAGAACTCGTCGTTCCGTGAAATAGCGGTCTGCCTCATGGCAGTCCTCGAGACGGAAGGGGCGCACCAGAAGGCCGACACCTGGGCAGGTGAGTTGATCCGGGGTCTCAAGCCCGACGGCATCTGGAATTCGACTGCGGATACCGGTTGGTGCCTTTATGCCCTCAGCAGGTATTACCGGACCAAGAAGCCGGCCGAGTCCGCCAAGACGGTAATCAAAGTGCACATTCCCGGAGAACAGCCGGCCGAGGTAACGGTGACCGACGCCAGCGCGTCCATGAGCATTGACCCTCGCAAGCTCTTGGACAAAGGACATATAGTCCTGGAATCCCATGCAAAAACCCTCATCAATTACACCTTGAACGTAACCTATCCGGACCTGACCGGCGATCCGGCAAAGCTCGGCAAGGGGTTCGGCCTCCGAAAGAAGATCGAAAACCTCAACGGCAAGGAAGAAATCCGGGTGGGAGATGTTGTACGGGTAACTTTGGATGTAAGGCTATACGATCCCACGAGCCGTTACGTGAGCGGAGCATTCGAATACATTGCTCTCGAGGACCCTGTCCCGGCGGGCCTGGTCCCGATTAACTCCGAGTTGAAGACCGAAGGGGCAACCAAAGAAGAAACAGGTCAGGCACAGAAAGCCGACGATGACTCCTCCAATGACTTCACGCCCTCCTTTTTTGAGTTCCGTAACGATGGGGTGAGGGTCTTCAAGAATAAGGTATGGGCTGGATCCTATCGGTATTCGTACCTTGCCAGGGCGGTTGCTGAAGGCGATTTCTGGATGCGAGGCTCCAGGATATCCCTGATGTACGACCCTGAAGTGTACGGCAAAACAGCGGGAACGATGTTCAAGGTCCTTCCTGCAGGGAAATAGCAAGAGACTGATGATTCTCATGCACCGCTGTGGCTGCTGGGTCATGGAGGTTCGCCGAACGAAAAGCACGACGTCCCTCATGGGATTCAGTCCGTTCCACCGCTCTTGACACCGGCCCTGGAGTGCAGACATATATACGTAAGGACGGTTGATACCGATTCGCCGTCTGAGAGTCAGTACTGCAGGCAGCTATCCCGGGCAGATCTCCGGTGCGAGGGAGATTTCCCAGGGCGGTCACTCTGAATCGGTGCTCCGGTTCATTGTTGGACGGCGAATCGGCGTGAGGGCCAAGGATATGGCAATAAGAGATATTGTAGTACTACCGCACAAGGCATTGACGAGCAAGGCCGCAGCAATAGACAGGATAGACGATCGAATCCGAAAGTTGGCCCTGGATATGGCCGAAACCATGTACCAGGCTCCAGGACTCGGGCTCGCAGCAAACCAGGTTGGAGTATTGCTCAGACTCATAGTCGTGGACGCAGTCTATCCATACGCTGAACCTGTGGAGCGAAAGAAAAATCCTGTTTTCGTGCTCAACCCCAAGATCTGCGTGAGCGAAGGCGAGTCGGTTCGCGAAGAAGGATGCCTCAGCGTCCCTGAATTCGGCGTGGAGATAAAGAGGGCGGAACGGGTTCTGGTGGAAGGGCTGGACCTTGAGGGTAAGCCTCTGACGATAGAAGCGGAAGACATACTTGCCAGGGTTCTGCAACACGAGATAGAGCATCTGGAAGGAAAGACCATTCTGGACCACGCGTCTGCACTCAAACGAGGCATATACAACAGACGGCTCAGGAAGAAGTCCAGGAGGGAGCGTTGACCCTCCGGGTGGTCTTCATGGGCACCCCCGAGTTCGCTGTACCGACTTTGAAGGCGCTTCACGCGAATTTCAAGGTCATTGGGGTGGTCACGCAACCGGACAGGCCCAGGGGACGGGGCCTCAAATCCGTTGCCACCGAGGTGAAGAAAGCGGCCGTGGAGTTGTGTCTTCCGGTGATCGAACCGGAAAGGCCGGGTTCCCCGGAGACCCAGGCTCTGCTCGAGGAATGGGCTCCCGATGTGATCGTGGTGGCAGCGTACGGCAAGATACTTCCCGAAGCTGTGCTGAAGCTTCCACCCTTGGGCTGCATCAATCTGCACGGATCCATTCTTCCGAGGCACAGAGGGGCTTCTCCAATTTCGGCCGCCATCCTGGCCGGCGACACGATCACCGGGGTCACGACAATGCTCATGGACAGGGGGACGGATACGGGTCAGATCCTCATGACCAGCGAGATTCCCCTGAGCGAAGATGAGACAGCGGGGACCCTGCACGATAAGCTAATGGAACCTGGCGCTGATTTGGTGGTCGAAACGCTGAAAAGGCTTCGAGAGGGCTCGATTGTTCCCAGGCCCCAGGATGATTCCAAGGCGACTATCTGTAAGCCTCTCTCAAGGGAAGACGGACAGCTTGACTGGGCACTGGACGCGGAACACCTCAGCCGCCTGGTCAGAGCGTATAATCCTGCTCCAGGAGCCTTCTTCGACCTTTCAGGGCAGCGCGTTAAGGTATGGGAAGCTCGAAGCGAGGAAGGACATGGAGAACCCGGACGCATAACCGAGATCATGTCCGACGGAACCGCGGTGGGAACGGGCAAAGGGCTTCTGGTGCTGGGGCAGGTCCAGGCCCCAGCAAAGAAACGTATCAGTGGAGCGGACTTCGTCAGGGGCAGGAGGCTGAAGAAAGGTGACTTCCTCCGGTGAACCTCCCAGCCTCGAACATTGATTAAAGAAAACGGAGTTAGAGAATGAATCAGTTAAAGACCGCAATCCTGCTGGCAGCACTCGGTGGCCTGCTGGTGGTCATCGGCGGCGCCATGGGCGGCAAGACCGGGGCCACCATTGCCCTTGTCATTGCAGTTGTGATGAACTTCGGGAGCTACTGGTTCAGCGACAGGATCGTCCTGGCGATGTACCACGCACAGGAGGTCACCGAAGCCGAGGCTCCCGACCTGTATGGTGTGGTCCGGAATTTGGCGGATAGGGCCGGTATCCCTATGCCCAAGGTTTACATCATCCCTGACGAATCTCCCAACGCGTTCGCAACGGGCCGCAACCCGTCACACGCGGCTGTGGCGGTTACGCACGGGATAATGAGACTGCTCACGTGGGAAGAGCTGGCCGGCGTCATCGGCCACGAACTCGGCCACGTCAAGAACAGGGACATCCTGATACAATCGGTAGCTGCGACCATAGGAACTGCAATAACCTACATCGCGCAGTTCGGGTTCTTCTTCGGCGGCCGCAGCGACGACGAAGAGGGCGGCGGCGGTTCACTAATAGGCTCGATCCTGATGATGATTCTCGCCCCACTTGCCGCGGGGGTCATCCAGATGGCGATCTCGAGGTCCAGGGAATACATTGCCGACGCCACAGGAGCAGAAATATGCGGCCACCCCATGTGGCTTGCACAGGCATTGGACAAACTGAGGCGGGGATCGGAAGCCATACCCATGCACGCGGATCAGGCTACGGCCCACATGTTCATAGTGAGCCCGCTCTTCGGAGGGGGCCTCGCAGGCCTCTTTTCCACCCACCCCCCCATCGAGGAACGGATCGCCCGACTCCAGCAGATGGCCGGGTACTAGGAGTCGGTTTCACAAGCAGCCCCCCGTCTGAGAAGCGATTCACTGCCGGGCAGGCGGGCAGTGGCACCCGCTTACAGCAGTTGCCGAAGATTCTGACCGATTTTGATGTCCGAAAGGGATAGTGATTTCGGCCCAAGTTTCGGTGGGGCGGGCATCCTGCCTGCCGAGGAATGGCGGGCAAGATGCCCGCCCCACCAGAGCACAGCCATTATAGGACATCATCTTTGGCAATCACGATAGAGAGTCTCGTGCGGGACGAAATTGCCTCAGAGCCGAAAGTGGTTTCTTCGACTGCCGGACAAGAAATCCTGCAAGCATATAATATTTGAACACCAATGAGGGCATGATTTGGCCGGGGCAGCTAAGGCATCCGTTTCAAGAGAGATCGCTCTGGAAGTGCTCCAGGCGGTCGAAAAGGGCCTCTTTGCAGAGCAGGCGCTGGGGCTGAGACTCGAGGAACGCACACCTTCCAGGGAGGACCGTAGACTCGCCACCGAACTCGTGTACGGCGTCTTGCGCTGGCGTTCTCGACTGGACGCCATCATCAGCCGATGCCTGGTAAGACCCGACAATAAGCTCGATCCAAAATTGAGGGACATTCTTAGAATCGGGTTGTATCAGCTTCTCTTTCTGGACCGCATCCCGGCCCCCGCGGCAGTGGATCAGGCGGTGGTTCAGGCCAAGAGCTGCCTCAAAGGGAAGGCGCCCTCCCTGGTGAACGCGACTCTGAGGCGCATCATCCGAGAGAAGGACAATCTGAATCCTTCTCCGGGGCCTGGACCCCAGGAGCTCGCTAGCTACTATTCTCATCCTCTGTGGCTGGTCAAGCGTTGGCTCGGCGAACTCGGCTACGACACCACCATAAGAGTCCTAGCCATGAACAACTCCCGGGCCTCGCTGGTGGTCCGGGTCAACAGGATAAGGACAACACCGGAAGAGCTTCTATCGCTGATGGCTGGAAGGGGGATCGAGGCTCATCCGGTTAACCCACAGCCTGACGCGCTCCGGATCCGGTCGGGAGGCCGGGCGGTCGGTTTGCTCCCCGGATTTAGAGAAGGCCTCTTTTCGGTCCAGGATGGCGCTTCCCAGCTTGTGGCTCCACTGCTGGCACCTCGGCCGGGAGAACGAATCCTCGACGCATGTGCGGCCCCAGGGGGCAAGACCGCGCATATTGCGGCCCTGACGGGGAATGATCTAGAACTTGTTGCCACGGATTCCAGCGAGACCCGGCTCCGGGAAATGGAACGCAATCTTGAGCGCTTGGGCGTCACGTGCGTCACTACGGTGCCAGGGGACGTGACGAACCTTGAATTCATCCGTAGCATGGGGACGTTTGACCGCATCCTCCTGGACGCGGCCTGCTCCAATCTGGGCGTGCTCCGGCACAATCCCGAGGCCCGGTATCGGATTCAACGGAGGGACCCTGCGTCATTTGCCGCGGTTCAGTTGCGGATGCTCGAAGCGGTCGCGAGCGCGCTGAGGCCCGGCGGCCTGCTGGTGTATTCCGTGTGTACGGTCACCCGTGAGGAAACCACAGAGGTGGTGAGTAATTTCGTTAAGAATAATAGCACGTTCAGACTGATCCCTATAAAGGAAACGGAAGTGTGGCGGCCGGATCTTCTGGACGCTTCCGGTTGCCTGCGGACATTTCCGTCACCGGAGGGGGAGAGTTTGGACGGTTTTTTCGGGGCGCGGCTGCGCGGCCTCTCTGACTGGTTGGCCGATTACTCCTTGTAAAACATAGAGATAGTTATTTACTATAGATTTGAGTTGAAAAAAATCAAAAGATTGGTTGAAAAAAACTTGACAACAGGTCAATAAAATGATCTTTTTGTCGCCAGCGACAAACCAAACCTAATCCTTCCTTTGGCCCGTTCACGGAACGGGCTTTTTTTTGCCTACTTCACACTGCCGACCCCAAGTTCCACGGTGTTCCTCATACCGTTTCGCTTTCAAAAAGGTGGCTACATCACCTCGGCGGGGTACGTCCGGAGCGAAGTCAGGTCCTCCGTTCGGAGCGCGGGAGGTGCTCCACCGGCCTCACCGGCTCGAAAGCGCACTGATATGAGTTCCAAAACCTATAACGCTGCGGGACTGACTCTTCTGAAGTGGGCCACGAAGAATCGTGCGGCAAGGCCGTTGATGAAGCCTGTCGCGGCGGCGGCCAGGATCATGAGGGGTATTATGAGAAAAATGGCCTCGTTGCGAATGATTATCAGGTAGGCAAGCGCTAGTTGGGTGAGGTTGTGCACTACCGCACCTATGATGCTGATTCCGATTTCGGAGAATATTCGCGAACAGTACCGATGCACCAATCCCATGGCTAGCATTGAGGCTACCCCTCCCGCCAGAGAAAGCAGAAACGCCGGCGATCCGAAAAGTCCCGTGACCAGCGACCCGAGGAGGATGCGGCCCAGGGTAAGGAGAAATGCGTCCTTGAAGCCGAACAGGTAGAGGGTGGCCAGCCCGACTATGTTGGCAAAGCCGAACCGAAACCATACCACGGTCACCGGCAAGAGCGACTCCGCAGTGTGTATGACCACGGCTAGAGCGAGCAACAGAGCCAGCCGGGTCAGTTTACCTATTCTTTCGGTCATCGGCTCACCGCGTCGAGGCCGTCGGCCCTCTCTTTACCGACCCTGACAACCACCTCGTTGGGAAGACAGACGATTACGCCACCCTCTTTGCCCACGTCCCCCATCATGATGCAAGTCTTGTTGGGACAGGGCGATGATACAATACGCGCCCTGCCTTCCTGGATGCGGATGGTTGTTTTGCCCAGCGGCCCCGATGCCTCGAAGGTTCGGTCCTGGTTTACGGACAACCTGGCCAACGGTCTGTCTCCTGAGAGGATCTCCACCTCGGTGCCACCGAGGCCGAGCAGGCCCGGCAACAGGTAGAACATCGCCGCTGCCAGGGCCGAGAGCGTCACGACCAGGACCACGTCCGCGATGGTCAGTGTTGTTGCTTTCATTGAGGATTGCGTCTAGAATTATTCATTATAGGACCATTTTGCGGCGGCGGTCTTATTTTCCGTTCTATACCCCAAGAGGTCGGAGGATATCAGTACGATTTCTCAATACGAAAAGGGAATTCTTTATTTTTCTTGCATCATCCCGGGATTCGTTATAATTGTGGTCTTGGCAACCCGTTTGTCCACGAACCTTTCTTAGGCGGTCAAGAATGAAATGCCCATCCTGTGGCGCCATTGACGATAAAGTCATAGATTCCCGCCTCGGCAAGGATAACTCCGTGATAAGACGTCGTCGTGAGTGCCTCGGCTGCAAGAAAAGGTTCACGACGTATGAGAGGATAGAAGAAATCCTGCCTTTCGTCATCAAGAAAGACGGCCGCCGGGAGACCTTCGATCGAAGAAAAATAGTGGAAGGCATGCGCCGCGCCTGCGAAAAAAGACCCATAAGCATAGACAGGATTGAAGCGGTAGCCGACGCCATCGAACAGGAACTTCTGGAGAGACCGGAAAAAGAGGTTAGCGTGGCCTATATCGGTGAAAGGGTCATGGAAGAATTGCAACACATGGACGATGTGGCCTATGTTAGATTCGCGTCGGTCTATCGTTCATTCAGAGATATTGACGAATTCATGAGGGAAATAAAGGAATTGTATGAACTCAAAGAGGCACGGGAGCAACGCCGTCCTCAAGGCGGAGCCCCTGACGACAGCCAGGAAATACAGGATTCCCCCTGAAGCGGAACGATTTATGAGCGTCGCGCTCAAGCTGGCCAGGAGGGCCCTGGGAAGGACGTCCCCCAATCCGGCGGTGGGCGCTGTGCTGGTAAAGAACGGCCGAGTGGTGGGTGAAGGGTACCACCGAGCCGCAGGGGAACCCCACGCTGAAGTGGAGGCCATCAGAGCAGCCGGCTCGGACGCCAAGGACGCTGAACTGTTCGTAACCCTGGAACCGTGCAATCACCACGGGCGAACCCCTCCCTGTACCGAAGCCATACTGGAAGCCGGAATTAAAAGAGTTTGGTACGGTATGGACGATCCCAATCCCGGGGTGAGAGGAGGAGGCGCCAAGACCCTGCTGGACGCGGGCGTCCAGGTGGTGGGCCATGTGGCCGAAAAACGCTGCCGAAGAACAAACGAGGTCTACGTGACCAACGTGACCCAGCGACGACCCTTTGTGTTCCTCAAGCTCGCCATGAGCCTTGATGGTCGCATAGCCACCAGGACCGGCCATTCTCAGTGGATAACTTCCGACGAATCCCGACGGAAGGTTCACCGCCTGAGAGACAGGGTATCGGCCATCATGGTAGGCGTCAACACCGTCTTGGCCGATAATCCTTTGCTGACCACGCGGCTGCCGGAGAGAATCGGACGAGACCCGATCCGCATCGTGGCGGACTCGCGACTGCGAACCCCGCCGGATGCCGCGATTTTCAACCCGCGGTCTTCCGCGAGCGTCATCGTGGCTACCACAAAGGAGCCGCCTAATGAGCGAAAGGCCGCACTTGAGAAACGTGGGGCAAAGGTAATCCGGACCGCAGGAACTGATCGGGTGGATCTTGTGGACTTGCTGTCGAATCTGTTCAGGATCGGCGTCACTTCGCTGCTTATAGAGGGCGGAGCGGAACTGGCATGGAGCGCACTGGAGTACCACTTGGTGGACAGATGCCTTTTTTTCTACGCGCCGATAATCATCGGGGGAGCTTCAGCCCCCACCGGGATTGCCGGAAAAGGAATCAACAGGCTCGATGAGGCTCCACGGCTCGTTGACGTCAAGTCCTTTCGGCTCGGACCGGACATACTACTGGACGGAAGGGTCCTCTATCCTGGAAAGGACTGACCGAAATCTCACATGATTCTTCAAATAAATCCTGTTCATCCGCAGCCCAGGTATATTGCCAGGATTGTGGAGATACTCCGGTCCGACGGGGTCATAATCTATCCCACTGACACGGTTTACGGCCTCGGTTGCGACATCCAGAGCCGCAAGGCGCTGGATCGGGTTCGCAGGATCAAGAAGATGGACAACAAGAGGCCGCTTTCTTTCGTCTTTTCTGACCTGAAGACCATTTCCCACTACGCGCAGGTGAGCGACCATTCTTACAAGATTTTGCGCCGCTACCTCCCCGGGCCGTATACCTTCGTGCTGAAGGCCACCAGGCTGGTACCCAGGATTGTGCTTACAAAACGCAACGAGGTGGGGATACGCATCCCGGACAATCGCATTTGTCAGGCCCTTCTCGCGGAATTGGGCAATCCCATACTCAGCTCTTCGGTGAGAATGCCCGACGACCAACTCCTGGACGACCCCAGGGTAATAGACAGCATGTACAAGGGGATGGTGGATCTGGTGGTTGACGGCGGAGTCTTCTTGCCGGAGCCCTCGTCAGTGATCAGTCTCTTGGATGAAACCCCCGAAGTCCTCCGCGTGGGCAAGGGAGACGTCAGCTCTTTTGCTTAGATTTCAGAAGTTCTGCGAGTAATTCCGCGTTCCTGCGAGCGCATCCCACGTGTCTCATAATTTCACGGCGGCCCGCGTCGCCCAGCTTCGTAGCGGTTTCACGGTCCGCGAGGAGCTTTTCGGCCTGGCTTGCCAGATCTTTTCCTCCAGTGACTTCTCGGCCCGCTCCGCTGCTGGTAAGAATGTCCCGGGCCTCGCGAAAATCCTCCATTGACTGGCCGAACAGCACTACTTTCCCCCACGCCGCGGGCTCGAGGATATTCTGACCGCCCCTGGGGACCAGGGATCCTCCCACAAATACCAACGAGGCCAGACAGTATATTTTGAACAGCTCCCCTGTCCTGTCCACCACGATTACCTTTCGGCCGTTGCGTTTCTCGCCTTTATCCAAGACGCTGCGGAGAAACGGCGGGTCCATCTTCCGTTCCTGCATCGCAGCGAGGATTGCAGGGGTCTTCTCCACATGCCTCGGCACCAGGATCAGGAGCAGTTCCGGAAACCTTGCGGTAAGCGCGCGGTAAGCGTCCAGAACGATTTCATTCTCGCCGGGATGTGTGCTCCCTGCGACCAACACTGTGTCGGTCTCGGAGATCTCGAACATTTCCCTCATTGCGGCTTCGGCTTCCACGGGAACTTTCCCCAGGGCCGCGTCAAACTTTGTGTTGCCCGTGATGCGAACCCGATGCCGCGGTGCTCCCATTGCCTCGATACGCAGGCCATCCGTTTCGGTGGTCATGAGGAAAAGGTCAATCTTGTCCAGGGTCGGTGCGAAAAAAGTCTTGAGCTTCCTGTACCTCGGAAAGGAGCGGTCCGAGATGCGGCCGTTGGCAAGGACAACGGCAGCTCCGGATCTTTTCAGCGAATGGACCAGGTTTGGCCATAGCTCGGTTTCCATGAGCACAAAAAGGTCCGGCCTGACCCTGTCCACTACGCGGTCCACGAACGCGGGGAAATCCAAGGGTAGATAGAAGAGGCCATCCGCCTCGGGAATCGCTTCGCTCGCCTTATCCTGACCCGTCTCGGTCCCCGTAGAAACCAATGTGACGGCTGAAGGCACAAGTTCCTTTACGGCCTTCACAACTGGCGCCAGGGCCACCACCTCACCCACTGAGACGGCATGGAACCAGATCCTGGGTCGGGGCAGCGCTTCCGGCCGGAAATCCGGGGGCAAATGACCCAGTTTGCCGCGCAGGGACCGGCGGTACTTCCTCCCGAGCAGGACCCGGGGGCCGTAATATGCAGCAAGAAATGGGGCAGCAAGCGCGTGGAGAACGATGTTGTAGAGGAAACGTTGCATGAGGTGATGTGGTTGTCCTTCAACGTCCGGCGCGGTTATAAAATGAAGGCCTGGCGTTGATTTTGCCGTTCACTGCCGGCAAGAATTTCTCCCCGGAGTGACGATTCCTCTCGATTCACCGGCACTGTTCAATCTTGGGGGTGAAAACGGGCTCCAGCTGAAAATTCTTCTCGATGAGGAACGGGTTGGATTCTATCCTGTTGATTACCACCACGGTCTTCCACCCCCCCTTGGGGGACTGAACTTCGAAACGCCGCGGTAACCAACCGTCCTCGCCGGTCTTGAAATCTCCAAAATCAGCAGTCAAATCAACGTCGCCTGACGGGGTCAGCCTCACGAGTCGTTTCAGATTAAGCGTCTGGGGCTCCAGCGTCGCACCCCAAACCCTCCCGTGAAAGGTCACCCGTATTACTGTCTTTTCCGAATCCTTCGAAAGCAGCCGATTGAAGCGAACATCCTTCCACTGGCGCAGCATGATGGGGATCAACCCCTCGATCTCGGCCACGTCCGGGAACTTTTGGCTGAAGCAGTCTTTGCCGCCCTTCAGTATCTTCCCGTCCGACGGGATGTAGAGTTCAAACTGATCCGCCTTGATGATCAATTCGAACAGGGAGTTCCCCGCCGGTCCGATTCCCTGAAACCTGAAGTCACTGGGCCGCCGGTAGATCAAAAAGCCTTTTATCTCCTGCCTGGACTTGCCTGAATCATAGACGCTGCTCACGGTCATAACGCATTTCAGCGCGGAAAGACTTTTGCCCTTCTCCGCAAGAGATTCCGGAATCTGCTCGGGTTTGAGGCTGGGATTCGCTCCAACGGGAACAGCCAGTACAAGGATGATCACAGTCAGAGCGGCAAGTCTAAACAGCACCAGTTGCGAGAGCTTTCTCAGAGCTGGTGCTGTGCGTTCAAAAGTAACGAGGGCCCGCGATCTCATGGCTGACCTTTTTAGCAGAGCCGCTGTCCGGATGCAACGGGGCCTCACGTGTGAAAAGGCATCGGGAGGAAAACTTCCCGTGAAAATGCTTCCGGCGAAGGACTTTCGGCAGATCGCTTGTTGCGTCTGCTCCGCTTTCAGTGACCGTTTCACACCTCCGCTGCATTGTGAGGAGCAAAGTGACGAAGCAATCTCAGGCCCCTGAACCATGAACGTCTTGAGATTGCTTAGCTTCACCCGCAACGGCAGTCTTCCCGCGCGTAAGTGAATGGTCACCCACCCTCCGCGATTCGTCTTGACCGCCGCATGGAACCGGCTATAATGAAGTCAACAGGCGAGCATTTTCAGTGGCAGGTCCGGGCTTCCCTTCATGGGGTCCGGACCTGCCGCGTTAGGCGCCGATCTATTCTCTGATCTGTCCGTCTCCAAGCACTATGAACTTCGTTGTGGTCAGGTCCTCCACCCCCATTGGCCCGAATGAATGAATCTTGGTGGTGCTGATGCCGATCTCAGCGCCGAGCCCGTAAACGTACCCGTCGCTCATTCTCGTGGAAGCATTCACGATCACCGAAGACGAGTTGACTTCTTTCAGGAATTTCTGGGTTGCTGCGTAATTCTGGCTGACTATGGACTCGGTGTGCAGGGAGCCGTACTTGGCGATGTGGCTAATGGCCTGGTCAATGTCTTCAACGACCTTCACCGCAAGGATCAGATCAAGGTACTCCGCGTACCAGTCGTCTTCCGTGGCGGGCTTCATGGAAGGCACCACGGCCCTGGAACCTTCGCAGCCGCGGAGTTCAACTCCCGCGGACTGAAATTTCTCCGCGGCCACGGGAAGAAACTTTTCCGCAATTAGCTTGTGAACCAGCAGGGTTTCCATCGCGTTGCACACCCCGGGCCGCTGAGCCTTGGCGTTGAACGCGAGCTTCACCGCCATTTCTACGTCAGCGTCCTTGTCAACGTACATATGGCAAACCCCTTTGTAGTGCTTGATCACAGGGATTCTGGAATTCTCGGCCACGAATCGTATGAGATCCTCTCCGCCCCTTGGAATGATCAAGTCAATCAGTTCTTCCAGCTTGAGCATGTGGAGTATGGCCTCCCGTTCCATGGTCGGCAGAAGGTTCACAACGTCTCGGTTGATACCGTTTTCTCCGAGGGTCTCTTTGAAGAGGTTAACTATGGCCCGGCTGGAATTCGCAGCCTCCGAGCCACCTCTCAAAATCACGGCGTTACCGGCCTTGATGCAAAGCGCGGCCGCGTCCGCGGTTACGTTGGGCCTGGATTCGTATATAATGCCTACCACTCCCAGTGGGATTCGCATTCGTCCCACTCTCATGCCGTTGGGCCGGGTCCACATGCGGACCACTTCACCCACGGGATCGGGGAACGCAGCGATCTCCTCCAGACCCGCGGCAGTCTGGTCTATAACCTTATCCGAGAGGGTGAGCCTGTCCATCATGGCCGCTGAAAGCCCCTTGGCCCGGCCGATTTCCAGGTCCTTGCGATTTTCTTCCTGTAGATATGCACGATGAGCTCGCAGTTTTCCGGCCACTTCCACGAGAATCTTCTCTTTTACCTTCATGGAGAGTATGGCGGCTTCCCTGGCCGCTTCGTGAGTAACAGACGCTATCTGTAGGACTTCTTCCTGCAATGACATTGGCTTCTCCGTGGAAATCCTTTCAGTTTGGTATGGTAATCCAATTCAGGCTTGGATATTCTATCTCGTTCGCAAATCCAGCACGAGGGTTTTCTCATGATACCCATCTTATCCATTGTAGGCAAATCCGATTCGGGCAAGACCACACTTCTCGAGAAGATCGTAAGGGAATTGAAGTCAAGGGGATATCGTGTGGCAACGATCAAGCACGACGCGCACAGTTTCGAGATAGATCACCCGGGGAAGGATTCCTGGCGTCACAAGCAGGCAGGAGCGGACATGACCCTCATTTCATCCCCCGCCAAGATCGCTATGGTCATGGATACGGATCGCGATCACGACCTTGCCGAACTCAGGGAGAAGTTCATCCGCAACGTAGATATAATAATTACTGAAGGTTACAAGAGAGAGACTCACCCCAAGATCGAGGTCTTCCGCAGCGAGATGCGCCGGGATCTGCTCTGCGACGGCGACGACAATCTCGTGGCTGTGGCGGGTGATCCCCCTCGAGTGCCGGATGGAGTGCCGCTGTTTAATCTGAACGATCCGTCGGGCCTGTGCGACTTTATTGAGGCGCGGTTCCTCAAGGGGTAATGAGGTCGAGTTGCGCGCTTAAAAGCGAACCCTTGTCAGGAGTTGCTGATATGCCGGGAAAGCTCCTGGGAGGTCTTTGCCGCAAGCTGCGCCGTAGCCTCCATCTTGCCCGGTTTCAGGTGCCAGTCCAACCCCACCAACCAGAAGCCGGCCACCATGCGGCGCCGGTTCTTCTTCCCGTAGAATATGGGCGCAGCCACGGCCCGAACGTTTGCAATATACTCCTCGGTGTCAAGGGCTACCCCGGCCTGTCTCACTCTTTCCAGGTCGGACAGGTATGTTTCAGGATCGGTGATTGAATGCGGAGTAAAAGTGGGCAGAGGGCTCGATCTAAGTATGGCGGCCATTTCCTCCCTGTCCAGGTAGGCCAAGAAGATCTTGCCGGCCGCACCCGCAAACATGCTCAGGCGAGTGCCCGGCCTGGCAGTCACACGGAGTTCTTTTACGGATTCTATCTGGTCCAACACCAGCAGATCGTGGCCTGTGAACATGCCCAGAAAAACATCCTCTTCCACTTCCGAAGCCAGTTTTTCCAGGTACGGCCTGGCCTGGTCCACCAGCGGAACTCTCACAGTAGCCTTGCGTGCCAGATCACGCACCGCGTGCCCGCAAGTATATTTCCTCGTTATGGGGTCCCGCAGAACCCACCCGGACTCTTCCAGGGCGGCGAGAATGCCGTGAGTGGTGGATTTGGCGAGGGAAAGACCGGAGGCGATCTCGCTGATTCCCGGGTTGTGGGGCGAGGAGATGATCATCTTCAGGACGCGCATGGCCTTTGAGACAATGGGTGCGGAATACGCAATATGGTGTGACTTTTCGTTGGAGCTCATATTCTCTTTCCTGGCGGACCCGGCAACCCCACCTCAATCCGTGCAGCACAGAACACGGGATTGCGGCAGGGTCCTGTTTGAATTTGGGACGCACGGGCTGACGGCAGCGCGAAGAGTCCCCCTCCTTGGAAGAGTGATTCTGGGTGTTCCAAATGAGTTCATTATAATGAACCGAATTATTATTGTACTTCTTGCCCGGTGATTGTCAATGAATTTTGATGGCGCATGGTTATAGCTTGACACAGCTTTGGCCGGCAGCTATCCTAATCATAAGAAGTTCCTGATACAGAATCCTTTCCGGGCCCGGCTATGCTCCGAATCAGATTCAACGATCTCCTGAGAGCCACTTTACCCCTTCGGTCAGGTAACGAGGGATGGATTGGTGTTTCACCGCTCGGTGGGGAGTACCACATCGTGGTTCCGGTGGACGTTCAGATTGCCAGAGGAGTGATGGCGTGCAACAGGCCCACGGACGGAACCCCTTTCGGCGGTTACACGGGCTGGCTATACTTCAGATGCCCTCCCTTCGACGGACCGGACAGCCAGGAGAAAGACCTTCGAGAGGAGCGGGCCAGGCAGACGGCCGCGGATTTGGTCAAACTGCTTGAAGGTTACTGTATCGAGGCAGTCGTGGTGGACGCCTAAGAAGTCATTCCAGGTGAATCCGCCCCGGCTTGCACAGTGGGTTTCCAGGCGATCTGCGGAGCAAGGTCAACAGTCCATTTCGAAATAGGTGTTTAGGTCCTTGCGGCAGCCCTTTTTGTCTTTCTAATTTTTCTTTCACAGGAGGTAAAGAAGATGCTCCTGCCGAAGTTTGACTATCATGAGCCCACGACGCTGGAAGAGGCACTGAAGATGCTCTCGGAGTTGGGAGGAAATGCGAAGATCCTCGCAGGCGGCACGGATCTTCTGGTTCGCATGAAACAGAAGATTGACATGCCCTCCCACGTGATTTCGATCGCGAGGGTTCCGGGCCTGGATGCCATAGTCCCAAGGGACAGCCACGGGGTCACCGTGGGGTCCGCTGTAACGGCAGCGGCCCTGTCCAGGAACGAGCTGATCATGGACAGGTTCACACCTTTGGCTCTGGCAGCCTCTCGACTTGGCGCGCCCATGATTCGCAACAGAGCCACCATAGGGGGCAATCTGGTAAACGGCAGGCCCGCTGCGGATCTTCCACCGGCGTGCATGGTTCTGAACGCGTCGCTCAAATTGAAGAGCGCGGGAACCGAGCGGGACGTTCCGGTGGTGGACTTCTTCCGCGGGCCGGGCGAAACGATGATGGAGCCCAATGAACTGTTGATCTCAATAAACATGGACACCCCGCCCCCCTGGACCGGCGGGGCGTATATCAAGCTGGGTGCGCGCAAGACCCTGGAGATTTCCATGGTGAACGTGGCAGCCCTGTTGACCCTGCAATCAGCAGACGGGCCGATCACCGAAGCGCGCATCGCTCTGGGTGCCGTCGCACCTACTCCTGTGCGCGCGTACGCCGCCGAAGACTTTCTCATCGGCCAAAAGCCGTCGGAACAGCTTTTCCAGAAGGCCGGAGAGATCGGAGTGGGGATGTGCAGTCCCATAACGGATCATCGCGGGACTATGGAGTACAGGTGCATGATGATCGAGGTTCTGACCAAGCGAGCGCTGATGGCCGCCCTGGAACGGGCTCGGAACTGGCAGCCTTGAGCGGGGGCCGATGAGCAGACGAGGAACTTTTTCGGCTCGCTGAATTCTGATTCCAGGGAGAAAACACCATGAAAAAGATAATAAAATTGATTGTAAACGGTGAAAAAGTCGAGGCCGCTGTGGAACCCAACCGTACCTTAGTGCAGCTCCTCAGAGAGGATCTGGGGCTGACCGGTACTAAACACGGATGCGGTCTGGGCGACTGCGGCGCGTGCACCGTCATCTTGGACGGCAAACCGGTGAATTCGTGCCTGGTCCTTGCAGCGCAGGCAGACGGCAGAGAGGTCCTTACCATAGAGGGTCTCGCGGAAAACGGAAAACTGCATCCCATTCAGCAGGCCTTCGTGGATAAGGGCGCCATACAGTGCGGGTTCTGCACGCCGGGCATGATTCTTTCGGCAAAGGCCCTCTTGGACGCAACCCCCAATCCCACCGAAGTCGAGATCCGAACGGCGATCTCGGGTAACCTTTGCCGCTGCACCGGGTACCAGAAGATTGTGGAGGCCATACAGGCCGCCGGCCAGGCCTTGGCAGGAACGGAGGTGTCGTGAGATGACTGATTACGCGGTCCTGAACACCAGAGCCCCGAGAATTGACGGCCCGGCCAAAGCAACAGGAAGGGCCATGTACGCGGATGATTTCAATATGCCGGGGATGCTCTACGCGGCAATTTTGCAGAGTCCCCTGGCCCACGCCAAGATCCTTAACATTGACGCCTCCAAGGCCCGGAAGCTCCCCGGGGTGAGAGCCGTGGTGACAGCCAAGGAAGCCGGGTTGGTCAAATATGGAGTCTCGCCGGCGCGCTACGACGAGACCCTCTTTGCCTACGACAAGGTCAGGTACGTGGGCGACGAAGTAGCAGCGGTGGCCGCGGTTGACATGGATACCGCGCAGGAGGCGCTGGAGCTCATCAAGGTGGATTACGAGGAGCTCCCGGCTGTCTTCGACATGTTCGAGGCCATGAAGGAAGGAGCGCCCCAGCTTCACGAGGAATTCCCGGGAAACATGAACGCTGAGGTCCACCAGGAATTCGGCGATACCGACGCCGGTCTGGAGCAATCCGATCTGGTGGTCAACCACACCTTCCTCAACAAGAGGCAGGACGCAGCCTTTATCGAGCCCCATTCCTGTCTGGCCGTGTTTGGTCTTGACGGCCGGCTGACGCTTCACACTTCCACTCAGGTGCCACATTACGTGATGCGTACGGTAGCGATGGTGCTCCAGATTCCCGTCGGTGATGTGCGAGTAATGAAGCCCTATGTCGGCGGCGGATTCGGGCCCAAGTGCGAGGCCACGCCCCTGGAGATGAGCGCCGCTTTTCTTGCTCGACAGACAGGTAAACCCGTCAAGATGACCTACACCAGGCAGCAAGTTTTTCTCCACAGTCGAGCGAGGCATCAATTCTATGCTGAGATGAGTCTGGGCGTAAAGAATGACGGCACCCTGGTTGCGCTGCGGAACAAGGCGATTCTGGACGGCGGCGCGTACACGAGCTTCGGCATTGCCACGGTCTATTATTCGGGATCGCTTCTTGGCGGGCCCTACAAACTCAAGGCGATGAAATACGATGGGTACCGGGTTTACACGAACAGGCCGGCCTGCGGCGCACAGCGCGGTCACGGCGGAGTGGCGCACAGAGCTGCTTTTGAGCAGCTCCTGGACATGACTGCGGAGAAGCTTGGTATGGACCCGGTGGAAATGCGCCTCAAGAACATTATGACCACGGGCGATATGACCGTAAACGAGCTGGACATGTCGAGCCTGGGTATGAAGGATTGCATCGAGGCGGTCCGGGACGGTTCCGGCTGGAAGGGCAAGAAAGGCAAACTGCCCAAAGGTAAGGGCATCGGAATGGCCTGCGGCTTCTTTGTTTCGGGCGCGGGTTATCCCATTTACAGGTCTGAAACCTATCACTCCACTGTGGTCATAAAAGTCAGCGAAGACGGCGGAACCGTGACCGTCCTGACGGGTTCTGCGGAAATCGGCCAGGGGTCTGACACTACAATGGCAATGATCGCTGCGGAAACGCTCGGCATGACACTTGACAACGTTCGAGTCATCTCGGGGGACACGGACCTGAGCGTGGACCTGGGAGCTTATTCCAGTCGCCAGACCCTCATGACGGGCCATGCCACCAAGGAGGCCGCGGAACAGATCAGAAACCGCATCGCCCAGTACCTTGCGGAAGAGATGGGCTGCGATCCGTCGTCAATAACGTTCCGGGACGGCGTGGTGCTCTTTGACGGCCAACCGGGCAATTTCGAGAAGATCCGCTCCAATTACATTAAGGAGCATAGGGGCTGGACCGACCCGCCCCACGGCGAGTATCTCACCTTCAGGGAGGCTGCCAGGCTCGCGTTCCTCAAGGGCGGGACGCTGGTGGGCACCGGCAAGTACAAACCTCCGAGGCTGGGAGGGTCCTACAAGGGCGCTGCTGTGGGCACTTCACCTGCTTACGGATGTTCCGCTCAGGTGGTAGAGGTCACGGTAGACCTGGAGACCGGTGAGGTTACCGTGGACAACATGACCGACGCCCACGACTGCGGCCTTGCAATAAACCGTACCCTGGTGGAAGGCCAGATGCAGGGCTCCCTTTCCATGGGACTTGGGGAGTGCCTCTTTGAAGAGGTGAAGTTCGATTCCAGGGGCCGCGTACTTAACCCGTCTCTGGGAGAATACAAGATTCCCACGGCTCTTGACATGCCCAAGGTCAAGAGCATCATCGTGGAGTCCAATGAGCCCAATGGCCCGTACGGCGCCAAAGAAGTCGGCGAGGGAGCCATCATGCCTACAATTCCCGCAATCCTCAACGCCATATATGATGCGACGGGCGCCAGGATGAACGAGTTGCCGGTATCCTCCGAGCGTCTGTATATGGCCATGGAGAAGCAACGAGGCGAATAGGCTCTCAAGGGCCCGGCGTCAAAACCTGAAGAATTGTATCCCGTCTATATCTCATGCGTCCATCTCCCCTCGCGGGATGGACGCATCGAGTGTCAATTACTATGAAAATGCTTCCGGGGGACACCTTTTCTGCAGAAGAGTTTTCCCCCGGACCCCCTTTCAAAAGACTCCCAACATATCAGCGGCTTCCGCTGGTCGCCGCTCGTCTGCAGTTCAGGTAGGATGTGGTGAAAGAAGTGAACCGCATCTGTTGAGAAATGAAAGGGGAATCGGCATTTTCATTTTCCGTTGTGCTCCACCGGGGCATGGCGGTAACTATTATCATCGTAAGGGACAACTGATCGAATCAACTGGGGCATTCCCCGGTGGGGCGTAGCGAATGAGGCATCCAGTACCTCACAGAGGCTTGAATTGAGAATCATATTCAACGGTTTTCCGGAAGACCTGCACGGTTGCGAAGTGACGATCCGAGATCTGCTCGACCGAACCCGGGAAGACGATCCCGCTGTGATTGTCGAACTGAACGGCCGGTTCGTGTACCGTAAGAATTTTGCTACGACAAAGGTCAAAGAAGGAGACAGGGTCGAGTTCATTCACCCCTCTTTCGGGGGCTGAATGGAAACACCCCTTGTCCTCAATATTCACGAGTTCGTTCCCTTTAGCCGCGCCAACGGTCCCGGAGTCAGAGCGGTAATATGGGTTCAGGGCTGCTCCCTCAGCTGTCCGGGCTGCTTCAATCCCCGCGCCCAGTCACATGATCCGCGATCGCTGCTGTTACCCGGTTCCCTCGCGGCTATGGTTGAGTCTCTCCAGAGCCAAATTGAGGGCATAACCATAAGCGGTGGTGAGCCCCTCGAGCAGCCGGCCGCAGTCTTGAGTCTCACGCGGGGCGTTCGGGAGAAGACGGACCTTTCGGTAATTCTCTTTTCAGGCTACCGTATGGAGGAGATCCTAGGGATCGCACTAGGTCGGCAAATCCTGGACCTCGCGGACGTTCTCGTAGCAGGCCGATTCGTTGAGAGTAGGCGCCAGGGCCGGGGGTTGTTAGGTTCCTCTAATCAGAAAATCCATCTGATCTCAAAACGCTATTCCCTGGACCAACTGGAGAGCTCGCCTGAAGCGGAGGTAATCCTTGATCCTTCCGGTTCGGTGTCTGTCAGCGGAGTGGCTCCGCCAAATCTCTCCGGCCTCGTTCACCCGGACGATGATATACCGATTCGGTGACGCCCACCGGTCAAATCCGGAACACAAGGCCGAGCGGGGCCCTCGGCTCCCCGAAAACCCAGGAGCAAAACATGAGCTTCCTACAGGATCTCGAAGTGTATCTGCGTTCCCGGTTCACGTTGATCTGCGTGGTCTCCTTCGAAGAAGAGTACATCCTGGAACAGATCAAGAGCTTGTGCGAACAGACGGGCAGAAGGCTTTACACGTGGGATCACGCGGAGTTCTTCAACGTCCTGGTGGGCAAGGGAGCGCCTCCCACGGCCAAGGATCCACTGAGCGCCCTTGCTGCCGTCGAGCACATGGATGATGATTCGATATTCGTCTTGTGCGATTTCCACCACTGCTGGCACGGCCAACCGCGGGTCGTGCGTAAACTTCGTAGGCTGGCCCAGAAGTTTAAGTTCAGCCGCAAGACCCTTATCGTGACCATGCCGGGGTGGCGCATTCCGGAGGAGCTCAGAGACGACGCGGTAATCGTCGAGTTCCCTTCTCCGGGGATCGAGGAACTGGACGACATCCTCTCGAGGCTCACTGCGGTTCCCGGGATCAAGTTGAACCTGACTTCCCAGGGCAGGGAAAAGCTCCTTCTGGCAGCTCTAGGTCTCTCAACCAATCACGCGAGGAGGATTTTCTCAAAGGCTTTGGTATCAAAGGGAGGCCTGGACGAGCGCGACATAGATCTGGTCAATCAAGAGAAGAAGCAGATCATCCGTGAATCCGGAGCCCTGGAATTTTTCTCGCCCTCGGAATCCATCAGCGACGTGGGTGGGCTGGACGTCCTCAAGGAATGGCTGCGCACCCGGGAGCGCGCGTTCAGCCAGGAGGCCCGTGACTACGGACTTCCTGCTCCCAAGGGGATCGCCCTCATCGGGATTCCAGGCACGGGGAAATCTCTCACCGCAAAGATGGTTGCCGGTCTCTGGCACTTGCCGCTGATACGGCTGGACCTTGGCGCGTTGTTCGGCAGTCTGGTCGGCCAGTCCGAAGAGAACACCCGGAGGGCGCTGACTCTTGCTGAGACTGTGGCCCCATGCCTCCTCTGGATTGACGAGATAGAGAAGGGCCTCTCCCTGGGTGGCGGAGACGGTGGCACCTCGATGCGGGTGATGGCAAGCATCCTCTCGTGGATGCAGGAAAAGACCAGGCCTGTGTTTGTGGTGGCCACGGCAAACAACATTTCGCTACTGCCCCCTGAGCTGCTGCGTCGCGGCCGAGTGGATGAGATCTTCTTCCTGGATCTCCCAAACGTTGCCGAGCGGCGAGAGATATTCGAGGTCCACATCCGGAAGCGCAGGCGCCCACCGCAGGCCTACGACTTGGAACGGCTGGCCCGGGCCTCCGCGGGATACGTTGGCGCGGAGATTGAGCAGGCCGTGATTGACGCAATGTACGCGGCATTCAGCGACCGTGAGAATCCGGGACGCGACTTCACCACCCAGGACGTGCTGGCGTCCCTGTCAAAACAAGTGCCCATAAGCCATTCTCAGCGAGAGACCATAGAAGGCCTTAGAAAATGGCTTTCCGAGGGACGAGCCCAGTCCGCGTCATCCGAGTGACCTTTCTTTTCTCTGGAAAATAACTGAGAATCGGGCTATGGAATCACCCACAGTAACGGTGGCCCAGATTCCCGCAGCGCCTGGGCCGCAATAAGAGAGCCATGCCAAAGACGACAGAACCAAAATGGCTGTCCCGAAAACTCATGGGCCGAGTCTCGGCAGCTCCGGTACTTCTCTTGTTATTCATAGGGCTACTGGTCCTGCCGACGGGAGGTTGCATAGTCCCGCCTCAGGACGCGGTGAGAAACCAGGGGATGGATCAGGAACAACCTCCCGGTGGGGAGGAGGCGACTGAACCATCCGGCAAGAACCTCATTAAGCCGGTCATCCCCGAGGATCCGGCTTCATCGCTGCCACCGCCGACGCCGACATCGCCGCTACCGCCCGCATCCGTGCCGACGCCCCCGGTGACCGTGCCTCCTCCTCAGCCGATCCCGTCTGCCGACAACCTGCCCTCTGCCGCTCCACCAAAACCCGCTCCTCAGCCGGCTGCGCCCCGTCCCGAGGGAGCGAAGCTCTCCAGACACCCGAGGCCGGTACCTGGACAGCCGGGCAACCTGTCCGGTTCCAAAGAATGGGAAGACCAGAAAGTCAGGCAGATGGCACTGGAGATGGCTCGCAATCAGCGGGAGATCAGAAAGCTGAAAATCTGCTATTCCGTCAAGGACAACGAGTGGTGGATCATCCTGTACGAGGACGCCGGCGGTTTCTACGAGCTGAAGCAATTCGTGTGGGACAGGGACCAGGACAAACTGGAGGCGTTCCTGGTCCAGAAAAAAGTCCCCAAGAGCAGGCTTGAAGAGCATCTGCGTCAACAGGAGCCGGATCGTGCATGTGAGGCCCTCGATCCAGGACCGCCCGGCGGGCAGTGACTCGGACGGTACCATGGAAATGGGAGCCCTGTCGGAACCATGCTTCAGTTCGTGGGGGAGGTCGTCCTTGCCCCCGCAAGGTTTTCTTTTCCCGGCTTCTCAATGAGGGTCGGATCGAGCAGTTGGCCTGTGCCAAGGGCTTCCTTGCCTCGGACCACCACAGTGTCTCCCTCTTTGAGTCCCTCTAGAACCTCGGCGTTGAAAGGATCGGAGGAACCGATCTTGATCCGCGTGAGCTTTGCCTTCTTTTCCTGATCAACAAGGAATACTGTATTGAAATCCTTGTCCCGGATCTGCTCGAGCAGAGCGGTCAGAGGAAGCCTCACCACGCCTGGGATCACCGTTACGGGAATTCTCGCTCTGGCGAACATGCCCTGAAGCAGCAGCATGTCGGCGTTTTCCAGGTATATCCTGGCCTGAAACAGGCGGCTCTGAGTGGCGACAGGCTGCACATAGGTCAGGAGACCTTTGAAGGTCCTGCCCGGATAGGAGTCCACCGTGACCTCGCCGGAAACCCCGTCCTGGAATACCTTCTTCAGATCAAGCTTTCCCACGTCTATGTCCGACAGAAAGGCTTCGAGCCTGATCCTACTGAAATCGCTTATCTGAAAGAGCTTCCCCCCTTCAGACACCCAGTCCCCTTTTTCCACATAGCGGTCCGACAGAAGCCCGGCTATGGGGGCCCTGACCTGGGTTTTTTTCAGGTCTTCCATTGCCTTGGCCAGCGCTGCTTTGTCCGCTTCCACCTGGGCTAGAGAGTTGCGGTAGGCCGAGTATTTCTGATCATACTGGGTCTGGCTGACAGAGCCGCTTTTAAGCAGTTCGAGGTTCTTTTCCCATTCGGTCTTGTTGAAGGACAGCGTAGCCTCATCCTTTTGGAGATTGGCTTGGGCCTGGTTCGCAGTTTCCCTGATCTTGGTCTCGTCGAACACCAGCAACACTTCGCCCAGATTGACCGGTTTGCCGTCCCCCACGAGGATGGATTTCACCTGAGCCGACACCTCAGACGATAGGGTGGTATTGGCGACGTAAGTCAGGGTCCCGGAGACGTCCAAGGTTTTTACCACGTCGCCTCGATCCACAATCCCGGCTCCCACCTTGATGGGAACGGGCTGAGGCTTCTTCTTCTGTTTGTCTCCGCAACCCGGAAGAACAAACAGACAGCAGACCAACACACTCAGGACCAAACGCAGCGACATGTTTTCTCCAACCGGAGTCTGCTCCAACACTGTTGAATTCTAGAACAGAAAGGCTCTACCGGGCAACACAGAACGGACCCACCTTTCGATTTACTCGCGCCCCACGGCTCGAATGGACTTCCGGAGCTTCTCGGAACCAGATGAATGTAGGACTTCCAACTTGTGCCGGACAATGGTAGTTTACCGGAGAATTACGGCGCGGGAAGGACTTGGAATTGGCTGTGCTCCACGAGAAAACAACCGTAGGTATAGAAGAAGAGATCCAGAAATCCTACCTGGATTACGCGATGAGCGTGATCGTGGGCCGGGCCCTGCCGGACCTGAGAGATGGGCTCAAGCCCGTGCATCGCAGAATCCTCTACGCGATGTTCAGGGCAGGTAATTTCTGGAACAGGCCGTACCGAAAAGCCGCCAGAGGAGTCGGTGACGTCATCGGTCAGTATCATCCCCACGGCGACGCGGCGGTCTATGATTCGATAGTCCGCATGGCGCAGCCGTTTTCCATGCGGTATCCGTTCATTGACGGGCAAGGGAACTTTGGTAGCGTTGACGGAGACGCGCCGGCGGCCATGCGGTACACTGAAGTGCGTATGGCGAGAATATGTCAGGCCCTCCTGGAGGATCTTGACAAAGAAACTGTAGATTTCATCCCCAACTACGATAACACCCAGCAGGAACCGGTCGTCCTTCCGGCCCGCTTTCCGGTGTTGCTGGTCATAGGCTCGCAAGGTATCGCAGTGGGAATGGCGACCAACATTCCGCCCCACAACCTCGGCGAGTGCATTGATGCCGTCATCCACCTGATTCAGAACCCCGATGCCTCCATCGGTGAGCTCATGCGTTTTTTGCCGGGCCCCGACTTCCCCACGGGGGGCTTCATCCTGGGACGGCACGGAATAATTGATGCCTACGCCACGGGCCGCGGCCTGGTCAGGATGCGCGCAAAGGCCGAAATCGAAGACGCGGGAAAAGGCTACCAGCGGATTGTGGTCACCGAGATTCCCTACATGGTCAACAAGGCCAGGATGGTGGAAAGCGTCGCGGAACTCGTTAAGGACAAAAAGATCACCGGAATACGCGACCTCCGCGACGAATCAGACCGCCATGGAATGCGGGTGGTCTTCGAGTTGAAAAGGGACGAAAACCCGGAAGTGGTCTTGAATCAGCTCTTCCGGCATACGCAGCTCCAGACTACGTTCGGTATTCAACTTCTTTGCGTGGACAGGGGCCGCCCTCGAACCATGACTCTGCAGGAAATCCTCCAGGGGTTCATAGAGTTCCGCAAAGAGGTGGTGATAAGGAGGACGCGCTTCGAAGTGGCCCGCGCACGCGAGCGAGCCCATATACTGGAAGGCCTCAAGATAGCTCTGGATCACCTGGACGAGGTCATCCGGACCATCCGGGAATCCGAAAACCCTCCAACGGCTCGTCAGGCCCTCATGGAGAACTTCGAGTTGAGCCAGATCCAGGCCCAAGCGATACTCGACATGCGCCTGCAGCGGCTCACAGGGCTGGAACGGGAGAAGATCCTCCAGGAATTGAAAGAGGTCCTGGCCAGGATAGTCGAGCTCGAAGGAATCCTGGCCTCGGAGCAAAAAATCTCGGAGATAATCATAACCGAACTCCGTCAGCTGAGAGATCAACACAACGACCCCCGGCGAACCGAGATTCTGGACGAACACACTGAGACCCTGGACGAGGACCTGATTCCCAGGGAAGACATGGTGGTGACTTTCTCCAGAATGGGCTACGTCAAGCGGGTTCCGGCCAACATGTACAAGAGCCAGCGGCCCGGCGGCAAGGGACGAATAGCCACCAGGGTGGGCAGCGAAGACGTGGTTCACCAGATTCTCTATGCATCGTCTCACGATGTCTTGCTCTGTTTTTCAAACAGGGGGAGAGTTCACTGGATACGCGTGTTCCAGTTGCCCGAGGAAAGCCCCTACGGCCGCGGCAAAGCCATAGTGAACCTTCTGCGGCTGGAGCCCGGCGAGAAGATTGCAAAGATCCTGGCAGTCTCGGAACTGAGCACCGAGGGCTTCGTGGTAATGGTATCGGCTCAGGGCAAGATAAAGAAGACTTCCATCGCGGAGTTTTCCCGTCCGAGATCCACCGGACTCATTGCCCTCACAATCGAGGCGGAAGACGAACTCATTGACGTGAACCTCACCACCGGCGACCACGACATCCTTCTTGCTACCCGCAAGGGCAAGGCAATCAGGTTCAACGAGGGTAACGTGAGGCCAATGGGCCGCCAGGCGCGCGGAGTGACCGGTATCCGCCTGCAGAAGGACGACGCGGTGATCGGAATGGAGGTTATCGCGGACAGTTCAAGGACGCTTCTGACCATTACGTCGAGCGGGTTCGGCAAGAGGACTGCTCTGTCGGAGTATCCGGTTCACAATCGTGGGGGACAGGGCGTCATAACCATAAAGGTGACACA
>Ga0172371_10002551_pt1 | contig 28824 bp, 18 predicted proteins | sample Lak12m_FD_114543 | JGI IMG/M metagenome (GOLD analysis project Ga0172371, IMG submission 114543) | Freshwater microbial communities from Kabuno Bay, South-Kivu, Congo - kab_022012_12m | ecosystem: Environmental > Aquatic > Freshwater > Lake | place: Democratic Republic of the Congo: South-Kivu...
CCCCCCCCCCTTGTGGCATTCTCTTACAGGGTATTCTATATAAGCATATCGGCCCTGTCAAGAGCATTCCCAAGCCCCGCCCTCCTGACGCCCCGTGATCCGGCCTCGCCCCCCGGCCCATTCATGCCAATCTCACGTCGGCCGTAGGGCCTTGGCCAGGTGCTAGCCACCGGTCGTGCGGTCTCCGCGTTCCCCACCGGAGCGCCTACGGTCCCGCGGTCGCGGGAGCACAGGTCCCGCGACTGCGCATGCGCATCAACCCAAGACAAAGCGGCGCCAGGCCGCCGTCACTCCAGAGCTTGGCCTTCGGCCTGCGCAGTGTGTGCTTACCGAGTCCCGCGTCGGGCGGGACTCCTTGGACTGTCGGTGACGTGTCACCGCTTTCGACCAGGCCCCCCGTGCCCAGCGACGCTTCGCTTGGTGCCCATGCGTGGCTGCGGGAACATCTGGCCGCGAGGGCGTTCGCCCCTGGGGCCGCGGTCGCTCCAGCATGGCTCTACGGCTGACGTGTGCGTGGTATCAGACCCCAGCCCCGGCCCCCGACGGCATCCCGGGACATCCTCTCCGACATCCCATCCCGCAGCCCCATGCTCCGGCCTGTGCGCACGCGTGCCCCGCCCCAGGTTTTCGCGCCGCGCCCAAGAGTGCGGCCCGCGCTGGAACGTCGCGAAACCCGGAGATGGACCCGGAGTGGCAGCGCACTCCAGGAGGGCGACTCCCGCCTCCGGTTTTCGCGACGCGCAGCGCCCGGCGGTAGGGCTTGCCCACGGCGCGAAACCGGGCCGTCCGGCCAGGGCCCCCGGGCACCCTCTGCGCGCGGTCCGTAACCGTGGTTTCGCGGCATGACACACGCCGGCGACGGGCTCGCCGGCGGCGCGAAAACCGGCCCCGCCGGCGCGGCCCAGGAGCGGCTCGGCGGGGGTAGCGTCCGGCGGTCTTCGCGTCGTGTGGGAATGGGCAGGAAGGGGACCCGTGCAGCGCCGGCTGGGGTCGTGCAGGGGTGGGCTCGGGCGGTGGGCGCGAGGTGGGATCAGGCCGATGGGTTGGGTTGGTATCCGGACCTCGGTGGTTCGTGACACTGGGACGCACGGCTCCGCGACCGCCTTGGGTGACGGGTTGTCCTCCGCGGACTTCCTTTGGGGCCGAAGGGCACGACCCAGTGGCAACCGGTCGCCATCGGCGGGGCCCGACGCCGGGCGTTCGGGTCGCCGTCGCGTCAGGAGGGTGAGATCGGGGTCTGGTCTTTCACCGGACGCGGCTCAGGGCGCGCGGGTGAAGGCCTGGAGGCCGGCGATACGGCAGCGGCCGGCGGGTCCGGGCTCGGCGAAGTCGGTGTCCACGGTGGGGATGCCCATCTTGCCTACGAGGATGGCTGCCGGTGCCGTTGGGAAGGCGGAGCGAGGCACCGAGGAGAGAGTCTCCCAGACGGCCCCATCGCAGCAGGCCATGAGCTCGATACGCTCGGCGTCGAGCCGGATGCCGAACTGGACGTGTTCGCCGGGGAGCCACTGTCCAGCGAGGACTTCGCCGGCGTGGCCGTAGACCCCGAAGCGGCCCTCGGCCCTGAGGTTGACGCGCAGGGCCCGGCCATCCGGCCATTGCAGGGCGATACCCGGCCCCCAGGTGGCGCCCCTGTCGGTTCCCGGGTCGACTTCGCAGCGTACGGCCGCGAGCCCAGTCGGTGCGGGGCCGCGCGCGAAGACCGCATGGTTCGCGGCGGCCTCCATGACCAGCCCCTCGGCGCCGGTGTGAAGGGCGGTTCCGGGAGCCGCTGAGAGGCGCGCGGCCCACGCTCCCGGCAGGGCGGCGCCGACGAACCCCTCCACGGGTGCCGGCTGCAGCCCGGCGAAGGGATCCACGGGCGGCTTCCGGGTCAGGGCGTGAGGGGCCTCGTCCAGCACGAGCAGCCAGCCACGTCCTGGGCTGACCGGTATGGGCTGGTCCGGTCGCCAGAGGACCTCGCGCTGGAACCCCGCGACGTCCGGAGCGTAGAAGGTTGCCTTGGCCGGCGACAGCCCCAGCGCCGCCCAGTCCACCGTGAGGCTGACGCGAGCCAGTTCAGGTGCCCAACTGGCCATTGCGATGAGGCAGGCAGGGGTTGGTCCCCCACGCACGTAGGCGGTTGCCAGGACGTCCTCGCGGCCGGTGCGGACGGGGCAGGCCGGGTCCCAGTAGCCCCGCATGCGTGCCTGGTCGATGCCGAACTCGTCCCAGAGCTTCCAGATGGCCCGCGGGTCGCCGCCCCAGCCCAGGCGGTTGGTCATGCCGTAGACCATGCCCCGCCACGGGTTGCCGCCGCCCTGCAGCATCTCGCCGAAGAGGCCGAAGGGGATGCCCGCCAGCTCGATCAGCCAGTAGTCGGGCGCACGGTTGTAGTCGAAGCCTTCACCGAACCAGAGGCTGTCGATGCACGGCAGGAGTTCCATGTACTGACCGACGACGTTGTTGAGGCCGTACTGGGGGTGGAAGTTGTTGCCCGAGTGGAAGTCGATGAGGCAGCCCGGCCGGGAGCGCTGCATGACCTTGCGGACACGCTTCATGACCTGTCGGTCGTAGCCGATGCCATCGAGGTAGAGGCCATCGACGCCGACGTGGCGGACCAGGTAGCCGAGGCCCTCGAGGTAGTAGTTGTGCCAGCGGCTGAGGCCCTGCTGGGCGAGGGCGGCGTCGTAATGGCCATTTCCCAGGGGCTGGTGCCAGGCGGGGGCGTAGTTGCGGATGACCTGTTCGCAGAGCCAACTGCTGCCGGTGGGGGGGCCGTCCTGCCTCTTCGCGTCCTGCTCGCGGAAGTGGTCCGCCAGTGGGTAGCCGGGGCCCTTGCGGAAGATCTCGTCGCCCAGGGAGCGCAGCGCCCAGAACTCGGCGGTGTAGTTGCTCAGTTCGCGGACCGTGTAGTAGATCTTCACCTTCATGCCGGCCTGGTGCGCTTCCTGCGCGTAGGCTGCCAGGCGGTCGGCGGTGACGAAGGGGTAGTTGATGTGGGGGTTGAGGGCGTCGCCCTGGTGCAGGTTGATGACCGTGGCACCGGTGGCGGCGACCTTGGGTACGGGCTCGGCCGAAGACTGGTGGAAGTAGCGCCAGCGCCAGTGCGCCGGGTCGAGGCCGCGGACAGGCGTGACCAGCAGGCCGAAGTTCAGGTGGAGCTCCTGGCCCGCGGCCACCGACATGGGCCCCGTGAAGGTCCGGATCACCACCGCCTCGCCGGCCTCGCGGAGGCTGCAGCCGCCCTTACCGTCTCCGGCCCAGTCCCGGTAGAGGCCGCTGTCCTGGAGGCCATAGAGGCCCCAGTGGGGCGTAACGTTCTTGAGTTTGCACTGGATGCCGGCGTTGACGTCGCCGAGCCAGAGGTGGTTATTGGCGTAGCGCAGGTCCCAGGTCCAGTCCCAGGACGCGGGCCGGCGTCCGCCCTCGCGGCCCATGCCGACCATGTAGCGGGCCACGTCGGCCCGGACCGGCAGCTCCAGGACGACATTGTCCAGCGCCTGGGCCGTCTCGCTGCGCAGGGTGAGGCGGACGTCGGCGTAGCCATCGCATTCCAGGCCGGCTTCGCACGTCAGGGCCAGCCCGGTCGCGGTCGCGCGACCCCGCCACCAGACCCCGCCGCTGGCCTGCCGCTCGAGGGTGGGTGGCTCCGGCCTCCACGGCACCTCGGTCCCGCCGGCTGTCACCACCAGGCGCATGGGGCCAGCCAGGATCTCGCGTGGCGTGGCGTCGGTACCATCCACGGAGGGGGTGAACGTGCTGCGGATTGAGGCGGGCAGGCCGCCGGCGGCGACCTGCAGGGAGCGGCCGAGGACGGAGACCGTGGCGGAGCCTGGCTCCCAGGCTACCGGCGTGTAGGGCTCGAAGACCTCGTCGTCGAGACCGATGGTGGAGTCCAGCCAGCGCAGACGGGCCTGACGCCAGAGGTCATGGTCGCCGCTCTCGGGCAGGACCTCGTCTTGCAGGCTGATCTGCACGGCCACGGTCCGGGACGGCCCGGCGGCGGGCTGGAGGGTCACCGTGCCCTCGTAAGTGGCCGGGGCAGCCGCGGTTGGGATGGCGACGCCGAACCACAGGGCCTGGACCGTGCCCTTGGGGACGTCGACGGTCTTGCGGAACGGCGCTCCGAGCCAGTCGGTGCCCCCGAGATTCAGACAGCGGATGGCTGTCGCGGGGATGACCGGGCCGCCGGCCGAGCGCAGGTCGCTCCATGATGCCCGCAGGTCGGCGAGGGGTCCCTGCCAGGCGAACACGCCCACCTGAAAGGCATAGAACTCGCCGCGGCAGGCCTCGCCGCGGTGGGGTTGTCCCGGGCCACAGGCTACCCAGCGCTGGGGGATCGTCTCCGGCATGCGGATGGGGTAGCGCCGGTCCTCCGGGAACAGCAGGAAGGGCTCGTCGCCATGGCGTGCCCGGAGGGCCTCCAGCTCCGCCCCCGTCGCCGGCACCGCCATGGGGTCGAAGCGGTGGAACTCGTTGATGGCCTGGAGTTCCTGCACCGAGGCCGCGGGCAGGCGCGCCCATTCGGGCGTGTCCGGGCGTAAGGCCTCGAGGCCATGCCGGGCACTCCAGGCCGCCTCGGCGGTCTCCTCCCGGGCGGCGTACCGGGTGGTGGGGAAGGCCCACCAGCCCTCGTAACGGTAGGGCAGGTAGTAGGCGTAGTAGGTCCCGGGCCCGGCCGTCGGCTGGAACACCAGGTCGCCGTGCTCGGGGGTGGCGCTGAGCAGGATCACGTTCCGCACGCGCGTGCCGGCGGCATCCGTGACCCACACGGCCTTGCGGTCGGGGTCGGCATCGCGGCGGCGCCAGGGGATGCGGGCCCTGACGGCGTCGGCGGCCGCCCGCACGTCCAGGACCGCGCGATGGTTCCCCAGGGCTTCTGGCCACGAGCCGATCCCGTACTGCACGGCCATCTCCTCCTGAGCCAGGGCGGCTACGGCTGCCCATGCGAGCCCCACCCAGACGGCCTCTGTCAGGCGCGGTACCATGCGCTACTCCCCTTGGGTGGCGGCCGCAGGCCCCTGTCTGGCGCCGTCCCACACGAGCGAAGCTCCGTGACAGACCGCCTCGACGCCCCAGCGGTCTGGAGCGCGGATCTCCGTATCCGCGCGGCGGCTTGCGGAGAAGCCGCTCTCCAGAACTACGCGCCGACTCAGGGGCCTGGTGCGAAGGGCACTCGGCCCAGGTCCTGGCCGAGCCGGGCACTGACGCCGAAGCCGCCTTCCGGGAGCCAGTTCCGGCGCAGGTAGTGGTACCCCAGCCCGGCCACCATGGCGGCATTGTCGGTGCAGTACCTCGGTTCTGCCAGGACCAGGCGTCGGCCGGCCGCCTGCACCGCCCGTTCCATGTCCCGGCGCAACTGGCTGTTGCAGGCGACGCCGCCGCAGAGGCAGACGGTCGGCGCCTGGACCTCGTCCGCGGCCTGGACGGTCTTGGCGACCAGGACCTCCACCACGGCCTGCTGGAAGCTTGCCGCCAGGTCGGCCCGGTCCGGGTCGGACAGGCGCCGGTCCCGCACGGCGTAGAGCAGGGCCGTCTTGACGCCGCTGAAGCTGAAGTTATGGCGGTTCTCGGGGGCGACGGGTTTGCCGGTGGTGCCGGTGAGGCCACGGGGGAAGGTGTAGGCCTTGGGGTTGCCGGCCTTGGCAAGGCGGTCGATGAGCGGGCCCCCCGGGTAACCCAGGCCGAGGATCCTGGCCGCCTTGTCGTAAGCCTCGCCAGCGGCGTCGTCGATGGTGCCGCCGACCAGGCGTGCCTGACCGTCAGCGCCGATCCCCACCAGGGCCGTGTGGCCTCCCGAGACGACGAGCGCCAGCAGGGGGAAGGCGGCCGGGTCCTCGAGCCGGGCCATGCAGCCGTAGAAAGAGCCGTAGATGTGGGCGAGGAAGTGGTTGACCCCGACCACCGGCCGTCCCAGCGCCAGCGCGACCCCCTTGGCGTAGGCACAACCCACGATCAGCGCCGGGACCAGCCCGGGGGCATGGGTCACCGCCACGGCATCCATGTCAGCCAGGTCGAGGTGGCTCTCCTGTAGGGCGGTCTCGACCACCGGCCGGATGGCGCGCAGGTGTTCGCGGGCGGCCAGCTCTGGCACGACCCCGCCGTAGTCCGCGTGGAGCTTCACCTGCGAGGCGACGGCATTGGCCAGGACCTCGCGGCCGTCCCGCACCACGGCCACCGCGGTCTCGTCGCAACTCGTTTCGATCCCAAGCACATCCATGCCGTGTACCGCCATCCGTGCTGCCGTTGCCGCCGGGGCTTGGCCAGAAGCCGACCGCATCGGTCTCACGGCGGCCGCTGGTAGGGCAATATAGCCCACGCCGGCCGGACGCGACGTACGGGCGTCCCGCGTCTGTCCCGCGACGGCGGGACCATCCCGCGGGCGCGGGACCGCGTGAGGGTACGCGGCCCTACCTTACCCTCGGCGACCGCGGGCTTGGCGCCCCCAACCGAACGCCGGCCGGACGCGACGTACGAGCGTCCCGCGAGCGCGGAACCACCCGTCACCGGGCACTGCCTGGCGTGGGCCCGTCAGCAAGGTATAGTGCCGCAACAGGGGTTCGGTCGGAGGGCATCGATGGCATGACGGCGCCAACGCTTGCACGCTGGGCTCTGGCGGTCTCCCTGGGGATCGGTCTCACAGGATGCCGCCATCTTCCCCTGCGCCGCCACGCCGCCGGTGGGGACGGCAGCCCCATCCCCCGAGATGTGCGCCGCACGGACCTCCCGGCCGCATGGGGGGCCGTCCGTGGCCTGGCCGTAGACCGAGAGGGACGGATCTGGGTGGCGACCGGGCAGGGGCTCTGGCAGGGGTCGCTCAGAGACCCGGAGGGCCCTTGGCGTCAGGAGCTCACAGGGCCGGTCCTCGACGTGCGGGCCAATCCTGCGGGTGAGACCTTCGCGTTGTGCCACCGGGACGGCCAGATCGAGGTCAGCCTGATGGCCGCCGGCGGCCCTGTGCAGGTCGCCGCCTGGTCGGCTGGGGAGGCGGCGGCGAACGAGATCCTGGGGGGATGGTACCCGGATGGTTGCCACCGGGTCTGGACGCGTCGCGGCGAGTGCCTGGTGGTCGCCAGCGGCGAGCGTCTGGAGACCGTCGCGGTGGCCCCGTCGGCGCAGGTCCGGCTTCCCCCGGTGTGCGAATGGCGCCCTGGCCATGTGGCGGTGCTCTGGGCCGGGCAGCTTGTGGTTGCGAACCTGGACCGTGTCACGGTACACACCCTCCCGGGCGACCCTCGCCCGTCGGTGACGAGCCCAGCCCTCTGGCGCGTCGGCGACCGCTGTCTGGCCTGGGCAGAGCAGTCCCGTGTGGTTCTCTGCGACCCCGAGGCTCCCGGGGACAGCCTCGAGCTGCTGCCGCCGGAGGTGGTCCTGGGTAGTATCCTGTCGGCGGCTCCCGATGGCCGGTTGCTGCTCTCCCGCCAGGACGTGACACGCCGCGAACCCCCGGTGCTCTGTTGGTTCGACCCCTTGGCACGCCGGATCTCGGCCGTGCCCTGGGCGGATCCTGCCCTGGCAGCCTGGTTCGCCGCCTTGGGGATGAGCCATCGGAGCGTCGTGTGCGCCGACTCCGGGGAGGTCTTCCTGCTCACCGGGGACCGTGTGCTGGTGCGGGTGCGGCGGGACGGAGCGGAGGCGATCACGCCCAGCAGCGGCCTGGCGGTGGCATCGCCGGACAGGCTCGCGGCCTGGGGGCCGTCCCTCGTGCTGGCTGGCCCAGCTCGGATCACTGTCTGGGATACCGACAGGCCTCTCCGAACCCCGCCACTGGAGCGGCTGTCCGAGTGGCCGCTCCGCGGTCCCTGCATCCAGGACCGCCAGGGCTGCCTGCGGGCGTTCCTGGCAGACCGGCCCGGGTACATCAGCCGCTACGATGGCCGCGTCTGGACGCATCTGGCATGGGCCCAGCCAGGGGCCGACTTCGGCGAGATGACGGCCGACGACAGGGGCCGTCTGCAGATCGCCTTGGAGCGCGGGAGCCTGCTCGTCGAGGAGAGTGCTGTCCGCCGCTTCCCGGAGGACGCCGACGGGGCCTGGCTTGAGTGCCTGCGCACGGGCAGCACCTGCTTTGCCGGGGGAGCCACGGCCAAGCCCTGGCATTGGACGAACCAGGCCGGGCGGGCCTGGTTCGGCGGGGAGCTTCGCACTCCCGCCCTGGCGAGCGCCGCCGGGGGGGCCCGGTTGCCGGGCCGTTGGGGCTGGGTGGACCCGGACGGCCGGTGGTACCGCTTCGGGGATGGGCGCACGGCGGTCTCGGACGGGGGGCGTTGGCGGCCAGCCCCGACGCCGGCGCAGTTGCTGGTCGGTGCGGATGGCATCCGCTCGTTCGACGCCGAGACCATGGCCACCGCCCCGGAGCGCTGGCTGCCGGCGCTGCTCAGCGCGGGACAGTACTGGGCGGTAGACCGCGGGGCTCTCCCGGCGGCCGGAGCTGCCCTCCGCGTGGAGCATATCGGGGTCCCTCTCGCCGCCGACATGGCCTACCGGCCCGACCCTGCCGGGGGCGGTTGGCTGGGCTGCCGCCGGGTGTTTGCGGGGGTCATCCGGGAAGTGCCGGGGATCACCAGCGTGCTGCTCACGCCGTACGGTCGCTTCGTCGTTGAGGGCGGACGTCTGCTGAAGCGGTTTCCGTCGCGGCCGTTGAGGCTGACCGTGGTGCCGTCGGACCGTCTGCCTGGGGTCTTCCGGGTCACCTGCTGCTATGCCGACGACCGGACACCGGTTGCCGGGGTGCGGGTCAGCATGACGGCTTGCGGGGAGCTGTTGGCGGTGCCCGGCGACGATACGGCGAACGACTCGCCTGCCGTGCCCGGTCACGTCGCCCGGGGCACCGTGATCGAGTGCCAGGCGGTCGCCGCGGACGGCCAGGTCAGCGGCCGGCCTTGCCGCATCGTCTGGCAGGGGAGGGGGCCGAAGACGGCTGGCCCCGGCGAGTTGTCGGGGGGGCCACCGCCTCTGCCACCGCCGGCCGGCCAGGCGGTCCCGGCGGCGGGCGTCGTGGACCTGGCGCCCCTGGAGTTCGAGCCCGCGACCGGCCTGCCGGCGGCGTACGGAGAACTCGGGACCTCGGCCTCGGCGCCGCTCTGGCGTGTGCTGCCGGCAGTGCTCGGTGACGGCCAGAGCGCAGACGCGCCCCAGCGCCTGGCGGACACCCTCCTGGCGGACGCCGAGGGCCGGGTGTGGGTAGGCCTGCGGTCGCGCCGCGGGGATCCGGCGCCCTACCTTGTGTGGGATGGCGCCTCGAGGCAATGGCTGCGGACGCACCTGCCGGCAGGGGCGTCGGCGCCGGTTCTGTCGCCGGCGGGACGGCTACACACCGCGGTGCCCAGTCCGGCCCTCCCGCTCGAGCGGGCGCTCCTCGAGTTGTGTGGCAGGACCTGGCATCGGGTCACCACCATCGCCAGCGAGTCCGGCAGCGCCGGCCTGGCGGAGCCCATCTGCTGGGATGGCGCCGGGCGTCTGTGGAACTGGGGTGGCGGCTGGCTTGCCCGCTGGGATGGCTATTCCTGGTGCGAGTGGCAGGTGCCGGTGGGGTCCAGCGTCCGCCCGCAGGCGCTTCCCGACCAGGCCGGGCTCGTGGTGGCCAACGCCTCGGGGGTGCTGCTGGCCGACGGTGCCGCCGACCCGCGGCGCCTGACCCTTGCCCCCGGGGTAGCCTTGGCGGATGAGCCCCCCGGTTGCGTTCCACTGGCTGGCAAGGCCGTCCTGGTCTGCGGCAGCGGTCGGGACGAGAGCGGCGCCGCTGCGTGGGGCTGGATGCGGCTGCCGCTGGGCCCTGTCCCGCTGAACGGGACGGTGTTGGGCCGGCCGCGGACCAATCCCCTGGTCGCCGACGGGTGCGGGAGCGTCCTGTTCTGGGACCCCGCACAGGTGCTTCTCCGTCTCGACGGGGCGACTGGGGAGGTGAGACGGATGGACCCGGGCTGTCCGCTGCCGGCGGCGCCGCGGTACCCGGCCCACGTGACGGCCCTGGTCTCGACGCGCGGCGAGGTGGTGGTGCAACCGGACCCCGGCGGGCGACCGCCGCTGATGGTCCCCAGCCTTGTCGTCTGGCGCGAGGGTACGGCGGCCGCTGCCTTCGGCCTGGCCGACGGGGTCCCGGCGGGCGAGATCCAGGCCTGGGCAGAGGACCGGGAGGGTCGTCTTTGGCTCCTGCGGCGTGATGACCTGCTGGTCTACACCCCTGGCGGGACGCGGCCGCCGCGGGCTGCGCCTCCGGCCACGGCGACCCCCGAGGCCGCGCCTGGCGGCCCGGCGGGTCCCCTCGCGCGCACCGACTCGGTCCTGTCCCTAGAGGAGGCCTATCCCGACTGGACGGCCATCGTCTGCCGTTCGGCGCTGGATGGGGTTGGCGGTGACGTGTGGTATCTCACCGAGCGGGCGTTGGTCTGGAGCGACGGAGCGCAGGAGTGTTCCTGGCCGTTCTCCGCGGCGACCGTCGTGCCTCAGGGCGCGGTCACGGGTCCGCCGCGCACGCCGCGTCCTTTCCGTTCCGGTCGGGTAGACGCTGCTCAGTTGGAGCTAACCTCGGAGGTGGGAGCGCTGGTCCGCCTGGACGGCTCCGGTCAGGGGAGCCCGTGGCATGTGGCTCGCTTCGGAGCGCCGCTGGAGCGTGTCGAGTCCCACGCCGATGGTATCCTGGCGCTGGTGGCCGCGGGGGCCGCCCGCTTCAGTTCCTGGGGCGCCCCGCCGGTGGTGACGCCCGATGGTCGCGTGTGCTGTGGCAATGGTCGCTTCTGGACCGGTGATCGCTGGGTACCGGTCGTGGAGGGCCGCCCGGCTCTCGACGCGGCCGGCCGGGTCCATCTCCTGAGCAAGGATGCCCACCAGCTCTCTGACCACGGGGTGCACGAAGTGGCCGGCGAGCAGATGCTGGCGACGGGTCAGGCACGCGCCTGCCGCCTTGACCTCCACGGACGCGCCTGGTGCGAGGAAACCGATGGGACAGGGGCCACCCCGACCCAGGAGCACGTGCTGGTCACCGTCGTGGCTGGCAGCAAGGTGCAGGTCCAACTGGCCGGGCCGACCGGCAAGATGGCCCCCGTCGCCCTGCCCGAGAGCGACAGCCCGGACATGCAGGCCGGGCCCATCGCGCCGGGCCTGTTCTGGGTCCGGCATAGAGGCTCGATGTGGGTCCTCTCAGCCGGCGGTCTGAGCCGGGCTGGCTTCAGTTGCCCGGTGCCGGCGACCTGGGACCGCCCGGTACGCCTTCGCGATGGGCGCTGGGCCTTTGTGCCACGGCGTGAGACGACGCTGTTCCTGGCCCCCCCCGGGGCCGACATCAGGGCAAGACCGTAGAGGTCCGCCGCGATCGTCGTCCGTCTCCGCCCCCGCGCGGCCCCCGCACCCTCCCGATGGCCAGGGCTGCCACGCCCAGCCGGGTACCACCACGCAGAGGCAGGACCACGACGGCTACAACGGCAGAGCCGGTGGGGTGCGGGGCTCGCTCAGCCTGCCGTCGCCGCCAGTCCCAGGGTCTGCAGATGACGGGTGAAGTGCTTCTCCAGGAAGCGGTAGTAGACCTCCTCATCGGCGTCCAGCGCGGCGAGGAAGGCGGGTCCGATGGCTGGGTCCGAGAGCAGGCCGCCGTAGGTTACATGGAGCAACTGGCGCGCGGCGTTCTGTTCCATCAGGGCCGGGAGGTCCGCATCCGCCAGCGTGGCCAGGGGTGGGATGGTGTTCAGGTCCGGGGTGATGTGGTAGAGCTTGAGCGCCTCGGGCAGGACCTCGAAGGCTCTGGCGTGCATGCGCCGATAGAGGGCCGGATCAGCGGCGGCGATGGCGCGGACTGCCTCCAGCCAACTGGTCCCGGCGGTCTTGACGTGCACCCGGTGGTGGGTGTAGCGCCCGATGGTGGGGTAGACAGCGAACTTGTCGCTGCCGGAGTGGATGCTGATCTTGTAGTTGCCATGGGCCTTGGCGATGGCGCAGTGGAGCTTGAACTGGCGTTCGAACTCAGCCAGGTCGCCGAGGTAGTCGATGGCCTTCTGGAACTCACCGATGAAGCGTGGGGCCAGGGAGGACACGGCGATGTCGCGGTGCAGGAGTTCGCGGATGATGAAGAGGTGGTGTGCCGGCAAGGTCGGTGCCTGGGTTTCGTCAATGGAGATCTCGAGGTCAAAGGCGTCGCCGCGGCGCTGGCGCAGCAGTCCGTAGGCTTCGCGGGCGAAGTCCATGGCGGCCAGGTACATCACCGCGCAGCGCCGGGCCTCGACGGCGGCCATGGCGATGGTCTGGTCGCCGACGGCGAAGGTCCTGCCAGCGTAGGTATCGAGCATCCGCCGTCGCACCGCTTCCGGGAGGGCGGCGAAGGCGCTGTCCACGGCTTCGGGGGACCAGTGTTCAGCGGCCGCGTTCATCTTCTCGGTGAGGTCGAGGGTGATCATGGCCATGCCGGCATCCACGGCCGTCCCGATATCCTTGAGGGTCTTGAGGTGGTCGCCGTCGGCGCCATAGCCGTTGCGGTAGCCTTCCTGGAGCACGAGGAAGGTGACGTCATCGACGACGTTCTCGTAGGTCCGGTGGGTGAGGGTGAGTTCCCGCATGGACTGCTGGGCCAGGACAGGGGCCGCCTGGAAGCGCCGGACCGCGCGGATGTGGCCCGGGGTCGCCCGGCCGAGGCGGTCGCCGCAGCCGATCGTGGTCTGCCGGTCCCTGAGCGACACCGGGGCCGTCCAGGGCAACCGTGACCGCAGGGCCGCGGCGTTCGCATGGCTGAGAGGACAGAAACGGAGGGCAGTCCCGCCGGCGGTCTGCGTCTCGCCCGCGAAGTCCGCCGGCAGGTCGGCGGCCTGGGGGGCCGCCACCAGCAGGCCCTTGCGGCCCTGTCGCCGCACGATGGCGAAGAGGGCGGGCCCCAAGGGGGTCACGCTGGCCGGGTAGAGGGTATCGCCAAGGGGCGCCAGCATAGGCGCGAGGGTCGCAGGGGTCAGTGCCATGGCCTGCTGTTCTCCTGGAGTATCCCCGGGCCACCCCGCAGGGACTGGCCTGGGCGGGGGAGCCGCGGATGGTGCTTTCCTCAGGGTCTTCAGCACTGTATAATAGCCGCCGGGTTCACGTGTGCTAAGCCTTCGGGAGTGGTTTTCCCTATGGCGCGTCCTGTGGTAGACCTGGCGGACAAGACGTTCAGCGGCGAAGAGCGGCTGGCCAGCCTGCTGGCGTTGAACCGCGGTATGCACACGGCTCTTCAGGCCCTTCTGGAGGGGGTCCGTTCCTATCACGAGCTGGTGGCCGACGATGTTGAGGACCGGCCCGGCGCCGCGGCCTATCTGGCCACCTCGGGCCAGATGCTGGACCGGGCCCTGCGCTGGCTGGACGCCTGCGGTCACAGTTGCCAGGACCCGACCGAGTTCGAGAAGATCGACCTGCGGCCCCTGCTCGAGGGGGTGGTGCAGCGCTGTCGCCGGGTCCTGCCCCAGAGGGTGACGCTGACCCTCGAGTTCGGGGACGACCCTGCCGTCGTCGAGGGGGCCGTGTTTCAGCTTCAGGACACCATCCTGCGGACCCTCGAAGGGTGCCTGGAACGGCTGGCCCCGACGGCGGGCACGCTGACGGTCCGGGTGGACCCGTGCCTGCTGGCCGCCGCCGATCTGCAGGGCATGCGCTGCCACTGTGTGCCGGGTCTCTACGCCGTGGTCCGGGTCCACAGCGGTCCCGCGACGCCCCTGCGTCTGCAGGACTTCACCGGGTTCTGGGACGGCCTGCTGCAGCGGGTTGATTCGGACCCGGTGGCCGAGTTGCGCCTGCTGCACGCGTATGGGGCTTTTCTCGGCCATGGCGGCGACCTGTTCTTTGGCCGGGCCGAGGCCGGGCCACTCCTGGCCATCGCGCTGCCTGCCGAGGCGAAGCGCAAGGACATGACGGTCGAGCCGGACCTGGACGACGATGCCCTGCGCGGCACGGAGACGATCCTGCTGGTCGATGACGAAGACATGATCTGGGACGTCATTATCGACATGCTGCAGGAGCTGGGCTACTCCGTCATCCTGGCCGGAAACGGGCTGGAAGCGGTGGAGATCTACCGCGAGAACCCCGGGGTGATCGACCTGGTAATGCTGGACATGGTCATGCCGGAACTGGATGGCCACGGTGCCTTCTTCCGGCTCAAGGAGATCGACCCCGACGTCCGCGTCCTCCTCTCCAGCGGCTATGTCTCGGAGGAGGATGCTCGCGACGTGCTCGAGGCCGGGGCGGTCGGGTTCTTGCAGAAGCCCTACCGGATGGTTGACCTGGCCCGGCGCATCCGGGCCATCTTCGATGCTGCGCCGGCATGAAGCCGGACGGGGCGCAACCGGTTCTGGCGGGCGGGGGACCGGTCCGGCTGGCGCGCTACCTGGCCTCCTGCGGCATGGCCAGTCGCCGGGCCTGCGAGGAGCTTATCCGCTCCGGGGATGTCCTCGTCAACGGCACGTCCGTCTCGACTCCCGCGTTCACCGTCGTCCCTGGTCGCGATCAGGTGTACTGCCGGGGTGTACCGTGCGTCAGCCGTGGGGCTGTCTACATCCTGGCCAACAAGCCCCGGGGGGTAACCTGCAGCGCCCGGGACCCGCATGCCGGACGACTGGTGGGTGACCTCCTGCCGCCCGGGCTGGGGCGGCTCTTCACCGTGGGGCGCCTGGACCGCGACAGCGAGGGGCTCATCCTGCTGACCAATGACGGTGAGCTGGCGCAGTCGCTGGCGCATCCGTCGGGGGGGACGCGGAGGACGTACGAGGTCGAGGTGCGGGGACGGGTCGACCAGGCCGTGACCGAGCTTCTCAGGCGGGGTGTGGAGGATGCCGGCGAGTTCCTGCGGCCGCTCGTGGTGACCGTCGGTCGGGCGACGGCCGACGGCGGGCGGTTGCAGTTCGTCCTGGGCACCGGACGCAAGCGCGAGGTCCGGCGCCTCTGCCACGCCGTGGGGCTCCAGGTGCAGACGCTGGTGAGGACCCGGTTCGGGCCGCTGCGCCTGGGATCTCTGCAGCCAGGCGAATGGCGTTACCTGTCCGAGAGCGAGGTGGCGGCGCTGCGGGCTGGGAGCCGGTAGCCGGGTTCTGGGCCTTGGGTTTCGGGTTTCGGGTTTCGGGTTTCCGTCGCCGGAAGCCGCTGGCGGCCTATATTGTACTGTGCTGCCAATTCCGTCCTGTGGCGGGCAGTTATGGTTGTGGTGACCATCGCCGCCCGGCCGGGGCCGGCTAGCCGGCCTTTGGGTCGGGTGTGTCAGCGACTGTGGAGCAAGGAGTTCAATGCGATGACCAAGGCGACATACACGGTCCGTTGCGGGCGCCTCTGTGCGCTGGTCCTGGCCGTGGCGCCGGCCGCGCTGATGGCCGCCGAGGGGACCCTGCGCTCGGTGCCGCTGCGGGAGGTCTTCGATCGGGGCGGCTTCTGCATGCAGGCGATTGCCGGCATGTCGGTGCTGGCGCTTTTCCTGACCTTTCTTTTCGCCTTTACCCTGCGTCCCGGGGCGCTGTACCCGCGGCGTTTCGTGCAGGAAGCGGAGGACGCGGCTGAGGAGGGTGATCTGGAGGCCCTCCGGGCGGTCTGTGCCAAGAGCGACTCGCCGGCAGCGCGGATCATCGAGAGTGCGGCCGAAGTGCTGGCCAGCGACAGTCGTGTCGACCCCGCCCTGGTGCGCGATGCCATCGAGGACGAGGGGGTGCGTCAGGCCGCCGGGCTCTGGCAGCGCATCCAGTACCTCCAGGACATCGCCGTCGTGTCGCCCATGCTGGGGCTTCTCGGCACCGTGTTTGGGATGATTCACTCGTTCGCCGGCCTGCAGGCGGGGGTTTCCTTCGCCAACAAGGCTGACGCCCTGGCCGCAGGGGTGGCCGAGGCGCTGTACACGACCGCCGGCGGGCTGCTGGTGGCCATCGTGACCATGGCCGTCTACGCGTTCTTCCGCGGCCATGTCACCCGGGTGGTGGGTGGCATGGAGATCGTCTGCAGCCGGGTGCTGCGGCGCTACGCCGTACGGCGTCACGCACGGTCGCTCTGAGCAAACCACAGGCTCTTTCCGCCATGAACTTTCGCAAGCGCTTCACCGACACCTCGCCCGGCTTCCAGATGGCACCCATGGTGGACATGATGTTCCAGGTGCTCATCGTATTCATGTCCGCCACGCTGTTCGCCCAGTGGGAGAACGTGGTCGGCATCACGCTGCCCACGGCGGACTCGGGAGTGCGCCCGGTTCGCCACCGGGAACTGATCATCAACCTGGATGAGAAGGGCGCCATCTTCATCAATAGCGTTGAGCGCACGCCGGCGGAGTTGGAGACCATCATGGGCCAGGTCGCAGACGCCTTCAAGGACCAGCCGGTGATCATCCGAGCGGACCGCAAGACGGACCATGAATACGTCATCCAGGTCCTGGACATCTGCCGCAAGGTGGACATCCGCAACGTCGCGTTCGCTACGCTGCCCCCCCAGGAGGCTCCCCCTGCACCTGCACCTGCACCCTAGTATCAGTGGCCGGGAATGACCACGTCCATGTCGGCAGCCTGCCAACCAAGCGCCCGGGGCCCGGCGATGGCGCCATTCGGCGCGGCGGGGCCAGCGAAGCTCCGCCTCAGACCGCCAAGGGCTCCCAGCGGTCTGGAGGCCGGGATCTCCGCATCCCGGCGGCGGGTTACGGAGGACCCGCCCTCCAGGCGTTCCCGGCGTGGCCGGGAACTTGCCTCAACGGTGCAGAGGCTGCCCCAGCAAGCGCAGCCAGGCCCGCAGGCCCTGGCTGTGCCGGGCCACGGCGGGGTGTGCCCCAGGCCCTCTTGCCTGGCCAAGGCCATCGCCCGGCTGGCGGTCCTGCTGGCCCTGGGGACGGGGGGGCCAATCCCGGCCCAGGCGCCGCCGCAGGAGCCGCCCGCCAGCCCCCAGGACCTGCACACCCCCGAGGGGCAGTACCGCTTTGCCGAGGGGCTCTTCTTCCGCAAGTTCTACGACCTTGCCGAGAAGGAGTTCCGGGCCTTTGGCGAGCGCTACGCCGGACACGCCCTGGCGCCGGACGCGGCCTACCGGCTGGTGCTGTGTCTGCGGCAGCAGAAGAAGGACGACGAGATGGTCGCGGCCATCGACCGTTTCCAGGCCTCATGGCCTGCCCACGAGGGGTCTGCCAGACTGTCCTTGTGGAAGGGCGAACTGCTCTACGGGCGGAAGGACTTTGCCGGCGCCGAGGCCTGCTTCCGGCGCCTGATGGAGAACCCTGACACCGTGGTGCGTGAAGCGGCTACGTACTTCGTTGGGCGGTGCCTTGAGGAACAGGGCAAGGCCGCCGAGGCGCTGGCCGCCTACGGGCTCCTGGCGGACAGCCCCTTCGACGAGGTCCATGGGTACCGGCCCTACGCCCTCTACGCGCTGGCGATTGCCGACCAGCGCCGTGGAAGCAACGATACGGCGGCAGCCCGGTTCCAGCGTCTGGCCGACGGCGAACAGGTGCCGCCCGCCCTGCGGGAAGAGGCCCTCTACCGTCAGGGCGAGGCGAAGTTCGCGGTTGCTGGCTATGACGACGCGGCGCGCCAGTACGAACGTCTGCTGGCGGAGTTTCCCGAGGGACCCTTTGCACCGGAGGCCCGCAAGCGCCTGAGCTGGGCCTGCTATTTCAAAGGGGACTACCGCGGGGCGGCCGCGGGGGCTGCCGAGTGGCGCAAGCGTCACCCGGGCCTGGAGGACCCCGACGTGGACTTCCTGCAGGCCGCCAGCCTCGTGAGCCTGGAGTCCTACGAGGAGGCCCTGCCGCTGCTCAAGCGGCTGGTGGAGTCGGGGAAGGCCCCGGCGGAGACGGTCCGCATGGCGCGTTACCAGGAAGTCGTGGCCCTTGGCGGCCTCAAACGCCATCCGGAGGCCCTCACCCGGGCGGACGCGTTCGCCGCCGAGTACCCGAAGGCGGCCGAACTGCCGATGGTGCAGTACATCGCCGGCGCCGCTTGCGTGCAACTCGCAGAGCATGAACGGGCTACCGGCTATCTGCAGCGCGCCTACGAGACCGTGGTCGCCGACGCCCGCTGCCGGGAGGACTCCGGTCGCCTGTTGGCGGACTGCCTGCTGAAACTCGACCGCCTGGCGGAGGCGGCCGCGGTCTTCCGGCGCCTGGCCGCGCAGAAGGAGTCCCCGCAGGCGGCCTACTACCAGTTCCGGGCCGGGGAGTGCGAACGCAAGGCGGGTCACACCGAGGCGGCCATCCGCGACTTCGAGGACCTGATCTCGTCGTTCCCCCAGGCCGTGGACGAGGCCCGCGCGGCCCTGCAGCATCTCGGCGAGCTGTACCCGGCGGCGGGCAAGGCCGAACGGGCCGTCGAGATCGTCCGCGGCATGCTCGAGAAGGCCACCACCCCCGAGGACCAGTCCCGGTTCCGTTTCTACCTGGGGTACCTGAGGAACCAGCAGGGACGCCACCAGGAGGCTGTCGCGGAGCTCCAGGCGGTGGCGGCGGAGCCGCAGGCTGGCGCGGTCCTGCCGGCGGCGCGCTTCTACCTGGGGACCTCCCTCCTGGAGCTCGGGCGGAACGACGAGGCGCTGGACACCTTCGCCCAGATCCTGGCACTGCCGGCCCCGGACCGGCCGCCGATGCCGGCGGAGCTGCTGTTCCGGCTCGAGCCGATGTACTACGCGCGCAACCAGCCCGCGCTCAGTGAGAGCATCTGCCGTTGGCTGCTGGCCGACGAGGATGTCCAGGTGGCGCAGCAGGCGGCGCTGCATCTGGCCGGCCTGCTGGCAGCGCAGAACCGTTTTGAGGCGGCCGATAGCGAGATTGCGGCCCTGCGGCGCCGCCGGCAGGAGGTTGCTGCCGCGGCGGGTGGGACGGCCACGATGCCACCGGACGAGGAGATCACCGCGCTGCAGGCTGAGCTGTTCCTGCTGCGTGAGCAGATTCCCCAGGCTGTCGTGGCCGCCGAGCAGTGCCTGGCCTGCAAGGACCTCGATGACGAGGCGGCGACGCGAGCGCGGTGGGTCCTGGCCGAGGGTCTGGCCCGCCAGGGACGCCCCCAGCAGGCCTTGCCCTACGCGGTGAAGGCCTACATTCTCGGCGATCACCCGACCTACTCGTCCCGTGCCATGGTGCTGGCCCTGCGGCTGCTGGTCGGGCTGAACCATATGGACGAGGCGAAGACGACCTGGGCGGAGTTGCGCAAGCGCTACCCGGTGGTGGCGGAGAGCGTGTCAGGGACAGCCGAGGCCAAGGCGGTGCTGGCTCTGGAGCCGCCGCCCGCCGCCCAGCCATGAGCCCCGGGAGGCCGGGGAGACGGGCGAGTTTTTTGCCGAGGTTGACTGGCGAAGGTGTGGCGAAGGGGTACACTTCCCTGGCGTCTGCCTCAGCAGGCCAGCGTGCGCTTCCCTCGCCGCTAGGGTACAGGTAGGCATACGCCAAGGAGTTGCAGGTGCCATGGCAGGAACTCCGAAACTCATCGTCCTTTCCGAGCAACTGCGGGGGCAGGCCTTCGAGTTGACGGAGGAGTCCTACACCGTTGGGCGCACGGAATCATGCAATGTGTGCATTCCGGACCCCACCATCAGCAGTCATCACTGCACCCTGGTGCGGCTTTCAAACGGCAGCTACGGCGTGCGCGACGAAGGCAGCACCAACGGGACGCGTGTGAATGGCGTGCGCATGGAGGGTGAGGACGTCCAACCCCTGGTGCATAGTGACATCCTCCAGGTGGGCAGTGTCGAGATGCTCTTTGACTGCGAGAGCACGCGCACCGACGGCGGCACGACGCAGACCGTCATCAACCTGGAGGATAGCCAGGCCGGGGACGTGGCCGTACCCGAGATGGCGAATCTCGGCGGCACGCATGGAACGCGCCGTGGCGGGCTGCACCGCGAGAACCGCAGGCATACGCTCATCATCTGGTGCGTGATCGGGGCCCTGGGATTCCTGGCCTTGGCTGGCCTGGCGGTTTTCCTGATGATGCTCAAGGCGGGGCAGTCCTGACCGCCACCTACCCTGCGTGCGGGGAGTCCCACTGACTCGCCGGCGGCCACCGTGTTCCGGAGCGCGGTCGCCACGGACCTGACGACACACCGGTGAGCGGCTCTGTCCTGGCACCATGGGGCGCACCAGGCGTCCTTCTGTGATGCTGGCCAGCGGACCTGCTCCCAAGGCCGGACGAACGGAATGGCAGACGAGCACGACAATCCCAATCGCCCGAACAGCGGCGCATCCCGGCCGGATGGCAGCGGCAATCGACAGCCCATGCGGATGCTCTTTTTCTGGCTGGTGGTGCTGTTTGCGTGTCCGACGCTGATCCTGCTGTACCGGGCCAGCCACGACCAGGACGTCGAGACCCTGCCCTGGTACGAGTTCGAGGAACTGCTCCGCAGTGACCGCGTCCACGACGCGACCGTCGTGGACGACCCCTCGTCAGGCGCCAGGACCATCACCATCCGCGGCACCTACTGGCCCGCCAACGTCGAAGTGGGCGATCCCAAGTCCAAGGTGAAGTACCGCTCCAAGGTGGTGCTGGCTGAGAGTGTCGTGGAACTCCTGCGCGAGCACACCGAGTACAACGCCGAACTGAACAGCAACCTGGTGGGCAGCATCGTTCTGTCGCTGCTTCCGATCCTGATCCTGGTGGGGCTGATCTACTTCCTCTTCTCACGGCAGTTGAAGGCGGCTGGCCGCAGTGCCCTGCAGTTCGGCAAGAGCCGAGCTCGGATGATCAGCCCGACCCAGGAGCGAATCACCTTCAAGGACGTGAGTGGCATCACCGAGGCCAAGGAGGAGATGCAGGAGATCATCGAGTACCTGCGCGACCCGGGGCGGTTCCAGAAGCTGGGCGGACGCATCCCCAAGGGCGTGCTCATGGTGGGGCCGCCTGGCACCGGTAAGACGCTGATGGCGCGGGCCATCGCCGGGGAGGCGGATGTGCCGTTCTTTTCCATCAGCGGTTCGGATTTCGTGGAGATGTTCGTCGGCGTGGGTGCCAGCCGGGTGCGGGACATGTTCGAGGAGGGCAAGCGGCACTCGCCGTGCCTGATCTTCATTGACGAGATCGATGCCGTGGGTCGGTCCCGCTTCAGCGGCATCGGCGGCGGGCATGACGAGCGCGAGCAGACCCTCAACGCCCTGCTGGTCGAGATGGATGGGTTTGAGACCAACAGCGGCATCATCGTCATCGCGGCCACGAACCGTCCGGACGTGCTGGATCCGGCGCTGCTGCGCCCGGGACGCTTCGACCGGCAGATCCGGATCGACCTGCCGGATGTCAATGGCCGGCTGGGCATCCTGACCCTCCATGCCAAGAAGATCCGTCTGGCGGCTGGCGTCGACTTGGGGCTGATCGCGCGTGGCACCCCGGGCTTCAGTGGCGCCGACCTGGCCAACCTGATCAACGAGGCGGCCCTGCTGGCGGCGCGGAATGCCAAGGAGGCCGTGGAGCTGACCGACCTGGAGGAGGCCCGCGACAAGGTGGCCTGGGGCAAGGAGCGGCGCAGCCGCAAGCTGGACGAGAAAGACAGGCTCGTGACCGCCTACCACGAGGCGGGGCACGCCCTGACCGGGATCTTCTGCAAGCACGGGACGCCCCTGCACAAGATCACGATCATCCCCCGCGGCGTTGCTTATCTGGGCGCCACGATGCACCTGCCGGAGCAGGACCGCTACACCCACAGCCAGAGCGAACTCACGGATGAGATCGCCATGCTGATGGGGGGGCGCGTCGCCGAGAAACTGGTGTTCAAGGAAGTGACCAGCGGGGCCGCTGCCGACATCCGCCAGGCGACGGCCATCGCCAAGAGCATGGTCTGCCAGTGGGGCATGAGCGAGATGATGGGACCGCTCTCCTACACCGGGCGTGAGGACCACATCTTCCTGGGGCGGGACATCACCCGCACGGAGGACTTCAGCCCCGAGACGGCGCGGGAGATCGACCTGGAGGTCCGCCGCATCATGGGGGATACCGAGCGCCGGGTCCAGGGCCTCCTCACCGAGCACCGCGATCAACTCGAGCTGCTGGCGCGGGCCCTGTTGGACGTCGAGACGTTGTCGGCCCAGCAGGTGTACGGGCTGCTCGGCCTGGAGTACAAGGCGGCGGCCAGCGTCAGCCTCCCGGACGAGGATCGTGGCTCTGCCCAGACCCCTTCCTCGGGGGCTGCCGCTGCGGGTCCGTCGTCCTCTGCTGCCCCGCAGGCGCCTGCCGCCCCCGGACCCGCGGCTGGCGACGGCCAGGGGGCAGCGGGGAGCTAGCCGTGGGCCTGACGCTGCCGGCATACCTCAAGGGCCATGCGGAGGGGTGCGTGCTCAGCATCCGGCTGCAACCACGAGCCCGCCGGACGGCCGTGGTGGGTCCGGTCGGAAGCCGCCTCAAGGTGGCCGTCACCGGGCCGCCGGTCGAGGGCAAGGCCAACACCGAGCTGTGCCGCTTCCTGGCGGAGCTGACAGGCGTGTCGAAGTCGGCCGTGATCATCCTCCGTGGCGAGACGTCGCGAGAGAAGGCCATCCTGATCCGCGGCGTGGCCGCCGGGGCCCTGCTGGCGCGCCTTGGGGGGTGATCAGCAGCGTGTCGTCATGGTGACCCTGGGACACTGCCGCGGCTTCATCTTTGACCTCGATGGTACTTTGATCGACTCGGAGACGTACCATCGGAGGGCCTTTGCCCAGGCCATGGCGGAGATGGCTGGCTACGGCTTCACGGCAGAGGACGCTGACGAGTTCGTCGGGATCACCAGCCTCTGTTTTGCCGCACGCCTGGCCGAGCGCCACCGCCTGGACCTCGATCCGAAGGCGGTCGCGGAGCGGGCCCTGGAGATACTGGAGGGGAGTTTCCGGGCCGACCTCTACCCGGGAGCTGGTGAGTTCGTGCGTGCCCACGCCGGGCGTGTGCCCATGGCCTTGGCGAGCAACTCCCCCCGGCGCATCGTCCTCCAGGCGCTCGACCAGTGCGGCCTTGGCGGCTGCTTTGCGGCGGTGGTCACGGCAGACGACGCCCAGCGTCGGAAACCGGACCCGGAGATGGTGCACCTGACGCTCCGACGCCTCGGCACGCCGAGTGGCAGCACACTGGTCCTGGAGGACACGGCCATCGGCGTGGAGGCCGCCCGGCGGGCCGGTTGCCCGGTGGTGCTGGTGGACAATGGCCTGGCGGGCATGGCGGGTGTCCTGCCGTCCGGCGTGGCGGTGGTGACGTGGGCCGCTCTCCTGGCCGCGGCCGGGCTGCCGGCGGTGTGAGGCTACTGGGACGGGCCCCGCATGGCACGCGTGCGGCCGCCCCCACCGCCCTCGTGGGGGTGGAGCGAGGCTTGGGGTGGGGTACGGGCCTGCCCCCGCTAGTGCGCCCGGGGATGGGCCCTGGCGTAGGCTTCCTTGAGGCGGTCTGAGTCCACGTGGGTGTAGATCTGCGTCGTGGACAGGCTCGCGTGGCCGAGCAGTTCCTGGACGCTGCGCAGGTCGGCCCCGGCAGCCAGCATGTGCGTCGCGAACGAGTGCCGCAACCGGTGCGGCGTGTAGTCGGCTGGCAGGTCGGCCTCGCGCAGGTATAGCTTGAATAGACGCTGCACCGAGCGTGCCGAGATCCGTCCCCCGCGGCAGTTGAGGAACAGCGGCCCGGGAGCCTGGCGACCGGCAAGCCCCAGGACCGCCCGGCGGTCGAGATACTCTCCCAGGGCCGCCATGGCGGGCTGGCCCAGGATGCAGAGACGCTCCTTCCTGCCCTTGCCGCGGACGACGAAGGTCCCTGAGGCCGTATCGATGTCCTGCTGGTCCATTCCCACGGCCTCGCTGATGCGCAGACCGGCACTATAGAGCACCTCCAGGATGGCCTGGTCGCGGAGGGGGGCCAGTGCCGGTCCGATGGTCTCTCGACCGGCGTCCGTGTGGCGCTGCCAGTAGGCGTGCGGCGCCGCCAGGAGCCGCCGCACCTGGTCGCGGTCGAAGACGCGGGGCAGACGGCGCGGCGGCCGGCCTGTCTCGACGCTGGCGAAGGGGTTTTCCGAGACCGCGTTCTCACGCACCAGGAAACGGAAGAAGGAGCGCAGGCTGGAGGTCTTGCGGTTGAGGGACGCGCGGGCCAGGCCGTGTCGGTTCAGGTCCACCAGGAAGGCCTTGGCGTGGCGGGCCTCCACCTGTTCCCACGAGCCCTGCGGCTGCCCCCGGCGGAACCAGGCGAAGCCAGCGAACTGGGTGATGTCGTTGAGGTAGCTGCTGACGGTATGCGGCGAGGCCTGCCGCTCGGCGCGCAGGTAGCTCAGGAAGCCGGCCACATGCGGGTCGCGGCGCACGGTCGCGTGATCCGCGGCGGAGGAGGAGCTTGCCTGGGGGTGGCCCGCTCCAGGCTCGGGGTCATCGAGTTTACCAGAAGCCATAGGCCCTCGCGCTGATGACGTAGATGCCGAGCAGGAGGTTGGTCAGCGAGTGGGCCATGACCGATGCCCAGATATCCTTGGTGCGGAGCATGATAGCACTATAGACAAGGGCTGCCACGACGCCGGCGGCCCATTCCCTATGCTCAAGCCCGAAGAGCAGCGCCGACAACCAGAACGCCTCCCGGTCAAAGGCGTCCAGGGGCAGGCGCAGGAAGTCGGTCTGCACCAGCCGGCGGTAGAGGAAGCCGCGCCAGAAGAACTCCTCGGCAACCGCAATGACGAAGGCGGAGCCACCCACCCGGATCAGGGCCAGCGACCAGCCGCAGACGTCGGGCGCGTAGGGACTGCTTCCGGGCATGGCCGGCAGTCTGCCCAGCGGCAACACGCAGAAGCGCAGGTAGAACTCCTGTATCCAGGGCATCCCATCCCCCATACCCAGGAACGGCCCGACCCAGACGACCAGCACCAGGAGCCCCCCAAGGAGCGCCAGGGGAAGGTGCCGCAGGCCGGGTCTGGGGTAGTAGCGCCATGGACGCAGGACCGCCAGCAGGAGGCCGCTGGCGACGGTCTGTACCGCATAGGGCCAGGCCCGGCCGGGAGCGACCTGGTCGAACAGCAGGCGCAGGCCCACCCAGGAGAGGAACGGCACGGCATGGGCCAGCACCGGCGTACTGCGCCAGCCGGTGCCGCCAGCGGGGGTGCTGGGGCGGACTGTCTCAAGGGGTCCTGGCATGGGAATCCGCATCGCCATGGGGTTCTGCGGGGGCTGTGCTCCGCGGGCTGTCCGGGGCCTGGTCGGGCGGCGGCGTCTCCGGGCTCAGCCCCGTCCGGCGCTGGACCTCGGCGAGGACGGCGTCGCCGCCGGTGTAGATCCAGTCATCGATCGCGGTTCGGCAGAGCCGCCCTTGACGGTGGAAACTCACCCGGGCGATGCTCTTGCGCTGCCAGAGGGCCAGGTCTATGGCCGTGATGTCCGCGTAGGGCACGAGCTCCCCCTCGACGGTCAGGAAGCCGTCCTCACCGGCTTGCAGGGAGCGGCCACGGGCCCGCAGCACCCGCAGGAGGGCAATGGCGGCGACGCCCAAGGTCCCGGCCAGCATCACGTACTGGGTACCCATATCCCAGGAGCTCTTGGGCACAACGCTGCCATCGGGACGGCGATCTTCTTCCCGGAAGTGCGGGTTCCAGCCCTTCTCGGCCGCCTGCACAGGCCAGTCGTCGACGCACCCGGCGGCCACGAGCCGGTTGTGCTCCGCGGCGCGTTGGTTGAAGCGCGGATAGCCGATCAGCGCGTCATACAGGCACCACAGTGCGTAGGCGCTGAAGACGCCGGCCACCAGGCTCATCCGCAAGGCCCAGCGGGAACTCATGCGCGCACATGCAGCCATCGTGTGACTCCCGGCCTCGGCAGCTAGGACCTCGCCGGCAGGCGACCACGGACCTCACCGTGGTCCGTCCACAGTGTCCAGCCCATCTCAACGAGGAACAGCAACGCCGCCGTCAGGGCCACCGCAGGCCACCGCGGCAGGGGCTTCGCCGGCCCGGACGCAGGGGGGGGCATGCCGACGGTCGCACCCGGGCCCCCGGCGCTCAGTCGCCGCGTCAGGTCAAAGGGGTTGACGCGTTCCGCAGAGGATTCCCGGCGGCTGACGTTGACCTCTACCGGCCGGTCACCCACGGCAAACACCCCGGGCTCGGTCGTCGCCTCCGGGGGCACCCCGGTGGCCGCAATGGGCCGGCCCAGGAGGTCGCGGAACTCCGGCAGCGGTTGCCCGCAGTCGAGGTGGGTGATCCCGTAGCCCGCTGGCACCGCGGCCTGGGCGATTTCCTGGACCAAGGGGAGGAACGAGGCGGACAGCGGCAGGTCGCTCCAGCTCGTGTCCAGGCCGACGGCAAGCACCAACAGGCGTCCCCGCCCCACGGGTTGCTCCACCAGGGCCGGGGCGCCATCGGCCATTTTCAGGTGGACCGTCTGCTGAGCGGACACCTCGAGCCGGAGGTACTGGCGCACGGGGAAGAGGAAGAGGTCTGTGGCCTCTGCATCCACAAAGCCATCGGCCAGAATGCCTTCCGGGTTGATCCATCCCAGGGCGCATGCCTGTCCCTTTTCGCGCGTCTGGCCGGCGACTTCGAGCAGGCGGGCGTCGAACAGGCCGCTGGCCCGCAGGCCGTGGACCATCTGTCCGGCGAGGGTGCCCGGCGTGCAGACCCCGGTGCCGCCTTCGGCACAGAAACGCTTCAGTTGGTCCAGGGACGCCTGGTCGAAGTGCTCCGCGGCACCGAGGACGAAGACCAGCGGCACGGCGCCCAGATCCGCCATCGGGAAGGCGTCGGCGGCCACTGTCCTCACCCGGAATCGGCTCGCGGCCCCGGCACTGCTCTCCAGGCCCCGAGCGAGGAAGAACGCCTGCACGTCGCGGCCTTCCGCCTCGTCGCCTCCGGGGATCACCGCCAGGACTTCCACGGCCGGGGGCGCCGCGGCCCAGAAATGCAGGCTGTCGTCCACCGTGTAGTCGTCCGGGGAGAGCTCAGCCACGCCGTGCACGGCATCGCCGCTGGCCACGGCGAAGGCCAGTCGCCGGACCTGGAGCGGGGGCAGCGAGACGCTCAGGACCTGGCGCTCCTGGCCGACGCGGACCGCCAACTGGCGCTCCTGGACGGTATCGGCGAAGCTCCGCACCTCGACGGTGACCCGGCAGCGCCCGCCGGCGACGGTCGTGGTGGCACTGATGAGGGCGACGTTGGGGGGAGCCGGTTCCGAGGGGTTCAGGAGGCGGATTTCGGTGCCGGCGGGCAGGGCGGCCTGGCAGTCCCGCCAGTCCGCCAGTTGGAGGTCGGAGATGACCACCAGACGCCGTGGCCCTTCGCCAGCCAGGAGCGTCCCCGCCTCCCGCAGGCCGGCGGCATGGTTCCCGGCGACTGGACGCGGCGGGGTGGCGCTGAGACGGCCGATGAGCGCGGCGGGCGCAGCCCCCGGCGGCACCGACGCCACCACCCGGTCTGCCGACAGCACCAGAGCCGCCTGTTCCCCCGCAGCCAGTGCCTTCAGCTCGGTCCGTAACAGGTCCGCGGCGCGCTCCATGACGCCGTGGGCCCCCATGCTGGCGGAGACGTCCACCAGGAACACCGTGGTCCTCCCCGCCGTGGCCAGGCCGGCAGTCGCGTCGTCCCGCGGCCGGAGATACGGACGCGCGAAGGCCAGCACCGCCGCCGCAAGGGCCGCCAACCGCAGCAGCAGGAGCAGCAGGTCGCGCAGGCGCCGGCGCCCTTCGGGCGGCAACTCCGCCCGGCGCAGAAAGCGTGTGCTGGGGAAGATCAGCCGGCGCGGGATGTGACGGTGCATCAGGTGCGCCAGGACCGGGATCGCCAGCAGGGCCAGGCCCAGGAGGAACCAGGGATACTCCATGCCGATCATCGCGCCAAGGCCTCCCGGCGGTGCAGATAGGCCGCCAACAGATGGCCTAGCGACTCGGTGGTTGGGACCGTCAGGTAATCGACCTGCTGGCCGAGACAGACGCTCCGGACCCGCTCAAGGAATGCCTGCATGGCCCGCTCGTAGCCGCTGCGGACCAGGTCCGGGGCCGTCGTGAGTTCCTCTCCGCCCTCACTGTCGACGAAACGTACGGTGCGGCTGAAGGGCAGGTCCAGCTCGTCACGGTCGAGCACCTGAAAGGCCAGGCAGTCGTGGTGCGCGAAGCGCAGCCGGCGCGCGATGGCCTCGAGGTCATCATCCAGGCCGTGGAAGTCGCTGATGAGGACGACCAGTCCACGCCGCCGCAGGTTCTCCCCGACGAAGTGCAGGGCTGCGCGGTGGTCGGCGACGCCGCCGGGAGCCAGCCGCTGCAGCGCCGTGAACACCCGCTGGGCCCCGTCGTGCTGACGGCCGGGCGGGAGCCAGGCGCTCAGGGTCTGCGAGTAGGCGCAGAAGCCGATGTTATCGCCCTGGCGTCGGGCCAGGTAGGCCAGGCAGGCGGCCAACATCGCCGCGTAGCGCAGCTTGCTGCAGCGGCTGCGCTCGCCCTGATACGCCATCGAGGCACTCGTGTCCAGGACCAGGGTGCAGTTCAGATTGGTCTCTTCCTGGAAGACCTTGGTGAAGAAGCGGTCCAGGCGGCCGTAGACCTTCCAGTCCACGTACTTCGGATCGTCGCCGGGGACATAGTTCCGGTACTGGAAGAACTCGCTGCCGAAGCCCTGGTAGAGGCTCCGGTGGAGCCCGCCCAGGAAACCCTCGACGACAACTCGGGCCAGCAACGAGTAGCTGTCGACGCGAGCGAGCGTTTCGGGACTGAGCAGATCGCCAACACTTGGGGACGCCATGGCAGCCTTGGGACCGTTCCTGGCCATCACTTGCGGTCACATAGCGCCGACGGCACACACGGCGCGACGGCTGGGGAATATAGCCGCACTCCATGGGCATGCTCGGAACGCCCTCGCGGAGACCGCTTGGGGGCGCATGTCCGTTCCGTAGGCATCGGCCCCGCACAAGCTCACGGCGGGGCGCTTGCCCGCCCGCGATCTGGGGGTAATGTACCGCGGCTCCTGCGGGCAAAGGGGAAGGCCCTACGGAGC
>Ga0172371_10002553_pt1 | contig 28801 bp, 23 predicted proteins | sample Lak12m_FD_114543 | JGI IMG/M metagenome (GOLD analysis project Ga0172371, IMG submission 114543) | Freshwater microbial communities from Kabuno Bay, South-Kivu, Congo - kab_022012_12m | ecosystem: Environmental > Aquatic > Freshwater > Lake | place: Democratic Republic of the Congo: South-Kivu...
GCCAGGGGTTTTGAGGTTGGAACGAATATAAACTGGCAAATCATGGGATTTGATCTGGGATTAAAGGTAAACTATACTTTTTGTCATTCTACAAATGAGAAGTCTCTAATACCCAACACTAATATAGTAGGTAAACAACTGATTTATGTCCCGGTGAATAACCTGAACAGCACAGCATCAGTGGAACGATGGAAATTCTATTTTAAATATAATTTCCTGTTTATTGGAAAACGGTTCACATCTTCAGATAATAGCTACTATATGCCTGCCTATAGTTTGTCAAATATTATTTTTGGTAAAAATATAGGTTTGAATAATTTTATTCTATCTTTACAGGTTCAAATTAATAATCTATTCAATATAGATTACCAGTCTGTCGCAAGCCGGCCAATGCCGGGAATAAATTATGCATTCACACTGAAGCTCTCATTTAAGAAGGGCATCAACTAATAAAGGAGACTGACCAAAACTCCAAAAGTGAAAGAAAAAAGGATCATAATATTTAAAATTCAACCACTTTTAATAATTTCCCTTCTTGCTATTTTCTTGGCATCTTGCTCTAAAACCCCTATACGTGAAACTCCTGTTGATCCTCCTCCTGACACAACGGTTACACCCGTTACTTATGAAAATGGGATCTTTGTTATAAATGAAGGAAATTTCAACTGGGGTAATGCATCCGTTTCATATATCGATAACTCTTCAAATACTGTTCTTCAGGATATATTTAAAAAGGTCAACCAGCGCGGGCTGGGGGATGTTGCTCAATCCATGACCTTATTTAAAGATTATGGTTTAATCGTGGTTAATAATTCTAACAGGATTGAAGTGGTTACTTTGAAAGACTTCAAATCATACACTTATATATCAGGATTTTATTCACCACGGTATCTGGAATTAGTTGATTCTACAAAAGCCTATGTTACCAGTCTTAAGAAAAACATTGCTGTTATTGACTTATCGACCTTTACAATCAAGAAGGAAATTCCAACGCCAACCTGGACTGAAGTTTTAGCCCGATTTGATCATTACATGTTTGTTACAAGCGTTGGAGATTTTAGCGCCTCCAATGAAAAAAGGAAAGCTCAATTATTTATAATCGATACTCAAAATGATGTTATAGTTGATAGTATTATGACCGGGAAAGAACCGATGGGCATTGTTATTGATAAGAAACAGAAAATATGGGTTCTGTGTACCGGCGGATATGATTTCTATGAAGCGCCAAGTCTGATAAGGATTGATCCAATTCTGAGGATTGTAGAAAAAAAGTTCAACTTTCCTAATGATGGAAATCTTCCAAAAAAACTTTGTATAAACTCAACACGGGATACTATTTATTTTATTAAAGACGGGGTTTTTCAGATGCCTGTAACTGCCTCCGATATCCCTACTCAATCGATTATCACATCAAATGGCCGGGTATTCTATGGACTATCAATCCATCCCACCAACGGATCTATATTTGTCTCCGATGTACTTGACTATGTTCAGGATGGCACAATCTATCAGTACGGTTCATCAATGGGAACTCTTTTAAACACTTATAAAGTCGGTCGGATTCCTTCCTCATTTTGCTTTACCAATTAAAATATTGAGGTTTTTTCAGATTAATCTTATTCTTTTTACCTCAAAAAAAAGGAATATTTTTTATCATTTCCTTGAACTCACTTAATATCATTGCAGTGGCACCCCAAATCACATTTCCATCAATGACAAAGCAAGGTACTTTCAACGATAATCCGGTTCTCAACTTAATTTTCTTTTGCTGTATCTTTTGCTCCTCCAATAAATCGGAAATCCGGATCTCGATTATTTTAGCGACTTCATGAGGTTCGGCTATAAATTCTGGCTGGAAGGGAACAAATCCTACAACTGGTGTAACTAAAAAATTACTAGGAGGGATATATAATGCTGTTAGTTGTCCAAGAACTTGAACCTGAATGGTATCGATTCCGATTTCCTCTTGCGCCTCCCGGAGAGCTGTAAAAATCAAACTATCATCATCTTCTTCAAATTTACCACCTGGGAAACTAATTTGTCCGGAATGGACGCCTTCATATTCTTTCCTTAAGGTCAGAACTAGTCCAGCCTCACCCTTGAAAGGAAAAAGTAATAAAAGTACGCTACTCTGGATTACATCGTTTGCCTTAAACATATTCATTAATTGATGAATCCTGGTTAATGAAGACATCTTAATTTGTGCGGGAAAACCCGGCAGGGGATAATGAAACCTTTCTTCTACTTGAGTGATAAAGGATAGAAAATTCATATTTAAAATAAAATTCCCTCAAAATTAGTGTTTAAACTCCATAATATTTGTAATATTGATGACCGTTTTCTATCTATGACGAACCCTAAAATAAAACCATTCGACTTTGAAAAAGACAATGTAGGTAATCCCAAGAACCTTGTCTTGTTCAATGATAACATTAATACATTCGATTTTGTAATTTCCACATTGATCGAAGTATGTCATCACGAACCATACCAGGCAGAGCAATGTGCACTAACGGCCCACTATAAAGGAAAATGTGTCGTCAAAACCGGTGAATTCGAAACCCTAAAACCAATATCAGAAGCGCTTTCTGCCAGAAATTTAACCGTTGTAATCGAGTAATCAACAGCTTTTACACATTTTATTAACATTACTGAGATGCTAATGTCTAATTTGCTTAATCTCAGATAATTATAGATCATGATTTATGAACAAATTGTTCATAAGTTCATTGCATAAGATGTTCATATCTGAATTACTAAAAGCTTGCTTCCTGCTATATGGTTAGTGTATATTTGATTCCTCAAGCGAGCGATAAAAGGTCCGCACGGAATTGGAAAGGTGAAAGCAGAAACCGAAAGGGGACAGCACTCCCGATCTAAACCAGAAAGATGCCGAATCCGCAAGAGTCGAACATCTTTAGGGCATGTTTCAGGCGGGTTTCTCCGCTAAGCAAACCGCAAGGAGAGCTGAAGGGGAGAAGCGGAAAGAAAGAGAAGGGGAAACCCCAATTAAGTAATTCAACCATAATAACCGTAACTTGAACGAGCCTGATAGCTCCGGTTACCGGGAATACGGGATGGGAATTTCTTCGGCCAGAAGAGGTTCCCATCGGTGTTTTATTTACTATTTGCTTTAAGAGAACTATAAAAGATAGGGGAGTAAAGCCTTGCGTTTCCTGGGATAATCAGGAAAAATTGACTGATACCATCGATGATGGTGCAAGGCTCTTGGCATCAGGTTCACAAGTGTCCATACAGCGAAGGCCAAAGCAGGTGAACTCCAGGTAAGAAGTGCAAATCCGAACCACTCAACTATTTCTCCAAAGTGATTGGGACAAGAAACCAGCTCGAAAAATCCACTATGAGGGATTTTATATATAGTCTCACCTGGTTTCCTTAGATGAATTAAAAGATTATCAGAATACCAGTTAATGCCCATTCCGCAAAAGAAAACTATTATTCCGGTGATAAACCTCGGGTCAGCAAACCAACTCAGTGTGTATTGATTGGCCAGGAAACCTAAATAATATCCATTGATAAAGCCATTTATGAAATTGAAAAAAATAGCCATAAACATAATGGCCAAAGGCATTTTCTTTCCTTTTGTATGAAGCCGGAATGGGAAAATAATAGTCCTGTTTATATAATGAAGGATATATAAAGAGAAAAATGTCCATGTAACGGCATTATGCTTTAACGAACCGAAAATAAAAAATCCAGCAAAAACCAATAGGGCAGGAGACTCCATAATAATCCATCCAACCCGGTTATCAATTACCGCGCCCCATTTGTTACTTGTATGTCTACCATAAGGTGCTATAATCCTGATTACAAATGGAAAAATTAAAATTGCAATTGCAATCCAGGTATATACCATTTTATAAAAAGTAGATTCTTCCATAAAATTATTTAAAAAATTATGTTAAATATCCATTCATCTTAAAATACTCTAATAAGTCACGAATCGTTTCAACAAATGGTCGTGGAATGAATCCCAGTTCGTTCTTGGCTTTTGTATTACTGATCATCCGGTTCCCTTCACTAAGGATTGAAAGTGACTCCCTGGTATATAAAGGTTCTGACTTTGTCAACAAGCTATATGAAGTAATAAATGGTAAGCCTAGCTTGGCAATCCAGAATGGAAGAATTGTTTTTACTGTTTTTTTACCGGAATAACGATGGATCAACTCTGAAAATTCTTCCAAACTATGCCAATGGCCGGATAAAAGATACTTTTCACCAGGTCGGCCTCTATGGATTGCTGAAATAGCTCCCGATACTACATCTCTGACGTCAACCCAGTTATAACCACCCGGTACTAAAGCAGGAATTTTATTGTGATATAATTGCAAGACTGCATTTCCAATTAAAGAGGGTTGAGGATCTGAAGGACCAATTATCGCGGCCGGACTAAGGATTATCGTATCCAGGCCATTTTTCACACCCTGGATTACATACCTTTCTCCGGTCGCTTTAGAAAGATCATATGCAAATCCATTTGATTCAACCAATGGCCTTGTTTCATCAAGTAATATATCATGTGGTTTTTGCTGGAAAGCATGAATAGAACTGAAATGGATTAACCGTTTTACACTGCATTCACTCGCTGCATTTACGATGTTTTGCGTGCCATCAGCATTGATTTTAAAAACCATCCCGTCGGAATCACCGGATATTGAAATGCGTGCAGCCAGATGATAGACCACATCAACATCCTTCAGAAGGATTTTCAAGGATTGATAATCTAAAATATCACCTTTAACAAGTTCGAGAGGAAGACCTTTTAGACCTTGTGTGTTTTTATGGGAAAGTGCTCTGACTTCATGATTAAGCTCTAAAAGACTCTTGCAAAGATTAACACCGACATGACCATTAGCACCGGTAACAGCAATTCTCATCGGTAAAATTTAGGATGATGGCAAAAATAATAATATTTCTTTTCCTTTGTTGAATTATCCTCGATTTGGATTAATTTTACAGAAACCAAATTATAATCACGATGAAAACATTTCTTAAAATCATTTATTGGCTATTAGGTTTAATAGCAGTATTAGTAATTATTGCATTTATTTTACCAAAGAATTATAAAGTTGAACGAATAGTTTATATAAATGCAGATAAAGAGTTGATTTATAATTTAACATCAAATTTCAATAAATGGAATTTATGGGTACCCTGGACGAAAGAAATGGACTCAACTGCTGTCTTTGAGATCCAGGGCCCGGATGGACAAGTAGGTACAATTTGGAAGTGGAAGGGAAAGAAAATGGGTGAGGGAATAATGACTGCAACGGAATTAATACCTGGCCAATTGGTTACATATGATCTATCGTTTAATAATGGTAAATACCAATCAAAAGGGAAAGTCGGAATTGAAGCAGGTGATTCTTGTAAAGTCAGCTGGACAGACGAGGGTGATCTGGGCTATAACCCATTTTCAAGATATATGGGGTTATTTATGGAGAAAATGATGGGCCCGGATTTTGAAAAAGGATTGGCAAAACTTAAAAAAATCGCCGAAGAAAGAAAAAATTGGCCTAAAATAGAAGAGACTAAAATGCCATCACAGACGGTACTGGTCATTCGTGATTCAGCTGGCCCTAAGACCTTTGAAAAGATTATGGGCGCAGCATTTGGTGAACTTATGTCATATGTTAAAAAAAATAAAAACAAACAAACCGGATCACCGTTTGCGATTTATCTGAAATGGGATTCTGTGACTTTCTTTTCTGTAATGGATATTGGAATTCCTGTAGAAAAAGCCGAAAAAGGTTCAGGGAGAATTAATATCATGAATCTTCCAGAACAAAATGTAGTTAAAGCGGTTTACTTTGGGCCATATGATAAAACAGGACCAACTTATAATGCCTTAATGCAATATATAAAAGAGAGCAATAAAGAGATGGCAGGAGGTCCCTGGGAGATATATGTTACCGATCCGATGGAGGTAAAGGATACCTTGAAATGGCAAACTGATATTGTCTTTCCGGTTAAATAAGGAGGCTATCAATAATATTTTCCCTTATTAAATTCCTATAATTAATATTATGTTAAGTTACTTTTTCTGTAAGTTTAATATCTTCTCATTAATAGCTTTTGCTTTATCATTTAGTTTCAATCTTACATAAATTTGTTTTAAAGCCATCATTGTATCAAGATCGGTCGGATTTATTTCCAATGCTTTTTCAAGATAAGGAAGAGCTTTGGTAAGATATGAATCAGCTTCAAGTTTTAATTTATCATATTCAGCAGTTGCTTCGTTGGGTAAATTATTAGCCTTTAACAGTATTTCAGCTGCAACATTATTATACAATATACCAAGGTTAAAGAATGGCTCAAAATAATCAGGGTTAATTTTAATAGCCTTTTCATAGGCAACTGTTGCCTTTTCCAACATTTCTTTCTTCACCTCTTTACTTTTTGTTGTATCATTAAAGATTTTGTTATATAAAGTCCCCATAGCATAATATACTGATGGGTTAGCAGTATCTAACTCAGCAATTATTTTAAGCTGTGACAAGGCTTTATCATCTTCACCAAATGCGAGGTACATATTTGTTTCAGCCTTTATTAGATCTTGATTTTTCGGATAGAGTTCTCTCCCCTGTTTGATAATTTCGTACGCGTTTTTCTTATCCTGAAGTTTTGTATAAAACACCGTTAATCCAAAATATATATCCGGCGTATTCTTACCAGCTTTCAGGACAGCCAAATAATAATCACGTGCCTTTCCCGTTTTGCCGGCACGTTCCGCTGCAACAGCTGCCGTTAATAATAAAGTCGTATCGGTCATATTAAGAATTGAATATACATTTGCAGCCAATTCAATCTGAATCATTGATTCTTCAAATTGTCGTTGATTAAATTTATCAACACCTTTTTGATATAGACTTTGCCGCAATGTGTCAACATTGACCCTGATTTCTTCAGAAAATTTTTGTTTTGTATCTAAGGAATACGATTTTCTAAACGATGTCAATGCGGTTGAAAATAGTGAGGAATCATTTGGAGATATACGATATAGATTAATGTAAATCAAGGCTTTATAAAACCAGGTCTTTGCATCAGCTGAGGTTTCAGCATTTGCTGAAGCTTCATCAATATATTTTTGTGCTTCCGCTAACTTTTTCTGTTTCTCTTCCGCTGATTTTGCCCGGTTAGCCTCTTTTAGAAAGTTGTACGCTGTCTGCGTATTAACACTCTGACTTCTTGCAATAATAAATGCAAAAATCAGAAAACATCCGATGAGAACTCTTTTCATTTTATTTTTTTTAGGAGTTGATGATTGAGTGATTTGGTTAGCAAATATAGCAAATACATGCTGATTATATGTCGGTTAAGTAAAAATTAATTTTCAGGTTCGCCCAAAACCGGAAGATCCAAATTGTCATTTTTTTCATCTGGAGGAGAATTCTCAGTTTCTTCTATTTCCTCAATATTCACTGTCCCTTCTTCTACATCGACCTTTGCAACAGCGGCAATCCCATCCCCTTCATTAATCTTGATCAAACGTACTCCCTGAGTAGCTCTTCCCATAATTCTCAAATCAGAAACAGCCATTCTGATTATGATACCGGAGCGATTAATGATCATCAAGTCATCAGTATCAGAAACACCCTTGATAGCAATAAGGGAACCAGTCTTTTCAGTAATATTCAATGTTTTTACCCCTTTCCCACCCCTGTTGGTAATTCTGTAATCATCAAGGTCAGATCTCTTCCCATATCCATTCTCAGAGACCACCAGCACTTCACCTTTCCTGTCGACCGGAACACAAATCATCCCAATAACCTCATCATCAGGGCCCGATTTGGTAATGCCACGTACGCCTGCTGCATTTCGTCCCATTGGACGAACTGACTTTTCATTAAACCTGATTGCACGTCCTGATTTCAAGGCCATCACTACCTCATTTTTTCCATCCGTTAATTTAGCTTCCAGGAGCTGATCCCCTTCATTTATTGTGATGGCATTGATACCACTTTGACGGGGTCTGGAATATGCTTCGAGAGATGTTTTTTTAATAGTACCCCTTTTTGTTGCTAAAATGATGAAATTAGAGTTTATATAATCTTCATCCTTAATATTTTTAACATTGATAAAGGCCCTGACCTTATCGTCGCTTTCAATATTGATAAGATTCTGTATTGCCCTTCCTTTTGAAATCTTTACACCTTCAGGGATCTCAAAGACTCGCAACCAGAAGCATTTACCTTTTTCCGTGAAAAGTAAAAGATAATTGTGATTTGTAGCGATGAAAAGATGCTCTAAAAAATCTTCGTCACGAATATCTGTTCCTTTAACGCCTCGACCTCCCCTGTTTTGCACACGGTATTCTGTTAAAGGCGTACGCTTTACATAGCCCATGTGAGAAATTGTAATAACTACATTTTCATCAGCGATGGTATCTTCAATCCTGAAATCGGAAGCGGTATAAACAATTTGGGATTTTGGTTCATCTCCATATTTTTCCTTAATAACTTTTAGTTCTTCTTTTACAATTTCCATCCTGCGATCAAAGTCGGAAAGAATCCCTTTAAGGTTTTCAATTAGTTTTAATAATTCTGCATATTCTTCCTTGATCTTTTCACGTTCCAGACCGGTCAAACGTTGAAGACGCATATCCAGGATTGCCTTTGCCTGAATTTCAGAAAGGCCGAAACTTTGCATGAGTCCGTTTTTTGCCTCTTCAGGTGTCTGGGAGGATCTGATTAAGGCAATAACAGCATCAAGATTATCAAGCGCAATGAGAAGTCCTTCAAGTATATGAGCGCGTTTCTCGGCTTCTCTTAAATCAAATTCCGTTCTTCTTTTAACAACTTCATGCCGATGGTCAACATAATGAACGATTAAATCTTTTAAAGTCAACGTTACGGGCCGTCCTTTTACAAGCGCGATATTATTGATGTTGAATGTACTCTGCAAAGGAGTCATCTGATATAGTTTGTTCAATACTACATTCGTGATTACCTCTTTTTTCAATTCATAAACAATCCTAACACCGTTACGATCAGATTCATCGCGTATATCGGTAATCCCTTCAATCTTTTTATCATTGATAAGATCAGCGGTCTTTTTGATCATCTCCGACTTATTTACCTGATATGGTACGGACGTGACAATAATTTTTTCACGACCATTTTCATCCTGTTCAATGTTTGTTTCACCTCTGATGACAATTCTGCCCCTTCCCGTTTCATAGGCCTCCTTTACGCCATCATACCCATAAATAACACCACCAGTTGGAAAATCTGGTGCTTTGATAAATTTCATCAGGTCGGAAACAGTAATATTACGATCGTTTATATAAGCCGTAATACCATCAATAACTTCACTGAGATTATGGGGCGCCATATTTGTCGCCATCCCAACGGCTATACCCGAAGCGCCATTGACTAAAAGGTTTGGGATCCCCGATGGAAGTACAATCGGTTCTTTAAGCGAATCATCGAAATTTAATTGAAAATCAACAGTTTCCTTTTCGAGATCAGCAAGCATTTCTTCTGCTATTTTCTTAAACCTGGCCTCTGTATATCTCATAGCGGCAGGATTATCACCGTCCATTGAACCGAAATTTCCCTGACCATCAATTAATGGATACCGAAGACTCCACTCCTGTGCCATTCTAACCATAGCATCATAAACCGATGTATCACCATGCGGATGATATTTTCCCAAGACTTCTCCAACAATACGCGCAGATTTTTTATAGGGTCTGTTTGAAAAAACACCTAATTCGTACATTCCGTATAGAACCCTGCGATGTACAGGTTTTAATCCATCCCGTACATCCGGAAGCGCCCTGGCAACAATAACTGACATAGCATAATCAATATATGCTGTCTTCATCTGGTTCTCAATATTGACCGGGATCACTCTTTCACCAAATTCCATATGGGCTACATGTTAATTACTTAATTATCAGATAAATAAAACAAAACAAATAATGTCACGAAGGTAACAAAAATACTCAGGAAAACTACCGATTATTTACACTTTTTTTTTAAGCTTACTAACATGGAAATGTTAATAAATAAAGGGGTCTCCGGAATAAAATCGGAAATTCGATTGTATTTTTGATAAAATTGTCAATTTTACATGATTTTGTACATGGTTCAATTTTTGTTGACCTTTAAAACATCTGGTTAAAAATATCGTTCTATTATTTACCTGATAATTAAGTTAATTATGACTTAAGCAAACTACAGAATTGAGGTGTAATTATGGAAGCAAAATTCTCACAACGGGTTAAAGATGTCTTGATATATAGCCGAGAGGAAGCCCAACGACTTGGCAACGATTATATTGGAATTGAGCATTTGTTATTAGGCATTATCCGGGAAGGTGACGGATTAGCCATTAGGATTCTTAAAAACCTGGGGATTGATTTTTTAGGAATACGACGAAAAATAGAATCCGCTGTCGCCAGCCACAACGAGCAACCATCTGGCGCTGAAAACATTCCTTTGATCAAACAGGCAGAAAGGGCATTAAAAATAACCTATCTTGAAGCCAAACTCTTTAATAATGAATTAATAGGAACCGAGCATTTGTTGTTGGCAATACTAAAAGATGAAAATAATCTGGTTACAAAGACATTTTCCGGTTATGGAGTCAGTTATGATACGGTCAGAGATGAACTCAAGATGATCCTTACCAATGGAAAAGAAGAGAAAAGTATTGACCCTCAGGATATTCTTCCAAAAGATGATGATGAGGAAGATCCTGAAGAAAGTTCTAAAAGTTTTAGTGCTGGACCTAAAAAAGGTCAGGAATCAAAATCAAAAACTCCGGTCCTTGATAATTTTGGCCGTGACATTACAAAAGCCGCCGAAGAAGATCGTCTTGATCCGATTGTAGGACGTGAAAAAGAACTTCAGCGGATTGCGCAGATTCTAAGTCGCAGGAAAAAGAATAATCCTATTCTTATTGGTGAGCCCGGTGTTGGTAAATCAGCCATTGCTGAAGGATTAGCGCTAAGAATTGTACAAAGAAAAGTTTCCCGGGCTCTATTTAACAAACGTATTATTTCACTGGATCTTGCATCACTTGTTGCAGGAACCAAATACAGAGGTCAATTTGAAGAACGGATGAAGGCTGTTCTGAATGAATTGGAGAAAAACCCCAATATTATTTTATTTATTGATGAAATTCATACCATTGTTGGCGCCGGAAATGCTTCTGGTTCATTAGATGCTTCCAACATGTTCAAACCAGCCCTTGCGAGAGGTGAAATCCAATGTATTGGCTCAACCACTTTAGACGAATATCGCCAATACATTGAGAAAGATGGTGCGCTGGAAAGGAGATTCCAGAAAGTTCTTGTCGATCCTACTACAGCGGAAGAGACAGTTGAAATTCTTCACAATATTAAAGAAAAGTATGAGGACCATCATTTGGTAACTTACAATGATGATGCAATCAAAGCTTGTGTAATGCTTACTAACCGGTATATAACCGACCGGTATTTACCCGATAAAGCGATCGATGCCCTCGATGAAGCAGGTGCAAGAGTCCATATTTCTAATATCAATGTTCCTCCGGAGATAATGAAAATCGAGAACCAGATTGAAGAAACCCGGAAAAAGAAAATGCAGGCCATCAATAGTCAAAAGTTCGAGGAAGCTGCTGATCTTCGGGATACCGAAAGGAAACTTCAGGAAAGTTTGGAGCGTGAGAAACATACCTGGGAAGAAAATTCTAAAATCAATCGCCAAACAGTTACCGAAGAAAACGTTGCCGAAGTAGTTGCAATGATGACAGGGATTCCGGTTCAACGGATTGCCAAGAATGAAAGCGATCGTTTATTGAGTATGGAGAGTGAACTTGAAACTTCAATTATCGGGCAGAATGAAGCCATTAAAAAAGTTGTCAAATCGATTCGACGCAACAGGGCTGGTTTAAAGGATCCAAATAAACCGATAGGTACTTTTATTTTCCTGGGTCCGACTGGAGTCGGTAAAACCCATCTGGCTAAAGTCCTTGCTAAATTTTTATTTGACACCGAAGATGCTCTTGTTCGTATTGACATGAGCGAATACATGGAAAAATTTGCTGTTTCAAGATTAATTGGTGCTCCCCCGGGTTATGTTGGATATGAAGAGGGCGGGCAATTAACTGAGAAAATAAGAAGAAGACCTTATTCGATTGTTTTATTAGATGAAATTGAGAAAGCACACCCTGATGTCTTTCACTTACTTCTTCAAGTTATGGATGATGGAGTTCTAACCGATAGTTTTGGAAGAAGGGTCGACTTTAAGAATACCATTGTAATCATGACATCAAATATCGGGTCTCGTCAACTAAAAGATTTTGGCCAAGGAGTGGGTTTTTCCACATCTGCGAAACAAGCAGCAACCAATGATTATGCCAGAGGAGTCATTGAAAACGCCTTGAAAAAGACCTTTGCTCCTGAATTTTTGAACAGGATCGACGATATTGTAATCTTTGATTCTCTCGAACGTGATGACATCCATAAAATAATTGATATTGAGCTTAAGCAGTTATATGAAAGAATAAAAAATATGGGATACCAGGTAGTGATAACATCCCCTGCCAAAGATTTTATTGTAGAGAAAGGATGGGATGCCCAGTTTGGAGCCCGACCACTCAAAAGAGCCATTCAGAAATATGTCGAAGATACTCTTGCCGAGGAGATAATCAAAACTAAACTTTCTCCCAGTGATATAATAACTGTAGATTATCAAAAAGAAAAGGATGAGATTGTTGTATTTATATCGAAACAGGAGACCGGACAGACGCAACCGGAAAATGTAAACTGAAGAAAAAATTATTATTATTATTATTGCATTAAAACCTGTTCAGAAGGTCTTCATTTTTCAAAGCAGTCATAAAAATTATTCCATTTTTGGTTCCATCCCCAAAAACCGAGTAGAGGATTTCATTTGTGGTTTTATCACCAATGAATAAATAGCGAATATTTATTGAAAATCCGTTATGTTCATAATTGATCATGTTACCATTTGGGTCGGTGATATAAAAAACCTCCTGTGATGATAGATCAAATCCATTGAGGTATTTCGAAGATAATGTCCCTGTTATGGAAGATGGTTTAACCCTTTGAAGTTCGGAGATAATATATTCACCCATTATGAAGAAATCATTGATGAAATAATGGATGGATTTCATTCTCATTCCTTGAATAGTTTCATTATAACCTAAAACTTTGACCCTGGCATTGTTGAACTTTGCAACATTAACACATTGTGGCGATCCTTTGGTTTTAATCATTTTTTTATACTTATACATAAAGGGAACTGAGCCATATTCAATGTTCGCTTTAGTTTGAAACTCTCCTGCATTTTTAATTTTTCTAAAAAAACAATAGAAATGCATTGTGATTTCATCTTTAATACAAGTATTATGAGGACTTCTTAAATTACTATCTTTAAAAAATTGCATAAATTCAAAACTGTACCGGCCATAAACCAGGCTTATATACCCAAGGCGAATAAAAGGGAATAAACTTTTACGCAAGAAAATAAGAACGAGAACTAAAACAAAGATTCCTACCAACGCCAATATCAGATACAGCATACTTGGATCGAATGATGTACTATCCTTTGCCGTTCTTGCAAGTATTATGGTTCCAATCAAACTACCTATCAACATAAAAAATTATGGGGTGCACAAAAGTACTAAAAACTTGTCAGGTTTATCATGTGTTTAGTAAGGAGTATTTACCGATATAATTTCTAAAATTGATACGAGTTATCAGCAATTAACTTATCGGCAATTTTTCTTCTCGATTCTTTTACATTAATCCCATTTACTCTGGTTAGTACATCGATGACCTTTCTCAGGGCCAAAGATTCTTGTTTGGATGCATATGAGTATATAGCATCATATGCATTCTTCCTGATTTTTTCAGAAGTGTCATAAATATAAACATTCATGATTTCCTTATAAATATCAATATTTTGACATGCTTTTAGATTTTCAATTTTTTGAATCCGCAGTGCCAGGGATTCTGAGGCATATGTTTCAATAATCATCTCAGAAATATTGTTCAATACTTCCTGTTCATGGATTAATTTTTTGTCGAATTTTTTAGTTGCTCCGTGTATTGCCAATAAAATTACTTTTTTGAAATTTTTTATATACGACAACTTTTCAGAATAATAGTCGTGATCTGTCAATCTTTCATCCTGAAGACCCTCAAGGTTTGAAGCAAGTTTCTCTGCCTCCCCAAAAAGATCAAAATCACCCTTCATAGCTCGCTTCAAGGTAGTATCAACAACAAGAAGCCGGTTGATTTCATTTGTCCCTTCGAATATTCTGTTTATTCTTGAGTCTCTGTATCCTCTTTCGATTCCTAATTCAGCAGAATATCCCATGCCTCCATGAATCTGCAGAGCCTCATCAATAACAAAATCCAATACTTCCGAGCCAAAGACTTTAAGGATTGCAGCCTCAACGGCATAATGGCTAATCCCATCTATTGAAGCTTTTCCAATATCAGTTCCTTCAACTTTTTTATTAATCTCAATTTGGTCGTTAATATCTTTGCTTACCCGATAAATTGCAGATTCAAGAGTAAAAGTTCTTATTACTTGTTCCGCCAGTTTATGCTTAATAGCTCCGAAGGATGAGATTAACACACAAAATTGTTTCCTTTCATTTGCATACTTAACCGAATCAGTGATCGCTTTTTTTGCAGCGCCAAGAACGTTCGCTCCAAGTTTGATACGTCCCATATGCAGGATACTCAGGGCGATCCTGAAACCTTCTCCCCTTCTGCCAAGAAGATTTTCAATTGGTACTTTTACATCATTATAGAATATCTGAGCGGTGGAAGACCCTTTAATTCCTAACTTCTTTTCATCAGGATTGACGACAACTCCCGGAAAATTTCTTTCAACGATGAAGGCGCTTAATACACGGTCGTTATCAATTTTGGCAAATACTGTCTGGATATCCGCAAAACCTGCATTTGTGATCCACATCTTTTGTCCGTTGAGTATGTAATGTTTACCATCTTCAGACAAAATTGCCTTTGTTTTTCCGGCATTCGCATCACTTCCTGCGCCTGGTTCTGTCAAACAGTAGGCCCCAAGGATCTCACCTGTGGCCAGTTTTGTCACATACTGCCGACGTTGGTCTTCATTACCATAGTATACGATTGGTAAAGTGCCAATACCGCAATGAGCCATGAAGGCAACTGAAAAAGAATAGCCAGCGCCAATAACTTCGGCAGCAAGCATTTGAGTTACGAATGATTGTCCAAAGCCACCATATGCTTCAGGAACAGAAATACCCATCAAACCTAAATCACCCGATTTCTTTAACGTACTCTTCATTAATGAAATATCTGGAGTATCAATTTTATCCAGGATCGGGTATAGTTCAGTTTCAAGAAAATCCTTGCAAGTCTGGGCAATCATTTTTTGTTCCTCATCGAATTCTTCAGGAATAAAAATATCCATTGAATTTGATTCTTTTAATAAAAATTCACCACTTTTTAATGTTTCTCTCTTCTCCATTTTTACTTTTTTCGTTTTTAACACAATCATAAATCTAATGCCAAGACTATTAATTCGGCGATATCATAATTCTTCACTTTCTCTTCCATGTTCTTATATTTTAAACCATCTGTAATCATAGTCATACAGAACGGACAAGAGGTCGCTATCACCTCCGCCTCCGTTTTAAGAGCATCTTCAATTCGTTCAATGAAAACCTCCTTATCACCTTTTTCGGCTTCTTTAAACATCTGCCCGCCTCCCCCCCCGCAACAAAGTGCAAAACTTTTATTGCGATGCATTTCAATACAATCTGAAGATATTACCTTTAATATAGTTCGGGGTTCATCATATAAATTATTTGCTCTTCCCAGGTAGCATGGGTCATGGTATGTGATCTTTGTCTTTTCCAACACTTCACAATTCAATACAAGCTTCCCTTCTTCAATGTTTTGAACAAGAAACTGCAAATAATTTATTACTTCGTAGTACCCTCCTATATCTGGATATTCATTTTTGAAGATATTGAAGCAATGAGGACAAATTGTAAGGATTTTTTTTATTCCATACCGGCGAAACAAACCAATATTTTGAAGCGCCTGCATTTGATAAAGCATCTCATTTCCTGTACGTCGTGCAGGATCTCCCGAACATGATTCCTCTTTTCCAAGAACAGCATAGCTTACATTAAGAAAGGATAGTATTTTGGTAAAAGCACGAGTTACTTTTTTATACCTGTCATCAAAAGCGCCGGCACATCCCACCCAGAACAGGTATTCTGGCTTTTTCCCTCTTGCAAATAAATCTGCCATTACAGGTACCTCCAACTTCCTATTTTCAATTCGTCCAGCCATATATAGTTTAATAACTAACCCGCATTGATTTTTCCATCAAGGTCCTTCGACCATTGCAAACGATCTTCGGGGGAAAACTGCCATGGAGCTCCATTATTTTCAATGTTTTGAAATAGAGATTTTAATCCTCCCGGAACCGCAGCCTCTTCCATTACAAGGTATCTGCGCATATCAACAATCAGCGTCGGGTGATCTATGTTTATCGGGCACTCTTTTGCACAAGCATTACAAGTCGTACATGCCCATAATTCTTCTTCTGTGATATAATCCCTGATCAAGGATTTCACATCTGTAAATCCTTTCCCAATCTTAATAAGTCCTGGACCCTTTTCCTTCATCCTGGCTCTAACATCCATTATAATTTTCCTTGGTGAGAGGCGCTTACCTGTTATGTTCGCAGGACAGACAGAGGTGCATCTTCCGCATTCGGTACATGCCAAAGAATCAAAATAATTCTTCCAGGTAATATCCTCAACATCTTTCACTCCAAATCGCTCTATCGATGAATCTTTTGATGTTTCTGATACAGATACATCCGGATCCAGCATCAGCCTTACTTCCCTGGTAACATTATCCATATTTGGTAATTTTCCGAGCGGGTCCAACCTGGAGAGGAAAACATTGGGGACAGACATAAAAACATGAAAATGTTTAGAATAAGGCAGGATGTTGATGAAAAGAAAGATGAGAAGTATGTGTGTCCACCAAAAAACTTCATAATAAATTTCTACAGTATTTGAAGAAGCGCCAATGAAAAAGATACTAAACAAATTACTCACAGGAAAAACGCCATAAACAGGTTGTTTCAAGATTTCCCGACCGCTTATATATGCAGAATTCATACCTAACAGTGAGATCATTAAAAACCAAATAAGTAACAATGCAATAATTGCATCAATATGAGAGACCTGTTTCATCTCGATCCCTTCAAATCGTTTGATATGAAATAACAGACGCCGGCCGAGAAAAATAATAATTGCAAAAAATATAAGTAAGCCAAATATATCCCCTGATGCTATTATCAAGTCATAGAATGATCCAAAGAATTTCAATGATTTTTCCGCTCCTGACAATCCATCAATGATCATTTCAGCACTCCCGAAAAGAATTATGCAGAATCCCCAAAAAACCAATGCGTGAAAGAGCCCGATGACAGGTCTGCGAAATATTTTAGTCTGGACAAACGCGACATCCATCATCACCATGAACCGTTTTCCATACTCTTTTATAGGAAAAGCAGGACGTGTAATTTTGAAGAAACGGATTATCCTGGAAATGGTGAAAGAAAAAACGCTGAAGCATATAAGGATGGAAAACAGAAAGATTATTTGCCTGGTCATATGCTCCTTATTTCCCTTTTATCTCTTTTACAGCATCCACCAATTTAGGGAGAACCTTTAGCGCATCTCCCACAATTCCATACTGTGCAGCTTCAAAAATCGGAGCATCCTTATCGGTGTTGATTGCAACAATGTATTTTGAGGAACTGACACCTGCAAGATGTTGGGTAGCTCCTGAGATTCCGATTGCGATATAAAGGTTGGGAGCAATAATTTTACCGGTTTGACCAGTATGTTCCTCATGAGATCTCCATCCTTCATCAGATACAGGTCGCGAACAAGCTGTTGCACCACCAAGTAATCCAGCAAGTTCAACAAGTGGGCCCCAGTTATCGGGAGATTTCATCCCACGTCCTCCAGAAACAACTATATCGGCGTCAGTAAGCAAAATTTTCCCTGTTTGTTTTTGTACATCTTTGATTTGGGTTGTTATTTCTGAGTGGAGTTGAACAGAGATTTTGTCAATAGCTGCGCTATTATTTTTCTCGATAAGTTCAAAAGAATTCTGGGCTAAAGTCAATATTTTTATTTCTGATCTTAATACCACTTTTGCAAAAGCATTTCCCGAGAAAACTTTCTTATAGACAGTAAATGGATCTATGCTTATTGGCAATCTGCTTACCCCTGAGCCCATGCCTGCTTTGAGATGAACAGACAACCTCGGAGCAAGCGCTTTACCGGTATTATTATTTGAAAGAATAATTACGGTGCTTTTTTCTTTCCGGGCAATATCGGCAATAATTTCTGTATAAACTTTATTATCAAGTGTACCAAGGAGTTCGTTTGTGATATGTATGATCTTATGAACGCCATATTTTCCTAGTTTATCCAGTTGGTCGTCCTCAACTTTTCCTATCGATAATGCGATTGCTGAAGTATTAATCATTTCAGCCAATTTTGTAGCATATGAAAGTAACTCGAAGGACAACTTTTTGAAATTTCCATCCCAATTCTCAGCAAAAACTAAAACTGACATATCTTGAAAATTTGGTTATTAAAATTATTAGATGATTTTAGCTTCATTTTGAAGTAATTCAACCAGTTGATTAGGGTTTTCAGGATCAATAAACCTGCAAGCAGGACGGGGTTTAGGCATTTCGAATCCAATGATTTCAGTTAAAGGGGCAATGTCGATAGGTTCAACTACTTTCAAACTTTTAGTCCGTGCAGTCATGATGCCTCGCATGGAAGCGATGCGAGGCTCTTTTGCAATACCTTTCTGTACAATTGCAACAAACGGAGAGGTAATATTAATAAGTTCTTTACCACCATCAATTTGGCGGATTAATAAAATAGTCCCATTTTCAATATTCAATTCAGATACAGCGGAAACAGAAGGAATTGAAAGAAATTCGGAGATCATTCCTCCTACTGTTGAACCGTTGTAGTCGCTCGATTCAATACCGCAAAGAATGATATCGTATGGTTGAGTTTTAATTAATTCGGCCAATTGGGCAGCAACAAAATATGAATCTTTTGGTTCAGCATTTATTCGTATAGCATCGTCAGCTCCAATTGCCAAGGCTTTCCGTATCGTCGGATCTGTTCCACAAAGGCCAACATGTGCAACAGTTATTGATTCGATTTTGTTTAAAGCATTTTCCTTAAGTTCAAGAGCCCGGGTCAGTGATAATTCATCCCAAGGGTTGATGACCCATTGAATACCCGATGTATCGAGTTTTGTAAAATCACCAGTAAATTTCACCTTTGTTGTGGTGTCTGGAATTTGGCTCATACACACTAAAATTTTCATCTATTAGGTAATTTTAAATTAATGGTCAAATAGCTGCCTGTAAGAACACAGTTGATATACATTATTATCATCTGTGTTATTCATTCAAGATGTTTGTATGGATATTTCACGGGTAATATTTATCTAAGTTTGCAAAACTCTAAGAGGTGCAAATTTAATATAAAATAAAAAAGGGGGACAAAGAATTTATTTTTCCTCGTCCAGACACTTATTATACTGGGTCATTGCCTTCAGACTCATTGCCATGCTTGAAAATCCACCATCGTGGTAGATATTTTGCATTGTTATTTTCCGGCTAAGGTCTGACAACAATACGACTGCAAAATTTGCACATTCATCGGCAGTCGCGTTGCCTAATGGCGACATCCTCTCTGTAAAATCAATTAGTCCGTCAACACCTTTTATACCACTTCCTGCCGTTGTCTTTGTAGGCGATTGTGAAATCGAATTGATCCTGATCTTTTTTTCCCTTCCGTAAATATATCCAAAGTTTCGCGTAATCGACTCCAATAGCGCTTTTGCGTCAGCCATATCATTATAGCCATATAATGTACGCTGGGCTGCGATATAAGTATAAGTCAATACCGATCCCCATTCCTTTATAGCATCCAGTTTCTTCGCAACCTGAAGCAGTTTATGAAAAGAGAGTGCAGATATATCAATTGTCTTTAAAAAATAATCATAGTCGAGATCATCGTATTCGCGATGTTTTCTGACATTTAAAGACATACCAATCGAATGGACAACAAAATCAACTTTACCTCCGAGAATTTCCATTGATTGAAGAATAACTTGTTCAATATCCTTTATCCTGGTTGCATCAGCAGGAATTATTTTAGCATTACACTTATTGCCAAGGGTATTTATCTGACCAAATCTGATGGCTGATTGAGTATTTGAAAGCGTAAACTGAGCACCCTCTTCAAACGCTCTTGTGGCCGTTTTCCATGCCAATGATTTATCATCCAATGCCCCGAAAATAATTCCTTTTTTATTTTTTAGAAGATTATAACCCATTCCCAAAAATGTTTATTATTATATCAATTACTTTAAATCTTATTAATTGTTTAGCAATTCACTGGCGGCCTGATATCCGGCGGCAGTTATACTTTTATCGCTTAACATTTTAGCTATTTCTTCAACCCGTTCTTTATGATTAAGTTTTTTAATTCCAGTTCGTGATAAATCCTTTTCGATTGATTTAAACACCCAATAATGGTGGTTTCCTTTACCGGCGATTTGAGGCAGATGAGTTATCACAATTACCTGCATTGTCTTCGACATTTTTAATAGAATATCACCTACTTTACCTGCAATCTCACCAGAGACACCGCTATCAATTTCATCAAAGACAATTGTTGGAAGAAGGTTCTTTTGGAAAATCATCGATTTAATGCTCAGCATAAGTCTCGATTGTTCTCCCCCGGAGGCAATCTTTGAGACTTCGTTGAGGGTGATCCCTTTATTAGCGCTAAAAAGGAAACGAATCTTATCGAAACCATCGAAGGTAAGATCTTCCATAATAGTATGTTCAATTTTGAATTCTGCATGAAGCATACCGAGAGAAGAAAGAAGACGAATAATTTCTTTTTCAAAAGTATAAAATGACTTTATTCTGGAATTAGAGATATCCTTTGCCAGTTTCCTTAGGCCATTTTGGTTCATCTCAACATCCTGCTGGATTAACTTAATCTTTTCCTCTAAGTTAACAGTACTATGTAATTTGTTTTCAATATTATACTTTAGATCTATTAAGTCATTTATTTTAGAAACCTGGTGTTTTTTCTGCAGTCTGTAAATCAGGTCAAGACGTTGCTTCAATGTTTCCATTTCCCGTGAATCAACGAAAACCTGCTCATTGAGATTTTCTATTTCTTCTGAAATATCTTTAATATCGATGTAATTACTTTTCAACCTTTCCAATAAAGGCGAAATCTGTTCGAAATACTTTGAGATTTCAATTAATGAAGTTGTTACTGACGACAATTGATTTACGACACTGTTTTCATTATTTGAAAGAACCTCCAGAGTATTAAATAATTTGATCTTAATTTCTTCGGCATGCGAAAGAATCATTAAACGATTTTCAATTTCCTCTTGTTCTCCATTTTTCAGATCAGCTTCGAACAGCTCTTTGTACAGAAATGTATAATAATCATAATCACCCTTTGCTTCCCTTTCTATATTTAACAGTTCCTTAAGTTGGCTCCTCAGATTAATCAATTTAGAAAATCCTGACCTGTATTCAGAGATAATTGAATTATTATTTGAGTAGCTATCAAGTACCGAAAGTTGGAAGTCTGCATCATTAAGAGTTCTTGTGGTATGCTGAGAATGGATATTTACCAATCTATCACCAAAATCTTTTAATTGAGTCAGCGCAACGGGAGAATCATTTATGAATGCCCTTGATTTTCCTCCAGGACTGATTTCTCTCCTAAGAATCGTTGTCTCATCAAAATCAAGTTCATTCGTTTGAAAAAATTCTTCAAGGTTATAGCCTTTTATTGCAAACACACCTTCCACAATACATTTTTTACTATTATCAAGCAATGTAGAGGCGTCTGTGCGTTGTCCAAGGATAAGGGATAAGGCACCCAGAAGAATAGACTTACCTGCTCCCGTCTCACCGGTAATAACTGATAAACCAGATGAAAAATCAATCTCCAGCTTATGGATCAAGGCATAATTTTCAATGGAAAGTTTTAAAAGCATTGTTATAACCTGGTACTATTTTCCTTCAAGAATTGCCTGGTACTTTGAGCTGTTTGCAGGATCAATTTCTTTCAACAGGTTTGTGACGGTAGTTTTTTCAGTAGGTGAGACACGTTGGTCTGAAAATATATTAACAAATTCATCCCGTTTTGCATCGAAAATTAATTGAAGTGCAAACAATCCAGGTTTTGCATTGTACAATTTTTGTAAAAATCCTAGACTTCCAGCAATACTATTTCTACCCTGATCAACCTTCTCATACATTTGATCGAGGCCTAAACGATTATAAGTGTATCCAAAGTCGCGTAATGCAGAATTACCAGGATTAAGATAATTATTGATAAGCCACCATCGGTTTCTGTCATTTTCAAACGCTTTCCAACCGGGTTCAGGAGTATTCTGGGCTGCATTGACCACCTCCTGTGCCTTCTCAAAAAATTGTGTACCACCATTTTGGGAAAAAGAATCAAAATACAACCCTAAAAAAAGATATGAATAATAAGCAAGTACTGAAGTCAAATTGGATGTAAACGTGCCATCGGAGTAATCCAACGGTTGAAACTCCACATATCTGAATTGAAATCCTTTGTCAACATAATTTAATAATACAGAGTTATAGGCCGTATTCAGGACGGGACGGCGGAGTACCACATTCAGATTTCCACGAAACTCATCGGCAGTCATCCGTTCATTAACTGTAAGTAGGATTGTACATTCAAGTCTTTCTTCCACCCTCAGGTTATAATTAGTCCATTTTCGATTATTCATGAACTCATATATGGCATTCTGAAGAGTTTCAAAAATCTTTTTATCACTTCCTTCAAGTTGTGGGGCAGTTACACTGACCATACAATCAAATTCCTGTGCATAAAACCGCATTGAAGAGATCAGGAATAAAAAAAGGATCAGTGTTGTTTTCATAAACGAAAAAATATTTTAATAATTGAGATGTTCAGTAACCGCAAGCAGAATGTCGTTGGCTACCTCATTTTTACTTTTCATTTCGCCTCGAATTATCTTTCCTTTCCGACTTATAATCGTAACCTTATTAGTATCCACTCCAAAGCCGGATCCCAGATCATTCAGAGAATTAAGGACGATAAAATCCAGATTCTTTTCTTTTAGTTTTGTTGTTGCGTTTTCGATTTCATTATCAGTCTCAAGTGCAAAACCAACCAGAACCTGGTCTTTCTTTTTGATTTTGCCAAGTTCCTTTAAAATATCAGTAGTTGGTTCGAGCTCAAGTGTTATTCTTTCACCCGTTTTCTTGATTTTTCTTTTCTGTTTATTTATTACGGTGAAATCAGAAACAGCCGCAGCCATAATTATAATCGCGGCATTTTTAGAACCCGAAAGACAGGCTCTCGTCATCTCGGCTGATGATTCAACATCGATCCTGTTTATTCTTTTATGTTGGACATGTATCGACGTTGGTCCTGAAATCAGCATCACTTCAGCTCCCATTTCTGCTGCCTGATTTGCTAAGGCGAATCCCATCTTGCCGGAAGAAAAGTTTCCAATGAATCTAACCGGATCAATCCTTTCATAAGTAGGGCCTGCTGTAATAAGTAAATTTTTACCATGTAAAAGTTTCTGATGGGAGAAATGACTTAGAATCATTTGGAAGATTTTCTCAGGTTCTTCTAATCTACCTGGGCCACACAAGCCACTTGCCAAGTCACCGACTTGTGGTTCGATGATGGTATTCCCAACGGAACGAAGAATCTCAATATTGTGTTGGGTAGAAGGATGGTTATACATGTCAAGATCCATTGCGGGGGCAATATAAACCAGGCACTTTGAAGACAAGTATGTTGTTACGAGGAAGTTGTCGGCAATACCGTTTACCATTTTTGCCAAGGTGTTTGCAGTGACTGGAGCAAAAATCATCAGATCCGCCCACTGCCCTAATTCAACATGATTGCTCCATACACCGCTTTCCGGATCAAACGGATCAATAATGACCGGATTCCTCGAAAGTGTTGCAAGAGTTAGTGGAGTGACAAAATCCTTTGCAACATGAGTCATTATTACCTTGACTTCAGCTTCTTCCTTAATAAGCAAGCGGATCAGGTACGGAATCTTATACGCAGCAATACTTCCGGTAATACCGATTATAATCTTTTTCCCTTTAAGCAAGCTGCTCATTTGCAAAAATTAAAAATCTTCAGCCTTTTCTTTATGAGGATTCCGGAAATACACCTCATTATTCATGTACTCATGAATAGAAATTAAAGTAGGTTTAGGAAGATGTTCATAGTACTTGGCAATTTCTATTTGTTCCCGGTTTTCAAAAACCTCCTCAAGGTTATCGGTAGTTGTAGCAAATTCAGAAATTTTTTGATTCAGTTCTTCCTTCATTTCTAATCCAATTTGATTAGCTCTTTTTGATAAAACTGCTACTGTCTCGTAAATGTTATTGGTTCCCTTGGTAAAATCCTCAATATTACGGGTCACAGCATGAAGATCTGTTTTAATCTTTTTGTAATCCATAGGTTATTTTTGTTTTTGTTGAGTTAGTTTGTTTTCCTGTGAAATTTTTTGCTGATCCTTTAAATACATGGCATCAAGTTCATTTTTTGATTTTTCTTTTAGAGATTTTGCTTCAGCTAAAAATTTACTTTCAGGATACTGAACGATAAATTCGTTATATGCATTGATTGCCTTAATATGTCTGTCCTTCTTCTTTTCTTCAACACTTTCTTTAGCATATTTATGATACGACTTAAAGATCATAAATAGTATTTCCTCTTTGTGGGGTGTGTCAGGAAACTCTTTCAGGATATTGTTCAATGCTTGTATTGATGCGGCATAATCATACATTCTATAATATAGACGGGCAATTCTAAAATCCTTATACTCAAGTTTCTCCCGTAATTTATCAATAAGGTCATTACATTCCGATACTCTTTTGCTAGTAGGGTAAGTATTCGTAAATAACTGCAGTTCTTTTATAGCTTCAAAAGTTATTGTCTGATCAAGGCTATATTCGGGAGAATTTAAAAAATTGCAGTAAGCGCTCAGGAACTGACATTCTTCAGCTTGTGGGGAATTTGGGAAGTTATTTGAATAACGTTTAAAATAGTAAGAAGCAAGTGTGTAATCTTTCTGATTATAATAACAATAAGCATAATAATAATAAATCTTTTCTGACTTATCTGTAGCACGCATAACCCCTACTAGCTGGTCAAAAAGCTGTAGTGATCTTGAATAATCTTTTTCATTATAATACTTAATTGCAGCCTCATATTTTTCGTCTACAGATCCTTGTTTTAAAATCTTTTGAAATCCGCAAGAATTTATAAATATGATCAAAGAGGTCAAGAAGACTAAGAGTGGCCTACATTTCATGCCGCAAAGGTACAATTTTTGATTGTAATAAACTAATATGGTGAAGCTCGTATCTATTGAAATCACTTCTTCTCCAAGTTAAAAAAAATCATAATTTTGTGTCTTACTTTAAAAACGTAACAATTAACCAAATCTTATTGACCGTGGATATTTTTAATAAAATAGCTGATCACATGGGGCCTCTCGGGCAGTTTGCAGATGCCGGGTATGGATATTATTTTTTCCCTAAGCTCGAAGGAGAAATTTCGAATCGGATGTTTTTTCGTGGAAAGCCGGTCTTAGTATGGAGCTTAAATAATTACCTCGGATTAGCCAACCACCCGGAGGTTCGCAAAACAGATATGGAAGCATCAGGGCAGTATGGTCTTGCATATCCCATGGGTGCACGAATGATGTCAGGGCAGACTATTTATCACGAACAACTGGAACACGAGCTTGCAACGTTTGAACGTAAGGAAGCTGCTTACCTTTTGAATTATGGTTATATGGGAATGGTTTCCATTATCGATGCTATGCTTGACCGGCATGATGTGGTCGTATATGATTCAGATGCCCACGCTTGTATTCTTGATGGCCTTCGTTTACATGTTGGAAAAAGATTCGTTTTCCCTCACAATGATATGGAAAAGTTTGAACAGCAAATCAAGAGAGCTCGTAAACTTGCCGATCAAACCGGAGGAGGCTTACTCGTTATTACTGAAGGTGTATTTGGGATGCCAGGTGACCTCGGAAATTTAAGTGAAATAGTAAAATTCAAGGACAAGTACGGATTTCGTTTCCTGGTTGATGATGCACATGGTTTCGGAACGATGGGCAAAACAGGCGCCGGGACAAGTGAAGAACAAAATGTCTTTGATGGCGTCGATGTTTATTTTGGCACATTCGCAAAAGCCATGGCGGGTATAGGAGCATTCGTCGCCAGTGAAAAACGAATCATTAAAGCCCTGACTTTTAATATGCGTTCCCAAATCTATGCTAAATCTCTTCCTATGCCTATGGTTATTGGGGCACTGAAGCGTCTTGAGTTAATTCGAAACCAGCCGGAATTGCGTGAAAAACTGTGGACTATCGTTAAAGCACTCCAAAATGGTTTGCGTGAGAAAGGATTTGATATTGGAAAGACTAAATCACCGGTAACACCCGTTTTTCTTAAAGGAGGTCTTAGTGAAGCCACACAAATTGTAGCCGATTTGCGTGAGAACTACGGCATCTTCTGTTCGATGGTTATTTACCCGGTTGTTCCCAAAGGGGTTATTATGATGCGATTAATCCCCACATCGGTTCATACGCTAGAAGATGTTAAAAATACTATTGATTCCTTTTCAGAGATCAGGAAAAAACTGAATGAAGGAAAGTATTCATCAGGTGCGATACCACCAGTAGCAGACATTTACTGATAGCATACATGAGTAGTCCTCCCCTTTCAACAAAAGAGAGCATATACAGATCATACCGGAAGATTCGTTTTCTGTCGAAAAGGGGAACACTTTTTACCATACCAGGACAAAATTATAAAAGGGCAGAATCCCTTAATAGAATCCCGCCATTTACTTACCTGATCATAACTGTAAACTCTGTCACAATCTTTTTACTGTCATATTTATTGGTCTATTTCGTGACTCAACTTATCACTGCAATCTCTGCATCAGTCTTCAATATTAACTCCATTATATACTATTATGGTGTTGATTACCTGATCCGTGGCAATGATTGGACTTCCGATGCTGTATCAGCAGTCTTTTCAAGCGGTCCGTTAATTTCTATATTTTTTGCTATCCTTCTATTTGTCCTTTATTACAAAGTCGTTTCAGAGACAGGATTGCTCAGACTTTTCGTTTTGTGGTGTTTTTGCCATTTGATCATCAACTTTTTTGGCAATATGCTGGTTGGAGCTATGCTGAATGAGGGCTTTGGATATGTTATCATGTATCAATTTGTCATGGATACCGGAAAGATGGTCTTAACTTTATTTGCCTTCATTAGTATTTTTCTGATCGGATTGTTTATGCCCAGGCTTTTTCTCTATTCGGGTAATATCTATTTCAACACCCTGAATAGGTTCAACAGATTTAAATTCGCTATCTCACAGTTTCTATTGCCATTTATCTTCGGGAATATAATTATCCTATTGTTAAAAATTCCGGAAGTAAAACTTTTTGAGATTCTCTTAAATGGATGTACCTTGTTATTGATACTTCCTGTTATATTCAGAAGCATCAATTTACAGGATCTCTATTTCGATGAAGAACCCCGGAAAATAAAGTTCGCCAGTTATTATATACTTATTACACTCATGATGATGATCGGATTCAGAATTGGACTCGGCATTGGCATCCGGATTTAACCTTTAGACTGGGAATAAGCGGAAATTTATCGGACCAGGATTTTATCCATGTAGATATTTTTCCCGTTATTAATATGAAGGAAATAAATACCTGGTGATTGTTCGCCCATGTCCAATGTCATATTGGTGAGATCTTGGTCTGAAGTAAAATGTTTTGTAATAATTAGCTCTCCAAATAAATTGTAAACCACTGCATCAATTTGATTGTTGCCTGTTTCGTGCAAGGATATTTTGAAATTACCCTGGTTTGGATTGGGAAACACCATGGTAATCCTTGAAACGGTGGATGATATACCATATGTGATTGGTTTCAGCTGGATGTCCAGAATTGTTGTTCCCAAGTTTGAAACAGTAACGTTTGGTATAGTTTTGGAAAAATAACCTGTGGCTGAAAATGTGACATTATAATTCCCCTCAAAGATAGGACGGCTATAAAAACCGGATGGGAGTTTTGACCACATCCAGGAACTATCCTTATCGTGACCTGAAATAAATACCTTCGCCAGTAATGGTTCTCCTGTTGCCGTATCAGTAATAATTCCCTGGAAACCATAATTGACCCGCTCAATATAATTAAGGAGAGAATGATAATTATAATTCCAGCGACTAATCAATTTATTTACAGGTAGTATGAATTCGTTTGAGAGTTCGATGGTTACCTCACGGCAATGTTTGAAGTAATTCATATAGTCCTGCCTGCCGCCAAAAATCTGATACCATTGTGCGCCATTTGTAACTCCATTATTCAGAAAGGTAAAATAGCCGGGAGTACTATAGACATGAACAGTATCGGCATACTCACGGCCTGTGTAATACCACCAATCGTCGTCGGCTGTCAGCTTATACCAGCAATCCCAAGGATAATTAAACACTTCGGCACCGCCGTGAAAATTAGCAGCCATGACAAAATTGTGTTCGTCTGCATAATTCATGAAAGCAAGTGTCTCCTTTTGTCTTGGTCC
>Ga0172371_10002554_pt1 | contig 28787 bp, 29 predicted proteins | sample Lak12m_FD_114543 | JGI IMG/M metagenome (GOLD analysis project Ga0172371, IMG submission 114543) | Freshwater microbial communities from Kabuno Bay, South-Kivu, Congo - kab_022012_12m | ecosystem: Environmental > Aquatic > Freshwater > Lake | place: Democratic Republic of the Congo: South-Kivu...
TAATAGTTTTTGTTCTTTCATGGCAGCCCCCTTTTTTAGATAAACTTAAGGTTCAGGCTACCATAAAAAATTTAACATTTCAAAATAGTAATAACTCTTAACATTTTAAAATAGTAACATCATCTGAAGCGAATTGGATTGACAAAATACCTAACCGCTATTAAATTATTAATCAAACCGAGTTCTTGAGATATAACTTATTAAACAGCTTAGGCATTAAGGAGAGATATTATGTGGATGGAGATTTTGGAAAAGATGGTTTTTGGCAACCGTATTATGGATTACGCTTGGGCATTACTGATTCTTTTAGTCAGCCTTCTTTTTGTAAAGATGGTTATCCGGGTTTTTATACGGCGGATTAAAAAATTTGCTGAAAAGAGCGTTACGACAATTGATGACCTTTTCGCAGATATACTGGAGAGGGCGGTTCTGCCTTTATTGTACCTTGTATGTTTTTACATAAGCCTCAAGACACTGAAACTGCCTTCAGAGGCAGATATCATCATTAAATATCTTAAGGTGATAGCAGTGATATATTTTGGCAGTCAAACAGCTATTTTGGTTGTCAGCTGGGGCATGAATACTTATCTTTCCAAGAAGCGTCAGGACCCTGCCTTAGTCAGGAGCCTTGAGGGCATGCTTTGGGTAATTAAATTCCTCATATGGGTTTTCGCTGTTGTGGCGTTATTGGATAATCTGGGATATAAGGTTTCAACCCTGATCGCAGGGCTGGGCATAGGAGGCGTGGCAGTGGCTTTCGCGGCCCAGGCATTGCTTAAGGATTTTTTCAGTTATTTCTCCATCGTATTTGATCATCCGTTTAAGATAGGGGATTTTATCATAATCGGGGATTATATGGGGACTGTTGAACATATAGGAATCAAGACTACACGCATACGGAGCTTGGGAGGAGAACAGCTGATATTTTCCAATACTGATCTGACTGATTCGCGGGTGCGCAATTATCAGCTTATGGAGAAAAGGCGCGTGCTTTTTAAGATAGGCGTGACTTATGAGACGCCGCTGGATCAGCTGAAGGCCATACCGAAGATTATCGAAGCGATTATTAAAGGCACCAAGGATGCTTTATTTGACAGGGCGCATTTTGTCAGCTATGGGGATTCCAGCCTTGTGTATGAGATTGTTTATTATGTGATGAGCCCGGATTATAATAAATATATGGACATACAGCAGGCGATTAATCTCGCTATTAAAGAAGAGTTCCAGAAGCGTGGAATAAATTTTGCTTATCCGACGCAGACTATATACCTGCCGCGATGATTAATGGAGTATAATATATGGTTAAGACTAAAATAATATGTACGCTTGGGCCGGCTTCCAGCAACGAGACAGTTCTGAGGAAGATGATGATTAACGGTATGGATGTCTGCCGCCTGAATTTTTCGCATGGCATACATCATGACTTGTCGCGCATGATAGGGCTTGTGCGGTTGTTAAATCATAAATACCGGCGCCGCATAAAATTCCTTGGAGACCTGAAAGGCCATCGCATAAGAATAGCCGGGATTAAGGCCCCTATAGAGCTTAAAAAGCGCAGGGTGATTAATATCGCTCCAGAAGGATTTAAAAATGACCCGGATACAATAATCTTTGACTACAAAGGCCCTATCGATGTCATAAAAAAAGGCCATTCCATATTTATCGACGACGGAAATATATGTCTGGAGGTCATATCCAGATCAAAAAGATGTCTCCATGCGAGGGTAGTTGTAGGCGGCCTGCTTAAGGCGCATAAAGGCGTTAATATTCCTGAGGCCAGGCTTGAATTCGGGGCTATGAGCGCTGAGGACGCCAGGGATATAGATTTCTGCCGTAAGAACAGGATCGAATATATAGCGCAGTCATTCGTGCGTTCTAAAAAAGATGTGCTGGAGGTCAGGGACAGACTTGGCCATGGATCAGGGATAAAGGTTATTGCCAAGATAGAGTCCAGGGAAGGGATAAAGGATATCGATGAGATAATAAAATTCAGCGACGGGATCATGATAGCCCGCGGGGATATGGGCATATCTATCCCGATATACGAGATACCGATAGCCCAGAAGATGATAATAAAAAAATGCAATCAGGCTGGAAAATTTGTCATAACAGCTACCCAGATGCTTGAGAGTATGACAGAGCATCCGAGGCCAACCAGGGCAGAGGCTGCGGATGTTGCAAACGCTATAATAGACGGGACTGATTTTGTCATGCTTTCGGCTGAGACAGCTGTGGGTAGATATCCATCCGAGGCAGTCTCGGTAATGAACAGTATAATAAAATTTACAGAGAAGCATATAAGATAAAATAAAAGCTTGTGTTATCTGGTAAATAGCCCTATAATTTTTATATAAATTAATTTTATTACCTATTATTGTATTGGGTCCGGAGATATTTTATTGTCTTCGGAGGAGTTTTTTTGGGTGGCCGGGCCGCCATCCTGCTTTAAGCGGGATGGCGGTTTTTGTTTTAATGGGCGAACAGGAGGTTTTGTAATGAAAAGGCTGCTCTTATTTATACTTCCGATTCTACTGATTGTCTCGATAGGTTTTACTGTCTTCGGCGTGATGCAGATACGCTTTACAGAAGACAGGCTGATGGATGGCCTTAAAAAAAAGGCTAAGGCCATTGACGAGACGCTGGAATTTTCCGCCAGGTCAATACTTGTAAACAATGATCTCAGGTCAGCTGAACGGCTGGTCAAAAGCTTTCAAAAAAGGGAAAGACTGCAGGGGTGCGTTATATACAGTAAGGACGCGGATGTCCTGTCTATTACAGAGAGGATCTCTGACTGGAAGGAAAAAGAAAAACCATATCTTAATGAAGTTATATCCAGCAAGATGCCGCGAGGTTCGCTGGAGCGATTCAGGGATTCATACGCGTATAGTTATATCCTGCCTATTATGGATGATGAAAATAATACTCTTGGGCTGGTGGAGGTTGTGTATGACACATCCTATGTGTTTAATACCCTGGCGGATTTATGGAAAAGGTTGAGCATTACGCTTATATCCCTGCTTATAGTGATAGTCCTTATTATGCTTCTTATACAGAGGCAGATATTTATACTTCCTGTCTTGAGGCTTACCAAGTGGTTCCATCATTTTCAAAAGGGAGAGACAAGCGAGCTGCATTCCATACAGGATAAAGGCGAACTTGGCAAGCTTGCCAGCGAGGTGGAGCAGGTTGCGCTGAGCCTGAGGATTGCGCGCAGGTCTATTTCTGACGAGGCGTCAGAACGCCTTAAAAAGGATGACGCTTGGACAGAGGCAAAGCTCAAAGATCTTGTCCGCGCTAGGTTAGGAGAGAATGCGCTTTTTGTCGTGTCAAACAGAGAACCTTATATGCATGTGGCGGATGAGGCGGCAGGGCCTGCCAGATGCATAAGGCCTGCGAGCGGGGTGGTGACAGCGATGCATCCCATACTTTGCGCATGTGGCGGGATGTGGATAGCGCATGGGGCTGGCAGCGCGGATAAAAAATTTGTAAATTCAAAAGATAAGCTTGGCGTCCCGCCGGAAGATAACAGATATATACTTAAAAGGATATGGCTTGATAAAGATGAGGAAGACGGTTATTATTATGGTTTTTCAAACGAAGGCCTATGGCCGTTATGCCACAATACGCATACTCGGCCTCTGTTCAGAGACAAGGATTGGGAGATATATAAAAGGGTGAACCAGAAGTTTGCTGACAGCCTTCTTGAGGAACTGCCGGCAAAAAACCCGTTTATCTTTATACAGGATTATCATTTTACGCTTTTGGCCAGGATGATAAAGGAGAAGAGGCCTGATTCTACGATAGCCTTATTCTGGCATATACCATGGCCTACCCCTGAATCTTTTTCCATATGTCCATACAGAAAAGATATCCTTGAGGGGATGCTCGGGTGCGACCTGATAGGTTTTCATGTCCAGAATCACTGCAATAATTTTCTTGATACCGCAAACCGTCTGCTTGAATCTCGGGTAGATACTGAGAGATTTAGCGTTATCAGGATGGACAGAGAGACATTTGTGAGGGCGTTCCCTATCAGCGTTGACGGCCGCATATCCAAAGATGAGAATGAAACTGAATTAAAAGAGAGGATAGCGGCTATAAAAAAAGAGTTTGACCTGGAAGATAAGATTATCGGGATAGGCGTTGACAGGATTGACTATACCAAGGGGATCGTTGAAAAAGTGCTCGCTATAGACAGGTTTTTAGAAAAGAATCCGAAATACAGGAAGAAGATAGTGTTTATCCAGATAGGCGCCCCAAGCAGGGTCCATATAAAGAGGTATCACGACCTTATGTCTGAAATAGATGAATTGGTCGAAAAGAAGAACTGGAAATATATGGATGGAAACTGGAAACCTATTATATATCTTAAGAAACATTTCTCTCAAGAAGATATCTCGCCTTTTTATAAAATGGCTGATTTTTGTGTGGTGAGTTCCCTTCACGACGGAATGAATCTGGTCGCCAAGGAATATGTGTCTTCTAAACGAGATCTTGAAGGGGGCCTTGTTTTGAGCCAGTTTACCGGAGCAGCCAAGGAATTAAAAGACGCGGTCTTGTTTAATCCATACGCTATTGAGGAATTTGCAGAGGCTATAAGGCTTGTGTTAGAGATGCCGGCTGAAGAGAAGAAAAAAAGGATGGAAAATATGAGAAATATTATCGCAGAAAACAATGTCTATAAATGGGCAGGGGATATTATCAACGAGCTTGTGTCTTTAAAGAGGGCATAGGAAAGGACCCATAAAGGCGATGAAGAGCCTCTTTGCTGATTTTGATAAAATAAGAGCTATTTTAATGAGCAGATTTGTATTTCTTTTTTTAGACTACGATGGCACCCTGGCCCCTATAGCGGAAAGGCCCTGCATGGCCTTTCTGCCGGAAAAAACCAAGGTATTGCTCGAAGCCCTTTCAAAGGATCCTTTTTGCAGGCTGGCGGTTATAAGCGGAAGAGAAATAGAGGACGTAAAAGATAAAGTAGGTTTAAAAGGCGTTATATACGCCGGCAATCATGGCCTTGAGATTCAGGGCCCGAACATTAGATTTAAATTTATTCCGCCTTTAAGATATAACCTCGCTTTTAAAAAAATTAAGGCAGATTTAAAGAAAAAACTTTCAGATATAAACGGGATTTACGTTGAAGACAAGGGGTTGAGCCTTAGTGTTCATTATCGCCTCGTGGACCCAAAGCTGGAGTCGGTTATTAAAACTATTTTTTTTGAGACCACGGCGCATTACAAGGCTGAAGGCAGTGTTAGGGTGTCTAACGGCAAGAAGGTCCTTGAGATAAGGCCGCCTTTAGAATGGGATAAAGGCAAGGTCGTGTTATGGCTCCTTGGAAGACAGAAGGTTCTTTTGAATAGGATGTCATGCGTCCCTGTCTATATAGGAGACGATCTGACAGACGAGGACGCGTTTAAGGCGCTGAAGGGTAAAGGCATAACCGTGTTCGCAGGGAAACCAAAAAAGTCATTCGCAGAGTATTATGTGAAAGGCTCAAAAGAAGTAGCTGATTTTTTAAGTTTTCTGTTAAGTATAAAAAAGGATAGCATGTGAAAAGGGATATCAGGGCAAAAGAACCGTTCAGGTTTTATACCAGGCTCCATCTGACTGAATTAACAGGATTAAGGGCCTTAAGCTTGAGTCAATTATCTGATATGATAAAGCGCGTTTCAGGGGCATGCATATATCACCATACACACAGATTTCTACAACAGCATCAGTATCTTTCGCCTGAACCGCCAAATGACTTCGCCTATTGGGTGAACGAAGCCCTTGGCGAGGATGAGCTGGCCGAGGCCCTCGCGAGTATAGACACTATCCAGTTTTCCAGCGTGCGGAGCTTAAGAGATAAAATAACCCAAACCATAGACAGCTATATAGAGAATCATTCATCGGCCAGGCTGAAATTCGCCGCGGTAGGTGAAGAATTTCATTTTATAAAATCAGTGAGTTTTATCCTGCCTACAAGTTATACGGCTTATGGTCTAAAAGGTTTCTCGGAAATAATCAGGAAGATAACCGTAGATTCAATATATTTCCATATTTTTGAATCGAGGTTGAGGCTTGAAAAGAAGACCAATGATTTTTCGAGTTGGATAGAGACGTCCATAGGCGAAAGAGATATAGCGGAAAGGATATCGAGGCTCGACCCTTATACACATACCCTGGAAGAACTGAGATGGGCGATTATCAGGATATTGGATGAGGATCAAGAGGAGTCTTAATGGCAAAGATAGAAGGATATATCCCGATAGTAGGGCAGTCTATAATAGACGATTTGAGATTATTGGCTGATAAACTAAAAGGCAGGACTATTCAGCATGTAAACTCTACAGCTGTAGGGGGAGGTGTTGCTGAAATACTCAGCCGGATGGTGCCTTTATTAAAAGATCTTGGCGTAGATGTAAAATGGGATGTTATAAAAGGCGGGGAACAATTTTTTGAGGTAACAAAGAAGTTTCATAACGCGCTTCACGGAAAGCAGGAAGATATCAGTGGGCGGGATTTCGATGTATTCCTGGAAACCAGCCAGAGAAATATAGATTCTTTGGATATATGCGGAGATATTGTGTTTATTCATGACCCTCAACCCATAGCCCTGGTAAAAAAGAAGGCCGCTAACAAATGGATCTGGCGGTGCCATATAGATGTATCTAACCCTAATCAGAGGGTATGGAGATTTATTGAGAATTTTCTGCCGGATTACGATAGTGCCGTTTTTTCCGCGCCTGGGTTTTCGCAGAAACTGTCCATAAGGCAGTTTTTGATACCGCCTTCTATTGACCCGTTAAGCGACAAGAACAAGGAATTGCCGCAGGAAAAAATAGATGAGGTCTTGAGAAAATATGGTATCAAAAAAGATAAACCTATAATTACCCAGATATCTAGGTTTGACAGGTTAAAAGACCCTGTGGGGGTAATAGAGGCTTACAGGCAGGTAAAAAGATGTATTGATTGCCAGCTTATACTAGCCGGGGGAGGCGCGTCTGATGATCCAGAAGGAAACCGTGTCTTAAGCGAAGTCAGGTTAAAATCAGAAAATGATAAAGATATACATATATTGCTTTTGCCCCAGGACGACATAGCTGTTAACGCGTTACAGAGGGCTTCTGATGTGATTGTCCAGAAGTCTTTAAAAGAGGGGTTTGGCCTGACTGTGGCTGAAGCGCTGTGGAAGGGAAAGCCTGTTGTAGCCTCCAATGTAGGAGGGATATCTCTTCAGATAAAACATAAATATTCAGGCCTTCTGTGCCATTCTATAGACGGAGCGAGTTTTGCCATAAAGCAATTGCTCTCAAACAGAGAATACGCCAATAGGCTTGGGCAGAATGGCAGGGAACATATAAAGAATAATTTTTTAATAACCCGTCATATCAAGGAATACATGCTCCTCTTTTTGTCCCTGTATCACAAAGAGGACGTGGTGTATTTATAAAAAAAGGAGGGCGTTGTTAATGAATAATCTTGCGGCAAACATAATAGTTTTTATTCTCTTGGCTGGAGTCATGATATTTATTATCTCTGTAGCGATAAGCGGAAGATCGGCTGGAAAAAATGAAAATAATAAAGACAAAAGCAGCCGTCAATGAGATAATAAAAAGGCCTATTTATAGAGAGTTTATTGAAGATGAGTTGGACAATTTGCACTTAAAAATGGCGGGATTAAGGTGTTAATGAGCAATCCCTTAATGAAATAGAATAAATCATAAGCAAACGGCCTTTTGCATGTCCTCCAAAATCGTATTGACATCTATTGCTTCCCATGATCATATCTCTATACAGCTTGCTTTGTATTATCTTAAGGCCTATTTTTTAAAATATAAAAGTCCTGGCTCTGCAGCTTCCAAAATCGATATAAAAATATTAATCTTTAAGGCTGAAGAAGACTGGAAGCGTATAGCAGAAAATATAATAAACGAGCGGCCGAATATTGCGGGCTTTTCCTGTTATGTGTGGAATATAAAGAAAATCCTGCGCGTGGCGAAGGAAATCAAGAAAACGCGCCGTTCTGTAAAAATCATATTAGGCGGGCCGGAGGCGTCGCCAAGGGCCGAGAATATCCTAAGGAAGGAAAGCTGTGTAGATATTATCGTGCGGGGCGAAGGAGAAGAGACCTTTGTTGAGCTGGCGGAAAGTCTTTTGTGTGGCAGGAGAAAATTATCTCAAATAAAAGGCATATCGTATCGTGAGAAGGGCAGGACTGCCGTAAACCCGCCAAGGCCGCAGATTGATAATTTAAATAATATTCCATCGCCGTATCTTGAGGGGCTGGTTGACCTACAATACAATTACAGGGATGATTCCGTGGTGACAGAAACAATGAGAGGCTGTCCTTACAGGTGTCATTATTGTTATTATCATAAAGAGTTTAAAGGTATAAGGTATTTTTCTTTGAGGAGGGTGGAAAAAGAGTTTAAATGGATATTGAAAAAAAGACCGGCTGTAGTATATCTGATGGACCCGACATTTAATTCTGACTGCAAAAGGGCTAAAGAGATTTTGCGCATCTGGAACAAACATAACAGAGAGTCATCGTTACATCTTGAATTAAAGGCAGAGAAGATTGATGAAGAAATGGCAGAGTTACTTAAGCTGGCCAGGGTATCGAAATTAGAAATAGGGATTCAAAGCATATGCCCGGGTGCCTTAAAACTTGTCAATAGGGATTTGGATAAACTTATTTTTGCCAAGAAGGCCAGGCTTTTAAACCGGAAAAAAGTGCCTTACGAGGTCCAGCTTATTGACGCCTTGCCTGGGCATGATTATGATAAGATCAAGCAAGGGGTTGATTGGCTGATCTCGCTTCGCGCCCCTTCTATAGTAATAATGAGATTGCAGCTGCTTCCTGGCACGTATCTGCGGGAAAATGCTGATGTCTTTGGGATAAGATACGCTAAAAATCCAGAGTATTTCTGGCGGGATACTATCGCGTTGTCATCGGATGACGCCAATAAAATCGACCGCCTTAGGGAAGCCTTAGATATTCTCTATAACAGAGGTTATTTAAGGCATACGCTTTTTGCGCTTAAGAAAAGGCTTGGCGTAAATTTTTGCGATATATTTGAGGCATGGCAGGACTATGGCCCTCACTCAAAGATTGCCGGAGATAGGACAGTCGGCAATCCCTTGGGTTTTATAAAATATTTATGTAATAGATATAAAAATCTTAAAATACTTAAGAAGGTATGCGCTGTTTATTTAGAAAAAGACTTTAGATTTCAGCCCCAGCCACATCCACATGGCAGAAGGATAAAATAAGGGGCGTCTCGCTGGGCAGTAAGGTGCCCCTTATGCCATTTATTCCCAGTGCCCGCTATCTTCAACCTGATACCTTATATAGTGCCCTTCAACTATTATTTTTCCGTATTCTTCGCTATATTCTTCCTGTTCAGGCACGTATTGCCTTTTCCAGACATAGTTCGGGACCCAGATGCGCTGTCGTTCTGGCCTGGAACAGCGATTCCTATAGGCATACCTGCGGTTTTCATTATAGCTTGGCCGATCACTGCCCCTGCTGATACCTGTAAGATTGCCAAGTATGTCCACCTTGCCTCCTGTTATAACCCTTACACCTTCAGTTACTGTCAAGGCTTTTCCGACTTTATCCCAGCTGCTGGCGTAGCTTGGGACAGAGGAGCCTATCAAGGCCCCAAACGCGATGATACTGATTATGATTTTATTCATACTGGCCACCTCCCTTTGTAAACTTAGACAACTAATTACTCTAAAAAGTTTCATTTTTATTTAAGTATTTTAAAAAAACTTATATTATTTAATTAGTTAGATTACATCTTTAACTGTGCTGGCTTTACCCATGCCAGCGGATCTCGAGGACGCAAAATTTTCCCAGCGTGAAAATTTTGCTCCGTTTTGACCCTAGCTCGTTTTGCCAACTCTGGCAGGTTTGAGAAAAGCCTCGCCGATTCGAGCGGGCGTGGTGTCCCGCTGCGTCGGCGGGCAAAGCCCGCCGACGCAGCGGGACGAGCGAGAATCGGCGCGGAACGAAGGACGTCACGCTGGGGCGTCCAAGCGTCAGCTTCGGCGAGCCGAAGCTGAGACGGGTCTTTTCGAAAGCCTGCCAGAGCTGGCAAAACACCATGCCCGCTCGGGTCAAAAAGGCCTCTCGACCTGCTGGCATGGGCAAAGCCAAAGCGTAACCTGACATTGAAATTATTACATTTTAAAAAAACCTGTAATATATATTTTCCTGGAATAATGATATAATTATTCAATAAGAAACTTTTACGCGATTTATGTTGTCTAATATATGTAGAGGGCGAAGACGATGACAATAGGCATTTCAATAGATACCTTAATAATACAGGCAGCTCAAGGCGACCTGAAGGCATTCGAAGAGATATATAACGCTTTCAGCGGGTTTGTCTACAGCGTTGCCTTAAGGGTTACGAATAATAAACCAGACGCGGAGGAAGTGACGCAGGATGTTTTTATGCAGATATCGAGAGGGCTTAAAAATTTTAAGTTCAAGTCATCTTTTAAGACATGGGTATACAGGATAACGTTTAATACCGCTATCAATAAATACAGGCATGGACAGAGAGAAAGAAACCGCGTAAAGGCGTATGAGAATGAGGCGGCTGCGGAAAATTATTATAATAAAGACGCGAGGCTTATAGATGAGGAGCATGCGGAAAAGACAGTCAGCTCCCTGCTGGATAAACTTAATCCAAACGAGAAATCTGCCATAATATTAAGGGAGATCCAGGGGTTGAGTTATAAAGAGATAGCTGATGCCTTAAAGTTAAATATAAACACTGTCCGTTCCAGATTAAAACGCGCAAGAGAGTCTATCCTGGAAAGCGCGAGGAAAGGGGTGATAGGCCATGAATTGTAAAAGGGTGAGAGAATTAATTATAACGGATTATATTGACAAAGAGCTGGATGAGAAAACAATGAAAGAGGTGGAGGCCCATATAAAGATATGCGAGGGGTGCGGCGCATTTGAGAAATCGCTGATACAAGCAGCTGTAGAGCCTTTTAAAGGTGTCCGGGATATAAATCCGCCGGAATACCTGTGGAGAAGAATAAAAGAAGGCATTGAAAGGGAAAATGCGCCTAAGGCGCGGTGGATGTTCAGCATCCCGAGGCCGGTTTTTGGGCCTGCGGCTATTGCTGTCGCGTGCGCAATCCTTATAATAACATTAAGCGTAACCCTGAATTCTAAGAACCAGCTGAATAATTATATCCAGGATCAGGGGGATTTTTTGAGCAGCCTTGATCCAGGCTCAAGCGGTTCTTTAAAAAATAGTCAGAATGGCCTTGGCACCACAATAGAAGAATTTTTTAGTTAGATGAAACTTTATTGAGAAATAAGCTGTCTAAGTTAGTAGAAAAAAGGGGGGCGTTATGAAAAAAAGATTAAAAGTAGCAGGTGTTTTGGCGGCTATAGCTGTTATTACTTCATCTTGGTCAACAGCGCTTAGTTTTGCCCAGTGGGATGACAGCCCGGATATGGGGTTTGAGCGTAAACATGATAAGATGAAGAATATTATGGAAACCCTTAACTTGAGCCAGGAACAGAAAGATCAGGTCGCAAAACAGCACCATACTAATAAGGAGAAATTTAGAGTGCTTAGGGACAGGATGGCCGCAAAAAGGCTCGAGCTTAAGAAAGAACTGGAAGAATCTGTAGCAGATATGAATAAGGTAAACTCAATTGTCTCCGATATCAAGGTTATGATGGGAGAGCAGTTAGAGCTAAGGGTAGGCAATATATTGACGATGAAACAGATCCTGACACCAGAGCAGTTTAAGCGATTACAAGGGATGAAGAAAGACAAGCCTGATAAAAAAAGTCGGATGAGATAAGGTATAATGCTTTCAATGCCAGGTTACACTTTGGCTTTGCCCATGCCAGCAGGTCGAGAGGCCTTTTTGACCCGAGCGGGCATGGTGTTTTGCCAGCTCTGGCAGGCTTTCGAAAAGACGCTCGGACGCCTCAGTGTGGCGTCCTTTGCTCCGCGCAGGTTTTCGCTCGTCCCGTTGCGTCGGCGGGCTTTTCCCGCCGACGCAGCGGGACACCATGCCAGAACTGGCAAAACGAGCGAGGGTCAAAAAGGAGCAAAATTTTCACGCTGGGAAAATTTTGCGTCCTCGAGGTCTGCTGGCATGGGCAAAGCCAGCACAGTTAAATATGTAACCTAACTATTCAAATAGTACAGCGGATGAGATAAGGTTACTTGCCCGTATATTTTTTTTGTGTTACAATATGTTAACTTATGAAAAATAACAGATGCCTTAAATGCAGTGAATATAAAAATTGCGGAGATTCGTTTAAATCCTGGATATTTTTTATAATAGGATTGTTAGCGACAGTATCTGTGCGGCTTGTGTCATTGTTTATGGATTATAATATTATCTATTCCAAGATAGCGTGGTATGTGGGGGTTGTAGGATTTTTTATTTTCTTTTTATATAAATTCAGGGTAGACTCAGCCCGGGCAAGGTTTATCAGCAGCAGGGATCTGATGAATAAAATCAGGGATAATAAAGGCCTGGAGGAAGAGGATTTCAGGCTTGTGAGCGAGATACTCTGCGGCCTAAGCTCGAACAAGGACAGGATTAACTATATATTCATATTCGGGTCGTCTGTTATGGCCCTTCTTTTCGCCATCTACATAGACTTTTTCAGATAACAACCATCTTTATTACTGTATAAATTTCTATCGCGATATCCGGCAAATAGCCTGAAACTTTTATTGATAATGTAAACTGAATATATTATAATAGTTTACAATATAAATATAGACAGAAAACATATGGGGTTTTTATGAATAAGACAGAAATAGACAGGCTTTTAAAGCTCCCTTTTAATGAATTAATCGCGATGGCTGATAAGACAAGACAAATGCGCGCTGGTTCCAGGATGGATCTCTGCAGTATAATGAACGCGAAATCCGGGCTCTGTAACCAGGACTGTAAATTTTGCGCCCAGTCAGCCATGCATTCTACAGGGATAGACAGCTATCCCCTGAAGTCAAAAGAAAAGATAGTTAGAGAAGCTATCGCAGCTAAAGATATAGGCGCGGAGAGGTTCGGTATTGTAACAAGCGGCGATAGTCTTGATCAAGATGAATTAAAGACTATTGCGGACGCGGTTTATGAGATAACCGATACGGTTGGCATAAAGGTGTGCGCGTCTTTAGGAAGCCTGACAGAAAAGGATCTGCGCTTTTTAAAAAACTCTGGGCTAAGCCGTTATCACCATAATATTGAGACTTCCAGCAATTATTTTAGTAAGATTGCGACCACGCACACGTTTCAAGACAGGATAAAAACTATTCAGGCAGTTAAAAGCGCGGGCCTTGAACTTTGCAGTGGAGGCATAATAGGCATGGGCGAGGCCATGGATGACAGGGTTCAGATGGCGCTCGCGCTAAAAGACCTGGATGTGGATTCAGTGCCGATAAATATACTTGTGCCTATAGCCGGCACTGCTTTTGAAAATATCCCGGAGATGTCCAGGATAGAAGCGATAAGGACAATAGCTGTATTCAGGATTGTGCTGGAGGATGTGACTGTTAAAATCGCGGCAGGTAGAGAATCTATATTAAAGGATTTTCAGGCCATGGCTTTTATGGCAGGGGCTAACGGGATGCTTATAGGAGGTTATTTAACTGTCAGGGGAAGAGATGTCAGCGAGGACTGGAAATTAATTAAAGAGGTAGAGCTGTTATGGCGGACAGACAAGAATTCTTGAAAAAAAGGCAGGATGCAGGGCTATTGAGGACATTGAGGCCTGTTTTTGCCAGGTCCGAAGGCAGGATAATCTCAGAAGGCAGGGAATATATGGATTTTTCTTCCAATGATTATCTGGGGATGTCCGGCCACATAAGGCTTATTCATGCGGCCAAGAAGGCAATGGATGAGTTTGGATCTTCCAGCTGCGCCTCGCGGCTTCTAAGCGGGGACCTGGCCTTGCATCATGAGCTGGAAGAGGAGACAGCAAGGTTTAAAAACAAGGAGGCGGCGCTTGTTTTTAACACAGGTTATCAGGCAAATATTGGGATTATCAGCGCTCTGTTTTCAAAGCCTGACTGCGTGTTTTTTGACCGATTGAGCCACGCCAGTATTATAGACGGTATTCTCCTGTCAGGCGCGAAATTTTTCCGGTTCCAGCATAATGATATTGATGGCCTGGAATTTTTGCTCAAGAAAGAGAGGGCGAGGTTCAAAAAAGCCCTGATTGTCACTGAAACGATTTTCAGCATGGATGGTGACAGGTGCCCGTTAAAAAGCCTGGTGAGCCTGAAGGATAGATACAACTGTGAAATCATGGTGGATGAGGCTCACGCTACAGGCATATTCGGCAGGGATGGAAGCGGCCTGGTGGAGGAAGAAGGCGTTGCCGGACAGGTTGATTATATTATGGGCACATTCAGCAAGGCCCTGGGGAGTTTTGGGGCATATATGGCTGCTTCAAAAAAGACAACAGCGTATCTTGTGAATGCCTGCAGGGCTTTTATATATTCTACAGCATTGCCGCCCGCAGTAATTGCGGCTAATCTGGAAGGTATCAGGCTGGTGGGTGAGGAGCCTTGCCGTAGAAAAACGCTTCTTGAACAGGCTCGATATTTTCGCAGCGCGCTGAAAAATAAAGGTTTTGATGTGAAAGGCGATTCCCAGATAGTCCCTGTAATAATAGGGGACAATCTCAAGGCCGTGGAATTCGCTAATAGGCTGCAGGGTAAGGGCTATTGGGTTTTGCCGATAAGGCCGCCAACTGTCCCTGAAGGGGAGGCCAGGTTAAGATTTTCGCTTAATCTATGCCATAACAGAGAAATGTTGCGGAAACTTATAGAGGATATCTGTGCGGTCAAGGTTTAAAATAATTGATAGAGGCTTCAGCGATTTAATGGTCATGGTGCCTGGATGGGCAGCTGATTACAGAATTTTTGCTCCTGTGGAATTAAACTATAGTTATCTGCTGCCTGTCGAGTTTTGCCCGCTTGATTTTAAAAGCAGTTTGTCAGAATATTTGTCCGCCATGTCAATTGACAGGGTATCTGTTTTTGGCTGGTCAATGGGAGGATTTGCAGCCTGCGAATTTGCTTCAAAATATCCAGAAAAGGTTAGAGAGCTTATGCTCTTAAGCGTTAGAAAGGCATACCGCGAAGACGAGCTAAAAGAAATAGCTCTTAAGCTTGAAAAAAATAAAAGGGCGTTTCTCTACAGGTTTTATCTGGATTGCTTTTCCAGCCATGAAAAAGAAGGCCGGTCCTGGTTTAGGGAGAATCTTTTAGAAGAATATATCAGCGGCATGAGCGTGGAATATCTTTTATCAGGATTAAAATATCTTTCTAAAGCAAGGATATGCGCCAGTCAATTGCGGGGAGTAAAAAATATTAAAATATTTCATGGTGAAAAGGATAAGATAGCCCCGATTCAGGAAGCCTTAGAGGTAAAATCGTATCTGCCAAACGCAGAATTTATATCCCTGAATATGGCCGGCCATATAGTATTTTTAAATAAAGCCTTTAAAAAAGTCTCGGGATGAAGAATGGAAAGAACGCGTAAAGAAAACCTGATTTTGAACTTTTCAAGGCGCGCTGATAGCTATGATATGCATGACGATATCCAGCGTATGGCAGGCGTTAAGCTGTTGGATCTGATAAATGAGAGCGGATTCAGGAGAATACTTGAGCTGGGCTGCGGCACAGGTAATTACACGCTTCTGCTTAGGGATAAATTTAAAGGCGCAAAAATTAAGGCTGTGGATATATCAGGCAGAATGATAGAAGCGGCCGGCAATAAATTGCGGGACAGGAGCGTTGAATTTATATTAAGCGACGCGGAGAACCTGAATTTAAAAGAGGATTTTGATTTAACAACCTCAAATGCCTGTTTCCAGTGGTTTGAGAATTTAGAAAAGGCATTGATAAAATATAAAGGCATTCTTAAGAAGGAAGGGGTTATTTTATTTTCTATTTTTGGGCCTTTGACTTTTTGGGAATTGGATTTTTCCTTAAAGGAGGTGTTGCGGGATAAGTCTGTTGCGGCAGGAAGCTTCGCGGACAGGGACAGCATAAACAGGGTTCTTCGCGGTAATTTTAAAGAGATCAGGATAGAAGAATTGAAATGCGAGAAATCTTTTGCCAGCCTAAGAGGCCTTTTGGATAAGATTAAATACACAGGCATTAGGGGCAGCGGCTTAGGGGGTAAGCCTTATTTTGGCAGAGAGGCGCTTAAAGAAATAGAAAGGGTTTACGTAGACAGGTTTCAAGAAATAAAGGCGAGTTATCAGATATTCTTTTGTTACGGGAGAGCGGGATGAAAGGGATTTTTATTACAGGTACGGATACAGGTTCTGGCAAGACATTGATTGCCGGGCTTTTAGCCAGGTATATGATAGAAAAAGGATATAAGGTTATCACGCAAAAATGGGTTCAGACAGGCTGCGCTGATTTTAAATCTACTGATATTGCTATGCACCTTAAGATTATGGCCAGGCGCGAAGAAGATATAAAAGATTGCCTTGGCCATGTTATGCCTTATGTTTTTAAAACAGCCAGTTCCCCGCATCTGGCTTCAAAGATCGAAAATAAAAAAATAGACCCCTGTAAGATTATAAAAAGCTTTAAGGCGTTAGCCAGGAAGTTTGATTTTGTGATAGCGGAAGGTTCAGGAGGGGCCTTGGCCCCGCTTACTGAAAAGAATCTAATGATAGATATAGCAAAGAAGCTCGATTTGCCTGTGTTGGTTGTGGCGCAGAATAAATTAGGCGCAATAAACCATACGCTGCTAACTGTCGAGGCCTTAAGAAAAAGAGATATAAAGATATTGGGCATAGTGTTTAATAATCTAAAGGGCGAGAATGAAATTGTGCTTAAGGATAACCCGCGTATCATAAAGGCTTTGAGCGGCGGTAATATTTTTGGAATTTTACCATGGAGCAAAAACATTAAAAGCCTGAAATATGAGTTTGCCGTTATGGGGGAAAAAATATGCGAAACCATCACGAAGATAAATGGATTAAAAAAGACCTGAAGCGCATCTGGCATCCTTATACGCAGATGAAGGATTGCAGGATTTCACCTCCTTTATTAATAGAAAAGGCGAGAGGGGTAAGACTATACGATAGCCGCGGGAATTTTTATTATGACACGATCTCAAGCTGGTGGTGCAATGTACACGGCCACAATCACCCGAAGATCAAGAGCGCTATTAAAAAGCAGCTCGACTGCCTTGAGCATGTCTTATTCGCTGGGTTTACCCATAAACCCGCTATACTTCTCGCGGAAAAGATTATTTCTATCGCGCCAAAAAACCTGAAAAAGGTATTTTTCTCTGACAACGGATCTACTGCTGTAGAAACCGCTATGAAGATGTCTCTGCAGTACTGGGAAAACAAATCTATGCCAGGAAAAACAAAATTTATCGGGCTAGATTATGGTTATCACGGCGATACTGTGGGCGCCATGAGCGTAAGCGGGCTATGGCTTTTTAATAAGGTATTTTCTCCAATGCTTTTCAATTCTTTTAAGGCGCCTTCGCCATATTGTTACAGGTGCCCTGCTGGTAAAGTCGTGTCGGCTTGCGGCATAGATTGCATAAAGCCGCTTGAAGACATATTGAAAAAACATTCGGAGATATGTTCTGCTTTAATCATAGAGCCTATGCTTATGGCAGCTGGCGGTATGATCGTGTATCCTAAAGAGTATCTGTCAAAGGCAGCTAGTCTGGCTAAGAAATATAATGTCCACTTGATTATAGACGAGGTGGCTACGGGCTTCGGAAGGACAGGTAAGATGTTTGGGTGCGAGCATGCCACAGGTGTTAGGCCTGATTTTATGTGCTTATCCAAAGGTATTACGGGCGGATATCTGCCTTTAGGCCTGACCGTCACTACAGATGAAATATATCAGGCATTTTATGATGATTACGAAAAGAGGAAGACATTCTATCATGGGCATACATATACGGCAAATCCTGTTTCTTGCTCTGCGGCGCTGGCAAGCCTGGAAGTTTTTAAAGAGGAACGTACATTAGAAAAGACAGCGAAAATAATTCCTGCTTTTCAGCGAGGCATGGAAAGATTTAGGGATCTGCCGATAGTAGGCGATGTGAGGGGTATCGGCCTGGTATGGGCATTGGAGCTTGTGAGAAACAGAAAAACCAAAAAAGGGTTTGGTTTTAAAGAGAGGATAGGCCTTAAGGTGTATCAAACGGGCCTTAAACGAAATATAATCTTACGGCCGCTGGGAAATGTAATATATCTTTTTCTCCCGTTATGTGTCAGCATAATGGAACTTGAGGATATACTTGACAGGGCATATTCCGCGGTTAAAGATTCTTATAAATCCAAATTTTGCAGCAGCAAAATTTAAAATCTAAAAAAATTAGAAGGCAAATTCGGAATATTACTTGAGATATTTAATCGCTATAAAGCCTGCAACAAGGAGGATGACGAAGACAATAGAGAATATATCAAAATATTTTTCAATGGTTTTTTCTATTTTTTCCCCAAAGATCCTTAAGGCGCCCGCTACAAGAAAAAATCTTCCCGCCCTTCCTATTATCGATGCGATGATCAAAACAACTATCGAAATCCGGAATAACCCGGCGGCTATAGTAATTACCTTGTATGGTATAGGGGTGAATGCTGCTGTAAATACAGTGAGAAACGCGTTTTGCTGATATTTGGCCCCCACTATATCCATTATTGGCTGAAGATGGTAGGCATTTATTATTATTTTTCCGGCGCTTTCATAAAAACACCATCCTATCAGATAGCCAAATAGCGCGCCTAAGACTGAACCTATTGTGCATATCGCGGCATTTCTAATCCATTTTTTTGGTTCAGTAGCTGTCATTGCCACAAGAAGGACATCCGGAGGTATCGGAAAAAATGAGCTCTCTATGAAGGTGACTCCGAACAGCGCGATAGGCGCATGTGGACTTTTTGCCCAGTGGGTTGTCCATGCGTATAGAGATCTGAAAAACCGGATAGGCACCTTTAATATCTTATATATAAATTTCATAATGTTTACATTGTATCAGAACTACCGCATATTTCAAGAAAACTTCCTTGCAAAAACAAACAAGACGTATATAATAAATATTATATGTTAAAAAAATATCAGATTTTAGAAGGCAGGCTCGTAGAAAATGGGGATGAAAACAGCTCTGTGCATGTCTATATCAACCCTGATGAGAATGAGAAGAACTATCTTGTTAATAATCTTCAGATAGACGAGCATACGCTGAGCTCCTGTTTTGATCCTGACGAACTCAGCCGGCTTGAATTTGACGCCAATCATACAGCGATTATTATAAAACGGCCTAAACGTTATACCGCAGAAGACAATTATCTTTTTAAAGTATCATCCCTCGGGCTTTTCTTATTCTCGGATAGATTGATTATGGTTTCAAATGAGGATGTGGTTCTGTTCGACAACCGCATATTTCAAAAATTGCGGTCTTTTAATGAAGTGGCATTAAAGATTATATTCAGATGTATTCAACATTTTGAAGAACACTTGAATGTAATACATAAGGTCTCCAATGAGCTTGAAATAGAGATCAATAAGGCGCTTACCAATAAGGATCTTCTTTATATGTTCAGCCTTGAAAAAAGCCTTGTATATTACCTGAAGGCCATAGGCTCCAATACAAAGGTGATAGAAAAGATAAAAACAAATTCCGCCAAGATAAATCTTTCTCAGGAACACAGCGAATTCCTGGAAGACGTAATAATAGAAAACGCCCAGTGTTACGAAGAGGCTAATACATATCTTCAGGTGATTTCAAACCTTATGGACGCATGGGTCTCCATGGTAAGCAATAACCTTAATATCCGCATGAAAACATTGACCATACTTTCTATATGCATAATGCTTCCTACATTTATAGTGAGCCTTTTTTCAATGAACGTGGCCTTGCCTATTGCTCAACACAATACACTTATCCCTTTCTGGATTATCACAGTATTAGCAGGACTTTCCATAGTCACGATATTATTTATTTCCCGCAGGAGAAAGTGGTAGGTTTCATAAAATAAAATTATTTTATTTTGCTTGATTTTTTTTGCAAGATGTGTCATACTTTTCATATAAAGAATATTAATCATGTAAATCATACAAGGAGAAAAAATATGAGCGATATATCTAAAGGCAGGGTATATGGGTCTGCTACTGTTGGAGAGAGAGGCCAGGTGGTTATTCCGGCGGGCGTAAGGAAATTCTTCAGGATCAAGCCGGGGGACAAGCTTATTGTCTTTTCCAGGCATGAAATGATAGGGCTTATTCCGGCTGAAGAATTCAGCCAGATACTGGACCGAATGTCCGGGACGATAGATAGGATTAAAAAGTGAAAATTTTCACAGGCATAATTTTATTTCTTCTGTTTTTTTACAGCATAGCTATGGCAGGGGAAGCGCTTACCTGGAAAGACTGCCTTGATGAAGCGAGCAAGAAGCATCCTGATTTGATATCTGCGGAGGAAAAGATAAATCAGGAAGAGGCTGGAAAGTATATAGCAGGGAGCGGCCTCTATCCCCAGGTGGACGCCAGCATTGACTGGTCGCATACGAAGACAACAGCGAAAAGGAATAGCTATTCTTACGGCGTAGCAGGGACACAGCTTATTTATAACGGCTCTAAAACTATTAATGACTTAAAAAGCGCCGCTGAAAACATAAAGGCCGCGGAATATAATTACAAATTTATTTCTTCAGAGGTGAGATATAGGCTGCGGGCCGCTTTCGTAAACCTGCTTAAAGACCAGGAGATGTTGGGTCTCGCGGGTAATATAGCTAAAATAAGGCGGGATAATCTGATATTAATTACCATGCGTTATGAGGCGGGCTTAGAGCATAAAGGCGCCTTGTTGGCAGCGGATGCGGACCTTACGCAGGCTGAATTTGAGGTTGCTCAGGCAAAGAGGGCGCTTGAGGTTAGCCAGAAGGCGCTTCTTAAAGAAATGGGGAGGCAGGATTTTTCTTCTATAGAGGCCCAGGGAGAATTAAAGGTAAAAGATTTGGCGTTGGAGAAGCCTGATTTCGAAGCAATCGCTCATAATAACCCTTCTATTGGGAAACTAAGCGCGCAGACAAAAGCCGCTTCTTTTGGCGTAAAGTCCAGCGAGGCAGATTTTTATCCAGAGATTACAGCCAGCGCAGGCGCTGACAGGTCTGGAGCTCACTGGCCTCCTGATCAGGACCAGTGGGATATCGGGATAGGGCTTAGCGTGCCTATGTTTGAAGGCGGTTTGAGAAAAGCCGAGGTTAAAAAAGCCAAATCATTGTTTAACCAGGCTCAAGCAGATGAGCGCAGCAAGAAAGACAGCGTTATATTGGCGCTTGAACAGGCATGGGCAGGGTTTCAGGACGCCATAGAAGAGGTTGGGGTGCAGAAAAAGTTTCTTGAGGCAGCAGAAGAGCGGGCTAAAATCGCGGAAGGCCAGTATTCACTTGGGTTAATCCAGTTTGATAACTGGACTATTATAGAGGATAGCCTTGTAAAAGCGAAAAAAGCCTTTTTAGATAGCCGCGCGAACGCGTTGCTCGCTGAAGCGGGCTGGATTGAGGCGAAAGGAGAGACATTAGAATATGTGGAATAGAAAATCTTGGATATTTTTAATAGCGCTTATTGTTTTTGCCGGATCTATATTTTATATAACCAGGGTAAAGCAGAAAAAATCTCCAGACGAAATTGTCAAAGAGATAAACCCTGTTGTGGGCCCCATGGTTACCTCTATATCTTCCACAGGAACAGTACTTCCGAGAAACAGGTTAGAGCTAAAGCCTCCTGTTAACGGCAGGATAGAAGAGATCCTTGTAAAAGAAGGCGATAACGTAAAAGCCGGGGATGTGTTAGCCTGGATGAGTTCGACAGAAAGGGCGGCTTTGCTGGATGCCGCAAAGGGCAAAGGAGAGCAGGCGGTAAAATACTGGGAAGACGCGTATAAGCCGATACCGCTGATCGCGCCTATTGACGGAGAGGTTATTGTGGAAAAGACCCAGCCTGGCCAGACAGTAACTACAGGCGACCCTGTTGTGGTATTATCAGACAAGCTGATAGTAAGGGCTCAGGTGGATGAAACAGATATAGGCAAGATAGGCCTTGGTAAAAAGGCGGTCATAAAAATAGACGCGTATCCTGATGTAAAAATAAATGCGGTTGTAAACCATATCTATTATGAGTCTAAAACCGTAAACAATGTCACTGTCTATGAAGTGGATATTGTTCCTGAGGAGATACCGAAATTTTTTCGCTCTGGCATGAACGCGTCTATTGATTTCATAGATGAGAGCAGGGAAAACACGCTCCTTATCCCCTTGGAAGCTGTTTATAAAGAAAAAAACAATAACTACGTATTGATTAAGCAGGCTGATGAGGTTGAGCCGTTAAGGGCGGCTGTTCAGCTGGGGATATCTGATGATAAAAATGTGGAAGCGCTATCAGGGATATCCAAAAACGATATAATAATAATAAAGTCAAAGACATACAGTCTTCCTAAAAATACCAGAGGCAAAAATCCGTTTATGCCAGGCCATTAAAAAATGATTGAGCTGAAAAATATCTATAAGACTTATTATATGGGTAAGGTGGAGGTCAGGGCGCTCCAAGGCGTTTCTTTGACAATTGCCTCGGGCGAATTCGTCGCGATTATGGGGCCATCCGGCTCTGGCAAATCTACACTGATGCATATCTTAGGTTTATTGGACAGGCCTGACGCAGGGGAGTATTGTTTAGGGGCAAGGGTGGTTAACAAGCTTTTAGATGAAGAGCTGTCTGCGGTGCGGAACCGATTGGTTGGTTTTGTGTTTCAGCAATTTCACCTGTTGCCTAGAATGACTGCGCTGGAAAATACAGCTCTTCCTTTAGTGTATGCTGGAAAGCGCCACCTTAAAGAAAAGGCCAGGGAAAAAATTAACGAAGTTGGCCTTAATGATAGGATTAATCATCGGCCTAACGAGCTTTCAGGAGGCCAGCAGCAGCGCATAGCTATTGCCAGGTCGCTTGTCAATGAACCGCTTATCATTATGGCTGATGAGCCTACTGGAAATCTTGATTCAAAGAGCCAGGAAGAGATAATGGCGATACTTAAGGGTTTAAACCAGAAAGGCAAGACTATTATCATGGTTACCCACGAGGAGGAGGTGGCTGCTCACGCAAAACGAATTATTCATATGCGCGATGGCAGGATTGTTTCTGACGAGAGGCCTAAAACCTCTGTCATGCCTTCTGAAGAAGGCCAGGCTGATAAGATAATAGATGTTGTGCTGTCCAGGTCTGAAAGAAAGGCCAGGCAAACCGAATTTTTTGAATATCTGCGTCAGGCGAGCGTGGCAATGGTGGCCCATAAGATGCGCTCGTTTTTGTCTATCCTGGGTATATTAATAGGCGTAGCCGCTGTTATTGCCATGCTTGCTTTGGGACAGGGGGCAAAGGAGTCGATTGAGCAGCAGCTGGCGTCTCTTGGGTCCAATCTTTTAGTCGTAAGGCCTGGTTCATCTAAAGTGCATGGCGTAGCAATGGAGGCAGGGGCTGTCACACGTTTTACACTTCAGGATGTAAGCTCTATAGGAAAATTATCAGATGTTGTGAAAAGGGCCAGCCCATCAGTTAGCGGCAGGGGGCAGATCGTTTATGCTAATAAAAACTGGAACACAAGGATAGAGGGGGTCGGAGCTGATTATGCCGAACTAAGGGCAGCATCGCCTCCGATCGGCAGGTTTTTTAGTGATGATGAGGTCAGGATGCGCTCAAGGGTTATTGTGCTTGGCGCCACAATTGTGAAAGAGCTCTTTGGTGAATCCAATCCAATAGGAGAGACTGTAAAACTGAATCTTGTTAATTTTAAGGTTATAGGGATCTTGCCTGTAAAAGGTGCCAATACATTTCATGACCAGGATGACACAGCCATGATACCAGTGACTACAGCTATGTTTAGGGTATTTGGAAAGGAGTATGTAGATTCTATTTATGTAGAGGTCAAAGATGCAAGCCTCCTTGACGCGGCTCAAAAGGAGATATCAGATTTGATAATAAAAGAACGCCGCCTTAATAAGGATGGGGAGGATTCTTTTCAAATACGCAATATGGCTGATATTAAAAACACGCTTGAGACAACTACCAAAACAATGTCTTTGCTTTTAGGATCAATCGCTGCGATATCGCTTTTAGTAGGCGGTATAGGGATTATGAATATTATGCTGGTGTCAGTATCTGAGCGTACCCGTGAAATAGGCCTGCGCAAAGCGATTGGCGCAAATAATAAAGACATTATGGCTCAATTCCTTATTGAAGCAATATTGATGTCATTTTTGGGAGGGGTGTTTGGTATCCTGCTTGGGACAGGCATATCTGTCCTTATAACACTTTTTGCCGGATGGGCTGTAAAAGTTTCCTCATCTTCAATTATTCTCGCTACTACATTCTCATTAATCGTAGGAGTGATTTTCGGGCTCTTACCAGCCAAAAAAGCCTCTAAGTTAGACCCGATAGAGGCATTGCGATACGAATAAACTTGACTCCGTGAGTCGCCGTACGGCAGCTCACGGAGTCGGATAGGTCTTACCTTGTCCCGCTGCGTCGGCGGGACACATCCCGCCGACGCAGCGGGACAAGGTCACATATATTGTATTGACAAAAGTCAATATTTAATGTATACTTATTATAGACTTTGTAAATGATTTATAAGCATGTTAAATATATGGAGACATTTAGCCATGGGAATATCCCTAACTTTACAAATGGTGCCATGCACCATTTGTAAAGTTAAAAAAAGAGAAGAGCATTTATATATATTATCTGGGGCATTGCCTCTCACCATATTGGGCCTCTCTCCCATGGCAGACCCATCATGCATATAGAGACATGCCCCGGATTAATTATTAATCACTAATGGTCAACCTGCCAGGTTACCCATATGGGTAACCTGGCAGGTTGACCAGGTAGAAAGGTAAATATGAGTAGAATACTTACAAAGATAATATCCATTATCCTCATCAGCTCCTTCATTATTACTAACGTAGGATACTGTAATGACGCTATATATTATAGAAATATATCTAGCTCATATATACATGCTTTAAGAGCTCCAATTGGATTGGATAAAAATAGAGCAAGATCAGCTTTTAAGCAATCTAAAGAGAGAGGAACAGCAAGACTTATAACTAGAAAAAATTTTATAAGTTATTTAGGTTTAATTGTAACAGGTTTAGCTTTTGGGTATCAGCTAAGATATCTTTTTCCATTTATTTCAGGCGAATTAAAAAATATTACTACAACTATGGACATAGTTGTCAGCAGAGACGATTTAAATGAAACCCTGATGGATATTATGAACAAGGTTGAGCATTCAATAAAAAAAATAGTTGAACCATTCAAAAATAATGTTGGTTTAAATATTACTATATGGGCAGATGGCATTAGGCCAGTTGCATTTTCTTATAATGGAGAAAAGGGATTTCTAGTAGGAAGCTCAATAAAATTGTTGATATATTTATCTGTTATTGATGATGTTTTATTAGGAAGATACAGATATGAAGAGGTGGAAGAAAATTTAAGAAAAATGTGTCATTACAGCGATAATAAGGCAGCGGCAGAATTGCTGAATAAAACAGGTATATTAAATGTCAGAAAAATGACAAAAAAACATTACCCTTTTACGCATCTAAATTGCTGGTCCGCTGGCGGATACGATAATATTATAAGCAGAGATAACAATCGTATGGCTCCTAATGATGCTGCAAATGCATGGAGATATATTGATGAAAATATACCAGGTAGATACAAAGATTTTTTTGAAGCCAGGAAAACAGAAAGGCGCTTAAGCATCATTATAGCAGAAGCTTTTTGGACATATTATTTGCCTGTTGATGTTAATCATTTTTTTGGTTATTTCCAAGGCGCTGGTGCTAGATGTATAGGCGATACTGGGCTAGTTGTTATCAATACCAAAGATGAAAATGGAAAACCTATAAAAATTAAAATGGCCATAAATATATTTAGTGAAAACTTGTCTATGGAAGTAGGATATCCAATAACTAGAGATATAGCAATATGTGTTGCTCGCGAAGTCTCAAGTGTTTTTAGTACAAAGTTAGATAAGATAAAAGAAGTAGCATCAAAAGCGACAGTGCTTTTGCCAACATTTTATTTAACGGGAAAAGCAGTGGAATCTCGCATAAAACATCTAGAAGAAAGGGCTAAAATAGAAATTCGAATCTTTGCAGGCATTACTATTTTTGAAACTATGGCGTTCACAGGGGCGCTTTTTGCATTCCCATTGTTGAAAGAGTTTATAGGAGGACTGTTTATTATTACATTTTATATTAGTGTGTTTTTATTTGAACTTTTCACAGAAAAGGCAAAAAATAGAAGCTCATTAGTGAATGCTGATTTGCCAGCTGATGTTGCAGATACTGTTATTGCAATAAGGGAAACAGTTCAGCCTGTTTCAAAACCTGTGGATGTTGAGTCATTGAGTGTTTTACTGCAGAATGAAAGATTAGCGCAGGACAGTCTATAGTTTATTGTAAAAATAAAGCATCGTTAATAAGAGGATCATAGTTTTTTATCCCATGGTAGACATTAAAAAACATTTTTATCTTGCAATATTAATAATTATATTTGGGATGGTTTTTTCTTTAACTGGCTTGGATTCATGTGGCGCGTCACTAGACAGTTTAGCCTATAGGCCTTGTCTTAGGGTGCCTATTATTGGAGCAAGCGGTATCAGCGAAGATGTGGTTAGACAGATCTGGAGAGGAGATCTTTTCCAGAAATATGAGAGAAACATAAACGGCAGGGTGATTGCAACACTGCGCGGGGAACGTTGTTTGTATGTTGGCAGGTTTCTTTTTGTATCAGAGGCGGAATGGGAGAAACATAAAACCGAACTTTTAAGATATAGAGATTCTGTAATTATATGCAATATTATGTTTGACGATAATAGTAATTATTGCCAGTTTGAATGGGGATTTCATACCTTTTTGGCCATAGAACTGCTTCAGGCATACGCAGACGAGATCTACGGCAAAGTATTGTTGGACGCAGGGAGCGGTAGTGACGCGATACTCGGCACAGTGGCTTATAGATTGGGAGCGAAAAAGGTTTTTTGCGTGGAGGGCTCTGCTATTAGAGCTAAAAAATCCGAACAGTATTTGCTGTTAAATGGGGTCAATAAAAAATATGTAGAACTAATAAATGCTGATTTTAGCCTAATGGGGGATATTCAAGGCGTAGATATTGTTGTGTCGAATCTTCCTAATAATGGTTTTCATGAAAGAGACATGAGGCCTCAAGGGGCCAGCCAATATGATGGCCAAGATAATTGGCATAGGTTCTTAGCAGATAAATTTTCCCCGGAATTTTATTTTTTATGCGGGATGATAGGAAAAGGCAAATCTTATCCTCAAGATACAAGTATTAACACACTCAGAGGTGTTATGGATATGGCTGGATATGGAGTTATTTTTGAAAAAGATTTTTATTACATTGGCGGGCTCGATGTTTCAACAGCATTCGTGTTGAGGCCTGAATTCAGTCAGCAAGATTCTTTACAGGGTTTGGCAAGGGGGGGTATAGAAGGGGAATCTGACAAGCATGATGACATAGAGGGCTGGCTAAAGAGCCATCCAGAGCTCCACGGCCTGCCCGTACTGACATTTGATTTCCATCCGGATTTTCATATGTGGGTTGGCTTAAAACGCGATAAGTTGATCGGAGATATTTTCTATGTTTATTTAGATGCATTGACTAAAAAGTTCAGGTTTTATTCTATAAATGATAAAAAGATAGATGAGATAACCGCTTTAGGATTTAGCGTCTGGCCAGTTCTTCCAAAAAAGACAATCTTGTCATTTGACCTGGATTTCTTTGGCGTCTTAATGGCCCCGGATGCGGCGAGACGGCTTCCGGATTTAACATTTGAGGAGATTGAGGCAGCAGCAGATAAAATAGCTGATGAGTTAAGGCGGCAGGGCATTGATGTAGCTGGAACATATTTTGCATACGAAAAAACCTATACCTCAAGGGAAGACCTTGAAAGCCGCAAGATAGTTGGTATAATAAAGAAGAGGCTTTGGTTATCAGGCAAGGATCCCAGCATAGCTATTTTAAACAGGAAGTCATTGTAAAAGATTATAATATAAAGTTACAATTGCTTCTGAATATTGTATATAAGGAGGGTTAAAGTGTTTAACAATAAAAAATTAACGATAAAAATAATATTTTTTATTGCGGCATTTATGTTTTTATTAAGCGGTTTTAAAGATAATAGCTGTATTTTTGATAAAAATAAATCTGCCTGGCATGCAGGCTGTGGAATGTTAAGGGTTCCCACAGGAGGAGATATATATGATCGTATCGCCAGAGCTCAAGGGGCAGATATTGGTTATAGAATATATTGGAGTAGAGTGTTGGCCGAAAAACCCGCATTAGCCTCTATTCAGCAGTCATTAATCTCTGGTTTAGAGAGAAAGTTATACGAAGCAGGGATTAATCCTGAGGAAGCGCAAATTGATATTGAAGACATCCCTATGTTTTCAAAGCTATCCAGGAGGATAGCTTTTATCCTTAATGTTATCGCGGATAATAAAAGATTTTCTTATTATATCAAGATAGCTAATAACGATAAGGAATATGAGACAGCGATATATGGAAGCAATACCGGTATTGGGCCTGAAATTATATATAATGCTCGGGAAAAACTGGACCACTTTTTAGGTCAAAATAAGATAGATTCTGCGATATAATAGGCCTAATAAGGAGGTATTGGTTATGGGAGGTATACGTAAAAAGCACGAACCGGCA
>Ga0172371_10002557_pt1 | contig 28765 bp, 24 predicted proteins | sample Lak12m_FD_114543 | JGI IMG/M metagenome (GOLD analysis project Ga0172371, IMG submission 114543) | Freshwater microbial communities from Kabuno Bay, South-Kivu, Congo - kab_022012_12m | ecosystem: Environmental > Aquatic > Freshwater > Lake | place: Democratic Republic of the Congo: South-Kivu...
CCCTACGACAATCGTGTCACGGTGTCGGCCGGTTCAGGAATTTTGAGACAGTTCCTGCGTCTCCGCGCCGCACAAACAGGGGGACATCGGTCGCTGAGCATTTCCGCAATTCTCAACGCGTGATACTATAGCAAGATCCACGTCCGGACGGTAATTGTGCCACCCAGGAAGTCGTGCATCCCGGTTGCCGCGCTTTCGGATCGATACCGGCTCTTGAGACCGCCTTCCCGTCTCGAGTGCCTGAAAGAACTTTCCCGGCCGATGTATGCGAGGAACCGAGAATAGGCCGACCGGCTCGCATCGGCCACCGGCCGGGCAGTTGCCACCAAGAGAAGACGGGCTCATCCATTCGTAGCACTTTCTTGGAATTTGTGTGAGAAAGGACTTGACAAGCCCTGCGGTGGCACGTAAAAGAGAAACATAGCACAAAATGTCATGATTGGTTGGTTCGTGCTCCGATCCCCCCGGACGCGCCTCTTGAAGAGACCTGCTCCGGACCGAGCGTCGGCGCCCGAAACCTATGCTCGTGGGAGGGTTAAGGCATGTCTTCTCTTCGAATCTTCTTTGTTGTCGCTTGCCTGTGTATCACCGCACTGTCGGCCGCCCCGCAGGCGCGAGCCTGGGAGCTCCATTTGGACGGGGCATTCAACTACGTCTACGAATATTACGCCGGCCAGGGTGACGAGGGGTTCTTCGGAAAATTCAACGTCGATCGAAGCGTCGGCGTCGGAGGCTTGGCTGCCGGCGATTTTGCCCGCCTGAACGGGTGGGTGGGCCGACAGATCGGTCGACAAGGCGGCAATGACTTTGCTTCAGGTTCGGACGCGGTCAAGCACTATCAGAATCTCGAGCTGTGGCCTGAATTCCGCGTCAACAACGCCATCAGGTTCAGGGCCAAATACCGCCTCGGATCCTACGGTGATCCGAACAATTCGGACTATCTGACCAACACCAGACCCGGAACCAACATTGCCACGTCCGACGGGCAGTGGACCATGTGGTGGGTAACCGCTCAGACGCCCTGGGGCCAAATTGTCGTCGGGAAGAGACCGGAAGGGTTCGGTACCGGCCTTCAGTTTAACGGAGCAAACAACAACACGACGGAAGGTCTGGCTCTCGTAGCCCCGTACGGGCCGCTTCGCATCAGTCTGGCGGTACGGCCCCAATGGCTCCTCCAGCCTGACACCGAGCTCAATACGAGGTACAACTTCTTCAATATCCTAGACAAAAGCAACCTGCGTCAGCTCGCTGCGCGGTTTTTCATGACATATCAAACCGGTCCGATTGACGCCGGGGTGTTCTGGGCAGGCATGCGGTGGCACGCGGGGACGGAATCCCAGGGTATTACCGTGACCACACCACCCGGAGCCAGGGCCACCTTTAATCCGTATGACGTGGTGCTCAATCTCGGCACCTTTTACCTGAAATACTTCGACGGAAGGTTCTTCTTCAATACGGAACTGGCCTATTACCTCGAGACGGTCAATTCGATCACTCCGGCTCTTCTCGGGCCCCGGTACAAGGAGTCCTGGCGATACATGATGGAGACGGGTCTGGTCGCAGGTCCCGCGAAAGTCAGCATGCTCTACGCGTTTATGCCCGGCGCGGATCGCCGGGCCGGCGCTCTCATCAACAAACAACCGTTCACGCAAGGGGCGGGGCAGGGGGCATACGATATCTTTGCTCCTTACAGCTATCTCCTGGGGTACGCGTACGGTTCCGGAGTGAACGCGTTCAACATCAACGGAGACGGGTACATAAACGCGGCTTGGGTGCTGGCCTCTCGCGTCGATTATGCCCTGGCCGCGAATTTGAATCTCTTCGGCTCGTTCCTCTGGGCTGAACGGACATCGCACGGTTACGGATGGGGATTACTCAGACCAAATCAGACCGCTGCGGTTACCCCGACGGTCAACGCTGCGGGCACCGTGGTGAACACCATAAACTGGACGCCGCTTCTGACGTACAGACAGCATGCGGGAGCGCCCACCATTCCCGACACCGCGTTGGGATGGGAGGTCACGGCCGGTTTTAGCTGGAAGCTCCTGGAGAAATATACCCTGAGTGGACTGGTCGCGTACTGGCAACCGGGGAAGTGGTTCAATTACGCGTGCATTGATCGTGGGCTTTCAGGGTGGGATAATCAGACCGATGCCACTCCGTTCTATCCGTTTGGGACGCGTCCGGACCGAAAGGTGGATCCCGTGGTCGGCGCGTCCGTGTCTCTGGTCATGGATTTCTGAGAAACCATCGGGTATGGTGCCCCCAGTTGGGCATTGCCGGAACTTTCACAAGAAATGATTCACCGCAGAGACGCAGAGGTCGCGCAGAAAATCGCTGTTTCCAATCTCCGCGTTCTCCTCGCCCGCTGCGGTGAGTCTTCATTTTTGGCAACGGTCAGGTCGGTCCGGACTCGTGAGGACGGGAGGGCGAGCGATGAACGAGCTCAAAGCACAATTCTTTGACACCCAGGCCTCGGAACCGTGGGCCATGGACGATCTCTCACCCGAAGAGCTGCGAAAGATATCCCGAATGTTTCATCTCGCGGACATCAGACCGGGGATGAAGATTCTGGAACCGGGCTGCGGAACAGGCCGCCTGACGGAGCTCCTGGCCGAGCGGGTCGGTCCCGCGGGGATGGTTGTGGCGCTGGATATCAGTCCGGGCATGGTCGAAGCCTGCCGCCGGAGGATCAGTGATCACGGCAACGTGAGGGTGTTTCAGGCCTGCCTCGAGGAGCTCAACGAAGGACCGGCGAGCTTCGATCTGGTCGTCTGCCACAACGTGTATCCGCACTTTGACGACAAGACGGAGGCCACGAAGAAGCTCGCGGCCGCATTGCAGCCGACCGGCAAGCTTATCGTCTTCCATTTCATGGAATCTGCATGGATAAACGACATGCACAGAAAAACCCACCCTTCGGTACGCGAAGATCTCATCCCCGGAGCGCTTGAAATGGCGCGCATCTTTTCCCTGGCCGGACTCCGCATCGATTTCCTCGAAGACGGACAAGACGGCTATCTGCTCTCGGCATCTCTGCGATAAAGAAACCAGCCTGGAAAGATGTCATCCTGCAAAACTCACTCCAACGATTTCTGTCACAACCACTGACGAAAATGCTACAGTTACACGGACGTCCGAGATAGCAATGACCGGGCGGCGACCGACGGGAGCCGCCAATATATTTAAAGTTTTTGGAAAGAGGGTGCGGGGGGAGGACCTTTTTTCAAAAAGGTCTCCCCTCGCATTCGCCTTTTCATAGGATTTTCCCTCCCCGGTGCATCTTTAATCTCTTCTGGAAGGAGTGTCATCATGGACCAGAGTGCTCGAAAAGAGGCTGCGGAGTTCATCAGCCGCGACCTGCGTCTCCGCACCTTGCCGATTGCCGTCAAATTCCTCGAGGAACCCGTATTTCCGGAGAAGACCAGGCGCCCGAAAGAGCACATGGGCAAACGGATCACCATTTGCCAGGGTGTAACCATGGCACGGGCGTACGGCTGGACCATGGGACTTGCCAAGGAAGACCTCATTTGCGTCCCCGCGATGATCGCGTTCGGATTCACCCGCGCTTCGGATCAGCAGGGCACGATAGGAAAGCTCTTCTGTGACGTGACGTTGTCGAGCAGCGCTGACGCGGGTCTGCGCGAGGCTCAGTCCATGAGCTTGAGCCCGAGCGGCGCGTTTCGCGGCATCCTGCTCGCGCCGCTGGCAAAGGCTGATTTCGACCCGGACACCGTAGCGATTTACGGGAATCCCGCGCAGGTCATGCGGATGATTCAGGCGTGGACGTATATGACGGGCCAGAGAGTCCCGGGCAATTTCGGCGGCAAGGTTGAGTGCACCGAGTACTTGATAGCGCCGAAGAGCACCGGTATGCCTCGGGTCGCCATACCGGGCAACGGCGACCGGATCTTCTCAATGACCCAGGATGACGAAATGGCGCTCTCTTTGCCCGGCGCCGGACTGTCCGATCTGTGCGAGGGGCTGAAGTCCGCGGGGAAACAGATCGGAGCACGCTATCCGATCACGTTCTACCAGAACTTCCAGCCGGAGTTCCCCAAGCATTACAAGAAGCTGGGGAAAGAGCTCGGCGTGGACGAGTGACCCGCGCGGTGGATTCCCGTCAGGGCACGAAGCCGAGAGCCGCAGTGAGACGGGCTTAGTTCCCGATGGCGCAAATACGGTCGCGTATTCCCGGTCGTAACGTTTGCTGCGGTCGAATGCGAAGGTCTTGGGTGGCCCGGACGTTATACGTCCGGGTCGCGCAGCGACAGGAGGTTCGGACCTCGTGTGCCTTCGGCACCTGAACGTGTAACGTCCAGGCCACCCGGGTTTCACTTATCAGAGAATGACAGGCAATCCCGCGATGCGCGGAACTGTCCCACCTAAGCCTTTCGCGGAGACTCCCGCCCGGACCGGTCAGTGCAGGGGAGCCAAAATCCGTGACCGTATTTGCGCCATAGAGCACTTAGGGGGAGCGGTTTCGTCCTGAGTGAGAGATCAAGCGATTCTGCTCCGGCCGGTGGTCAGGAGTGATGAGGACTCGGCCGGACCGCTGCATGCGCCTGAACGTGAAGAAGGGGCCCTTTCTGCCGCTCGCGCACCGTTGATGGGCGCCGTAAGGCAATGAACGGGCCGTGCATCCAAACGCCGTCGCTTCTTCTATTGGAGGTATGACCATGCCGCAGCTCAAGATTGCCACGTTCAACGTTGAATGGATGATCTCTCTGTTTGGCGCAAAGTGGAAGCAGTGGGACGGAACGATTCCGGACACGTTTCCGGGAAAGCGCCTTGGCCAAATCCGGCTGGAGCCGATTGAGGATGTTCCCGCCCTGTGCGAGCGTATCGCCGGCGTGATCAAGGCGGTGGATGCGAAAGTCCTGGCCGTTCAGGAAGGCCCGCCCCTGAAGGAACAGATGGAACTGTTCGTCCGCAAGTACCTGAATGACGACTATGTTGTCCACTCCTCCAACCCCAGGAACCAAACCCTCCATTGTCTTGTTCACACGTCGATCGCTCCCAAGGTTTCGTCGTTTGCGCACGACGGCCCGGAGACGGCGCTCCTCAAGTCTTCGATTCCCTTTTACCCGTGGGGCGCGATCGGAGCGAACGAACAGAAGAAGCACAAATTTGACCGGCGTCCGTTGGTGCTTACGTTTCAGCCTTCGGCCGGAAAAAAGCTGCGGATCATAAATGTGCACACGAAGTCAAAGTTCTCTGCGCTGAAAACGCCCGAGCAATGGTATAACCGCGATCCGGAGGCGATCATGGATGCGCTGCTGGCGCGTCAAAAGCTGTCAGCAGAGGTCTTTCGACTGAGGGAGTATCTGATTCAAGACCTGGAGCCGGGCAATGCTCCCCCGGATGCTTGCGTCGTGATGGGAGACTTCAACGATGGTGCGTACGCCGAACTGATGGAACGGGAATTCCTGATTCATAACATTGTCGACGAGCTTGTCGGATCGTTTCTGGAACCGGACAAGTTGCTCGGCCATGCAATGACGCCGAAGGTAATCGCGGAATCGAGCACGGTGAGTTTTCCCGATGCCCTCGAAGGCGGCCGGATTGTCGAGGAGTTGATCGACCATGTCCTGGTCTCTCCGGGAATCTGGCGGGCAGGTACCCCGTTCAAATTGAAAGCCGGCTCATGCAAGGTCGAGCTGCAGGCGTACGGACAGTTCGACGATTCCGATGCTGCTCGACGACGCGGGGCCCGTCCGAGCGACCACCGCCCCGTTTCCGCAGTGATCGAATATTGATCTGGTACGCTTCCGACCGCTCAAGTGGTTGGGGATTGTGTTTGCGGGAGAGGCCGAATTCCCCCGAAGGCGGTTGCATGTTGGAAAGAGTGGCCGGCCGCCTCGGTGGTGAGCGGATGCTGCCATCGACGATCGGCGAATGCGCCACATCTTCTTGGCGTCCGGCTGGCTTGGCTGAAGGAGTAACGCATGAAGCAGCAAATCATCGGGAGCGGTCAGGGCCGGGACTACGATTGGTCAAAAGACCATATCTTCGTCAAGACCGCCTCGGATTTGACCGGCGGTCGCGTTGCGGTCGTGGAAGACACTCTGAAGCCCGGTTTTCACCTGCCGCGTCACTTCCACAAGGAAATGGCGGAGATCTTCTACATCCTCGATGGCGAAGTCGTGTTCCGCTTTGACGATGAGACGGTGATTGCCACGCTGGGGATGACCGTGAACGTCCCGCCGCATGTCGGCCATGATGTGACGTGTGAGAACGGCGGGAAACTGCTCACCATCTTCACTCCGGGCGGATTCGACCAGTACCTGGCGGAATTGGCCGCTCTCACTGAAGAGCAGCTCGCGGACGAGGAGCTGATGAAGGCGCTGTCTGAGAAATACGACTCCTGGACGTAGCGAAAGATGACAAGAATAATCTGGGGAGACCCTTTTTGATAAAAGGTTTCTCCCCAGACCCCTCTCCCAAGGAGTTATAGAGTTCTTGAAGGCGGCTCGGGGTCCCGCGAGAAGCGGAATTGCAAGAAGTTTCACCCGGATCTCAATTCCTTGAAAACGAATCGGTATGACCTGTGTCATTTCATGACCGTCATACGAGGAGTGTTCCTGAAAGGAACGCGCTGGCGCCCTCTGGCCGGAAGTGCTCGCCCTGGGTCTGATGGCGATCTTCTTCTTGTGGCTCCCGGCCCGGTTATTCAAGAGAGGAATCGAATGATTCAGGCCTGTGTTTGGGAGGGACCACCAAAGGATTTGGTCTTGACCGCTGGACCGCTCGTGAAGTACGCTCAGCAGCAGTTCATGACAGGCTATCTCAGCGACGGCAAGGGCTCGAAGGACCGGGTCACCATGCTTCCAGAATCGGTCAAGGCCCGGCATCACGACCACGTCAAGACGGTTAAGGCGATTCACGAACGGGATTTGGCCGAAGGGTGGGGCCGCGTTCCGTCGCCCGGTCAACGGACTCGGAGCTTGGCAGCAGGATCATTGTGCTGACCCCCATAAGACGCTATCATAAATCCCCGAGGGGGCCGCAAGCAGTTGAGGTCGGACGCCTTGGTCCGCCCTATATCAACAAGGCGACGGGGTCCTTTACGGACAAGACAGTTCGGTTGTGCGCCTCATGTGCATAAGTGCAATCATTGTGCGGCAGTGAATAATAGCGTCCGAGGGAACATATGCCAGTCAATGGCGATAAGACGTACCGCTGGAAGTCAGACGTTGCCTTATCGGTGGATATGTATAATGGTTGGTTTATGAGGTACGCGCCTAAAGCGTTTAGGGAGACTCGCTTACAAACAACTGCAGAGGTTGAAGCTACCTTAAGAGCCACTGAGAATCTCACGCATATCGAACCAGGGATCTTACGCGACAATCCCGGTGTGCTTCCGACCCTTCGCATGTCAACTTGTCCCCCGCTGGCGGTTGATCGACTTATCGGGCTCGCTCGAGTACCCAATAGCCTTGTCTACCGAATGGAAAAGGAGAAAAAGCTGCCGGTCAGACTGAAAGGCGCCGTCCTTGATGCAGAACTGCGCAAGATCGGAGAGACCATAGCACGGATGGCAGACCCCGATATCTTCGTATGGTTGAACCGGGTTTTGACTCCAACCAAGAAGGAAATACATCGAGCCGCAACCATTGTGGCTGACCGTTTGTGTGGCGCTGTGGCGAATCCGATCATCCGCAACGCACAAGAAAAACGGCAATTGGCGTCCATCAAGGAATGGCTCGAAGCGAGACAATACGCGCAAATCCAGTCCGGGGATGTTGCCACGTTCAAAGATATGCCTCCAGGGACTTTCACCTTTCGGATGAATGTCCCTGTTACACTGGCAAGTGGAAAACGAGTCAACATCCCTGTAGACGCTACAATCATGCCGAAGAAGACAGAATCAGGCGATTTTCCGATCTTCTTCGAGGCCAAGTCGGCCGGGGACTACACCAACGTTAACAAGCGGCGCAAAGAAGAGGCAGTGAAGATAGCTCAGTTACGCCACACTTACGGAAAGAAAGTGCAGTTCAACCTTTTCCTATGCGGCTACTTTGACAGCGGTTACCTTGGCTATGAGGCGGCTGAGGGTATAGATTGGGTGTGGGAACACAGAATTGACGATCTGGAGAAGTTTGGCTTGTGACACCATGAATATCGAAAGGAAAGACCAAGAGCGACTGGCCTTACAGGCTCGATTAGATGCCGCAAGAACCCAGGCTGAGCGGAACCGGTTGGGGCAGTTCGCCACACCGACGAATTTAGCCAGAGATATATTGCGGTTCGGGCTAACGCTCTTGCCGGAGGCGGTACCCATCCGTTTTCTTGATCCTGGAATAGGTACTGGTTCGTTCTTCTCTGCACTACTCCATGTCGCACCAGTTGAGCGGATAGCGGCGGCAAAGGGATATGAGATAGATCCCTATTTCGGGGAGCCATCCCGCGAACTCTGGCGGGGTTTACCGCTTGATCTGACGTTAGGTGACTTCACGAGAGCGATCCCGCCTGTTGTAGAAGCTGAACGACACAACCTCGTGATATGTAACCCCCCTTATGTGCGGCATCACCACATTATCAACGGCGACAAAATACGGCTACAGGATGCGACTGAGGCATCTTGTGGTGTTCGCATCGGTGGGCTCGCCGGACTGTACTGCTACTTCCTTGGACTCGCTCACCCGTGGATGCAATGCGGCGCTATTGCCGGCTGGCTGATACCGAGTGAGTTTATGGACGTAAACTATGGGGCGGCAGTTAAGCGATATCTCTTGGACAAGGTCACACTTGTACGTATCCACCGCTTCGATCCTAATGACGTGCAGTTTTCGGATGCGCTCGTGTCTTCTGCCATAGTCTGGTTTCGCAAAACTCCTCCCCCAGCGTGCCACTTGGTGGAGTTCACATTTGGTGGCTCGCTCATGGCACCGATCATTTCACGGACAGTGTCGGCTGACGTGCTGCGTGACGAGCCAAAATGGACACGGTTCCCTCTGTTGAATGCGCGTACGGAGACTACCGGCTACCGGTTGTCTGATTTCTTCACAATAAAGCGCGGACTGGCAACAGGAGATAATAAGTTCTTCATCCTGACGCGGGAGACGATCGAGAAGCACGGTCTTCCATGGGAAGTCTTTCGGCCAATTCTTCCCAGCCCACGTTACATTTGTGACGACGAGGTCAAGTCAGATGAGAATGGCGTGCCTTTATTAGTCCGGCAACTTTTCCTATTGGATTGTCGGTTGTCGGAGGAACAAATTGAAGCTAAGTATCCCAGCCTCTATTCGTACCTTCGACAGGGGAGAGAAGATGTTGCAACGCGTTATCTATGCCGATCGCGCAAAGTGTGGTATTTCCAAGAGGAACGTGCACCTGCTCCAATCGTGTGCACGTACCTAGGCAGAGTCGCTAGTAAGAGCTTGCGCGCATTTCGATTCATCCTAAATCAATCCAATGCGACCGCCGCAAACGTTTACTTACTCCTGTATCCAAAGCCAATATTGGCCCGGGCTATTGTGCAGGATTCGACATTGTTGCGGGGGATCTGGAAAGTACTGAATGCGATGAGTCCTGATCGCCTGTTAGAAGAAGGTCGGGTATATGGAGGCGGCCTCCACAAGCTTGAGCCAAGAGAGCTTGGGAACGTACATGGTACACCAATTGCCGAACTGATCCCTGATTTGCGGCAGCCAATATCGGGCAAGCAATTGGATTTATTCGGCGATAACGGCCATGCAAGAATGGCCACAACAGGAGGCTCCTGACAGCGCCCGCTGACCTTGACCGCTGGCAGGCCCTGCCATCCGTCCTCGCCGCCTCGTGATATGAAAAACATGATATTTCATCTCTCGTCTTGCCAGGGGCCTCCTCCTCACCGGAAGTTCTCTTATCCAGCCGGCAGGTGGTCTGGCCTCTCAGAATCGCCCAGCTAATGGAAAATGAAGAATGAAAGACTATCATATCAACGTTTTCTACAGTGAAGAGGATGAGGGGTACATTGCGGACATACCTGATTTGAAGCACAGTTCCGCGGTCGGCGCAACCCCGGAGGAAGCGCTGCGGGACGTGCTCAAGGCGAGAGCGGCATGGCTCGAGGCCGCTCGGGAGCACGGTAAGCCTATCCCCGAGCCTCGTTATCGTCCGGTCATTTACCAGGCCGTCTGAGTGGCGCGGCAGGCTACAGGCTCGAACGAAGGCCAAGGACCCTGTTTCACCAAGTGGAGTCTCGGAATCCCAGCCGTTGGAGATTGCTTCGTCGCTCCGCTCCTCGCAATGACACTCCCGGCACTTGTCATTACCACCTTGCGCCACCAGGGAAAAAGATCTCGGATGAGCCGATACGTAATCGAACTTACCCCCAGGCGGCCCAATGAGTTTTCGCTTGCCGGACAGCGGCCGAGGGCCGTAAAATCACTCCAAGGGAGAGGCGACACGACGGTCGCCCTGGATACCGGAGCCGGCCGCCCGACGAGACCCCTTTGAGGAAGGAGACTTGCCATGACAACACCACTGAAGCTGTACTGGAGCTCAACGAGGAAGGACAACTTTACCACCGCGACGGCTGAAGGTGAGCAGGCTGCGGTCGCCGCGGGCTACAGATTCTCCCGGGTCGAAGGCTACGTGCATCCCAATCCCCAACCCTTGACAGTCCCTCTTAAGCTGTACTGGAGCCCTGCGCGTGGTGACAATTTTGTCACGGCCACGCTCCAAGGAGAGCAGGCCGCGATCGCAGCGGGGTATACCTTTGTGCGAGCCGAGGGCTACGTGTACCCCGCTCCCCAGCCAAACACAGTCCCGCTGAAATTGTATTGGAGTGCAGCTCGTACGGATAACTTCACCACTGCTACGGCTCAGGGAGAGCAGGACGCCATTGCTGCCGGCTATACCTTCGTAAGGGTGGAGGGTTACGTGTACCCGAGTTGATGCCTGCGATCCGGGATAGCTGTCCTCGGGGACAAGAAGTGCGCCCAACTCGGTGCAGAGCCGGACCCGGCCTAACGCGTTGGGGGGGCGAGGATCAATGACACAGGGTCGGCCGGCCCGGCTATGGTCTCTCTCCCTGAAAGCGGTAGGCAAGTTAACGGGGCAATTGTGTCCACACGAGAGTCCTGCGGGCGAGGCAACGGGCGCGGGAACCGCGTGTGTGGGGTTTTGGAGGTGGCGGCTGCGAAGCGGGCGTGATGTTGCCGAGGAAACGAGTTGCTTCACAGGCTACGTGACCGGCCTCCGCTTAGATTTCTTGCACGGTCGGCGATGCCTCTCAGCGGTCTGAGGGACTGCGGCAGGCCAGGCTTTCCGTCGGCTGGAGGTACCCATGAGGATACGGTCGCGGTTTTTCGGCAGGAAGGAGGAACGCGACCGTGGCGCGCAAATGGTTGCCCTTCCCTTGATCGAGGAATCATTGAGCCTGTACCATCCATTCCAGGCGTAACTGCTACTCGAGTCGGCTGTGGTGAGCCTCAGAAGCAGAGAGGGAAAATGAACGAAACATATGTGCACGGCTACGGCACGCGCGAGAACGTGCGCTTGCAGGATCAGGCCGGAACGCTCGTCGAGCTCCTGCATTCGGACACTTCATACCCGGCCGGAAGCATCGTCCTCGAAGCAGGGTGCGGTGTCGGCGCGCAGACGATCACGCTCGCGCGAAACAGCCCGGATGCGCGAATCGTTTCAGTCGAAATATCCCCGGACTCGATAGCGGAGGCCAAGCGGAGGATAGAGGCCGCGGGCATCACCAACGTCGAGTTTCAGCAGGCGGACATATTCGCGTTGCCTTTCAGCCCCGAATCCTTTGACCATGTCTTCGTCTGTTTCGTCCTCGAACACCTCTCACAGCCGGTCGAGGCTCTGGCGATCCTGAAGAGGCTGCTCAGGCCCGGCGGAACCATGACCGTCATCGAAGGGGACCACGGATCGGCTTACTTTCATCCCGACAGCGAGTCCGCGCACACGGCTATCCAATGTCAGGTCGAGCTGCAACGGGCCGCGGGAGGCAACGCACTGATCGGACGGCAAGTCTACCCATTGATGGTGCAAGCGGGTCTCACCGCGGTTCACGTGTCTCCACGCATGGTCTACGTGGATTCGAGCAGGCCCGATCTCGTCGACGGCTTCACGCGGAAGACCTTCACGGCGATGATCGAGGGCGTTCGCGAACCCGCGCTCGCGGCCGGCATGATCGAGCCCGACGTCTTCGATGCAGGTATCCGGGATCTCTACCGCACAGCCGAGGCTGATGGAGTCTTTTGCTATACGTTCTTCAAGGGCGTGGGGGAGAAGTGCGCTCCACTATAAGAATGATTCACCGCAGAGAACGCAGAGTGCGCAGAGGAAATATCAGGTTCAAACCTCTGCGCACTCCGCGTTCTCTGCGGTTAGTCCTGAGCCGGCCTCCCCGGCTTCACCTCACATGAACGGGAAGAACCCGTCCGCGAAAAAGACGAGACCGACAGCTCCCACAGTAAGGCCCGCGACCCACACGAGCTTTTTCTTCATCAACGCGGCGATGGAAGAGAGGAGAATCGACATCTGCAAGCAGATCACCGCGTATGCGAAGGACTGATTGTGTCTGATCGCGGCGTCCCTTGCGGCCTCGTATTCTTTCGCCCTCTGTTGAATCTCTCCCATGTCGGCTTCCCATCTCTTGATCTTTGATGCGAAAGCCTCGGCGGTTTTCCGGAGCTCAGCCACTTCTTCGGGAGTGATTGATTTTCCTTTAAGTTTGAGGTCGGTCTCGATGATTTCCTTTTGGACCTCGAACATGTAACTCCTGATCTTCTTGGCCTGAAACCAATTCCACTGACCCGAAGCCTTTATCTCGTTGAGCACGGTCCTGGTGGAATAGCCTTGACCTTTGAATACGGACAGGGTCGCGGCGACCGCGAGAATCACGGTTGTCAGGGCAAGATAATTGAGCCACGGTTCTTTCTTTTCTTCTGCCATGCAGTCTTCTTCAACCTCCCCACGATACGATGTCTTGATAACGCTACGCGTTGCATCGTTGCGACGCCGGATTATACAATCACCCGACGTCGGTACCAACGATATTTCGTAATCTTTCACCGCAGAGGGCGCAGAGGAAGCGGAGAGAGCAGATAACTCCATCTTCTCCCGATTGCTTACGTGATGAAGTCTCCTGCAACCTCCTGGACCCAGTGATGCACGGGATGCAGTGCCCCTGCTTTGGGGAAGGCCCCGCACTTCGCCGCGACTTCAAGAATTGTTACCTCTGCGACCTCCGCGGTCTCTGCGGTGAATTGCTGTTTCCCGCTGAGCGATTGCGGTATTTCTTCACACCGCAAGACACCACACGCTTTCTTCGCTATGATGCAAGGACGATTACGACGGAGGAATCGCCACCATGGGTAACCGGAGCAAGTCCCCAGCGCCCGCGGCAACGGACAAGGCGTCCAAACCGCGGGCAAATTCGAGAGGAAGGGTGTCGGCAAAGAAAGGCCTTCCGCCGGGCACTCTCGTTCATATCGGCAAACAGAGCGGGGAGAAAGTCCGCATTTCCGTCATGAGCTACGATGAGGACCACTACAGAGCGGATGAGTTGGTCACCCCGGACCGAATCCCGGCCTACCGGGACGGCGCTGCCAGGACATGGATTAACATCGACGGTCTGGATGACGTCCAAGTGATCGAGCAGCTCGGCAAGATCTTCGGGCTTCATCCGCTGGTGCTGGAAGACATTCTCAACACTCATCAGCGCCCCAAGTTCGAGGACCATGACGATTACCTGTTCATCGTCATCAGAATGCTCAGTCTGGACGCGAAGACGTACGAAATCGCATCCGAGCAACTGAGCCTCATCGTCGGACCCAACTATCTACTCACGTTTCAGGAAGTTCCGGGAGACGACTTCGACGGTGTCAGGCAAAGACTGGAAATCGGCAAGGAGCGGATGCGAAAAGGCGGGCCGGACTATCTGGCCTATGCCCTCATCGATACCGTCGTGGACAATTATTTTGTCATTCTGGAAAAGCTGTCGGAACGGATCGAGATGCTGGAAGAAGAGCTCGTCAGCAAACCGTCGATCGAAACCCTCAGGGTTATCCACCGCCTGAAGCGGGACATCGTGTTTCTCCGACGATCGATCTGGCCGCTCAGAGAGGTTGCAAATCGCCTGACCCTCGGGGATACGCCGCTGATCAAACCATCGACAATTCCCTATTTCAGAGACGTGTACGATCACGCGATCCACGTGATCGACACCATGGAGACCTTCCGAGATATTGTGTCGGGAATGCTGGACATATACCTATCGAGCGTAAGCAATCGGCTGAACGAAGTCATGAAGGTCCTCACCATCATTGCGACGATCTTCATTCCTCTGACCTTTCTCTCAGGTTGGTACGGTATGAACTTCAAGGACATGCCGGAATTGTCGTGGCGCTGGGGATATCCGATGGTTATCTGCATCGCGCTGGCGGTAGCGGTGGGCTTGCTCCTGCTTTTCCGGAAAAAGAAGTGGTTGTAGGTGAGAGCCGCGTTCGCCCGGAGGGTTCCTTGACAAAGCTTCAAGGCAATTATAAAAGGTGCTCTCATCTCACGGGAGGCGCCATGAAATTCACCTGCGCGGCTATCTGCGGCCTTTTCTGTATTGGATGCCTCTCGTGGATCGCGTCCGCGGCCGAGAAGCAGATCGTCGGGTGGGTGGAAAGAGCGTGCCTGGAGCCTGAAAACGTCGTGCTGGCCGCCAAAGCGGATACCGGTGCGGACAATTCATCCCTGAACGCTCCTTACCTGACGGAATTCACGAAAGGTGGGGAACCGTGGGTGAGGTTCGAGGTCATAGATGAGAATGGCAGATCGGTCACCTTTCAACGAAAGGTCGTCCGTGTGGCCAAGATCAAGCGGCATGTCGGCCGCGGCCAGGAGAGGCCGGTCGTCATGATGGGTATTCGCCTGGGCAAGCTGTTCAAGGAGGTGGAAGTCGATCTCGTGGATCGAAGTCGTTTCAAGTATCAGCTCCTCCTCGGACGCAATTTCATGTCCGGATTGGTCCTCGTCGATCCTGACCTGCAATACACGATCGAACCGGTGTGTCACGGGACGAAAGATCAGTGAACAGACTTCATCTGTATGTGCTGGCCTCGGTGCTATCGGTTCTGGGCCTGGCGCTGTTCCTCTACAAGGCTTTCGCGCTGGATTTTCCCCTCGCGCCGAAGACCAAGGCACAAGTGTGGAACGTGGAGGCGCGAGTCAGCTTCTTGGCTCAGGATCAACCAGCGAAGGTTTCTCTCTTCATTCCGACGGGGACAAGGCGTTTTGCGGTTGTCGACGAACATTTCATATCGAGCGGCTACGGACTCGTGGCCGGAATCGAGAATGGCAACCGGCAGGCGATCTGGTCCATCAGGAAGGCCCGGGGAAGACAAAGCCTGTACTATCAGTCCGTGGTCCGGAGAGTGCGCTCGACGGTCCCTGCTCCTGATAACCAAGCGCCGGAAATGCCGAGCGGTCCCCGGTTCCAGGGCCCCAAGCTCGCAGCGGCGAACGCCTTGATCGAGGAGATCCGCGCCAAATCCGCGGACACCCCCAGCTTCGTAGCAGGACTTCTCAAGAAACTGTACCGGGACAAGTCCGACGACAATGTGCAGTTGCTCCTCGGCGCCACACCGTCCGGGTCGAGGAATGTCGCGGCTGCGGTAAGAATTCTTCAACAGGCCGGCATACCCGCGCGAATGATTCAAGGCATCCGGTTAGAGGAAGAAAAACAATCGTTTACCCGTAAATCCGATTTCCTCGCCTGGCTGGAGGTGTTCGACGCTAAACAGTGGCGCTCGTACGACCCGGCAACGGGAATGACCCCTGTACCTGACGACTGGATGCGCTGGTGGACCGGATCTCAGGGACTCGTCCGTCTGGAAGGCGGGATCAAGCCGGCTTCCCGGGTGTCGGTAAGTCCAAAGGTCGAAGAGGGCATTTCCGCTGCCGTTTCACGTGGCCGGATCTCGAAGCCCCTGCTGTTGAAGTTCTCCATGTTCAGTCTCCCCGTGAATACTCAGGCGGTTTTCCGGGTCATGTTCCTTCTCCCCGTCGGGGCATTCATGCTCGTCATCTTTCGAAACGTCGTAGGCATCAAGACGTTCGGAACCTTCATGCCCGTTCTCATTGCCCTGGCATTCCGGGAGACTGGACTTCCCTGGGGTATTTTCCTCTTCACCCTGGTCGTGTCCATAGGATTGAGCGTGCGGTTCTACCTCGAACGGCTCAAACTCCTGGTTGTGCCGAGGCTGTCGGCCATCCTCATTGTCGTGGTCCTGGCCATGGCCGGCTTGAGTATCATATCCCACAATTTGGGGATGACCCGGGGCCTTTCGGTTGCCTTGTTCCCCATGGTTATCATCACGATGATTATCGAACGCATGTCCATCCTGTGGGAAGAACGCGGATCCACCGAAGCGCTCATCTCCGGTCTCGGGAGTCTCCTGACCGCTGCCTTGGCCTTTCTCGTGATGAACATCAAGCTCGTGGAGCACCTCGTATTCGTGTTTCCCGAACTGCTTCTGGTCCTGCTTGCCCTGACGCTGCTCATGGGACGGTACTCGGGGTATCGGCTCATGGATCTCTATCGCTTCAGGGTCCTGGCAAGAGGGTAGGGCGGTGTTCGGTCTCATCAGAGCTCTCCAGAAACGCGGAGTATTGACCATCAATCGCCGCAACGCGGAATATACCCTCAGACATAATCCCCGCAGGCTCTATCCTCTCGTGGACGACAAGCTTCGCACCAAGCAGCTCGCAGCGGAACATCATATTGCGGTGCCCGAGCTCTACGGCGTAATCGAGGTCGAAGGTCAAGTCCATGGATTGGACTCGTTCATCGGGGAAAATACCGATTTCGTCATCAAACCCGCGCAGGGCAGCGGCGGTGAAGGAATCCTCGTCATATCCGGGACGGCGCATGACCGGTTTCGTCGTTACGACGGAATCATCATGACCCGCGAGGAGCTCTATCACCACGTGTTCAATTGTCTCAGCGGGCTCTACAGCCTCGGCGGTCAGCCGGACAAGGTCATCATTGAGTATCGGGTTCGCTTTGACCCCATCTTCAAGGCCATCAGTTACCTCGGCGTGCCTGATGTCCGTATCATCGTCTTCCTCGGCGTGCCGGTGATGTCCATGGTGCGACTGCCGACGCGCAAGTCCGACGGCAAAGCCAATCTGCACCAGGGCGCCATTGGAGCCGGCATCGACATGGCCGGCGGTCGGACGCTGACCGCAGTCTGGGGCCGCGATATCGTCGCCGAGCATCCTGATACGGGCAATCCGGTCACGGGAGTGGAGATTCCCGGCTGGAGGCATCTCCTGGAATTGGCGGCCCGCTGCTTTGAGATCACCGGTCTCGGGTACCTGGGCGTGGACCTGGTCCTCGACCGAGATAAGGGACCCCTGTTGCTCGAGCTCAACGCTCGGCCGGGACTGAACATTCAGATCGCAAACAATGCGGGTCTGTTGGGAAGACTGGAGCTCGTGGAAGCACACCATTCTTCCCTCACCAGCGTGGCGGAACGGGTGGTATTTGCCCAGGAGCACTTTGCGGTGACCCTTGATGAGGCATTGGTCTCTGTTTAGCGATCCCCCTCAGTGCATTGTCTCACAAATACGGTGTCACTCCTCACCGGCACACGAGGGCAAGTACGACGCCGTCTCATGCTTGGGTGCCACTGCTGGCTCGTCCAGCAGTGCGTATTCATCTTCACTGCTGGGCAAGCCAGCAGTGGCACCCGAATCCGGAACCGAATTCCGGAATCGAAGCACTAAGTGCTCAATTTCGTATGTTCGGTCGCGGATTTTCGTCGCGCTGGGATTGCTTCGTCGCTACGCTCCTCGCAATGACACTCTCGTAAGTTGTCATTGCGAGCGAAGCGAAGCAATCTCAGGGGACAAAATCCGTGACCGTATTCAGAAAAAGCAGTACTGAGCGCCGACCAGCAGGAGCCCTCAATATGTTTAAATCTTTTGGAAGAGGCGGCGGAGGGAGGGCCTTTTTTCAAAAAGGTCTCCTCCCGCAACCGCCTCTTCATAAGAAGCACCCCCTGCCGATTCCCGCTCGGTTGATGCTGTTGTCCCTCGCCGCGGCCGTGCTCATGACCGGGTGTAACGTGAAGGTGGGGAAGGGGGACGAACCGTGGAACCGTCTCGTGGTTGCGTATCGTCACAATGTGGAAGTGGCGGGCAGCAAAATGCACTACATCGACATGGGCCAGGGCGAGCCTGTGCTCATGATCCACGGTTACGCCGATTCTTCATACACCTGGAATAAGAACGCCCAGGCACTGGTAAACGCGGGCTTCCGCGTGATCCTCGTGGATCAGCCCGGCCTGGGGCGCTCGGAAATCCCGCCCAAGCCCTATGCCTTCACGGTGGAAAACCAGGCCGCCCGCGTGCTCGAGCTCATGGACCGGATCGGGATCAAGCGGTTCGACGTGGTCGGAAGCTCGCAGGGAGGCGGCATCGCGCTCGACCTGATCGTGTTCCACCCTGAGCGGATTCGGCGGGCCGTGCTTTTCTCGCCCGCGTGCTTCCCGAGAAGCCGCATGGGGGCACACAGCGTACTGAGCCTGCCCGCGGCGGATCAACTCGGCGCCGCGCTCACCGGCCGCTGGACCGTTGACGCTGCTCTCAAGACCGTCTATTTCGACCCGAAAAAAGTAACCCGGGCGATAGTGGACGAGTATTCCCGTCCGTGGAACAAAGCGGGCTACGTCGCGGTCCTGGCAAGTCTTGGCAGGGATTTTTTCTCCCCGGTCTTTCGCGACATGTCGAAGAGATACGGTTTTGTCACAACGCCGATCCTCATCGTGTGGGGCGAGAAAGACCGATGGCTCAGCCCGAAGGACGGCCGGAATCTCCATGAGGTGATCCGGAGCTCGAAGCTCGTTACCATCCCGAACTGCGGCCACCTGCCGCACCAGGAACGGCCGGAACTGGCCAATCAGCTCATGCTGGATTTCCTGCGGGGGAAGTGAAATCGCGGAAAACGGGAGACAGTTGGGAGACCCTTTTGAATGTTGCGATGGGCTTAAAGGAGCTCCTCCTGCTTCGGACCCGTCTCTTTGTATTTCCGCTGGGCCTGTTTGAATGTCGTTACTAGGAGGCGTGGGTATAGGATTTGGGCGCCTTCCAGCAGTTCTGCTATAGTGACGATTTGGATCTTTGGTACAGTGTGTTCCTTCGCAAGGTGCTCCGGGGCGTAGTAACCGGCAGATACGGCCTCCTGGCTCATCGGCTTGGTAGCGGGCTCGAGGGTGATAAATACGCCAATCACAGCTTTTTCTCGTTCTACGACGGCCTTCAAGTCTCTGATCTGGCTAGCCGCGACGTGTCCGCTCTTGACTTGGACAACGATCTTCTTCGCCTTGCCGCTTCCATCGTCAAAGAAGTTGATATAGCCGTCAACCCCTGAGTCGGCTCCTTTCTTTTTGTCCTGAGCAGGACGCGCATCGATGAGGCTCAGCGCCCACCACTCGAATTGATAGCGGTCTTGCTGAGCTAGCGCACGGGCGCTTGCGAGATCCTTGGGCGCGCCAAGGACTTCGTACGGAGAAAGCTCAGTAGCAAACGTGTCGTGAAGTCGGTTCTTGATTAAGGCGATTGCCAAATGCGTGATGTCAATGCCTATCCATCGTCTGTGAAGGCGTTCAGCAACATTGATGGTTGTGCCGCAACCGCAGAAGGGATCAAGAACGATATCGCCTTCGTTGCTTGAGGATTTGATTATTCGCTCGAGAAGAGCCTCCGGTTTCTGTGTGGGGTAGCCAAGACGTTCCGCAGCAGATTGATTAATACGATGAATATCAGACCATACGTCGCCCACCATGATCTTACGTTCTTCCAATATAAACGGTTGCGCAGCGCGTCTACGAGGAAAGCCACCGTTGCGCGGCCAATGAATTAGTCCATTTTCATCCCATCGATCCATAATTTCATGTCTGTTTGCCCAGTGACGGCCCATACTGGAGGGGTTGTACCCACGCCAAGGTTTGCCACTCACTCCCTCTTTGGTGATGCCGGGGGCCGTCAGTTCGTAAGTCTGATACTTGAGGCCGTCAGGCCCGGTAATGAGGGTGTGAGGGGTTTTGCGAATGTCTCCTGTTACGCGCATCGCATGGAACGTGTAAGAGGGGCTGCGCGTGTAATACAAGAGCACGTCATGGACACGAGGCCACCTACCAGAGGTACTCCTGGCATTATGTCTTCGCCACGTCACATCATTACGAAAGCATGATGGATCAAAGACCGCGTCCAGTACCAGTTTCAGGTAATGGCTGGCGGTGGGATCACAATGAAGATATATGCTTCCTGTGAGTTTGAGCACTCGACGTAATTCTACAAGCCTGATGGACATCATAGTTAAATATGCCATCATATCGTTTTGACCGAGAAAACCCCTGAGCGCTTGGATCAAGTCAGACAGCTTCTTCGGGCCGCCCCGAACAACTTCTCGGTAAGCGCGCTCGGATTCTTCGCCCCAATGCCAGGTATCTTCAAAAGCTGTTATCTGTGCCTGTGACTGCGTTCCGTTTTTCTCTCCGAACAGAACACTGTAGGTAGCCTGGGAGTTGAAGGGTGGGTCAAGATAGATCAGGTCAACAGACTCGTCCGCGACGTGCTCACGAAGGATGGGGAGGTTGTCCCCGAAATAGAGTCTGTTTTGCCAGTCTGTCGTCTCAGTCTTCATCTGAGGTGGACCCCTTTGCAGGGATTACTATGCCCGCCACCTTTGGGTAGGTCAAGCATGACAGCGCTCTTCAAAAGGTTATTTCCCCATATGCTTCTTCACCCGAACGGAGGTCTTCGTTGCGGCCAACAACGTCGTGGCAGGTCTATTGAACGCACGTGAGGACGCCGCTGTCACGTCATGGTCAAGGCAGGGCCGGTGATGTAGTCCTCCACCACCGACCGATAGGCCGCCAATTCCGAATAGCGTGCGATGTTTCGCGCTATGTACGTGGCAGTCCGCGGGACCGAGGAAGCGTACCGCCGCGAGCCCCGCACCGAGAGCTGATATCCGAACGTGCCGAGGGCCTTGATGTTCCGCTGCAAGGACATGAGGTCAAAGACGAAGCGGAACCGTTCCTGGGAACCGGTCTCCAGGTCCTCCACGGCAGCGAGGTAGTAGCGGAGAAGCTCATCGAGCATTTCTTCGGGGAGAGTGACGTACGAATCCCGAAGGAGCGAGGCCAGATCATACTGGGCCGGTCCCATTCTCGCGTCCTGAAAGTCGATCATCACGAGTCGGCCCCCGTGAAGAATCAGATTCCTCGCGTGATAGTCCCGGTGCGCAAAGATGCGAGGTTCCGCCGCGAGGGAGCTGCAAATTCGGATGAAGAATTGGCCGAGCGTCAATTCCGCCTCGGCCGAAAGGTCGGCCTTGCAGAGACCTCGCACGAAATGGGTCAGGAAGAAATCCATTTCAGCCATGAGCTTCTCTTCATCAAAGGCCAGATCAAACGCTCCGCATCCTGTGGCGGATTGTCCGGTGCGACGCCGCATGCTCACCAGGATGTCCACCGCCTCCCGGTAATGGCTCAGGATTTCGGCCTCTTCCGCCCGGTCGGCGACATCTTCCAGGAGATCGTCACCCAAGTCCTCGAGCACCACGACACCTTCGTCGCAATGGTGGGCGTAGATCCGGGGGACCGGGAGCCCGCGGCGTTCCAGGAAGTGCTGCACGTCAAGAAACGACGACTCCTCGTTCATCCCGGGGTGCGGCATGAGCATGAGCATCGCGGTGCTGCCGTCCGGGAAATGGGCTCGATAGTACGTTCGCGTTGACGCGTCGCCCGCGAGTCTTTCCAAGGCGTGCGGGGCAAGCCCAAGGTTCAGCCGTGACAATCGCGCGAGACAATCCGAATCTTCAGGCAATCTCAACTTCTCCATACCGGGTGACGATTTTGTTCTGCACCGCCGCGTCAACGGTTATTCCCGATCCGATGATACTGTTCCGCACCGACGAGCCGCGCTTCAACCGGACGTCGTCCCAGATGACGGCCATGTGAGCGCTGCTCCCGGCTTCCATAACCAATCCGGAGCCCGCGACGACAAATGGCCCCACATGCGTCTCAGATTCCACATTTGCGTCCGGCGACAGGCGAATCCACGGCGAAGCATCCTCGCGGAGGAGCAAATCCCGGCTCGCAGCCAGGTAGCGTCCCGGGTCCCCCAGATCGTTCCAATAGCCGTCAACGGGGAACCCGAGCACTCCTTTCCCCATGGCAAGGGCCTGCGGGTACACCTGATCGTTGATCTCGAAGAAAACCTTCGGGGGTATGAAATCAAAGATAGCCGGCTCCAGGATGTGAACACCGGTGAATACGTAGGTTTCAGGCCGCGGAGGTCCTCCGGGCCAGGTTCCCTTGAAGTTGAGGAGCCGTCCTTCCGAGTCGATCCTGATGGGGTAGTGGCGGTGCGGTTGCGGCTGAGGGTAGAGGATCAACGTGGCCAGGGCACGGCGGTCCCGATGAAACGAGAGCGCCTCCGCGAGGGGAAAATCGGCCACGATGTCTCCGTTGACCATGAGGAACGTTCTGTCGTCAAGAAACGATTCGTTCGCTTTGAGGCCGCCGGCAGTGCCGAGAATCTCCGGTTCGTGGGAAAATGTCACGGACATGCCGTTCCAGGCCGGTTCATCGAATATGCGCTCAATGGATTTGGGCAGATGGTGAAGGTTCAACCTGAAGTCGGTCACCCCGTCGCGGAGGAGCCTTTCCAGAATTCGTATCACGAGCGGCGTTCCCAAGAGGGGAATCGCGGGCTTGGCCCGCTCGAATGTCAAGGGGCGCAGCCGCGTGCCGAGGCCGGCGGTGAGGACCATGGCTTTCATAGGTGGCCTTGAGTAGTCCGTTTTCTGAAGACGGTTACCTATTCCCGTCCGCTGAGATCGCTCCGCTTCGCCTGCAATCACAAGTTCCACGAGTGTCATTGCGAGGAGTGTAGCCACGAAGCAATCTCAGAGAACGAAGATGCGCGACCGTGTTTGCCCAACAGAGCACTCAGGTCTGACAACAGGCACGGCGGCGCATTCTCACAGCTCTTCGCCCTTCCGGTGACGCCGGATCATGCCGTTCATCGATCCACACGGATGTTCTGCCGGTCCTGGTGCCGTTCCAGCGCCAGCTCGACCAGGCGGTCGATGAGTCTCTCGTAGCCGAGATTGGTCGCTTCCCAGAGTTTCGGATACATGCTGATGGAGGTGAAACCAGGCAACGTGTTTATTTCATTGACAATAATCTCATCGCCCGGCGTCAGGAACATGTCCACGCGCGCCAAGCCCGACCCGTCCACAGCTCTGAAAGCCGTCACCGCGGCTCTGCGGGCTTCATCGCTCGCCTTCGGCGGAAGATCCGCAGGGATGATGAGCTCGGCCGAATCCTTCAGGTATTTTTCCTCATAGTCGTAGAAGTTCGAGTGGGAGACAATTTCACCCGGCACACTGGCCTCGGCTTTGTCGTTTCCGAGCACGCTCACTTCGAGCTCTCGACCCGCGATGCCGTCCTCGACGAGGATCTTTCGGTCGTACGAGGCCGCGAGGTCAATGGCCGCCTCGAGGGTGCTCGGCCGCGCGACTCGCGTGATGCCGACCGAGGAGCCGAGGTTCGCGGGTTTTACGAACACCGGAAACACGCTCTGCTCCGAGCGTTCAAGAATCCCTTTCCGGTCATCGCGCCACTCCGAGCGCAAGAACCAGAAAAAGGGGCCGACGTTCAAACCGTTTGCCCGAAATGCCCACTTCATGAGGACCTTGTCCATTCCGACCGCGGACGCGAGAACACCGCACCCCACATACGGGATGTTGGCCAGGTCCAGCAGTCCCTGAATGGTGCCGTCTTCGCCGTACGTGCCGTGCAGCACCGGCAGCGCGACATCGATCTCCAGGGGCGCCACGCGGCCGCCTTCGGTTATGTTGAGGAATCCCCGGTGGGACGGGTCCTGAGAGAGGACGAGTCGTTCGTTTCCGGAGAGCGGAGAATCGGGATCGAAGACCGCGGGGTCTGCGGGCCGTCTGAACCAGGCCCCATCTCGAGTGATCAGAACCGGGATCACCTGGTATCTGCTCTTGTCCATGGCCTCAAAAACCGAGGCGGCAGAGCGCAGGGACACCTCGTGCTCCGCGGACCGGCCCCCATAGATCAGTGCAACGGTGAGCATGCGGTCAACCATGGGACCTCCTGAGTGTGCGAATCGCTCCAGGGTCCATAGCACAACCGCGCATCTGCCGCAATTCCTTGGAGAAAGCACCTGCGCCATTCGGCATGAAACTGAAGTGTCATTCCGGGACTGTTAAAGTGGAGCGCACTTCCCCAAAGGGACGTTGAGCCTTCTTCGAGATTCAGCTTGAAGTTTTCCATCCTTTTCAATGCGCTCCACTATTGGTCACTTGACTCATCAGGCTGATATGCCCTAAGCTCACCCAAGAAAAAATCCGTGGAAATTGTCACGTATTACCGCAGGAACCGCCAGCCGCAATGCGGCGGCTCCCGCGTCATCTGCAACGGACGATGCGAACAGCGAAGAGGGCGGTGAGCCATGCCTCTGAGAGTGCGCTCGAAGATCTGGATCGAAAACGACAAAGGGAAGCTCGTCATAGGAACGGGCAGACTGAGGATCCTCGAGGCAATTCTTGAGGAGGGATCCATGAACAAGGCTGCACGCAAGCTGAAACAGCCATTCCGGGCAGTGTGGGGGAAGATCAGGGCCACGGAAGAGCGGTGCGGCTTCAAACTCGTGGAACGCACCAGCGAGGGATCCAAACTCACCGAAGAAGGCCTGGAACTGCTCTGGAGTTACATGAGACTGAAACACCGCTGCGAGAAGTTCGCCGATTTGCAGTTTCTCGAGCTTTTCGACGGCGAAGGCAAGCTCGGCAGGTACGTCCGAACCGAGAAATCCTCACTCTTGGCTGAGAGTGTCCGCGCCGTTCGGGATGAAAGGGAAGGGAAGCCCCGTTGACCGGAAAGTGTGACCATTCGCCGCAGCGCTTGACCGTGGAAACACAACATATTCGGTACGACGGAACCGCGCTGGTTCCCGCGGTCATTCACCTTGCCAGGGAAGTCCCGTACACGCTCTTCGTCAATGACCGGGAGATTCTCTCCATCTCAACGCTTCCCACCAGTTTGAAGGAGCTCTTCATCGGTTTTCTCGTCTCTGAAGGGGTTCTGACGGCCCGGAATGAGGTCGCGGAATGCGTCGTCGACCATGACAGCAAGCTTGTTCGAACTGAGCTCGATGTTCCCCGGGAGCGGCTCGAAAAGCTCGAACAGAAAGGAATGCTCACTTCCGGATGCGCCGGCGGGCTTGTTTTTTCGGTGGAAACCGGATCCATTCCCCTGCCGAAAGACTACGAGCCCCTCCGGATATCCGTCACCTCGATTCTCGAGCGCATGCGGGAATTGGACACCCACCCCGGTATTTACCGAGTCACCCGCGGAGTCCATGCAGCATCGGTTGCCGATTCTTCCGGCACGCTGCTTATTCTGGAGGATCTTGGCCGCCACAATGCCGTGGACAAGATCGTCGGCCACTGTTTCCTCCAGGGAATCGACACCCGCGAAAAAATCCTCCTTACCACCGGCAGGATAACCTCGGAAGTCCTTACCAAGGCGGCTCGGAGCCGATTTCCCATCATTGTCTCGCGATCGAGCGCAAGCGCTTTGGCCGTGCAAATGGGAAAACAGTCGCGGGTCGATGTGGTGACGTACGTGAGGGGCCAGCGCTTCAATTATTTTCCTCACGGAGCTACCGAAATTGTTGAATGACGGTAAGGTTCGCCTCGCCTCTTTTTGGAAACGCAAACCAGTTGACTCCAGTTGAACTCCGGAGCAAAATCCCCAGGTTGTCATCGTAACGGCGGTGAGATTCAGAGCGATTTGGGCAAGGGAGCGCGTGCTGTTCCCTTCCCCGCGGTCTGATACCGGTGCGCTTTCATACGAGTATCACTGAGGGCCCCGTTCATTAGCGGTCCCGGCAGATCTCCTGCGCTACGGACGGCGGAGCCTGACTTCGCTTCGGAGATCCGCCGGGACCGGCTTGACCCATTGTCACTTCTTTGGCCGCGCATTGGTCTGAAGGGTTGCCCGACGGTTGCCCGTTTTGAGTGATTGCCGCTTTGCACAAAGCTCGGCTCATCCGTGACGCCGGGCGGCAAGCCATGCTGTTGAGTCCCGGAGACCGGGATGGCTCATTCGGGAGCGCAGCGGCTATCGAACACGCGTTTGGCCGGAGAAGAATCATCCGATGAAAATCGCGGTGCTTATAATCATTAACGCGGGCCTCATTGGGCTGTTCGTAGTGCTCCTGCGAAAAAAGGGCCTGCTATCACACTATCTCGACGGTCGAATCTGGCTGACTTGGCTGGCCATAGCCGTCCTCACCCTCATGGACGAGCTGACGTCCGTGTTCTACGCTCCGGCAGAAGCTCATCGGTTCATCGGTCCCAGCGCGATCATCTTCATCGCCTTCACGTCGCTCTTCATTCATTACATGACCACGCGACTGGTGGAGATCGCGGAAATCCTCGAACATCACGGCATCTTCGGTGGTGGGGTGTACTCGTTTTCGTACATCGTCCTCGGGCCGGTCGTGTCCTTCGTGGCCGTGGCGTCCATCATGGTGGACTATATCCTCACCGCATGTATCTCCGCAGTCAGCGCAGTGGAGAACTCCGGTTCGTTCTTTGCGCTGAGCCATTCCTCGAAGATGATCTGGTGCCTTGCGATCATCTGGGGAATAGCCGGCCTTAATATCATCGGGATTCGGGAGAATGCTCGTTTCACGTTCTCGATCTTCATTTTTGCAGCATTCGTGTTTCTCAATCTCATAGCGTCCGGAATCGTGGACATGGACGCGGCTTCCTGGGGCCGCGTGAAGGACTCCTTTTCTCACGCGCAATCCCGTCTCGGAACCGGGTCAACGATCTCCGACTATTCGATCTTCATTGCTTCGGTTGCCAGTTGCGTCCTGGCCTATTCCGGTGTGGAGTCGGTCCTGCAAACTGCGGGATTGGTCCGTACGTGGCGGGAAATAGGCCGAGCGTACATCTTCCTTGCGCTGACCGTGGGACTGGTGACGCCGATCACTGCTGCACTCGCGCTTTCGGCTCCCATTGATTTCGCGAAACATGAAGGGGACTTGATTACCCACTACGCTACCCTGCTCAACGGTGTTCCGTTCGGGGTAATCGTGGCGATTCTGGCCAGTCTGACGCTGATCATGGCGGTCAACACGGCCTTTGTGGCCTCCAGCGAACTACTGGAACGAGTGGCGGAACGATACGGTTTCGGGTGGATCATCGCCACAAACAGCAGACAGTCGCTCTATCGCGTACACATCCTCAATGCGACGGCGTTTTCCGCGATCATTCTGATTACCGCGGGCAGCCAAATGATCCTGGCGGACATGTACGCCATAGGACTGGTGGCCAGCTTCTGCATCAACATGGGATCGCTCATCATTTACCGGTATTTCATGGGGACCAAAGAGGTCATCCATTTCTCCACGAGCCGCGTCATCACCCTGATCATGTTCCTCATTTTTGTGAGTTGCTTCCTTTTCCTGGCATGGATGAAACCCCACGGCACCGAACTGTGGGCCGCGATCACGGGGGTCGTGCTGGTTGCAGGGCTCGTCATGGCCAAGAAGAGGGCTCCCGAAATCCATCAGATCGCGCTGAGCGACAGCCAGATGGAAATGATCCTTCACCTTGCGGAATCGCCTGAGCGTGACCTGCACGTCCTGTTTCGGAGACCGCGGGAGGAAGCGCTCCAACACGTGAAGTCGAACGAGGTGTACATAACGTTCTATCATCCGCGGCGGGGCGCGCCGCCGAAGCTTGCCGCAAATCACTTCCGATTTGTTGCGGAAAAACGAAGCGTTTATCAGCACATGATCGCCCTTCTCCGGGTCGTGGAATACGAGCTCGGCGACCGCGAGGTCTGCGTGCACTTCGGTTGGCCGCTCTCTTCGTGGCTCGATCGTCTGTCCATCGGGGTCATGGTGTTCAATATCATGCGCTTGCCGCGTCAGTTCCCCCATTTTTGCTTCGAAATCATGTACCCGGGGAGGCCGTACAAGCGCGGGGAGTCGGGGAAATGACGGTCGCTGGTCCGCAGAGGGAGGCTTGGCTCTAACTTGTGCCACCGGGGCACGCGTCCAACCTCGCGACGGCAGTTCGGCAAGAACGTCTTCTCGTGACGCTCCTTGGAGTTCGCAGAAGACTTCGCTTATAGCGATTGCCACAATTCTTGACCTTGCATGCACCCCGCGTTGGAAGCAAAACGGTAGGGCCCGGCGTCCCTGCCGGGCCGAACTAGTTGATTTGCATAGGAAAGACGTGCCGGCGCCTACCGAGCTCCAGGGGACGTTTTACGTAATCGGACAGTATTTTTGGCAATCGCTATAATGGTCCGCTCCACAAATCCGGTGACACATCTCGCCGCCACTGAGGGCGAAAACAGGGCTGCCTTCTGCCTGGGTGTCCCGCCAACGCGGGACACCCGAATCCGGCGCCGTATTGAGGAAATCGTGTACTTATAGTGACGCGCCTTGAAATTCGCGGGGAAGTTGATGCCATTTTGAGTAGGGGTAGACCCGAGGGGACTGTCTCAAAACCTGCGCCTGAAGGGTAATCGTGCTACGAAGAACCCCCAAACCCGGCTTTGGGTGGCCCGGACGTTACACGTCCAGGTCGCGCAGCGACGAGAGGTCCGTACCTCCTGTGCCTTCGGCGCCTTGACGTATAACGTCCAGGCCACTCGGGAACTCGGTGATTCCGGATCGTGCCACGATTTAG